>Ga0080006_1145884_pt1 | contig 305746 bp, 272 predicted proteins | sample RS3BMetagenome_FD_69209 | JGI IMG/M metagenome (GOLD analysis project Ga0080006, IMG submission 69209) | Ferric oxide microbial mat and aquatic microbial communities from Rainbow Spring, Yellowstone National Park, USA - RS3B (SPADES... ...
CGGTTGATTTGCCTTCGGGGGTTGAGATGATTATGCCCGGGGACAACACCAACCTCACCGTCAATCTGATCACGCCCATCGCCCTCGAAGAAGGCCTCCGCTTCGCCATCCGCGAAGGCGGACGCACCGTCGGCGCCGGCGTGGTCACCAAAATCTTGGAGTAAATCAAGGCAATGCCAAGACAACGGATTCGGATTCGTCTAAAAGCTTACGATCACAAGATTCTCGATCAGTCGGCAGCCCAGATTGTCGACACTGCCGAGCGCATGGGTGCGCGGGTCGCCGGTCCGGTACCTCTGCCAACCCAAATCGAGAAGTTCTGTGTGATTCGCTCCCCGCACGTCGACAAAGACTCGCGGGAGCAGTTCGAGATGCGTACTCACAAGCGTCTCATCGACATCCTCGAACCGACGCCGAAAACGGTTAACGCGCTCATGGGCCTTACGCTCCCGGCCGGTGTCGACATCGAGATTAAGCTCTAGAATTCGGCGCAGTACGGACACCGGGGGCCGAACTTGGTCCTCCGGTGTCTTTGTATGCAACGCGGAGGAGACACATGGTGACGGGAATGCTCGGCCGTAAGGTCGGGATGACGACTATCTTTACTCCCGAGGGGCTGGCAGTGCCGGTTACCGTCGTGGAGGCCGGTCCGTGCTACGTGACGCAGGTCCGAACGCCCGAAAAGGAAGGGTATAGCGCGGTCCAACTGGGATTCAGCGAGAAGCGGCACCTCAAGAAGCCCGAAGAGGGCCATCTGAAGGGATTGCCGAAGCTGGAGCACCTGCGCGAGTTTCGCCTCGACGAGGAGGCGGCGCCCGCCGTCGGCGAAAAGATTGATTGCAGCATTTTCACGACGGGCGAGTTGGTCGACGTCGTCGGGGTATCCAAAGGAAAGGGCTTCGCCGGCGTGGTGAAGCGTCATCACTTCCGCGGCGGCCCGAAAACCCACGGTCAATCCGACCGCCATCGCGCCCCCGGTTCAATCGGCGCGACCACGACGCCCGGCCGCGTTCTCAAGGGAATGCGGATGGCCGGTCACATGGGTCACGAGCGGGTGACCGTCAAGAACTTGAAGATCGTTCGAGCCGAACCCGAGCGGAATCTGCTGCTGCTCTCTGGCCCGGTGCCCGGTCCACGAGACGGTCTGCTGATGATTCGTAAGGCGATCTAGTCGAATGCGGACACTGCGATCGCAATAGACATGGCGGGCTCGCACGGTCCGCGTCAATTGATCGGCAGCCCCGGAACCAAACGACGCGGGCGATGCCTTGACGGTCGATTGGTTCTTTGCGCGTTTGGCTTTTGGCCTTGAGCCGGGGCTTGGGGTCCGCTATAATTGATACTTGTGGCCGTCGTTTGCCGTGCTTCGTACGGTGATCGAGCTGTGCCCTGAGGAGTACAGCGTTGGAAGTACCAATTTACAATATGGCCGGCGAAGTAGTTGGCCAGACCGAGCTCGCGGAGAGCATCTTTAATCTGCCGTACAACGAGGGCCTGGTTCACCAGGCTGTCTTGCACCATCAGGCAAATCAGCGCGTGGGAACGGCAAGCACCAAAACCCGCGGGCAGGTGAGCGGTGGCGGCAAGAAGCCGTGGCGCCAGAAGGGCACCGGCCGCGCCCGTCAGGGAACGAGTCGCGCTCCGCACTGGCGAGGTGGTGGCGTGGTCTTCGGTCCGCACCCTCGCGACTATCGGCAGCTCATGCCGATGAAGATGCGCCGTCAGGCCTTGCGAGTCGCGCTCTCGCAGCGAGTACGGGAGAACGGAATTCGGATTCTCGAAACGCTTGAGATGTCGGAACGCAAAACCAAGCAGGCGGCAGCACTTCTCGGTGCCCTGGGCCTTCAGCAGGCCCTTTTGATCACCGCCGACTTGGACCGCAACGTCTACTTCTCGGCCCGGAATCTTCCGGGGACCGCGACGACGTACGCCGGTAATCTCAACACCTTTGAGGTGGTGAGCCATCCGGTACTGGTCATGCCGGTCGAGGCGATTCGGCGACTTGAAGCGCGACTAGCTCGACCGGAGAATTCGGAAGCCCTGCCAGTGTCAGAATAACTGGCGGGCTTCTTTTAATGCGAGGACCAGATGGAGCTTTACGAAGTTCTGCGCCGCCCGCTGATCACCGAGAAGAACACGATGCTCGGCGCGCAGAATAAATACACGTTTGAGGTGGCGCGTGAAGCCACCAAACCGGAGATCCGCGAGGCGGTCGAGCAGATCTTCAAAGTCGACGTCACCGACGTGAATACCGGCACGGTACACGGAAAGGTCAAGCGCGTGGGCCGAAGCATTGGCCGAACGCGCAGTTGGAAGAAGGCAGTCGTTACGCTCAAGCCCGGTCAACGGATTGAGGTATTTAGCGGCGTTTAGCCTCAACTTTCTAGGCCCAGGGGACGTTGGGTTGCGGACAGAATGCCCCGCGGGGTGTTTCTTTCATCGCAACCGAGTATCCCAGTCAGCTGGGGAGAATCTGACGGATTAGGAAGGGGACCGCCATGCCTATCAAAGCATATAAGCCAACGTCTCCTGGTCGCCGCGGCATGACCGCGTACACCTTCGAAGAGTTGACGACAAAGAAGCCGGAGAAGTCGCTCATCGTCCCTCTTAAGAAGAACGCGGGGCGAAACAACCAGGGGAAACTCACCACCCGACACCGCGGTGGTGGCAGCAAGCGGATGTACCGCATCATCGATTTCAAGCGTGACTTGCGAGACATCCCGGGCGAAGTTCTGACGATCGAGTACGATCCGAACCGCACGGCGCGGATTGCCCTGGTCCAGTACGCGAACGGCGAAAAGCGGTATATCCTGGCGCCAGTCGGGCTCAAAGTTGGCGCGAAGATTTCGGCCGGCGAGGGCGCGGACATCTCACCGGGTTGCGCGTTACCGCTTGGTAGCATGCCACCAGGGACAACGGTTCACAACATCGAGTTGATTCCCGGACGCGGCGGACAGATGGTTCGGTCGGCCGGAGTCGGCGCGCAAATCATGGCACGCGACGCGGAGTACGTCCTTCTCCGCTTGCCGTCCGGCGAGGAGCGGCGCATTCACGCGCGCTGCTACGCGACGGTCGGTCAGGTCGGTAACGTCGAGCACGAAAACATCAGCCTGGGCAAGGCCGGACGAAAGCGACGCATGGGCTGGCGTCCCACGGTGCGTGGCTCGGCAATGACCCCGCGCGACCATCCCCATGGCGGTGGCGAGGGCAAGGCGCCGGTTGGCATGTCAAGCCCGAAGACTCCCTGGGGCAAGCCAGCAATGGGCTACAAAACGCGCAAGAAGAACAAGCCGAGTAACAAGTTCATCGTGCGACGGCGAAAGTAGGAGGTTGCATGACTCGTTCGGCGAAAAAGGGACCGTACGTCGACGTCAAGCTCTTGCAGAAGATCGAGGGCCTCAACCGAGTGGGCGAGAAGCGCGTGATCAAGACGTGGTCGCGTGATTCGACGATCTTTCCCCAGATGGTGGGACACACCATCGGGGTGCACGACGGCCGGCGCCACGTTCCGATCTACGTAACCGAGAACATGGTGGGACACAAGCTCGGCGAGTTCGCCCCGACCCGGCTTTTCCGGGGCCACGGCGGCGGCAAGGCCGTCGAACGGTCCACCGGTGTGAAAAGGGGTTAGCGCGAGATGGAAGCGAAAGCAATCGCCAAAGGTATCGACGTCTCGCCGCGCAAGGCTCGCCTGGTTGCCGATGTCGTCCGGGGACGAACCGTGCAAGAAGCGCTCGCGATGCTGCAATTCATGCCGCAGAAAAGTGCCCGCCCGGTTCGGAAGGTCATCCAGTCGGCCGCGGCAAACGCCGAGAACAACTACTCGATGGATGCCGACCTGTTGTTCGTATCGCAAATCTACGTTAATGAAGGACCAACCCAACGCCGATTTCGGCCGCGCGCTCATGGTCGGGTAAGCCCCCTCCTGAAGCGGTCAAGTCATATCACGGCGGTGGTGGCCGAGAAGGGAGGGCTCTAATTGGGACAGAAAGTCCATCCAACGGGATTCCGCCTCGGAATCGTCAAGGACTGGGAGACCCATTGGTACGCCGATAAGGACTACCAGAAGCTGGTCCAGGAAGACATTGCCCTGCGCAAGATGATCCAGAGGGATCTCCGCGACGCGGCGGTTCCCAAGATTGAAATCGAACGCTCGGCAAACAATCTGACGGTAACAATTCACACGGCTAAGCCAGGTATCGTTATCGGCAAGAGCGGCGTCAAGGTTGATGAGCTGCGACGCAAGCTCGAAACCCAGACCGGCAAGAAGGTTCGGGTCAACATCAACGAGATTCGTCAGCCGGAGCTCGACTCCACCCTGGTGGCGCGCAGCATCGCCGAACAACTGGAACGCCGAGTGGCGTTTCGTCGGGCGATGAAGCAAGCGGTTACTCGCACACTCCAGCGCGGAGCCAAAGGGGTCAAGGTCATCGTCTCGGGACGCCTGGGTGGCGCGGAGATGTCGCGCCGCGAACGTGAGGTGTCTGGCAAGGTTCCGCTGCACACGCTACGCGCGGACATTGACTACGGTACAGCCGAAGCGCTGACAACCTACGGGGTGATCGGCATAAAGGTCTGGATTTACAAGGGCGAGATTCTGCCGCAGAAGTCCGCCCCACCGGCGACGGAATCAACAAAGGCCGCGGCGCCCGCGTAAGGGGAGACCCAACGCCGGTCGCCGACGCGGTCGATCGAGAGGAACACTATGTTGATGCCCAAGCGCGTCAAATGGCGCAAGCAGCAACGGGGGCGCAACCGGGGAAAAGCGCACCGGGGAAATACCGTCGCGTTTGGCGAGTATGGACTGGCCGCTCAAGAAGGGGCCTGGATCGAAAGCAAGCAGATCGAATCGGCCCGCCGCGCGATGACTCACCATATCAAGCGTGGCGGTCAGGTGTGGATTCGGATCTTCCCACACAAGCCCGTGAGTCATAAGCCCGCGGAAACCCGACAGGGTGGTGGAAAGGGCGCTCCGGACCACTGGGTCGCCGTGGTGAAGCCGGGTCACATGCTCTTCGAGATTGGCGGGGTCACCGAAGAAACTGCCCGTGAGGCAATGCGACTCGCCAGTCACAAGTTGCCAATCGCGACGTCGTTTGTCATTCGCGAAGCCGTCGCCGAAACTGCCCCGGCAGAGTCCGTCGAAGTCACGGCATAAGGGGAAGCAATGAAGGCACGCGAAGCTCACCAACTGAGCGACGAGGAACTGCAGCAGCACCTGCGCGACGCTCAGCAGGAACTCTTTAACCTGCGCTTCCAAAAGGCGACTCACGAACTGACGAACACGGCACGGATTGGGCAGGTGAAGCGCGACGTCGCGCGGCTCAAGACAATCCTGCACGAACGGACGCTCGGGATTCAGGCCGGGTAGCAAAAGGGATAAGGAGAAAAGATGGTACAAGGCAATCGCCCCACGCAGGTCGGTCGGGTGGCGAGCAACAAAATGCAAAAGACGGTGGTCATCGCAGTGGAAAAGGTGAAGCGCCATCCACTCTACCATCGAAACATTCGACTGACCAAACGGGTCAAGGCACACGACGAGTTGAATAGTTGCCAGATTGGCGACCTCGTCCGGATTGAACTGACGCGACCGCTCAGCAAAGAGAAGCGCTGGCGGGTGACTGAGATTTTAGAGCGGGCCCAGGGCCTGGCTGCAGTTTGACGATCAGGCCTTGCCTGATTTCCTCACTCCGCCCGTTGTGAACGCGGCGGAACGTTGCCCTCTCATCGCCCCAAGGGGTCGGGAGGGACAAAGTGAGGCGTGAACGGACCCGGCCACTGCCTGCGGAGGAGTTGTTCTAGATGATTCAACCGCAGACGCGACTAAAGGTCGCCGATAACACTGGCGCGCGGGAGATTATGTGCATCCGCGTGCTCAATGGATCGAATCGCAAGACCGCGGACGTGGGCGATGTGATCGTTGCCGCGGTTAAGCAGGCGGCGCCGGGCGGCTCGGTGAAGAAGGGTGAGGTTGTCCACGCGGTGATCGTTCGCACGGCGAAAGAGCACGCGCGTCCGGATGGCTCGTACATCCGCTTCGACGAGAACGCCGCGGTGATCCTTTCGGACAAGAACAATCCGAAGGGAACCCGTATTTTCGGACCAGTCGCTCGAGAGTTGCGCGACCGCAACTTCATGAAGATTGTCTCGCTTGCGCCGGAGGTACTCTAATGCGCGTACGAACGGGAGACTCCGTCCTGGTGATTTCCGGCCGCGAGCGAGGAAAGACTGGTCAGATCAGCCGGGTGTTCCCCAAGGAAGAGCGCGTGATCGTCTCTGGTGTGAACTTGATCAAGCGCCACCAGAAGGCCCGCCCGGGGGTCATGCAGTCTGGCATTATCGAGCGCGAAGCGCCTCTGCGCGCGTCGAACGTTATGCTCCTGTGTCCGTCATGCAACCGCCCGACCCGCGTCGGCCAGCGCTTCACCACCGAGGGTGGGGAGCAGCAAAAGCACCGATTCTGCAAGCGCTGTGGCGAACTGATTCCGACGCCGTCGGTAAACCGCTAGGCTGTGAAACGAAGACGTCCGTCTGGGCGTCTTCTAAGAGAGGACATCATGGCAGTTCAAATGAAAGAGCGGTTGCGTGACCTGTATCGCGGGCAGATCGTTCCGACGATGATGCGCGAGTTCGGTTACAGCAACCCGATGCAGGTACCGCGACTAGAGAAGATTGTGGTCAACGTCGGCCTCGGCGAGGCGATTTCGAACGGCCGCGCCATCGAGGCGGCGACACGCGACATTGCCACGATCACCGGGCAGCGGCCAGTCGTGACCCGAGCTCGGAAGTCCATCGCGGCGTTCAAGCTCCGCGAAGGCATGCCAATCGGTATTATGGTCACCCTGCGCGGTGAAAAGATGAATGCCTTTATGGACCGACTCGTCAACGCTGCTTTGCCACGCGTGCGCGATTTCGCGGGCGTATCGCCGAAGTCGTTTGACGGAAGAGGGAACTACACTCTCGGGGTCCGCGAGCAAATGATCTTCCCGGAGATTGAGTACGACAAGATCGACAAGATCCGGGGCATGCAGATCACCATCGGGACAAATGCACGTACTGATGAAGAGGCGCGCCGTCTGCTCCAGCTGTACGGCATGCCATTCCGCGCCAGTTAGCGCGAGGAGAAATATGGCTAAGCAGTCAAAAGTTGCCAAGAGTCTGCGCCCGCCAAAGTATTCCGTGCAGCACCGAAACCGTTGCTCGGTCTGTGGTCGACCGCGCGCCTATATGCGCAAGTTTGGCCTGTGTCGCATTTGCTTCCGGCACCACGCGCTGCGCGGGCAGTTGCCGGGTGTAACGAAGTCGAGTTGGTAAGGGCGTAAGGAGGCGCAGCAGAGTGAATATCACGGATCCGATCGCCGACATGCTAACCCGCATTCGGAATGCGTCGATGGCCCACCATCCCTTCGTGGATATGCCGGCCTCAAATCTCAAGCGGGCGGTTGCTCAGACCCTCAAAGAGCAGGGCTTCATTAAAGACTACGAAATGCTGAAGGACACGAAGTTCCCGACGCTGCGGTTGCAGTTGCGCTATACCGGGAAGCGCGAACCGGTGATTACCGGTCTTCGCCGGATCAGCAAACCCGGTCAGCGAATCTACCGCAAGTCCGGGGAACTGCCGCGCGTTCTTGGAGGCATGGGCGTCGCAATCGTCAGCACCAGTAAGGGTGTTATGACCGAGCGCGACGCGCGACGCCAGAACATCGGCGGCGAAGTCCTCTGCTACGTCTGGTAGGAGGTATCATGTCCCGAATTGGACGTCAGCCGATCCCTGTACCGCCGGGCGTGCAAGTTCAACTTGACGGAAACAAGGTCACCGTAAAGGGACCGCGAGGCGAACTGCAGCGTGACCTTCCGTCGGCCATGCTGATCAAGCACGCGGACGGCCAACTGCTCGTTGAACGGCCCAGCGACGCTCGCGATCACCGGGCGCTGCACGGGCTGACTCGCACGTTACTGGCGAACATGGTTCAAGGGGTCACCCAAGGGTTCCAAAAGACTCTGGATATTACCGGAGTTGGCTATCGCGCGACGAAGCAGGGCGAGAAGGTAAACTTCGCGCTTGGGTACTCGCATCCGGTGGAGTTCGCTCCGCCGAGCGGAATTCGTTTTGCCACCGTAGAAACCTTTACGCCGACCGCGGCCAACGAGTGGCTTTCCTCGCGATTGGTGATTGAAGGTATCGACAAAGAGCTCGTGGGAGCGACGGCGGCAAAAGTTCGCTCGTTGCGGCCGGTGGAGCCCTACAAGGCCAAGGGAATTCGCTATCGCGGTGAAGTGGTTCGCCGCAAAGTTGGTAAGGCCGCGGGCAAGGGCAAGGGCGCGAAATAGGGATTCCAAGGCAGCCCTTCACCACGTTGGCGCCTACCGGGCTGCCTTGGTGAACCGGATCGCCAGCATAACAAGAGCAAGGATACGAGAATGGCTAAAAGGAGTCCGCGTGAGTTGCGGATTCGACGCCATCGGCGAGTGCGCGCCCGGGTTGAAGGAACTCCGGAGCGCCCGCGCCTGGCGGTATTTCGCAGCGATAAGCACATTTACGCCCAGGTCATCGACGACTTAAATCGACGGACAATCGTCGCGGCTTCGACTCTGGAGCCGGAGATTCGTCAGGCGCTCGACGGGAAAACCAAGTCCGAGGAAGCGCAGGTGGTCGGCACCACCATTGGTAAGCGGGCGATTGCCAGTGGCATCGAAAAGGTTGTGTTCGATCGCGGGGGATTCCTGTACCACGGACGGGTCGAGGAACTCGCGAACGCGGCCCGGGAATCCGGCTTGAAATTCTGAGTGGAGGATGCATGCCCCATATTGACCCCGCGACGCTGAACCTCGAAGAGAAGGTCATTAGCGTCAATCGTGTCGCGAAGGTGGTCCAGGGCGGTCGGCGGTTCAGCTTCAGCGCGCTGGTTGTCGTCGGCGACGGCGCCGGCCACGCCGGGATTGGCCTGGGCAAGGCAAACGAAGTGCCCGACGCAATCCGCAAGGGAACCGAGGCGGCCCGCAAGGACCTCGTTGCAATTCCAATCAGCGGCACTACGATTCCCCATGAAGTCCAGGCCGAATATGGTGCCGCGCAGGTTCTTTTGAAACCGGCCGCGCCAGGTACCGGGCTCATCGCCGGTGGCGCGGTTCGCGCGATCGTCGAAGCCGCCGGACTTCGCGATATTTTGACAAAGTCACTGGGCAGCTCGAATCCCATCAATGTGGCTCGCGCGACGATTGAAGCCCTCGAAATGATCCGGCAGCCCGAAGTCGAAGCGCAGCGCCGCGGCGTGCCCCCGGCATTCCGCACTAAGCCACCGGCGCCGGCCGCGTCGCATGCGCCGCCGCCGAGCCCCGAAGGTCGAAGAGATCAGCGTCGCGGTGGTCAACGCCGCGGTGGTCAGCCGGGTGGCGGACGTCAGGGTGGTCGTCGCGATTCAGCGCCCCAGGTCCAGGGAGTGCAACGGTGAGTCAGCTACGGATAACCTTGGAACGGAGCACAATCGGCTATCCCGAGGACCAGAAGTTTACCGCGCGGACGCTTGGGCTCCGAAAACTCCACCATTCGGTGGTCGTGCCGGACAACCCGGCGATGCGCGGGATGATCAACAAGATCCGCCACCTGGTTACGGTCCAGCCGGTGGAGATCGGAGAAGAAGCATCATGAGCATGTCGGTAACGAACCTGCACGCGACACCGGGTTCTCGAAAGAGTCGCCGTCGGCTTGGGCGCGGACACGGCTCCGGCCGAGGCAAGACGGCGGGCAAAGGGACCAAGGGGCAAAAGGCGCGCGCCGGCGGCGGCGTACCCGCCCATTTCCAGGGCGGTACCCTCGGTCTGATTCACGGCTTACCCCAGAAGCGCGGTATTCACTTCCGGGGCCCTTTTGGCAAAGTTCGGCCCGAGGCGGTTAATGTCGCCGACCTCGAGCAGTTCGAGTCGAACGCGGTTATCGATCAAGCGACGCTCGTCGCGGCTGGTCTGGTCGACAAGAAGGCTAAGGCAGTCAAAATCCTTGGCGCTGGCGAACTAACCAAGCCGCTGACCGTCGAAGCACATGCCTTCTCGGAAGGTGCTCGTCAAAAGATCGAGCAGGCTGGCGGGACCGTTGTTCAGGTAGGCGGATCGAAGTCCCAGGAGAGCTGATCATGCTCGACGCCCTCAACCGTGCGCTGAAACTTCCGGACCTTCGCAACAAGGTCCTATTTACGTTTGCCATGCTGGTGGTGTTCCGGATCCTTGCCCACATACCGGTGCCCGGCGTCAACTACGCCGAACTCCAGCAGCTCTTCCAGAGCAACCAGTTACTGGGCATGCTCGACCTGTTCTCGGGTGGGGCCATGACAACGTTCTCGATCGCCGCGATGGGGGTGTATCCGTACATCACCGCGCAGATCATTATGCAGTTGCTCATCCCCACCATTCCGTCGCTCCAGGAGATGAGTTCGGAAGGCGAACAAGGTCGGCTCAAAATCAACCAGTACATCAACTGGCTGACGGTACCACTGGCGGCCCTCCAGGCGTACGGAACCGGGGCCCTCCTGGCGAGCGGCCAAAATGGTGTTCAGGTACTTAGCGGCTTCGGCCTGATTGGTCCCTATGCCTTACCGACGGTAGCCATGATCGTGTCGATGATGGCGGGGACCATGTTCCTGGTTTGGTTGGGTGAGTTAATCACCGAAAATGGCGTGGGGAACGGGGTCTCGATCATTATCTTCGCTGGCATCGTGTCGCGATTGCCACAAATCGTCGTTCAGTCACTGGCGGGCGCGAACGGCACCGGGAACTTCCTGCCGGTCCTCGTTTTCACCATTGTCGGTATTGCAACGGTCGCCGCGATCGTCTTCGTGCAAGAAGCGCAACGGCGCTTACCGGTGCAATACGCGAAGCGCATTCGGGGTAACCGCATGTACGGCGGCCAGACCACCCACATTCCGCTGCGGGTTAACTCCGCCGGGATGATTCCGTTGATCTTCGCGATGTCGATTATGTTGTTGCCGGGAACGATTGCCAGTTACCTGGCGATCACTCCGGGCGTCATTGGCCAAATCGCTAGCTGGGTCCGTGATGTGTTTAACGCGACCGGCCCGGTGTACTGGTTCGCGTACTTTTTGCTGGTCGTCATGTTCACCTTCTTTTACACGATGGTGATCTTTCAACAGCAGAATCTGCCCGAGAACCTGCAGAAATACGGCGGCTTTATTCCGGGGATCCGGCCGGGCCGACCCACCGAAGAGTACCTGAACAAAGTTCTCTTTCGGATCACGATCCTGGGAGCGCTGTTCCTGGGGGTCATCGCGATTATGCCGTTCTTCCTGCAGGGGGTCAGCACGTCGCTGATCCTGAGCAGCACCGGTTTGCTCATCGTCGTAGGCGTCGTTCTGGACACGATGAAGCAGCTGGAAGCGCAACTGATGATGCGCAACTACGAGGGATTCATCAAGTAGCATGATAATCGTTGTGCTCGGCCCCCCGGGTGCGGGAAAGGGCACGCAGTGTCGTCTCCTCGCGGAACGCCTCGCGCTACCGCACGTGGGGACCGGAGATCTGCTGCGCGAGGCCATCGCGCGGCAGACTCCACTGGGGCGCCTAGCCCAGCCATATCTCGACCGTGGAGAACTTGTCCCAGACGAGACGATGGTGAGTCTCGTTCGCGAACGACTTCTCAAACCTGACGCGCAAACCGGAGCAATTCTGGATGGGTTTCCGCGAACGGTCGAACAAGCTCGCGCGTTGAACCGCATGCTGTCGGAGCTCGGTCGTTCGGTCGACCGGGTACTGTATCTGAGGATTCCGGGCGAGGTGGTGCTCGATCGCATCGCTGGGCGCTATATTTGCTCGAAGTGTGGTGCGACCTATCATGTCAATAGTTCGCCGCCCAAAATCGCCGGTCGCTGCGACCGTTGCAACGGCACCTTGATCCAGCGCCCAGACGACCGACGCGACGTTGCTCAGCACCGCCTGGTCGTTTACGAAGCCCAAACCGCGCCAGTTGTCTCCTTTTACCGTCAGGAGGGGAAACTGATCGAAATTGATGGCGACCGGCCGGTCGAACGGATTTTGGAAGACGAACTGGAGGCGCTGGGGTCGCGCGAATCGACGCCAGACCCGGAAGGAACCGAGACCACTTGGCAACGCAATTGAAGACACAAAAAGAAATTGCCCTGATGCGCGAGGCCGGACGTATCGTGGCCGTGACGCTTCAAGAACTGCGGGAAAATGTTCGCCCCGGAGTGAGTACTGCCGCGCTCGACGCAATCGCCGAGCGGACGGTCCTCGCGTTGGGCGCCCTACCGGCGTTTAAAGGCTATAACGGTTTTCCGGCGAGCACGTGCCTCTCCCTCAACGACGAGATTGTTCACGGAATTCCGAATCCGGCTCGCGTGCTCGAAGAGGGTGACGTTCTCAGTATCGACTTCGGCGCCATTTATCAGGGCTACTATGGAGATTCCGCGACCACGATAGGCGTGGGGGAGATCTCGTCCGAGGCAAAGAAACTTCTCGCCGCGACCGAGGCCGCCCTCTACGAAGGCATAAAGCGTGCTCGCGCTGGCAATCATCTGGGCGAGGTTTCGAACGCGATTCAGACCCATGCCGAAAAGGAAGGCTTCTCGGTTGTTCGTCAGTACGTCGGACACGGCATTGGCCGACACATGCACGAGGAGCCGCAGGTGCCCAATTTCGGCCCACGTAACAAAGGCGCGATTCTCAAAGCCGGCATGGTGTTGGCAATCGAGCCGATGCTTAACACCGGAACGGAAAACACGGTGCTCCGTCCGGACAATTGGACGGTCGTCACCGCCGACGGGGGGCTGTCGGCCCACTTCGAGCACACAGTCGCGATCACTCCGGGTGATCCGGAAATCCTGACGCGCCTGTAATCATTGCCCGTGACAGGAGAGCTATGCCAAAGTCTGAGGCCATCGAACTCGAAGGCAAGGTCTTAGAAGCGCTACCGAACGCGATGTTTCAGGTCGAGTTGGCCAACGGGCACACCGTGCTTGCCCATATCTCCGGAAAGCTCCGTCTGAACTTTATCCGGATTTATCCGGGAGATCGGGTCCTGGTTGAGCTATCGCCGTACGATCTAACGCGCGGTCGCATCACCTATCGACTGAAGGCGTAAACAACTCGAGTGGTCGCATTCGACTATCGAGGGTTTTCGGCGGTGACTGATTTGACGGAGTCCACGGATTCCGGTACAATATCATATCAGGCCGCTCGCAAACCGAGCGGTATTTTGTGTCGCGAGTCAGCGCGTTCGCGGGCGCTTGTCGAAGGGTGTGCATTCGAGGATGGCCTCTTCGTCGATTCAACGTGCAAATTCTGAAAGACAGGGGAAACGATGAAAGTTCGAGCATCGGTCAAACCCCGCTGCGAGAAGTGTCGGGTCATCCGACGAAAGGGCAACGTTCTAATCGTTTGCACCAACCCGAAGCACAAGCAGAAGCAGGGGTAGAGGAGATACCGTGGCGAGAATCGCCGGAGTAGATATCCCGCGCGAAAAGCGGGTCGACATTTCCCTCCGCTACATCTACGGCATCGGGCCGACCCTGGCACGAAAGGTCTGCCAGACCACCCGAGTTGCTCCGGAGACGCGGGTACGGGACCTGACAGAAGACGAAGTCGCGCGATTGCGCGAGGTTATCGAGCACGAATACAAGGTTGAAGGTGACCTTCGTCGGGAAGTCAACCTCAACATCAAGCGATTGATCGAAATCGGCTCCTATCGGGGCCTACGCCACCGGCGCGGGCTACCGGTTCGCGGCCAGCGAACCCGGACGAACGCTCGCACCCGCAAGGGTCCGCGCAAGACGGTAGCCGGCAGGCGCAAGGCTGCCACGAAGAAGTAAGTCGTCCGAGTGGTTTGAGGACTGGGAAAGAGCAACCGACGCCGCGGCATGCGCGTAACCGTCTGGTTGGTCACCTTTTCGTAGCACACAATGGTGGGCTTTGCTCGGTTTTTGCCGCGCGAATCCCACCGACGATTGAAACGAAAACAACACAACGGAGTAGTTGATGCCGGTTACCAAGAAAAAGGTGACGCGCGTCCGTCGGCGAGAACGCCGCCAGATTCCACGGGGACGCGCGTACATCCAATCGACGTTTAATAATACGCTTGTCACAATCACCGACCCTATCGGCGCGGTTATCACCTGGAGCAGCGCGGGCTCGAGCGGATTCAAGGGCTCGCGTAAGAGCACCCCTTTCGCCGCGAGCCAGGCCGCCGAAACCTCGGCGCGGCGCGCGATGGAGCAGGGTATGCGCCAGGTTGATGTTTATGTAAAGGGTCCGGGGGCCGGACGCGAAGCCGCGATTCGATCGCTGCAATCCTCGGGTCTGCAAATCAATTCCATTACCGACGTGACGCCAATTCCACACAACGGGTGCCGCCCGCCCAAGCGTCGCCGGGTCTAGAAGGGGAAGAGTACATGGCACGGTATACAGGGCCGGTGTGCAAGTTGTGTCGACGCGCCGGCATCAAATTGTTCCTCAAGGGCGACCGCTGCTTCTCGCCGAAGTGCGCGATGGACGCCAATCGCAAGCCCTACCCCCCGGGTTCAACCGGGCAAAATCGACGCCGCAAGCTCTCGGAATTCGGCATTCAACTCCGAGAGAAGCAGAAGGCGCGCCATACCTATGGCGTTCTCGAGCGACAGTTCCGACGTCACTTCGAGGAAGCGGAGCGGCGGCCCGGTTCCACCGGCGAGAATCTCCTGCGTATCCTTGAGATGCGTCTGGACAACGCCGTCTACCGCTTGGGCTTTGCCGATACGCGCCGACAGGCCCGTCAACTGGTGAACCACGGTCACATTACGGTCAACGGTCGCAAAGTCGATATCCCTTCCTACGAGGTGAGAATCGGTGACGTGATCGCGGTCTCCTCACGCGCGCGCAAGCTGGAATACTTCAAGATGCTCGGCGAGGTTCTCAAGCGTCGCGAAGTTCCGGCCTGGCTCACCATCGAGCCAGAGGCGATGTCCGGACGCATCTTGAACGCCCCGGCACGCCACGACATTGACGCGAACCTCCAGGAGCAACTCATCGTCGAGTATTACTCGCGCTAGGTTTCCGAGCGCGCCCCGAACGGGGCACACGCAGGCCGCCGCCCCACGACGGGACCGGGCGGCCTGTGCCCGGTTTGAGGGATTTTGGAGGGGGGACTCATCGTGATCGATATCATGCTGCCGCGGGTCGAAACAAAAGAATCCGCGGCGACTTATGGACGTTACCAGATTGAGCCGCTCGAACCGGGGTTCGGGGCGACTATTGGGAATGCCATGCGTCGAGTTTTGCTATCGGCATTACCGGGCGCGGCCGTAACCACTATTCGAATCGAAAACGTCTACCACGAGTTCTCAGACGTTCCACACGTTAAAGAAGACACCATTGATCTGCTATTGAACATCAAGCAGCTGCGGATCCGAAGCTTTACCGATCGACCAGTGCAGATGCGTATCGAAGCGTCGGGGAATGGTGAAGTCACCGCCGCCGACATTATCGCCCCACCAGACGTGGAAATCGTGAATCCGGAACTCCACATCGCGACGTTAGATTCTCCTGACGCGCACCTGGCGATGGAACTCACCGTCGAGCGCGGCAAGGGCTACCAAAGTGGCGATCATCGCGAAGGACTGCCGATTGGAGTCATTCCGGTCGACGCGATTTACACACCGATTCGCAAGGTCAACTACGTGGTGGAAAACACCCGCGTCGGTCAGGTCACTGACTACGAGCGTCTGGTGGTTGATCTGTGGACCGACGGCACCATCGCTCCGGACGATGCGATGGCTCAGGCAGCGAACATCCTAATTCGCCACTTGACACTCCTGACGGAACTAGTGACCAAGCAAGCTGGCCGACCTGAAAAGGTCACCGGTGGTACGGTACAGATTCCGCAGCGGCTCTACGAAATGCCGATTGAAGATCTCAACCTGACGGTTCGCGCGTACAACTGTTTGAAGCGGGCCGGCATTACGAAAGTCGGTCAAATCCTGGAGATGTCAGCCGACGACCTGCTCGGCGTTCGCAACTTCGGACAAAAGTCGCTCGACGAACTGCGCGAGCGCCTCGCCGCGCACGGCCTCCTGGAGCACTCGCGCCTCGGCGAGGAATCCGAAACCAGCGGCCTGGCTTCGGCAAATGGCGAGCCGTCCGCGGGCGGAGCCGCGGGCGAGTTCGAAGAGGATGATGAAGAGTTCGAGGACGACTATCCCGAGGAATTTGACGAAGACTACGAAGACGACGAAGAGGAGTAGAAGCGGTGCGACACGCCGTTGCCGGCCGTAAACTCGGTCGACCGACCAGCCATCGCAACTCGCTGTTGCGCAACCTTACAACGGACTTAATCCGCCACGAGCGGCTGACGACGACCGTCGCCAAGGCGAAGGCCCTTCGACCGTTCGCGGAGAAGATTATTACGTTAAGTAAGGAAGACAGCGTGCATCACCGTCGGATGGCCGCGGCCCAACTGTACGATGCGATGATGGTGAAAAAGCTGTTCAACGAACTGGGACCGCGATTCGCGGAGCGACCGGGTGGGTACATCCGCATCGTGAAGCTGGGGCCGCGCCTGGGTGACGCGGCCGAGATGGCCGTCATCGAATTGGTCGAGTAGGCAGTTCGTTCCAGGAAACGGGGGTGCGAACAATCCGTCTGACGGTAAGCTACGATGGAACGGAGTTCGCGGGCTTCCAGTTTCAGGCGGGGGCGCGGACAGTTCAGGAAGCCCTGGAGGGCGCGGTCGCTCGGATCACGGGAGTCGAGGCTCGCGTTCAGGCTGCCGGTCGAACCGACGCCGGTGTCCACGCCACCGGGCAGGTCGTGAGCTTTCGGACCGAGAGTCGGCTCCCGCCGCGAGAGCTTCAAAGGGCTCTCAACGGGGTTTTGCCGGAAGACGTCGCGGTGGTGACCGCGGGGGACGCGCCAGACGGATTTCACGCGCGATTTAGCGCGGTGGCACGCGGGTATCGGTACACGATCTGGAACGCTCCGGATCCGTTGATTCTGGGGAGACGATACGCGCTTCACTGGCGAGCATTCTTGGATGTTCCGGCGATGGTCCGGTGCTCTCAGGTCCTCGTTGGGCACCACGATTTCGCGGCTTTTAGTGGATCGCTTCGCGGGAGGGAGCGTCCGACGACGACCAGCCGTACGATCTATCGATTGCATCCCTGGCGGAACGGCGGGTGGGTCTACGTCGACGTCGCGGCGAACGCCTTTCTACCGCGGATGGTTCGGAATCTGGTAGGCACCCTCATGCAGACCGGTCTACACGAGACCATGCCCGAGGCTGTCGAACGTGCACTGTTCGCGGGAACACGAACCGGCGCGGCGATCACCGCGCCACCACACGGACTTTGTCTGACAAACGTTTGGTACGATTGAGGTCGATGTCGATTCGGAGGAGCACGGTCAACCGAGCGCGACCGACCCTAACCTGGAAAGGATTAGTCGAATGATTCCCAAAACTCGCGCCGTCAAGGCCTCGGAAGTCGAGCAACGGTGGTGGGTGGTGGACGCGACCGACGTCCCGCTCGGCCGTTTGGCAACCCGCGTCGCCACGATCTTGAAGGGTAAGCACAAGCCAATGTACAGCACCCACATGGACGTGGGGGACTACGTCGTCGTTGTGAACGCCGAGAAGGTGCAACTCACCGGCAACAAATGGTCCCAGAAGGTGTACAAGCACCATTCCGGGTACCCGGGCGGGCTCAAGGTCGAGCCGGTCGCGACCGTCCGGGCCGCGCACCCGACTCGACTCGTCGAGCGCGCCGTGAAGGGCATGCTGCCGAAGACGGCTCTTGGGGATCACATGCTCCAAAAGCTGAAGGTGTACGCTGGTCCGAAACATCCACACGCGGCTCAGCAGGTCGAACCGCTACCGCCGACCCTCGGCTTGTAACGTGGGATTTCTCAGGAATAAATAGCAGGAGCGCAGCCTTTCGTATGGAAAGACGCTATACGTATGCGGTTGGACGCCGGAAGGCGGCGACCGCGCAAATCCAACTCCACGAAGGAACCGGTCAGGTCATCGTGAACGGCCGACAGCTCGCCGAGGCGCTGCCGCGCCCGAGTGACCAGTCGGCCGTCAACGAACCGTTTCGCGTTACGAACACGGTTGGCCGCTATAATGTCATTGCCAAGGTGAGCGGTGGGGGCACGACCGGCTGGACTGGCGCCTTGGTCCAAGGAATTTCGCGCGCGCTCAGCGAACAGAGCGAGGAAAATCGGCTGGTGCTGCGCCGCGGACCGTTCCTGACCCGCGACGCCCGGGTCAAGGAGCGCAAGAAGTACGGACTCAAGCGGGCCCGCAAGGCCCCGCAGTTCACCAAGCGCTAATTCATCAAGCCGAGAGCTTCGAGTTTAGTTCGTCGACCGACGGCACGTGTTCGACACGTGCCGTTTCTAATTTCCGCGTAACCGACCTACTTCTCAAGTGTTTTTACAGTGAGTCGGGTTTGAGGTGGTGGTTTCGTGAGCAGACGCGTGGTGGTAACCGGACTTGGCGCCATCACACCTCTCGGGAACGATGTCGCAACAACCTGGGATGCAATGATTGGTGGACGATCTGGTGTCGCCCGGATCACCCATTTCGACACCCAAGCACTGCCGATCGACATCGCCGGCGAAGTGAAGAAATTCGATCCGCTGCTTTACGTAGACAAGAAGGATCTTCGCAACATGGATCTGAACGTCCAGTTCGCGGTTGGCGCGGCAAAGCAGGCGATGGCCGACGCGAAACTGACGATTGAGCCGGAGAACGCGGAAAGCGTCGGGGTGATTATCGGTTCGGCAATTGGTGGCATTAAAACGTTGCTGGACCATCAGAAGATCTTCGACGAGCGAGGATCGAAGCGCCTCAGCCCGCGGTTCCTCCAAAACCTGATCCCGGACACCGCGTCCGGCCAGGTGGCGATTTCTACCGGGGCTTGCGGCCCGAACATGGCCGTTGTCTCGGCGTGCGCAACCGGCGGACACGCCCTCGGCGAGGCAGCCGAGACGATTCGCCGTGGCGACGCCGACGTGATGATCGCCGGGGGAACCGAGATGGCCATCGTACCGGTTGTCATCGCGGGCTTCGCGGTCATGGGCGCTCTCGCGTCGGGCGAGAACGGGCCGGAGCAGGCTTCCCGCCCGTTTGACAAGACGCGCTCAGGATTCGTCATGTCGGAAGGGGCCGGCGTGATGATCCTTGAAGAACTCGAACACGCCAGGCGACGCGACGCGCACATCTACGCCGAGTTCGTTGGATACGGGTCAACAAACGACGCGTTCGACCTCGCCGCGCCGCCCGAAAACGGAATCGGTATCGCCCGGGCGATGCGGATGGCCATTCGCAAGGCGGGTATCTGTCCCGACGAGGTGAATTACATCAACGCGCACGGGACGAGCACTCCTTTGAATGACAAGTATGAAACCGCCGCGGTCAAATCGGTTTTCGGCGATCATGCTTATAACCTCACGCTAACCTCGACGAAGTCGATGACCGGCCATATGATGGGTGCGACTGGCGTGGTCGAGGCGATGTCGTGTGTGCTGGCGATTGCCGATGGGATCATCCCACCGACGATCAATTACAAATATCCGGATCCGGAGTGCGACCTCGACTGCGTGCCGAACGTCGCGCGACATACTCCAGTGCGGGTGGCCATGTCGAACTCCATGGGGTTAGGCGGCCATAATTCGTGCGTTATCGTGCGCCGGTTTGACGGCGACTAGGTCCGCGCCGGGGCGAGTAGCTGGGCTGGCCGAGCGCATTGACGGAGAGCGTCCTGTGAAGTACGCGCAGATCGTTGGGTGGGGCTACGAGGTTCCCTCGCGAGTCGTGACAAACTTCGACATCGAAAGAATGGTCGACACGTCAGACGAGTGGATCCGTACCCGCACTGGTATCTCGGAGCGTCGGGTGGCCGGGCCAAAGGAAACAACTGGCACACTCGCCATCCGCGCCGCCCAGCGCGCGCTCCAGGTTGCGGATCTAAGCCCGAGCAAGATTGATCTCGTGATCGTCGCCACGACGACACCAGACTTCCCGATGCCGGCGGTTGCGTCGCTGGTTCAGGACGGTATCGGAGCGTCGCACGCCGGAGCATTCGATGTGAACGCCGCTTGCTCTGGATTCATCTACGCGCTAGCCGTGGCGAACAGCCTCATCGCGAGCGGTCAGAGTGAAAACATCCTCCTCATTGGCGCGGATACCCTTACTCGGTTGGTCGACTGGTCGGATCGCTCGACCTGCGTCTTATTCGGCGACGGAGCCGGCGCGCTCGTTCTTCAGGGCACCGATAGTCCAACCGGCGTGCTGTCGGTAACCCTTGGGTCAGACGGCTCGGGGCTTCACTCGCTCTACATTCCGTCCGGCGGAAGCCGAGCGCCGACCACGCCGGAGGCAATTCAAAACCGTTCCAACTTCATCAAAATGAATGGGAGCGAAGTGTATCGCTTCGCGGTCCACACCGTTGCCAGTGCTACCCAAACCGCGCTCAGCCAGGCGGGCCTCACGATCGACGACGTGGACCTTTTTATCCCCCACCAGGCAAACATCCGGATCATTCAATCGGCGGCCAAGTCCCTCAAAATCGATCCGGAGAAGGTGTTTTCAAACGTCCATCATTACGGAAACACGTCGGCGGCGTCGATTCCCATCGCTCTCTGTGAAGCGGTTGAGGAAGGAAAGGTGCGCGCTGGCGCCAATCTGGTCCTGGTTGGTTTCGGCGCGGGGCTCAGTTGGGGCGCAACTGTGGTACACTGGGGTGTCGAAGCAGTCCCATCGCCGAATAACTGGTGGCATACTTTCGCACGGTCTATCAACGGCCGAGAGGCAGCGATGCGGTCGTTCGCGTTGCGGGCGCACCGTCGGTTGGAACTCGTCGGATTAACCGCGTTACGCCGGATCAATGTCTTGCCTGAGATCTGATTCGAGGATTAAGTGCTTGCCTGAGAAACCCGTGATTCTGGTAACTGGCGCCTCGCGTGGCATCGGTCGAGCCATCGCGCTGGAGTTCGCGCGCGGGGGTGCTTGCGTGGCAATAAACTTCCGCCAGAACGCCGCCGCGGCGGATTCGGTCGCCGCCGAGATAGCTCAGCTTGGCGGCGAAGCCATCCTCGTGCCTGGTGACGTCGCCGACGGGGCGACGGTCGCCAAGGTATTCGACCAGGTAGTCGGGCGGTGGGGACGGCTTGACGTTCTGGTGAACAACGCTGGCATTGTGCGCGACACCCTTCTGCTTCGCATGAGCGAGGACGACTGGGATAAGGTGCTGGGAACGAACTTGCGGAGCGCCTTTCTGTGCACCCGCGCCGCGCTACGCCTTCTCTTGCGCCAGCGAAGCGGTCGTATCATCAATATAAGTTCGATCTCGGGGCTCCGGGGTAACGCTGGTCAGGCAAACTACTCGGCAAGCAAAGCGGCGCTGATCGGTTTTACCAAGACGGTGGCCCGGGAGGCGGCCAGTCGCGGCGTGACCGTGAACGCGGTTGCTCCCGGACTGATCGAAACCGACATCGTCAGCGGAATGCCAGAGAAGGCAAGGGAGGCTCTGGTTCAGCAGATTCCGCTTGGCCGCCTGGGAACAGCCGAGGAAGTCGCGTCATTGGTTGGATTCCTCGCGTCAGATAAGGCAGGCTATATTACCGGTCAGACCTTTGTTATCGATGGCGGATTAGCGATCTAATGGGGTGGGGGATCATGTCAGACGATCATCATCCACGCGTCGCTTTCGTCTTTCCCGGACAAGGCTCCCAGTTTGTTGGGATGGGAGCCAATCTCGCCGAGCACTCACCGGCGGCACGCGCTATTTTCGATCAGGCGGATGACGTCCTGGGCTTCCGCCTTAGTGATCTCTGCTTCAATGGTCCAGACGAAGAACTTCGCGATACAGCTAACGCTCAGCCGGCCATCCTAACGGTAAGTACCGCCGCGCTCGCCGCGCTTCGAGAGCAGATTGGCGATTCGACACACCTTCTGCCACGCTTCGTCGCCGGACACAGCCTCGGCGAATACAGCGCATTAGTTGCCGCGGGCGTGCTGGACTTCGCCACCGGCCTGGAACTCGTGCGCGAGCGTGGGCGCATCATGAAAGAGAGTGGCACGCTTACTCCGGGCGGTATGGCCGCGGTGATCGGCCTGGACCGACAGATTCTCGAAGATGTTTGCCGACGCGTCGCATCGTGGGGCATTGTGTGCCCGGCGAACTATAACACGCCCACGCAAACCGTCCTCTCCGGTGAAATCGCGGCGCTGTCCGCCGCGGTTGAACTGGCCGTTGCAAACGGCGCCCAGCGGGTTGTCCACCTTGCCGTTAGCATCGCGTCGCATTCGCCGCTCATGCAGCGCGCCTCCGACCAGTTTTCCGAAGTCATATCACGCTTTCGCCTGCAAGACGCGGTGATTCCGGTCGTCAGTGATATTTCAGCCCGAGCATTCGTCTCCGCGGACGAGATTCGAGCCGAGCTTAATCGTCAACTTTGTGCATCAGTCCAGTGGACCGATAGCGTTCGCCACATGCTGTGCGGCGGCGTCAATACATTTGTCGAAATTGGGCCAGGTGAAGTTCTGAGTGGCCTGATCCGGAGAATTGACCGCCAGGCAAATACCCTGAGCATTAGTGACACTCAGTCGTTAGAAAAAACGGTCAAGCGGCTTAGCGCTTTGCAGGGGCGGTCGTAGCGCGAACGTCTCGCCTCTTCAACTACTCGAGTCAGGCTCCAAATCCGGTCGAGCCGGGGAAAGTTGGCGGGAAAGCCAGCCTTCCCCGGCTTGTCTTTGCGCGCCTCCTCCCATGTGGCATAGAAACTGCCGCACCGGGCGTCGTCAACTCGTCAACCGCTCACGGTCGTGATTGTGAGACAGGCTGAGCGAGCCCCCATGGTGAATGGGCTGTCTTCGAGTCCGATGCTTCGGGGCTACGTTCCCCGAGTGAATGTATGGGAGCATGGAGGATTGCGTGGCAAAGTCCGACTTCGAGCGCACCGCCGAGCAATTGCGCTCGCAAATCGATGCCCTGCGCGGCAACATCGATGACCTTCAGCGGAACTATACCCGCTGGATAAACCATCCCAGCCAGTTCTTTGAGTCGGCCGGTGAGCCGGTCTCGTCGGCCGCACGCAAGGCCGAGAAGGCGATGAAGAACGCCGCGGAAGATATTACCTCCAGTGGCATCCCCTGGTGGGCGCCGGTTGCCGCGATTGGCTTCATCGCCGCGGGTGTCTGGATCTACAATATGCTGTCGCCCCGGACCGAACATCAGGTAGCGCACGAGGCGCACCGGGTGATGCACGAAATGAACAATCAGATGAATCCGGTGACCGGGACGCAGCCAGGGAACCGCGAGCAGTTCCCTCCATTCCATGCTGGTCAGCAACCACCTTTTGGCGCCACGACACCGCCCCGAACTCCGGGGCAGCCGTAAAGCGCGAACGGATGGTTTGAATCTTTCGGGAGGAGGACGTGATGGTATCTCGAACACCTGACGTTGTGACCGGCAAAGCTACCCAGCAGTCGACAGTTATCCCCGACGCCGAAGAGACCAAGGTGGAAACACCAGTCGAAGTTCCCGCGGTCGACGAGGCAATGCGGGTGATCCAGAAGCACATCGACAAAGAGGCCCGCAATCGCTGGGTCGAACATCTCGATGTCCGCGACCTCTGCCCGCGCCAGAAGGCCGATCTAGTGGCCGACCTGGCCCGCCTATTCTAAGGTCAGACGCGACCCTCCCACGTTGAAACGCGGGGGGGTTTCTCTTTGGCAAAGCGAACCCGAGATCTGGAAGGCCGGCTGGCCTTCCAGATCTCGGGTTCGTGCGTTTCGGCAGATTAGATCTCGGCGATGACCGGCAGGATCATCGGTCGGAGGCGCGTCTGCTCGTAAATGACTGACCCGAGCACCTCCTTGATCCGCGCGGCGAGAAACGCGTACTCCACCTCACCGCTGCCACGCCGATTCAGAAGGCGCCGGACCCGCTCAGAACCGCGGTCCAGGACCGAACTCGCTCGCGGGGCGATGAAGCCCCGAGCCGTCACGTCGGGTCCGCTCAGGAGCTCGCCGGTGTCTTTGTTCAGCGCCACGGCCGCGATGACTACTCCGTCTGTGGCAAGGTGGTGACGGTCACGCAAAACCACGTGGTTCACCCCTCCGACCGTCAACCCGTCGACCAAAACGTCGCCGGCCGGTATGCCATTGCTGACGACCGCGCGTCGAGCGGTAACCTCGAGCTTCTTCCCCAACTCGACGAACTTCACGCGATCAGCGGGCAGTCCGGCTTCCAGGGCGAGTTCCTTGTAGTGGATCATCTGACGGTACTCGCCGTGCACCGGCAAGGCGAAGGTGGGACGCAGCAACTGCAGAAGGGCTCGAAGTTCCTCACGGCTGGCGTGACCAGAAACGTGAATGTCCGGAACAACCGGCGGATAGAGCACCTTTGCGCCCCTCCGCATGAGATTATCGATCGTCCGAGAAACGGTTTCTTCGTTCCCGGGAATTGGCGTTGCCGACATGACGACCGTATCGCCGTTCATAATTTTCAACTGGGGATGATCGCCCATCGCGACCCGGCTGAGAGCCGAAGTTGGCTCGCCCTGGCTACCCGTCGCGAGGATCATCACCTGGTTTGGTGCCAGGTTCCGGATCTGGTCAATCGCGACGATCGTTCCTTCCGGCACGTTGAGGTAACCCAAATCCGCCGCGACTGCCAGGTTGCCTTCCATACTTCGTCCCACCAGCGCCACCTTCCGGCCGAACCGGTGGGCAATCTCAATTGCCTGCTGCAGGCGAATAATGTTCGAAGCAAACGTGGTCAGAATGACTCGCCCCTCGGCCGCGGCAACGATACGATCGAGCGCCTCCGCGACGACGCGTTCGGAGGGAGTCACTCCCGGACGTTCGACACGCACGCAGTCGGACAGCAAGACCAAAATGCCCTCGTCTCCCAGAGAGCGCAAGCGGTTCAAATCCGGCGGTTGGCCCTCCGGGGGCGTTTCATCAAATTTGAAGTCGCCGGTGAAGAAGACATTACCGGTCGACGTCCGGACGACAATGGCGGCGCTGTCGGGAACGCTGTGGCTGATCGGAATGAACTCAACGTTAAACGGGCCGAGATCCATCGCCTCTTCGCCCGAAACGCTCACCAGATCCGCGAAGCCCAACACGCCGTGCTCTTTTAGCTTTGGCGCTACCAAGCCGACCGTCAGTGGTAAGCTGTAGATCGGAACCCTTCGGTTCAATTGCTTTAACAGATAAGGTAGTGCGCCAACATGATCCTCGTGGGAGTGGGTAAGGAGGATCGCTTCCAGGCAATCCGCCCGTTCGATGAGGTATCGAAAGTCTGGGATCACCAGATCGACGCCGTGCAATTCCTCCGGAGGAAACATTACTCCGGCGTCGATAACCAGTAGGCGTCCTTTAAATTCGACAAGGTGGCAGTTCTTGCCCACCTCACCAACCCCGCCAAGAGGAATCAGGCGGATGGGGTGCTGCTGTAAAGTTGCCATGGATTCCCCACGTTACAAACATGAGACTGACGTTTCTCCTGGCGATGCAATTGGCGTACCGTCTTCGTCGTTCGGCACGGCACTTGCCTTGTTCCCGATTTCGCGTGACCGACAAGGGAGCGGTGATGCAACCGATGAACCCGACAACCCCCAAAAGAGCAAGCCACACCAGCCGCGACCCTGGCGTGTTGCAACCTCTGGCGGCGACTCCAGCCGACACGAATCGGGCCGCCGCGAACGTTCTCGAACGGATCTCCACCTACCTTGCCCTCCGCGGCGAAAGCCCGTACCGCGTCCGCGCATATCATGACGCCGCGGCTCAGATCCGGGGAATGACTGAGAGCATCGGGGAACTCTGGTGGCAGAACCGCTTGCAAGACATCCCCGGAGTTGGCGCCTCGATCGCCGAGAAGCTCGACGAGTTTCTCTCGACCGGTCGCAGTCGCTACCTGGAAGAAATCCAACGCTCGGTCCCTCGGGGCCTCGAACGCCTCCTGGAGATCACGGGTATTGGGCCCGCGCGGGCCAGAATCCTTGCCCGCGAACTGAACGTTCACACGTCGGAGGAGCTAATCGCGGCGGCGGAGGCCCATCGAATTCGCGCGCTCCCCGGGTTCGGCCCCAAAATCGAGGAACGACTGCTCTTAGAGGCTCGGCGATGGTCTCAGCGCGAGCGGCGATTGCTTCTCGGGGCCGCCTGGCCAGTCGCCGACAAACTGGTAGATCTGCTCCGGCACGATCCGCAGGTAAGCCGAGTATCCGCGGCCGGCTCCCTCCGCCGGATGAGGGAAACGATCGGCGATGTCGACATCCTCGCCGCCGCCACGACGCCGGCTCGGGTGACCGATCACTTCGTTCGGCTCCCGGTCGTCAAGGAAGTGCTAGCCCACGGTCCGACGAAGGCATCGATCCTTCTCGAAGACGACCTTCAGGTCGACTTGCGCGTGGTCGAACCCAGCGAGTGGGGCGCCGCGCTGCAGCACTTCACGGGGTCCAAGCAGCACAACATCGCGCTTCGCGACATCGCCATTGGTCGTGGCCTCCGCTTAAATGAGTACGGAATCTTCGAGGAGCGAACCGGCCGCCGCCTGGGTGGAGAAACCGAAGAAGACGTCTATCGGGTCCTTGGCCTGGAGTGGATTCCCCCGGAACTCCGAGAAGATCGCGGTGAGATTCAAGCCGCCGCGCGGCACCGCTTACCGGTTCTCGTCGAGTTAGCCGATTTGCGAGGCGACCTTCACGTGCATACCGACTGGAGCGATGGTACGGCAAGCGCGCGGGACATGGCGATCGCCGCTCGCGCCACCGGCCTTGAGTACATCGCGATCACCGACCATAGCCCGAGCCTCACCGTTACCCACGGCCTGTCGATCGAGCGCCTGCGCGAGCAGGGCAAGGTGATCGCCGAGGTCAATCGGGAACTGGCGCCTTTCCGGGTTCTCCGGGGCGCCGAGGTAGACATCAGAACTGACGGGTCATTGGATCTACCCGACGAGGTTCTCGCGGAATTGGACTACGTCGGCGTCTCGGTCCACAGCGCGTTTGCGATGCGCCGCGACGAAATGACGAAGCGCATTGTTCGAGCGATTGAAAATCCCTACGTTACGACCTTGAACCACCCCACCGGTCGGCTCATCAACCGCCGTCCTGGCTACGCGGTAGATCTCGATGCCGTTCTGCGCGCGGCGGCCACATCCGGAGTTGGAGCCGAAATCAACAGCCAGAGTGACCGCCTAGATCTCGACGACGTCTGGTCGCGACGCGCCAAGGATCTCGGCTGCCACCTGGTGATCAACTCAGACTCCCACGGCCGCGGCGGTTACCAGAACCTGCGTTACGGCGTCGCGGTCGGCCGCCGAGCCTGGCTGACCAGCCGGGACGTTCTGAACACACTTCCCCTTGTCGACCTGCTGTCCTATCTCACTTCGCGACAGCGGCACAACGTCGCCTAGAGCAAAGTGGTTAGGCCACCCGGAACTTTTCGACTTTGCTCTGGTCCAACTCGATACCCAGGCCCGGTGCTTCCGGAGCATAAGCGAACCCAGCCTCGAAGCGCGGGGATTCCTTCAGGATATCTTCGGACATGTACAACGGACCGAGCGTATCGATGGGATGGTTCAGGTTTCTCAGAGCGGTGGCAACGTGAACGGCGGCCGTAGCCGCGATACTGGACTCCAGGCCCGAACCCATAGCGCAGCCGATGTTCGCGGTCTCAAAAAACTTGATCAACTGTGTCGCATCGCGTACCCCGTGGCGAAAGACCGGAATACTCACCACGTCGCAGGCACAACTGCGAACAATCTCCAGGGCGACCGTTCTTTGCAAATAGCCGATGTGATACATGGTCCGTACCCCCAGCGCGTCGGCGATTCGCCGCAGGCCAGGGATGTCCTCGTTTGAGACTGGCTGCTCGAGCAACTCGAAGACGCAGCCGTTATCCAGAGCCTGCCGGTAGCGCTGAATCGACTGGCCAACCGGATAGGTCCCGTTATCGTCAGGTCGGAGGGGGACGCTCGGACCAATCGCCTTCTGGATCGCGGCGAGGGCTTCGACGTCCCACGGCGTTCCGGTCTTCACCTTGATGACGTTGCGAAAGCCGTTTTCCACCGCGTCCGCGGCCTGCCGCACCATCAAAGAGACGTCGCGGTCGGCGGGAACGTTCCAGGTAAGCGGAACGCGTTCGCGATACTTTCCGCCCAGGTACTTGTACAGCGGAATCCCCAGCGCCTTGGAAACCAGGTCGTGCAGCGCGATATCGATGCCGGCCACCATTACGGTATTCTCGTGAATGTTCACGTCCCAGAGCCGCGCCAGCAAGAGTTCCAGGTTAAAGGGATCCTGCCCAATTAACACCCGAGCGAGCACTTCTTCCACGTAGTCACGCGTGCCGCGCCCAACCGACTCGCGGTTTCCCTTGATGGCGATGTCCCCGAGCCCGATTATCCCCTCGTCCGTGTGGATCTGGACGACGACCGTTCCGGTCCATTGCGACGCCGACTGGCCCAGCGCGATCGTCGCCCCGCGGGCGTAGCGGAAGGCAAGCGGGATCTTGAGATACTGCGCCTCGACCGAGGTAATCTTCACGGCGACTCCAATTGTTCGACTGACTTGAGGCAGCATAGTCGGCTGCTCGGGTCCTGTCAAACAGGAATTGCGGCGCGGATCAACTGGATTGTTGTATCATAGTTTCAACTTCAGGAGAGACCGATGGCCTTTAATTTCTTCCACCGCGAAAAGCAGGAAAAGAATAGCTTGACTGACCCGGACCGGGTGCCTCCGGGACAGGTACTGACCCAGAAGTGGCCGGTCCTCCACTACGGCGGCATTCCACGGGTGGACCTGGCGAAATGGGATCTGCGGTTCTTCGGGTCGGTAGATAACGCTTTCTCACTCAATTGGGACGAGTACCGCACACTTCCCCGGACGCAGGTGCACTGCGACATTCACTGCGTCACCCGCTGGAGTCGATTGGATAACACCTTCGAGGGAGTTGCCTTCCGCGAGCTCTACGAACGGGCAAAGCCACGGGGAGACGCCCGGTTCGTGATGGTTCACGCGGAGAACGGATTCACGACGAACGTTCCCCTGGCTGACCTGTTGCAGCCAAATGTCCTGCTGGCCGATAGCCACGACGGCGTGCCGCTCGCTCCGGAGCACGGTTGGCCGCTGCGACTTGTCGTGCCGCACCTCTACTTTTGGAAGAGCGCAAAGTGGCTGCGCGGCTTCGAGTTTCTCGTCGGCGACCAGCCTGGTTTCTGGGAGCAGTACGGCTACCACATGCGGGGCGATCCCTGGCAGGAAGAGCGCTACTCGTAGCAATTCCTCCGTTGGCGGTTCCGGCTCGGTCTTTGGCTGATCCCCGGGATACTGCACGGAAGTCGCGATTGCGACACCTCGCCCCGCGCCAAAATTCTGATGGGAAAGGTGATCGACGCTGATCGACCAGAGTATGATGTCCAATGGCCCCGCCCCGAGCACCGCATTTGGACCACAGGTTTCGCTTAACGGCGACTACTTCTTCGTCGAAGGACGGCGCTTCCCTCGACGACGCTTCGCCGCGAGCGCCCCGATACAACCAGTTCGCCGAAAGAGTGAGGGTCTGGGCTGGGATAGTCAGTTCACCGGCTTGCCAACGGCGGAAGAGCTGCGGCGCGACGTTCCGGCGGAAAGCGAAATTTTCACCTACCTGTCGCCGACAATGGCCGCGGTGCTCCGCCGGATCGCCGAAGTCGAGAGTCAAGATAGGCAAGGTTTCGTCCTCCTGCTCGGGCCGACGGGCTGCGGTAAGACATCTCTTGCCAAGACGTACTGCTTTCTGGCCAACCAGCCCTGTACCGAGCTTTCATTTAGTGGCGATACCGCGCTTTCGGACTTCTTCACCGCCGTCGAACTCGTGCGGGACGATCACACCCGTCAGAGCACTTTGACCGTTCCGGGTCCGGCCGTCGAGGCCATGCTGCGTGGCAAGAAGTTAATCGTCAACGAGATCAACATGCTTCCGCCCGATCTGCTGACGGTTTTCGCCCAGGCGATGGATACGGGACGGGTCATTCTCTCGGGTACGGAGCGCGGTAACGTCGAGGTCGAGGTTCACGCGGATTTCGGATTAATCGCCACGGCAAACCCGAATTACGTGGGAACAGTCGAACTGGGCCGAGCGATGGAGCGGCGATTTGGCCGCGGTCTCGGGGTTATCGAGATGGACTATCTCCCCCCGGAAGAAGAGGCCGAGGCTATACGCCACGAATTAGCGCGCGAGCCCCTCTTCGCCGAACACGAAATAACCTTTCCCGCCGAGATCTGCTTGGAAGTCGCGCGACTCGCCGCCTGGCTGCGCGGTGACGATCGGGTTGGGGACCTCATGCGCTCGCGAGTGTCCACGCGCACGCTTGTCAACTGGCTCGGCCTTTCCCAGATAACCGGGCTGCCCCTTGCTACCGTTTTCACGCGCGCCTTTCTCGGTACAGTTCCCAGCGAAGCACGCGCCCAGGCTCTCCGCCTCACGATGGAAGCGCTTGGCGACCGCCGGTTGGGTTCCGACGGGTCCACGCGGCTCGCGGCGGTGCGGATTCGCTGGCCAACCGTACGCGTCGGCGAAGCAGTTCCCCTATCGGCTGTTCAGCCACCTCGGAGTCGCTCGCGAAACGAACGGGCGAACCTGCTGCGGTCCACGTCACGGCCGGTCATTCACCGGGTGCGATTTGTCCGTGCTCTGCCGGACGGCGGGAAGGTGCTTATCGCCGAGCCGCTCCACGCCGACGCGACGAGTCGACGCTTTGGGCTCGGGTTGCGGATTCGCGCCTATGACGCCGCTGGCCGGCAAATTATCGATCCCCAACGCATCGCTGAGATTCGTCGCCTGCTCAAAGACGACGACGGCCTCAACGTGCTTCAGCCGCTCGGCCGTCGTGTCGACGACCGCGAATTGCTCCCTTGTTTGACAAGCCACGCGGTGGAAGTGCTCGAATTGGCCGAGGCTGCACTGCTCCTCGGACGGCCGGTCTTTCTCGCCGGCCCGACCGGAGCCGGAAAGTCGTCCATCGCCCGAACCCTGGCCAAACTTCGAGGGTCGTCGGTCGTCGAGTTGGGCTTCACCGGCGAAACCGCCAAAACCGACTTGAGCGCGGTTCGGCGATTGATCGGCGGGGTTACCGCCTGGCAAACTCAGGCGTTTCTCCAGGCTGTCGAGAGTGGTGACACCGTGATCGCCAATGAGTACAACCTGGCTTACCCGGACGTTCATTCCCTGCTCAATGGCCTGTTTGATAAAGGCGCCCGCTTTGTCTTACCGGACGGTCGGATCTGCCGCATGCATCCACGCGCCCGAGTGATTGGAACCGGTCTCCTGGATGGCCCCGGCGTCAAGCCGCTGAACGAAGCCGTGGAAAACCGGTTCGGAGCGATCATCGGCGTGGAGTATCCGCCGGTCGAGGACGAGGTCGCGATTATTCGGTACGTGGCACCCGGGCTAGCGGCGGAGACGGTGACCCGCTGTGTGCGACTGGTCGATTACTGCCGACGGTTAGTCGTCGGAAAAGTGGATCCGGCCAACCTCGCCGACCTGTCACGGCCGGCCCAGCAAGCGCTCCGCCAGGCAGCGCGACGGGCCGCCTTGAGCACCGCCGAACTCGTCGCCCTCGCGCGCTTCGCGAGCGGAGCTGACTTTGCCGAGCGACTCCGCGAGGGAATCCTGGACGGCGCGCCGGATAGCGTCCAACGCGTCCTCGAGCCGGTTCTCCTGCAATACGGACTTTCCTGATGGCCGCGGAAAGCCCGAACGGTTATCTGCCCTCTGAGCTCGAGGTTGTCGCGCGTCTACTCCTCCAGGATCAGTCGGTGCGGGTTGTTCCGGGCGCGTGGTGGAGTTACCGTCCAGAGCGCGCGGAGGTCGTCTACCCACCCAACCTTCTTGCTGAGTGGTCGACGTACCGCTCGCTGGGCGCGCTCTGCCACGAAATCGCCGAGGTCTTGTTCAGCGGACGCGAGGCCGGACGGGTGGTCCCGGAATTCGTCCAGAGGGCCGCCGCCCAAGGATGCGAACCACACGCCGCGGGCATTCTGCTCAACACCGTCAATGATCTACGGGTCAATGAGCGTTACCTCGAACGTTATCCAGGGAGCCGTCGCTTTTTGAGCGCGGTGTATGGCCGCGCTCAACCACTCGATCCCTTAAACGATCCTGCCGCCCGATCGTCCCGGAATCCGTTGCCCCATCACGCGCTGCTCAGCGCCCTCACTGGACGCTGGGCCGCTCGTCTGGGGCTGCCGATTGCGTCCCCGGACGAGCGGGTGCGACGGGTGAGTGATACTCTCTGGCCGGCGGTCACGCGCGCTATCGCCGCCGCGTCGCTAGACGACCTTGCCCAAATCGTCCTGGTCGAGGTGTTGCCAGCCTACACGGAACTCCTCCGTCGCGGTCTCGACGAAGCCAAGCGCGAAGTGCCGGACGACGAACCGGACGACGCGCTTCCGCCACCGTCCGACCAGGACGAAGACGCCAGCCAATTGTCCGACGACGACCGAAAATTCATTGAACGCGGCGCGGCGAGCGAAGCGCCGGTCGAATCCTGGGTGGTTCTCACCGACACCGCCGCGCCGCCCGAAACGGAATCCCCACCGCGACCGCCACCGGTCGCGCCCCCACCCAGCGCTCAGCCGGCCGAGCGCGACCCCACGAACACCGGGCCCAGTTCGACCTGGTTCGACGGCATCGTGCAGCGTTTTCGTCGTGCTGGGCGACGCACCGACCGCGGGCGAGCCTACGAGGAATTTAACTACGTCGACGCCGTGCATCGACTCCAGCCGCAAATCGACGCGGTTCTGTACGGCGCGACCGGACGCGACGGGCTGATCGCGATCCTCAACCGGCGCCGATTCGGAACAATCGACCCCTGGCGTCGGCCGCGTCGCCGTCGACGCGGGGATAGCGGGGAGATCGATCCGGACCACCCGGAAAATCTCTTCCTCTCGCCGGCGACAGCGTTCCTGAAGGGGCCGAATCTGCGACGCGACGATAGCCAGAAAGACTTCGCCCACGCGATTTTACTCGACGTGAGCGGCAGCATGGTCCAGTACGGCTATCGGAGCAGGAAGTTCGACCAGTTGATCGATACCGCGGTCGTCTTTTGCGAAATCCACCAGCGGTTGAAACTTCCTTATGAGCTGATCGCCTTCTCGGACAATCCAACCGTGCTGCGGAGTTTGGCGGAGTGCCAGTACGATAGTCTACAAATCGACCCGGCGTCCGCCCACGTCGTCAGCGATTTGAGCTACGTTGTGCGCGAGATGTATCGCCTCGACCACGGCGAAACCCACGAGACTCCCGCGCTGGAGCGCGCGATTGCCGACCTGAGCGAGCGACCGGGCCTAAAAACGCTCTTCGTCGTCACTGACGGGATCAGTAGCGAACGTTCAGTCTTGACTGGCCGCCTCGTCGAACTGGAAGAGCACAACCGAGTCGTCCCGGCCCGCGAAGGGCTGATGGTCGTGGCGTTTGGATTAGGCCTGGCGGAAGAAGAGTTTGCCCTGTCCTATGAACCGCTATTCGAGGGCGAACCGGTTAGCTGCGCCTCCGCGCGACTCGTCCCCAGCATCGACGACCTGCCGGACATCGTTTGCGACTCTGTCGACTGGCGCATCCGGACGGCCTAATCGCCAACCGCGGTCGCCGTCGGAGTGGGCTGTGGCAAAAGGAGAGGCTGTATCCGGTCGCGGTACGACTGGAGCATGACGAATGGCCGCGAACTACCGTCCAGAACGCTTTGCACATCCTGGAGGGTCAATTGAGCGGCCGGAGGAAGCGCGGGAAGGCGATTCCCAATGAGAACTGCCTGGCGGTACGTATCGTGTCCAGACTCTGGATAAAGATCGTCAAACCCCTTTGAGTAGGCCAGGGACTCCCGCGCCGGTACGTAGGCGTTCGCCGCGCTGGTTGGTAAATGGCGAGTCAAGTAATCGATGAGCAACCAGGCATCATCCGGGTCATGCGACGACTGCGGGATACCATAGCCATTAACGTAGTAAACCGTCGTTTGCACCTCGGCGCGAGGCGGCAGCGTGACGTTCCAATTGAAGTGCCACCCGCTCACAAACGCGGGAGTACCGGTGGGACTTGGAGTCAGTTCATCCTGTCGTCGCTGCAGGAAGGCCGGCAATTGCGCGCGCTCGCTCATGAACATTCCCCCCATGCCCGCCCGGCCCAATGCCCAGAGGGCCTGGGCGCGATTCTGGGGATCGAATGGCATGATCTTCGAGCGCAACGCCAATCCGGCGAACCAGTCCACTCCGGCGACGGTCGTTGGATTGGTTACCCAGTTAGCGTATGGGTCCTCGGTTGCATCTTTCGGTTGGGCTCCAAACTCCTCGGCAAACGGCAAAATCGCCACGGTTGGATCCGTGACAAAGCCGGTTAGTTGGGCGCGACCGGCACCCAGTCCCTGTAGCTGCTGGCCATCGGCGACGAACTCGGTCACCCCCCAACCAGGCTGCGGGGCCGTCAGGTGGGCCTTAGCAAAGGCGTCCTGGTTGTAGTAGATCATCCAGGGAACGACTTCCGACGGAATCGCGTACTGCTTCCCTTGAAGGCGGAACGCGTCCATAGTACCGGGGAAAAAGTCGTCGGTGTTGAAATCCGACTGCGAGAGAATATAGGGCGTCAGGTCCACCAGATCGCCAGTGTTGCTCATGAGCCGAAAGTCAAGATCGGTGAGCGCGACGACGTCGGGTGCCAACTCGGAGTTGTTCAGAGCTTCGATCGCGACCGAAATGTCGCCGTTCTTGATGCGGCCGGCCTGATTAAAGATTTTGATCTGAATGTTGGGATGCTCCTGCAAGAACGGCTGAATGCGTTCCTGGAGCGAGGCGCCGATCGATGGGGTATCCACCCAGACGACCAGCGTGGACGGCGGGGCCGTGGTCGGGGTGACCGCGCAAGCTGCCACCGCGAAAATCGTCGCGACGAGCGCGGCGAGAACCAGACGCAGCATCGGGTGGGGCAGGGAAGGCCGCGCGATCCTCCAGATGGTCACTGTCGTCGCCAGAGAGCAAGCCAGTAAATCAGGTGCAAAGACCGCCGACCGCTCGAATCGGTCGCGACGCGGAAAACCGGATCTCCATCCGGTCGGCGCGCCAGGAGCTGTTCAATCAAGCGCGCGTTTTGGAGCCCACCGGTTCCCCGCGTCAGCCACTCGTCGAAGTCCAAGGAGAACCGAATGATCTTCTCGCTACTGAGAGTCAAGCCCACGGCCTCACCCAACGTTCGAAGCCGGGGTGCGCTCAGGCTTGCCCAGTGGGAGGGGTCACGGAGGCGCTCAAGTTCCTGATGCCAGGCGTAAATCTCCAGGTCGTCCGACGTAAGATGATCGCCGAGGACAACCCAACCGCCCGGCCGCACCACCCGGGCCATCTCGGCGACGCAACGTTCGGGGGCCGGAATGTGGTGGATGCTAAAGCGGGTCACCGCGCCGTCGAAAGCCGCGTCGGAAAGCGGAAGGTTCGCCGCGTCGCCGACTGAGAAGGTGGCATTACTTAAACCTTCCCGCCGGGCCTCGGCCGCCGCGAGGTCCACCATCGCCGGGGTGAGGTCAACGCCGTGCATTTCCGCGACCCGGGGCGCCAGCGAGCGCGAGATAATTCCCGGCCCGCAACACACTTCTAGCCAGCGCTGCTGGGTATCCGCCGGCACCAAATCGAGCAAGCTAGCGAGAGTCTCCGCCGAGCGATACACCAGGCTAACGTTGAACGCGGCGGACTGTCGGGTGAACTCCTCGACGATGGAATTCGAGTGCATTACCACCTCATCACCGGGGTTCCGCGGTTAATTTTGCACAATGGGACGAAACATGCAAGTTTTGGGGTGCACCTCTAGCCTGCTGGCTCGGCAAGCACGACAGTGGTTTCGGCCGTCGCGACGCCAGTGGCACCGCCTGCGCCTCGGAGAAGGGCGTACTCGAAGCTATCGGCTAGGGCGAGCCAACTTGCTTCAATAATGTTCGCCGAACTGCCCACGGTCCCCCATCGGGAATGTCCGTCTCCCGATTCGATCGAAACCCGGACCACCGCACCAGTCCCCTCGTTGCCGTCGAGGACGCGCACCTTGTAGTCGACGAGCTGAACGCTCGCCAGACTGGGGTAGAACTGAAGGAGTGCCTTACGAATCGCGGCGTCGAGGGCGTTGACCGGGCCGTTCCCCTCGGCAGCGGTGTGATAGATTTGATCGCCTACTTTGATCTTTACCGTTGCTTCGGACAGGATCGCGCTACCGTGGCGCCGTTCGACGATGACGAGAAAGTCGACGAGTTCGAACGGTCGGCAGTAGTCGCTACGCAGCCGGCGGAGGAGCAACTCGAAGCTCGCCTCGGCCGCCTCGAACTGGTAGCCTTCGCTTTCCAGTTGCTTGATCGTTTCGAGGACCTGTCGAACATCGACCCGGCTGTCCTCCAGATTCACCCCAAGCTCGCGCGCCTTGACCACCACGTTGCTGCGTCCGCTCAGTTCACTGACCAGGACGCGCTGGTGGTTCCCGACCAACTCCGGGCGAATGTGTTCGTAGCATCGACTGTTCTTGACCACCGCGTTGACGTGCAAACCGCCCTTGTGCGCGAAGGAACTGCTGCCGACGAACGGCAAATGGGAATCGTGCGCCAAATTCGCCACCTCGGCAACGTAGCGCGACAGGTCAGTCAGACGGGTCAACTCGTCTTCGGACAAGCACCGATAGCCGAGCTTCAACTGGAGGTTTGGCAAAATGGAACAGAGGTTGGCATTCCCGGTCCGCTCGCCGTAACCATTGATCGTTCCCTGAACCTGAGCGGCGCCGCCGGCAACGCCGGCAAGGGTGTTCGCAACCGCCAATTCCCCGTCATTATGGGTATGAATGCCCAGTTTGGCGTCCGGAAAGGCCGCCTGGACCGCGCGAACAATTGCCGCGATTTCATCCGGTAACGTGCCGCCGTTCGTGTCACAGAGAACCAACCACTCGGCTCCCGCTTCCTTCGCCATCCGCAACGTGGCGAGCGCGTACTCCGGATTATCCTTGTAGCCGTCGAAGAAGTGCTCGGCGTCGTGGATGACCTCGCGTCCAGCGCCGCGCAGGTAAGCCACCGAGTCGCCAATCATTGCCAGGTTCTCCTCCGGCGAGGTCCGCAACACCTCGTCGACGTGAAGGAGCCAACTCTTACCGACGATTGCCACGGCTGGAGTGTTGACCGCCGTGAGTGCCGCCAGGTTCGCGTCCGGCGTCGTAACGTCCGGGCGACGGGTACTGCCAAAAGCCACCAGCTTGGCCCGCTTCAAACCAATGCTATCCGCCTGCGAAAAGAACTCGATGTCTTTCGGATTGGAACCTGGATAACCGCCTTCGATGTAATGGAAGCCCGCCGCGTCGAGACGGCGCGCAATCTTTATTTTGTCCTCAACCGAAAGCGAGATACCCTCGCGCTGGGTACCATCCCGTAAGGTCGTATCGTAGACGGAAATCTGTCGCTGCGTGGCCATTACCTTCCCCTTTAGATCCGCTCGGCGATCAAGTCGCCCATCTGAGCCGTCGACACAACCGACGCGCCCGGTGAGCGAATGTCTTCGGTCCGAAATCCGTCGTCGAGGACCTGCCGCACGCTCGCCTCAACCGCGTCAGCCTCCCTGGTCAATTGGAGACTCAGACGGAGGAGCATTGCCGCGCTGAGAATCGCGGCGACCGGATTGGCTTTACGGGTTCCCGCCAGGTCAGGCGCAGAGCCGTGAATCGGCTCGTACAGCCCGAAGCGCCCATCGGCGAGACTGGCCGAGGGTAGCATCCCCATCGAGCCGGCGAGCACCGCGGCCTCGTCGGTGAGGATGTCGCCAAACATGTTCTCGGTGACAATGACGTCGAACTGGCGCGGCTGCGAAATCAATTTCATCGCGCAGGTGTCGACTAGCATATGCTCGACCGTCACGTCAGGATTGCGAACGGCAACTTCGCTCGCGACTTCCCGCCACAGTCGCGACGACGACAACACGTTCTGCTTGTCGACGGACGTCACCTTCTTCCGTCGCCCGCGGGCCAGATTGCACGCCACCTGTACCACGCGCGCGACCTCGGCTTCCGTGTAGACCAGCGTATCCACGGCTTCACGACCGCTCGGGCCATCCCACCGTTTGCTCGGCTGACCAAAGTACAGACCTCCGGTCAACTCGCGCACCACGACCAAGTCCACTCCGCTGACGATGTCTTCCTTTAGGGGGGTCGCGCCCAGCAAACACGGATAGAGTCTGACTGGACGCAAATTCGCGAAGAGGCCCAGACCCTTGCGGAGGGCGAGCAAGCCCTGCTCCGGCCTGACCGCCGCGCGGGGATCATCCCACTTCGGACCACCGATGGCCCCGAAGAGGACGGCGTCGCTGGATCGGCACAATTCCAGGGTTTCCTCCGGCAGCGCGGTCCCGGCCGCGTCAATCGCCACTCCGCCGACCAATCCCGAACGGAAGGCGAAAGCGTGCCCAAACCGGGCGCCGACGACATTCATGATCTTGACCGCTTCCGCGGTCACCTCTGGCCCAATTCCATCGCCCGACAATACGGCGATTCGTGCTTCCAAAAGTGACTCCTTGTGGAGATTGGGGTTAAGGGGCTAGGGGCTGGGGGCTGGGGAGGATCGCCCTGACCCTGACCCTCTCCCAGAGGGATAGGGAACAAGCCTGCCGCTGGCTCGCCGGTGGCGACTCATTCTCCCTTCCCCCCCAGCCCCTTCGCCTAAATGCTGATGGCCGCGGCAGGTTTGGTGGCAACGATCAATTTGTTGAGCGAATTGACGTAGGCTCGCCCGCTCGCGACGATGATATCGGTATCGGCGCCACGGCCACCGTAGACCCGTCCCTCAGCCTCGATTCGGATGGTCACCTCGCCGATTGCATCGAGTCCAGCAGTAACCGATTGCACGGAATACTCGATCAGGCGATTCTCGAAGTTGATCAGGCGATTGATCGCCTTGTACACCGCGTCCACTGGACCGGTACCCGTGGCCGAATCGCAGAGAATCGTCCCGTCCGGTCCGATCAAGCGGACCGTCGCGGTAGGAATGCTGTGGTCGCCACAGGACACCTGGACGTGATCGAGGCGATAGATCTCGGTCGGCATGCGGATCTCGTCGGAAACGATCATGGCGAGATCCTGATCGGAAACCGCCTTTTTTTTGTCGGCAATCTCCTTGAAGCGAGCGAAGGTGCGGTTCAGGTCTTCCGCGCTCAGCTGATAGCCCAAATCCTCCAAGCGAGTCTTGAAGGCGTGGCGACCGCTGTGCTTGCCAAGAACCAGGGTGCTGTCGGACAGCCCAATTTCCTTCGGATCCATGATCTCGTAGGTCGAGCGATCCTTTAGAATGCCGTCCTGGTGAATCCCGGACTCGTGCGCGAAGGCGTTCGCCCCGACCACCGCCTTATTCGGCTGGACCAGAATGCCGGTGTAGTTCGAAACCATCCGGCTCGTTTTGTAAAGTTGAGTGCTGTCGATCCGAGTATCGACGCCAACGAAGTCACGACGGGTTCGGATCGCCATCACGACCTCTTCGAGCGCGCAGTTTCCCGCCCGTTCGCCGATGCCGTTGATCGTGCACTCGATTTGCCGCACCCCGCGCTTGACGCCGGCCAGGCTGTTAGCGACCGCCATACCAAGGTCATCGTGGCAGTGGGTCGAGAAAACCACCTTGTCCGCCCCGGGAACCCGGTCGATGAGGTACGCGATCAGGTCGCCGTATTCGTCCGGAACCGCGAAGCCGACGGTATCGGGAATGTTCAGCGTCGTCGCGCCGGCCTTCACCGCGACCGCGAGTATCTCCACCAGATACTCGCGATCGGTTCGGGTCGCGTCCATCGGCGAGAATTCGACGTTGGCGACGTAGCCCTTTGCGCGACGAACCATCGCCTCGGCGAGTTCGAGAACCTCACCGCGCTGCTTGCGCATTTGGTGCAGAAGGTGAATATCCGAGGACGAGACGAAGACGTGGATTCGGGGATCCGCGGCGTGCTTCAGCGCCTCGTACGCGCGGTCGATGTCGAGCGGAACCGCGCGCGCCAAACCACAAATCGTCGATTCGCGAATTTCCCGCCCGATCCTTTCCACGGCATCGAAGTCGCCCGGCGAAGCCACCGGAAAGCCCGCCTCGATGACATCCACCCCCAGCCGCTCCAGCTGATGGGCAATGTCCACCTTCTCTTCGACGTTGAGCGTCGCGCCGGGCGATTGCTCGCCATCCCGCAGGGTCGTGTCGAAGATGATCACCCGATCCATTGCTCTCCTCCATTGGTAAGGGCGGTTCGCGAACCGCCCTTACGCGGTTGACTTGGTTACCGCTGTTCCTTCAGCCAGGGCATCATCGAACGCAACTGCTGACCGACCGCCTCGATCGGATGCTCGGCGTTCTTCTTGCGCATCGCGAGGAAACTCGGGCGACCGGCCTGGTTTTCGAGGATCCAGTTCTTCGCCCAGGTTCCGTTCTGAATGTCCCGCAAGAGACCACGAAGCGTTTCGCGCACGTGCTCGTCGACAATCTTTGGTCCAGCAGTGTAATCGCCATATTCCGCGGTGTCGCTGACCGAGTACCGCATGTAGCCAAGGCCACCCTGGTAGATCAAGTCGGTGATCAACTTCAGCTCGTGGGAGCACTCGAAGTAGGCGAGTTCGGGCGGGTAGCCAGCCTCGACCAGCGTGTCGAAAGCGGCCGAAACCAGCGCCGCGACGCCGCCACAGAGCACCGACTGCTCGCCGAAAAGGTCGGTCTCGGTCTCGGCAGCGAACGTCGTTTCGATAACCCCCGCGGAGGTCGCTCCGATGCCTTTGGCGTACGCCAGGGAATCCTCTCGGGCGTGGCCAGACGCATCCTGGTGAATCGCGATCAGCGCGGGAGTTCCAACCCCCTGGGTAAAGAGCCGGCGAACGATGTGACCAGGCCCCTTCGGCGCGACCATCGAGACGTCGATATCCGCCGACGGCACGATTTGCTTGAAGTGAATATTGAAACCGTGAGCGAACATCAGGGTCTGACCGGCCCGGAGCACCGGTCGTACCGACCGCTCGTACAGATCCTTTTGAGTTTGATCCGGTACCAGCATCATGATCAGATCGGCGGTCGCGGCGGCTTCGTCGACCGCGACCACCGGGAGTCCGGCTGCCTCGGCCTTTTCCCAGGAACGGCTACCCTTATACAGACCGACCACGACGTCGACACCGCTCTCCTTCAGGTTAAGCGAGTGAGCGTGCCCCTGGCTCCCGTATCCAATAACCGCGACCTTACGCCCCTTGAGCCGGCCAAGGTCCGCGTCGGAATCGTAAAAGATGGTAACTGCCACTATTCCCTCACTATGTATCAGTCCGGACAGGATTATCCTTCAGGATCGCCGGTTCGGCAAGGAACGCCGCCAGGAGATTATGGTCCCACCGCCTGCTTGACCACGCGCCCCGGAAGTCGTCCTCGACCATTACCATTACTGGGTTCTGGCTCGTCGTCCGAGGGCCGCGTTACGGAGCTCCCCCGGACCATCGCCACCCGGCCGGTCCGCACGACTTCCTTGATCCCGAACCCGCGCACCAGATTCAAGAGCGAGTCGACCTTCTCATCGGTCCCGGTCACTTCGATCATCAGCGAATCCGCCGCGACGTCCACGATTTTTGCCTGATAGATGTCGACGATTTGAATGATCTCCGAGCGGTTGGAGCTATTGGTCGCGACCTTGATGAGTGCGAGCTCGCGAGCGACCAGCCGCTCGTCGCTGACATCGCTCACTTTCGTGATTTCGATGATTTTGTACAGTTGTTTGACGACCTGCTCGAGGACGTCGTCGTTGCCGTCGACGACGATCGTCATGCGCGAAATGCCCGGAAGCTCGGTGTGGCCGACGGTAAGGCTGTCGATATTGAAGCCTCGGCGGCGAAGCACGCTCACCACCCGGTTGAGCACTCCCGGGTGGTCTTCCATCAACGCGACGACGGTTCTCTTCACCGCTGTCTCCTCACTCGCCATCTGGCGATTCGACGATGATGTCCGCGAGACCACCGCCCGGAGGCACCATCGGATAGACGTTCTCTTCCTCTTCAACCAGGAAGTCGATGATGAATGGTCCATCGGCGGCCAGCGCGGCCTTGATCGCGGGAACCGACTCCGAGCGGTGAGCCACCCGTCGGGAGGGAATCCCGTAGGCCTCGCCGAGTTTGACAAAATCTGGCCCGGAAAGCGGGGAGGCCGAATAGCGCGCCTTGTAGAAGAACTGCTGCTGCTGGCGAACCATACCCAGGTAGCCATTGTTGACGATGGCGATCTTGACCGCAATATTATCCTGAACAATCGTGGCAAGCTCCTGCATAGTCACCTGCAAGCCGCCATCGCCCACCACCGCCCAGACAATCTCCTCCGGCCGCCCCATCTTGACGCCCATGGACGCCGGGAGGCAATATCCCATCGCGCCGAGGCCACCGGAACTGAAGAACGTGTTCGGGCGGTCGTACCAGTAGATCTGGGCTGCCCACATCTGGTGCTGGCCTACGTCCGAGACGATCAGCGACTGCCCCTCGGTCACATCGTAGATGTCACGAATCACGTGCTGCGGAAGCAAGCGATCGGAAACCCGAATCGAGGTCATCGGCATGTCGCGGCGCCACTGATTGATCTGGGCAATCCACTCGTCGTGGCGGGCGGGCTTTACCTCGGTGACCAGGGCAGTCAGGACGTTCTTGCAATCCCCAACGATCGGTACGGTCACCCGAACGTTCTTCCCGATCTCCGCCGGATCGATGTCGATGTGGATAACCTTCGCGTGGGGAGCGAAGCCGGAAACCTTGCCGGTCACCCGGTCGTCGAACCGCATCCCGATGCCGATGACCAGATCGCAGTCCAGCATCGCACGGTTGGCGTACGCCGCCCCGTGCATCCCGGTCATTCCGAAGCTCAGTTCGTGAGATTCCGGAAAGGAACTGATGCCGTGCAGGGTTGTGATCACCGGAATCTGCGTCTTTTCCGCCAGTTCCTTGAGTTCCGCGTAAGCCTCGGCAATGATGACGCCGTGTCCAGCGATGATCACCGGCTGCTTGCTACGAGCCATCAGATCGGCGGCAGCACGAATCTGGCGCGGGTTACCGTGGGTGGTTGGGCGGAAGCCGCGTCGCCGAACCTCTTCCGGCCAGACGAAATCGGCCTCGCGGGTCTGGACGTCCTTGGGGATGTCGATCAGCACTGGCCCGGGCCGGCCGGTGCGGGCAAGGTAGAATGCCTCGCGGACGATTCGCGGAAGATCCTCCGGACGCTCCACGAGATAGTTGTGCTTGGTAATCGGCAAGGTGATTCCGGTGGTGTCAATCTCCTGGAAAGCATCTTTACCAATCAACGAGGTCGAGACCTGTCCGGTAATCGCGACGACCGGAACCGAGTCCATTAAGGCGTCCGCGATTCCGGTTACCATGTTCGTCGCCCCCGGTCCGGACGTTGCCAGACACACTCCAACCTTGCCGGTGGCGCGCGCGTAGCCGCTGGCGGCGAACGCCGCGCCTTGCTCGTGACGCACCAGGATGTGTCGAAGCGCGAACTCCGGCAGAGTGTAATACAGCGGAAGAACCGCCCCGCCAGGGTATCCCCAGACGACCTCGACACCCTCGCGGACAAGGCTCTCGCAGAGAATCTCCGCGCCGGTCATCCGTCGGCGCGGTGCGTCGGCACGAACCAGATTGTTCGACCGGGGTGAGGTGATGGCCATACCTGTTCCTCCTGAATCTCACGCCCAAAGCGGCTTAACGAGCCAGCGGCCCATTTGATCGGCCGCGAACCAACTCTCAACCCAACAAAAAAAGCCCCCGCCCACGAGGGACGAGAACTTCTCGTGGTACCACCCTCTTCGGTAGACGCCCCGCCGGGAGAGATACCGCGCGAATTCCAGGGAATAAAAAACCCGCCCTCCAGGGGCGGGAATCATCCCGCGGTACCACCCTAGGCGGTAGCAACGCTACCGTCCGGCGCACCCCTCGGCAGCTACCCGTCATCATCGCGGGCCCAACTGCTCACCGAACGATGCCTTCCGCTCGAGCGTGCTATCGGTCGCTCTCACCGGCCTCAGCCTACTTTGCTCACCATTGAACCGTCGGCTGAACTGCTCCAGGGCGAGTTCGGCATCGCGTCGGCTTCGGGCTTCCACCTACCCCGAATCGCTGGAAGACCTTAGCGAGGCCTACTACTCCCTATCAACGCATTCGCGTTTTCAATTAGGGCGAGTATAGCACGCTCCGAGATAACGCGTCAACCAGGGCAAAGCAAACTAGAAATTCCGCGACAACTCGCGTGCCCGGTCCGGATCAACCCTTCCAACGTGCAAAATGATCTGGTTTTGCCACGGGTCGGCCACGACGACCATGCCGTCCCGCTCGCCAAAGCCGATATTGGCCGCGACCAGTCGGTCGCGCACCGCGGCGAGCGCCTCGTCGGTCGGCAAAGCCAGGGTGAAGAACCGCAGCGACGCGGTATCCGCCGGGGCCGGCCCGGCTCCGCGGCTGTGCCAGGTGTTCAAGCCCAGGTGATGATGATAGCCTCCGGCCGAAACGAACAGCGCCGACGGCATGTGCGCGGTCACGTCAAATCCCAGAACGCGGTGATAAAACGCGTCGGCCGGAGCGATGTCACCAACCTGAAGATGAACGTGCCCCATCGTCGTCCCCGGGGGCAGGCCTGTCCAAGCCGCGTGAACTTTTCGCGCCTCGGTCAGTAACCCCCGAACATCCACTGGGTCCGTTCCCATGTGAACCAAGCCGTTTGACCAGTGCCAGCCCTCGCGCGGGCGATCGGCGTAGACCTCAATGCCGTGGCCGTCGGGATCACGTAGGTAGAAGGCCTCGCTGACGTAGTGATCGCCCTGGCCCGGTGGCGGATTGCTCGTCGACAAGTAGTGTTCAAGCCAACGCCCCAAATCCTGCCGCGTCGGAGCGAGAATCGCAAAATGATACAAGCCGGTCATGCGGTCGGTGAGCCAGGGAAGCGCGTCCCGATGTTCGCGTAGGGCGAGCAGCGGAGTGACAGCAACGCCGAGAATTGCCTCCGGACCGACCCTTTCGAGGACGGTCAGGCCAATCGCGTCGGTGTAGTAGGCCACCGACCGATCGAGGTCGGCAACCGTCAATGCGACGATGCCGACCGATGTCGCGGGATCAATTGACACCCTCGGCGTCTGGGTTTCCTGAGTAGCCACCGAAGTCTCCTTATTCGCCAAGAAACCGAACCCGGGCTTCGACCTTCGGCTTTGGTCCGGGGGGAGCGACCGGGTAGCCAAGGTAGACAAAGCCAACAATTTCGTCGGCCGGATCGAGGCCGAGTTCGTCCTTTGCCGCGGCCGACACCGACGGATCCACCATCGCCGCGCCGGACTTCCACGCCGAGGCGAGCCCTGCCGCGGTCGCGCCGATCAGGATATTCTGGAGACCCGCCGCGACGGCGTGCTTATTCTCAAAGTCCTTGATCGGATCCGGATCTCCGGCTGACGCGATGGCGATGACGGACGGAGCCCGCAAGAACTGGACGCGATTTCGCTCCACGAACGAGTCTTTTACGTCCGGCTGCTTGCCGACTTCACCGGCAACCAGGTGCCCCAGTCGTTCGCGGGCCTTGCCGCTCAAGACGACGAAGCGCCAGGGGTTGGTTCGGTAATGATTCGGCGCGGTCACCGCGAGTTCGATCAGGTCCTCGATCACTTCGCGCGGAACTGGCCGTTCGAGATCGACGTTGAGGTTCGAACGACGGTTTCGGATCGCTTCCGCAACGATCTGCCAATTAGTGCTGCCTGCTGTGGTCGCCTGCTCTAGCATCGGTTACTCTCCTGCGCGTTGGGCGCCGCGTAGTCGTTTAAGCTACGATTAGTTTAGCAGAAGTGGCTCGGTTACTCGAAAGTCGGCAGATCACGGCGACCGGACTGGCTATCGCCCGAACGGAGAGACAAGCGTCTTGACGCCCAATCGAGCCGAAACCTACAATGCCCCGGGGGACTACCGTAAGGCTCCGTCCCACGCAATCCGGGCGAGAGCCCGATGGTATATTCGATGAACGCGAACACCGACGGCATTCGGCCGGGCGGAGTTCGGCAGGGAGTTATCTTGAAACGCTATGCATTCGCTGGAGCGAGCGGACGAGCTTTGTCGATGTACGCTCGTCCGATGCGCGAGCGCTACGCCGACTCCGCGCGCCCGGTCGGCGTATTTGATCCAAACGGAACCCGAGCGCGCTACGTCGCGGAGGCCGCCGGCGGGGTGCCGGTTTTCGACGACTTCGACCGAATGATTCGGGAAACTCGGCCGGACGCGGTCATTATTACGACGATCGATCGCTACCACAGCGATTACATCATCGCGACACTCGAAGCCGGTTGCGACGCGATCACCGAAAAGCCGATGACCATCGACGCCGACCGCTGCCGAGCCATTCTTTCGGCGGAGCGCCGCACCGGCCAAAAAGTCGTCGTCACCTTCAATTACCGCTTCTCACCGTACGTCACTCGGGTCAAAGAACTCTTGCGGGCTGGCGCGATCGGTCGACCAACCCTCGTGGATTTCGAGTGGTTTCTGGATCGCCGCCACGGCGCCGACTACTTCCGGCGCTGGCACCGCCGCAAGGAGAACTCTGGCGGCTTGCTGGTTCACAAGGCGACGCATCACTTTGATCTGATTAACTGGTGGCTTGAGGACGAGCCGACGACCGTCTTCGCCAACGGAGACCGTCGGGTCTACGGCCCAACCCGTGCCGAGCGCGGCGAGCGGTGCTCGACCTGTCGGCACGCGCAGACCTGCGAGTTCTTCGTCGACCTGAGCCAGGACGCGGACAAGCAGCAACTGTATTTTGCCGCCGAGCACGAAGACGGCTACTTCCGCGATCGTTGCGTCTTCGCCGACGACATCGACATCGAAGACACGATGAGCGCGACCGTGCGATACCGTGGGGGCCACCTGCTCAGCTACTCGCTGATCGCCTACGCTCCCTACGAGGGTTGGCGGACGTCAATCACCGGCACCGAGGGACGCCTGGAAGCCGAAGAATATCACAGCGGCCCCCGCGCGCATGACGGAGTTCAGAAGATTTTCGTCCATCGCGGTCCTGGTGGTCCGGAAGTCGTCGAGGTTCCCATGTCTCGGCAGGGACACAGCGGGGGCGACGAGCGCCTCCGTCAGTTCCTCTTCCTGGAGAATCCCCCGGCGGATCCGCTTGGCCACACTGCCGGCTCCTGGGCCGGCGCGATGTCCCTGCTGATTGGTGCCGGGGCAAACCGGTCAATCGCCACGCGTAGTCCAGTCGCCATCGACGACCTGCTCGGCGAGTTTCGGCGCCCCTGAGTCCGCCGGCGCCGCCTTCAAAGGCGGGCGAGGGGAAGGAGGCCCTAAAGCGCCCCGGCCGGGTGGCTTCAGCCCCACCCACCCTACGCCCGCCCTTGAGGGCGGCGCTGTCCACCACCGGCTCACGCCCGCCTTTGCAGGCGGTGCCACCCGGCCACTGGCCATGCATACGGACGGCGCCCGCTCGCAGATGCGCTCCTTTAATGTGTCGTTTTGGGCACGGTCGCGAGATATTGCTGAATCGCCGTGGCGAAGCCCTTCGCGATGAGGCCCTGGAACGCTGGATCAATCGCGGCAGACGCCTCCGGGGGGTTGGAGAGAAACAGCGCTTCGCAGAGCGCGCCCGGCATCTGAGTGGGAGTGAGGAGTCCCGGAACCCCGGGCCCCAGCACGACGAGGTGAGCGTAATTACCGAGGGTTCCCATCGAATCGGTAAAAAGGTTGGCGTCGCTGAGGATTCCACGGTCTGGAGTGTCGTAGCCATTCCCTTGAAGCGTTGTGATGAAATTCCCCTGGACGAGCGTGGCGAATTGCTGGTTTTTGGCCGCGAAGGACCGTGATGAATCGTAGAAAGTCTCGGCACCGGCGACCGAGGGATCGGCGAACGTGTTGAAGTGAATGCTCAGAAACACCTCGGCGCCGCTCGCGTTCGCCCGGTTAATTCGCCTCTGCAGGTCCGCCAAAACGCCGTTTGGCGTCAACTCCGAGCCGTCAGCGGTGTAGTCGGCCGGAACCGACCCGGGCAGCGAATCGTCGGTTCGGTACAGGCCAACCGAAATCCCACTCGCTTGCAGCATCGCGGCGGTCAGCTTGGCGACCGCCAGCGTTACCACTTTCTCCTCGACGATCGTTCCGTCCTGGGCGACACCAATCGTTCCGGTGTCGACGCCTCCGTGTCCCGGATCCAGGAAGGCCAGCTGGTGCACTGGCGCTGGGGAGGGGGTCTGACCTGGCGTGAGACCTGGCGATGCACTCGTGTTCGCACCAGTCGACGAGGCCACGCTTGGTTGAGTGAGCGATTGGGCGGATTGCTGAAGGGGAGTGGCTGCCGCGAGAGGTCCAGGTGATGAGAGGTTCGACTCGCCGGCGACCGGCTTAAGACGGCCGCACGCCGAAACGAGAATCGGTCCGAAGCTGAGGAGTGATGCTCGGACAAAGCTCCGGCGACTCAGCATCGCCGGAGCTAGGACGTTCCGCCGCGTTACCACGCGGTATCCTCCTTTGGCCGCTACTCGTAACGCAGCGCCTCGATCGGATTTAAGTTCGCGGCCGTCCGGGCCGGGTAGTAACCGAAGAAGACTCCAACCGCGGCGGCGAAGCCAAAGGAGATCGCGATCGCAGCGGGAGTCACCACGGTGGACCAGCCAGCGAGTTTGCTGAGCACGATCGCGCCGCCAACCCCAAACGCGATTCCGAGCACGCCTCCGGCGATGCTCAACAGAATTGACTCGACCAGGAACTGCGAGAGAATGTTCGACTGACGCGCGCCAATGGCCATGCGGATACCAATCTCGCGCGTCCGCTCGGTCACCGACACGAGCATGATGTTCATAATCCCGATTCCGCCGACGAGCAACGACACCCCGGCGACCCCACCCAGGAGATAGGTCAACGTCGCGCTGGTCTGTTGAGCCGTTTGGGCCAACTGGGCATTGTTGAACACGCGGAAGTCGTTCTGCTGGCCGGGTTGAATGTGATGGCGAGTCGCGAGCAAGGTGGTGATCGCGTTCTGCACCGTGGTCGAGTCTTGCCCCTGGGTCATTTGGACGTAGATATTGTTCACGTAGGTCTGGTTAAAGAGGCGCACGTTCGCGGTGCTGAAAGGAATCAGGATGATGTCGTCCTGGTCACGGAAGCCGTTACTCCCTTTGGCGACGAGCACACCTTTAACAATGAAAGGAACTCCCCGGATCATAATTCGCTGGCCGACCGGATCGGACGTTCCAAAGAGGTTCGTCGCGACGGTCTGCCCAATGTCGGCAACTAGCGCCGCGGAGTTTTCGTCGTTCTGGTCGTACGCGGCGCCGTTGGCGATCTGGTAATCCTGCATCTGGAAGATGGATGGATAGTTCGCCTGGATCTGGGTATTCCAGTTCTGGTTATTCGCGATGACCTGCACTCCGCCAGCGTCAAGATTCGGACTGACCGCGTCGAGGCCGGGAACGTCAGTCGCGATGGCCTGGACGTCGGCTACGGTCAGGGATTGACGGGATCCCTGAGCCTGGCGGACCCCACCCTCGAATCCGCCGCCGGGCATGATCGTCAGCAGGTTGGTCCCCAGACCGGCCAGGCGCTGCTGAACCGACGCACTGGCCCCCGAGCCCAACGCCACCATAACAATAACCGCGCCAACGCCGATGATGATCCCCAGCATGGTCAAAAACGAGCGCAGTTTGTTCGCCTTAATGGCCTCGACCGCCGAGCTGATACTCGACTCCAGCGCCATCGTCCCGGTAACGTGCGGAGGGAGCGGCCCAAGGACCGCGGAATAGGACTTTTCCGCTGCCGAAGGGACCGGCTCAGGCGGCGTCTCTACCGCGGTAGCCGTGTGTCGTTCGCTCATTGGGCAACTCCTTCCAGGTCTTTCGGATCTTGGGCGAGCGCGGCGACCGCTTCGACCGGACGGACATTGCGGTCGTCGTCGATGACCCGGCCGTCGCGGAACCGGACCACCCGCCCGCAGTAGGTCGCGATGTCCGGCTCGTGGGTCACCACGACAATTGTAATTCCCTCGGCGTTGAGACGCTGCAGGATCGCCATGACTTCGACGCTCGTGCGACTATCCAGGTTGCCGGTGGGTTCGTCGGCGAGAATGATTGACGGCCCGTTCACCAAAGCCCGCGCAATCGCTACGCGCTGCTGCTGACCTCCGGAGAGTTGATTGGGCTTGTGATCCTCGCGTCCGGTGAGTCCCACCGATTCGAGTGCCAATCGCGCGCGCTCTTCCATCGTCGCCGGGGACACTCCGGCGTAGACCATGGGCAGCATCACGTTCCCAAGCGCGGTCATCCGGGACAACAGATTGAAGCCCTGGAAAATAAAGCCCACCTTACGATTGCGAACCAGCGCGAGTTCGTCTGGCGCGAGGCTCGAGACGTCGATGCCGTCGAGGATGTAGGTACCACTGGTTGGCCGATCCAGACAGCCGACCACGTTCATAAACGTCGACTTGCCTGAGCCTGAAGCCCCCATTACCGCGACAAACTCGCCGGGACTGACGCTCAGGCTGACCCCGCGCAAGGCGTGGACGACGTTATCGCCGAGTTCATAGTTCTTGGTAAGGTTGCTCACCTTAATGGTTGGCTCGCGCTCCAGGCCAGCCAAACCCACTTTCCCGTTCGACGTCCCGATCACTGTTGCAACACCATTTTGCCTTTCCAATGTGCTCGACCTCGGACCCGCGTCGAGTTCAGCAGCGAGAAGCGTTCGTCGGATTGGGCGAGGGCACTGACCAATGAGTAGTGCCCTCGCTGGTTGGGACGGGCTGGACGGTTACGGACCGCCGGGACCACCGCCAAGGACACTACGCGTTGCCGAGCCGGTCGACCGCGCGGTTGTGGCGGAGAGACTTCCGGTCACCACCGCGTCGCCAGGCTTCAGCCCGGAACTGATCGCGGTCACTGATCCGTCAGTCAACCCCGTGGTGACCGGGACCAGCGTCAACTTGTCGCCAGTGAGGGTCACGACGAAGGCGTGGTTAGTGGTGGCAGCCTGCGTGCTACCAGTCTGACCTGCTGTCGCCGTCCCCCGGCCGGAGCGACCGGCGGTTGCGGATCCGGTCCGTCGGGTCGCCGCGCCGGTGGATCCGGTGGCGCTGGGGGAGCCGGTGGTGCTGGTGCTGCCGGGGCTAGCGACCAAACCTTGTCGAATCGCCGTCGGCGCGTACGACAGCGCGGTATTCGGAACGGTGAGAACGTTGTTGCTTTGAGCGGAGATGATCGTGACTGTCGCGGTCATTCCGGGGTATAGGGTCGTGTCCTTCGTGGATTGGATCGAACTGGTGACGTTGTACACCACGACGTTGGACGAGGTCGTACCCACTGGCTGAATCGTGAGAACCTTGCCCTGGAAGTTAAGACCGGGAAACGCGCTCACCTGGAAGGTGACCGGGTCGCCGACCTTCACCTTGCTGATATCCGCCTCGTTCACCTGGGCAGCAACTTGGAGATTGTTCAGGTCCATCAGGGTAAAGACCGCGGTCGAGGACGCACTGGACCCGGAGGTCGCCGCGACTGTTCCGCCGGAGATCCACTGTCCAATCGAACCGTTAACCGCGGCGATTGTGCCAGCAAACGGCGCGGTCAGAACCGCCGAATCGAGATTGCTCTGCGCCTGATCGACCGCCGCTTGAGCGTTCTGGACTTGCGCCTGGGCGGTCTGAATGTCCGTCGCGACTGGCGGTGCGACGGTCTGATTGTAGGAAGCCTGAGCCGAGCGCTGGCTATCCACCGCGCTATTGACCGAAGATTGGGCCGATTGGACACTCGCCAAGGCCTTGGCCTGGGCTTGCGCCAGCGCGGTTTCCGACGACTGGACCGCCGCTTCGTTTTGCTTCACTTGATTCTGAGCAGACACGATTGACGCCTGCTGGCTCGCCTGATCCTTGGTCAATTGGGCCTTGGCGGTATCGACCGCCGCCTGAGCGGTGGAAATTTGCTGGTCACTTTGCTTCTGGTTGTAGGTGAGTTGGGACTGAGAGGTATTGAGGGCTGTCTGCGACGCGGCCACTGACGCGTTCGCCGCGTCACACTGCGCGCCGCCACCGTGGCCACAGGCCGAGTCTCGACTAATCTGAGCGCTCCAGAGATTGTCCTTCGCCTGCTGGACCTGCTGGAGGAGAACCGGCTGGTTCGCGGCAATCGTCGCCTGCGTCGCGTCCAACCCCTTCTGGGCGTTCGTGATCGCGAGTTGATCCGCGGCAAGGGCTTGATTTGCCTGGTTCTGGGTCGAGACAAGCGCGTCCTGAGAACTCTTCAGCGCGGTTTGCGCGGATGTCACGCTCGCCTGCGCCGCTCGTAAATCCTGAGTGTTCGTCGACTGCGTGGAAGCTAGGCTGTCCTTCGCGTCGGTGACGCTTTGCGCCGCGTTATTGACGCTGGTCTGGGCGACCGCGACGGCCTGCGACGTGGAACCTGCCTGGACCTTGGCGAGATTAGCCTGGGCCTGGGCCAGGTTCGCCTTGGCTTGCGTCAAGGCAATCTGCAAATCCGACGTGTCCAGGGTCGCGAGGGCCTGTCCCTGGGTAACGTGGTCGCCGACGTTAACCTTAATCGTGTTAAGCTTTCCCGACTCTTTGAACGAGAGGGGAATGCTGGTGGCCGCGGAGATTGGACCGGTCGCCGTGACGCCGACCGTGACGTTTCCGCTGGCCACCGTCGACGTCTCATAGGTTGGCGTCGACGAACTCAGCCACGGAATCGCCGAGCGAACCTGGGCAAGGGCGCCGGTCGCGTTCAGTAGGGCAAGCAGGCCGGCGATGACCACAGCGCCGACGACAATCTGTCGCCACGGTGGGCGCTGGGCCTGAGGTGACGCGAGACTTCGGCTCATTATTGAAAAGATCCTTTCTAACCGATTCCAAACCGACTGCTCACCCGAACCCTTCGGGTTGCGCTCACGAGATTCCCTCGACGGACAACTCGCGACTTCGGAAAATGCTCGCGGCGTGCGCGATCACCGCCAGGATGGGGGCAACTTCGACAATTCTCGAAAGGTCGCCGAGGCCCATCGGATTGGGACGGCCCATGTCGTACCAGGCAGCGATCGCCACGGTCGCGTAAACCGCCAGGGCCAACAGAGCGACGCCCGCCCGCGGCATTGGTGGGCTCGCACCGTCGTTCGTCATTCGTCACCTCATCGGTTCTATTTTTTCTCTACACGGCTATCGTCGTCTCCGGCGATGGCTCCTGTTTGTATGTACTGTCAAACAAGTGTTAAAGGCCAAGTCGGTCCGGAACTCGATCGCCCCTTAGTTAGCTCGATTACCCCAACACCGCGAATCTCCACAGCGAGTCCATCCGCGATGCATCGCGAATCCACATTCGACTCCCACCATTGGTATTCTAATTAGCCGAAAACCGTCAGTCGATGGACAAACCGCACGTCAAACGGGTATTAACGAGGTATTATGGTCACGTCAGAGTCGCGCAGGAACAATCTTGAGCACGAGGGGGTTATCGACGGTCAGGTGGCTCAGCAACGCATTCTCGTCGTCGAGGACGAACTCCGCATCGCTCGGGTCGTTTCGGCGTATCTGCAACGCGACGGTTATCTCGTCCTTCAGGCAACCGACGGACGAAAGGCCCTGGAACTCGCGCGGAGTGAGGTTCCCGACCTAATCGTTCTCGATTTGATGCTACCGGAAATCTCCGGCTGGGAAGTCTGCCGGGATCTGCGCCAGAATTCCCGAACGGCCCGAATTCCGATCATCATGGCCACCGCTCGCGACGAGGTCGCGGATCGCATCGTCGGTCTGGAGTTGGGCGCCGACGACTACGTCGTCAAACCCTACGATGCAAAGGAGTTGGTCGCGCGCGTCCACGCGGTTCTGCGACGGGTGAACGAAGCGCGGCAGCCGCCGGATTCGACCCAGTTGAAGCCGGTGCTGCAGCGAAGCGATCTCTTGATTGATCGCAATCGTTACGAGGTCCGGCGCGCTGGCGAACTGATTCCGTTGACTCGGACGGAATTCGAGATATTGGACTTTCTCGCCACGGAGCCGGGCCGCGTCTTCCGGCGCCTCCAACTCCTCGACGCCATTCAGGGCGAAGCATTTGAAGGATACGAGCGGTCGATCGATAGTCATGTCAAGAATTTGCGACGGAAGATCGAACGAGATCCTCGACACCCGGAGTACATTCAGACGGTCATCGGTGTAGGGTACAAGTTTGCTGACTAAGCTCTCCGCGCTGGGATCCCTACCGCGTCAACTCGACCGAAGCCTCACCGCGAAGATCCTGCTCGCGTTCGCGGTGGTCGTACTGGTCGGCGTTGGTGGCGTTGGCCTTCTCGCCAACGATCGCACGACCGCGGCGTTTGAGCACTACATTCGGGGACCAGTGCCCGGGGTCGAGCGGCAACTCGCGCAAGTGTCCGCCATCGTCTATGACCAGACCGGATCCTGGGATACCGTCGGTCGGGTTTTCCGATCGCTGCCGGGGCCGCCGGACGACCACGTCGTGATCGTCGATACTTCTGGAAGGGTAGTGGTGGACACGACCGGCGGCAAGGCTCGTCAGTTACTCGCCAATCTGTCGGCGACGAGCGGCCATCCCATTGTTGCCAATGGAACGACCGTCGGGACGCTGCATCTGGTCACGCTACCCAGTGAGGAAGCTACGATAATCGGACAATCCCAGCCGGGACTCTCGCCGTCCGACCGCGCGTTCCTCGCCCAGGTCAACCAGTCGATCTTCTTCGCGGCCATCGGGGCAATCATCGTCGCGCTCGCTCTGGCATTGCTATTCGCGCGACAGATCATTCGGCCGCTGCGCCAACTGACCCGGGTAGCTCTGCGCATCTCCCACGGTCATCTGGACGAGCGGATCGAGGTCGCCGGCCGGGACGAAGTTGGCCAACTCGCCGACGCCTTTAATCAAATGGCCGAGTCGCTTCAGCGCACCGAAGATGCTCGGCGCCAACTGGTGGCCGATGTCGCGCACGAATTACGCACTCCTCTGATGGTCATTGGCACCACCGTTGAAGCCATGCAGGACGGGGTGCTTCCTCCGGACGCCGGAAATCTCGCCACGATTCGCGACGAAGTGTCGTCGCTGGCGCGGTTAGTCTCGGACCTGCGAGACCTCTCACTAGGCGACGTTGGCCAACTCCCCTTGGAGCACGAGCCGGTCGACGTGACCGACGTTCTGAGTTCGGTGGGCGCGGGATTCGCTTCGGCGGCGATGTCGCGGCAGATTACCCTGTCGGTCGACCTCGCGCCAGACACGCCCTGGGTCCAGGGAGACGAAGCGCGGCTTCGCCAGTGCGTGCGCAACCTGGTCGAAAATGCCCTCCGGCATACACCGCCGGGCGGTCGGGTCACAATTCACAGCGCCGCGGGGGAAACCGGAGTAGTGATCCAGGTGATTGACACCGGGGAAGGGGTTTCCCCGGAGCACCTACCGTACGTTTTCGAGCGCTTCTTTCGCGCGGACCCATCGCGCAACCGACGGAGCGGGGGAACTGGTCTGGGACTGTCGATCGTCCAGCAAATCGTTCGGGCTCACGGCGGCGACGTCACCGTCGCGAGTGATGGCCCGGGCCGAGGAGCCACGTTTACCATCCGCCTCCCCGCGATGCAGCCAGACGTGACGGACGTGGAATCACCGGCATTGCCCACTCCCCAGTCGGCGCGCTCCGGCTGATCGACGGCTTCCGCGAATCAATCATTCATAAGGGAAAATTTACCAGGTATACTATTCATTACATCCTTACTTACAGTGATCGGCGAAGTGATTCGCCCAGGAGGTTAGGAGGAGCGTCCCGCGCAGACGAATCCCCTTCCGACTCCTGGCTCCGGTATTCTGTATTCTGCGTTAACGAGATAGTCGCTTGAGCACATCGCCCCCCCACGATCCCTACCTCGCTCTCCGATTTCGCGATTTCCGTCTCTTTATGACTGCGAGCCTGGTCGCGTCTTTGGGCGCCCAGATGCTTGTCCTGGCAATTGGTTGGGAGCTCTATCAGCGAACAAACTCCGCACTTGCCCTTGGAATCGTCGGCCTGGTTCAAATCGTTCCGATCCTCCTCCTCGCGCTCGTGGCAGGTCACATCGCCGACCGCTATAACCGCAAGGCGATCGTCACCCTCGCTCAGGTCGTCATGGTTCTGTCGGCTTTAGGACTGGCCGGGCTCTCGACGATCGGTGGCCCCCTGATCGCCATTTACGGCTGCTTGCTCCTCCGGGGTTTGGGCGCGGCGTTCAGCGGCCCGGCATCCAGTGCGCTCCTTGCCGAGGTCATTCCGGAAGAGGCCTTTGAGAACTCCGCGTCCTGGCGGAGCAGCTTCGGACAGGTAGCCTCGGTAGCGGGGCCGGCGATCGGCGGCTTTCTCATCGCGATCTTTCACGGCACGACGGTAAACTACCTGCTCAGCGCGCTCGGTAGCCTGATCTTCGTCGTTGCGCTGTTCTTCGTCCGGGTCCAACCCTCTCGACACCCGGCAAAGCAACGCGAGCGGCCGACCCTTCGCTCGTTGGGTGAAGGCATCGCGTTTCTCCGCCGGACCCCGGTCGTTCTGTCCGCCATTACGATGGATCTATTCGCGGTCCTCTTCGGCGGCGCAACCGCGCTTCTTCCCATCTTTGCCCGCGACATCCTCGGAGTCGGTCCGGAAGGCCTTGGTTGGCTCCAAGCCGGCCCGGCGATCGGGGCAGTATGTGTCGGCCTGTACCTCGCTCACCGACCACCGCTCCAGAAGGCTGGGCCGACCTTCCTCCTGGCGGTGACCGGGTTTGGCCTATCGACCATCATCTTCGGATTGTCGCGTTCGTTCTGGCTATCCCTGGCGATGCTCTTTAGTCTGGGCGCGCTCGATTGCGTCAGCATGGTCATTCGCGAAACGCTCATGCTGACGCGAATCCCGAACGAGATGCGGGGGCGGGTAAACGCGATCGAAGGCGTGTTTGTCAGTAGCTCAAATCAACTCGGCGGATTCGAGTCCGGCGTCACGGCGCAGCTGTTCGGTCCGGTCCTGTCGGTCGTCGGCGGTGGAGTCGGCACCCTCATCGTGGTTCTGGTCATCGCCGGAGTCGCGCCGGAACTGCGCAGCCTGCGAACCTTGCGGCAGGAAACGCGGGAAGTCGTTCTTAGCTGATCCCCACCGCGAGGTTATCGACGATCGCGCCCCAAAGGGCGTCCTGGCGTTCCGGGCCGCCGCTGGCCCGGCTTCAGTGAACGAAAGTCGCCCGCTGAAATCTCGACGATCCGGCACAGAGCCTGGTCGCGAAGGCGCGACAGGATCCGCTCGTCGATCTGTTCGAGTCGGCGATTCGTCGTGACGACAGTCGGCATCTGATAGTTGTAGCGGAAATTGATAATCTGGTAGAGCTTCTCCTGGGCCCAGGGAGTCGCGCTCTCCGTGCCAAGATCATCCAGTACCAGCAAGTGGGTGCTCCGAACGCCCTCAAATAATTCGTCGTACTGGACCGGACTGTTCGGCGCGAACGCCGAGCGCAGGTGGTCGAGAAGATCCGGCACGACCGCGAAGAGCACCTGCGCGCGCGCTTGGAGCGCCTCGTTCGCGATTGCCGCCGCCAGATGCGTTTTTCCCGAGCCATAGCCACCGCGCAGGACCAGCCAGCCGTAAGGATCGCGAGCGAAACGCCGCGCGACCTCGTAGGCGTCGGTGACGCCGTGGACCTTCGGATCGAAGTTCTCGAAAGCTCGATCGCGAAAGGGCTCGAGCGCGGAAAGACGTTCGAGGTCTTCAAATCGCTGCAGTTCCAAGACCACGTTCAAGCACTCGCAGCGAACCGCTCGGCCGAACATCGGGTGACCGACTGGCACCTCGAAGCGGACCCAACCGGCCCCGCGGCAGACCGGACAGACGTCGCTAACGGCCGCTTCGTCCGGTGCCGTATCCGCCGGAGCGGGTACTGGCTGACCGACCAGAACCTCGCCCAGACGCTTCATCGCTTCTCCCTTCGCTCGCCCAACGTTCGAGAATTCGCTGGATATATCGCCAATTCCGCCGGTTGTAGGCGGCAGCTTCGCGGAAGGCATCTTCGAGCCACTCAGCTGGATAAATCCGCTCGGCGTCAGCCAGTTGCTCCACGATGAGTGGAGTGAGCAGACCCACGTTCTGCTCGTAGAGCCGATACACATTCGATCGCTCGGCTCGCGCGTCCGACTCCTCCGGTCGGACGACCTGCCCGAGATCCACGGCGCCGGACTCGAGATCCGCGACCGCATTGCGGCCGTCGGCGGTGTTCAGAAAATAGCACTCCTCGACCTGGCCACCGATTTCCATCGTCCGGCGCAGCAACGTGCCCCGCTCGACCGACGCGGCAAGACCCCGAGCCAGCCCGTCCGGGAGCCCCGCCAATCCCTGGCGAACCGTCGGGTCCGCTTCCAACGCACCGCGGCGAACAAACCTGGGAAAACCCTTGGTCTGTCCCAGTCGCCAGAAAACGTAGAGGGTCACCTTCAACTCGGCCAGGTCGGCGATCTCGCCAAGCACCTCGACAAAGAAGAGGCTAGGAAGCAGCGTAGCCGACAGCGAGCCGTTTGGAAAGCCAGAAAAGGGCCGGCCCATCATTCCTCCTGCTGTCGATACACCTCAAGATCCGCGAATCGCGTCTGAGAAGGAAAGAAGCGGATTGGAATCTGCCCGACCGGCCCATTTCGGTGCTTCGCGAGAATAATGTCGGCAATGTTCTTACGATCGGTATCCGGCTTATATAACTCCTCGCGATGAATGAACATCACGATATCCGCGTCTTGCTCGATTGATCCCGATTCGCGCAGGTCACTCAGCATCGGCCGATGATCTTGCCGGGACTCGACCGCACGGCTCAACTGGCTCAACGCGATAACTGGAACATCCAGGTCGCGGGCGAGCGCCTTGAGGCTTCGGGAAATCTCCGACACTTCCTGAACCCGATTCTCCAGGCCGCGGCCCTGCATGAGCTGCAGGTAGTCCACCACGACCATTTTGAGATCGTGTTCGGACTTCAGGCGCCGCGCTTTCATCCGCAGGTCGTGGATCGAAATGCCGGCAGTGTCGTCGATAAAGATCGGCGCGTCCGACAGAACGCCAAAGGCTTCGCTAATGCGACGCCACTCAAACTCGTCGATGTAGCCGCTTCGAATCCGCTGGGAATCGACCGCGGCCTCCATGCAGAGCAGACGCTGAACGAGTTGCTCGGCCGACATCTCCAAACTAAAGATAGCCGCGGTCAGATTGGCGCGCACCGCGACATTGCGGACCAGCGACAGCGCGAAACCGGTCTTGCCGACGCCGGGTCGGCCGGCGATGACGACGAGATCCGAGGCGTGCAAACCGCCGGTGAGCTGATCAAGGTCATGAAAGCCGCTCGGAACGCCGATCGATTCGCCACGGTGCTCGTGCAGGTATTCGATGGTCTCGAAGTACTGGCGCAGCGCCTCCCGCATCGACACGAAGTCCTGGGAGACTCGCCGCTGCGAAACGTCGAAAAGTGCCTGCTCGGCACGGTCCAGCGCGTCGTCGATATCGGCAGGATTTTCATAGCCGATGCCGGCGATTCGACCGGCCGCGTCAATGAGCCGCCGCATCAGCGCGCAACGCTCGACGATCCGCGCGTAGTACTCGACGTGAGCCGTCGTGGGGACTTCGTTGACCAACTCGGCAAGATAGGCGGCGCCGCCAACTGCCTCCAGTTGTCCTCGCCGCCGCAACTCGTCGACAAGGGTGACAAAGTCACCCGGTTCGTGCCGCTCGTACAGATCAAAGCGCGCGGAATAGATAAAGCGGTGGCGCTCCCGGTAAAAGTCGGCCGGTTTGAGGAACGAAGCGGTCTCGCCAATGGCCTCGCTGTCGATCAACAACGCCCCGAGCACCGCTCGCTCGGCGTCGACATTGGCTGGTACGGTTCGCTCTAGCCCGCGCTCGTTCACCGCCATCTGGTCACACGCCAATCTCCCCAAGAGGTCTACCAGGGGCAGTGTCGCGCGCTGCCGCTGGCGGGCCCACTCAATCCTGGACGATTACTCCTGCTCTGGCTCGACGACGACCGTGATGTTGGGCACCATCTTTGGCCCAAGACGAACTGGTACTTTGAACGTGCCGAGGTGACGAATTGGCTCGCTGATCTCAATATCGCGCTTGTCGATCTCCTGGCCCACCTTCCGAGCCAGTTCCTCGGCGATGTCGGCCGAGGTGATCGAGCCGTACAGTCGGTGCTGTTCGCCAACCTTGGCTTTGAAGACGATTTCGGTGTTGTTGATTGCCTTCGCGAGTTGCTCTCGCTCCGTCTGCGCCCGAACTTGCCGGCGCTGTTCGGCTTGCTTGTGGGCGGAAGCTTCCTGGATGGCGCCCTTGGTCGCGAGCGACGCCAGTCCGCGGGGAATCAGGTAATTGCGGGCGTAACCATCGGCGACGTCCTTGACTTCGCCGACCTTGCCAACGTTTGGTACGTCCTTGGTCAAGAGGACTTTCACGATTTGTCCCTCCGCCAGTTCATCCTGGCGCAAACCAGTATACCGCAAAGCGGTCGTCGCTTGGAGTGATCCAAACCGGTAGTCGCAAACCTTTAGCGCAACCGCTACAACACCCCGGCCCAATTCTTGCCGCCAGCTAAGCGAAGCCCTCCGCCAGTCCCGGTGGGACCGACGGCCGGAGGGTTGGCGGAGAACCGTCCCCAGACGGCTCCTCGATCGAACCTTCGGGGTTTGGAATCTGAAGCGGAAGAGGACACGAGCGTGATGGACTACGGCATGGGCCCGGGTTTTGGCCCTGGCCCGCAATTTGGCGGCCAATTCTGCGGCCCGACTGGATTCGGCCCGAGCGCCGGATTTGGCGCGGCGGGCTGGAACTATCCCGGCTTCGGACCGGGGAATTTCATGCCGTCAACGAATTGGGGTGGGGGCTACGGCTTCACCCCTCCCGCCAACGCCTGGCCAGGTCCCTACCTGCAAGGCTGGGGGCTTGGTGGTGGACGAACCTGGGGTGGCACCTACTCGCCACAGTTTCTGAGCACCGGTCTGCCCACTGACTCGGAAATCGTCGAGATGATCTACGATGCGATGGACGACGATCCGGTCGTCCCTTTTGACGCCGACATCAACGTCGACAGCAACGCGGGGACGGTAACCTTGACCGGAACCGTTCACAGCAAGTTGGTCAAGCACGCGGTCGGCGACGACGCGTGGTGGATTCCTGGCGTCGACGACGTCCAGAATAACCTTCAGGTGGTTTCGCGGCGCGTCACCCCGAGCGGCGGCCGACCCGCGCCAGCCAAACGGGAAGCCCCTGTACCAGCCGCTACGACGCGCCCCACGCGTAAGGCTACCCCCTCGACCGGTCAGATCGCGCCGAGTACCGCGACCCGGGCCGGCGGCCAGGCCGCGACCGGAGCGCGCGGCACGAGTCGTTAGGGTAACTTCCAAATCGGTCGAACCACGGGCCCACCCGGCCGATCTGGCGAAACGGGTGGGCTCCTTCGTGATGGCTTTTCGACGTTAGGCTGTCCGGGCGACCTCCGGCTCCAGTCGTTCCTCCGGCACTCCGATCAATCCAAGGTCAATCGCCTCCCGAATCGCCATTCGAATCGCCTCGGGTAGGGCGCGCTCGTTGTAGATCCGCCAGCGGTCACGATTTTCCGGCGTGTCGGAGCCGTAGCGATCCAACGACGGTGGTAGCGCTGGCGAACGCCACGTCGCCAACTCCCGAACGTCGAAGCCAGCGTCTTCGCCCGCATCCGGGCGGGTGACAAAGATGTAGGTCCGGGGACCACGCTCCAGGTCATTGCCCGGATACGTCCGATAGACGCGCACGCCGCGATATTCCAGTAACTCCTCGGCGGGCGCGTAGATCCAACGATACGGCATAGGCACCTCTTGGAGCCCGATTCGGCGCCGGGTCGGGCGCCGAATCCGCGGAGTGGCTAACTTATCGCAATCCCCAAGCCACTCCCTCACCCCCGAACCGAGAGGGTGACGTGCGATGGTCGAAACGCGTCGTGGAAAACAGTGTTTAGCGCGACGACGCCGGACCGGCTCCGACCGAATGACTCGCCGGTGTTTGGATTGGCGTCCCAACGCGGGAAGCAACTGCTCGTCACGGCAACCCGAACCCGGTGACCAGCCCGAAATAGGTTGCTGGTGTGCCAGAGGTCCACGGCAAACTCTTCAATTTGGTTCGGGGTAAGCAACTCCGGGTTCTCTTGGGAGTTGCGATAGCGAGCCCGCAATACCCCGTCCGCTACGATCCGAGAGAGCCCACCCGGCGACACGTCGCTGATCCGCACGACCCAATCGGTATCTCGCGCGCTCGACATCGCGAACAGCGTCGCGGTGACCGGCCCGCTGACCTCCAGGTCGTTCTGAAGCGGCTCCGTGGTGTAGGTGAGAACTTTTGGCTCCACCGGACGCTGGTCGTAGCCACCGTTCAGCGAACCGAGAAAACCACCGCCCAGGGTCGGCACCGGCCGATCCGGGTCGTAGAGATAACTGTCCGGGCGATCCGTCGCGTCGGGAACCTCGAACGACAGGCGCCCGTCGTTGAGCGAATTGGCGCTGCCGCTCGTACCGCCAGTGAGGTACAGCGTCAACGGATGCGCGTCCGGCGGCGGCCAGTCGCTCGCGGTCTGCCAGGTGTTCGCCCCCATCGTGAAGAAGCGCACCGGTGGTTCCTCGAGGAGTCCGGTGTCGATTCCCTTCAGCCAGTAGTCGAACCAGCGGAGGCGCACCGGATTGAGCTCGACCGCGGCCTCCGGGCCGTAATCAAGTTCCCCAACGATCCGCTGGTCAATATTGTTCGGACCGTGAATCCACGGGCCGACGATCAGCTTTTGAGCATTGCGCGCCCGCTCGCTCCGTGCCTTGGCCCGCATGCCCTTGTAATTCTCGATCGTGCCCCGCAGGAAGCCGTCGAACCATCCGCCGAGGTGATAGACTGGCGTGTCAACCTCGTGGTGCTTGAGCGCGACGTTCCACTGCCACCAGAGGGGACCATCGCTTGGATGATTCAGCCAGCGGTTGTACCAGTCGGCCAACCCTTCCAGTAGGCGAGAGGGCGCGAGCGGGCGATCGGAGAACCAGGTCTCGATTTCGTCACGGGCGTGTGCCAGAACCGCCTGGCGCCGCTCCAACTCGTCGCCGGACACCAGGTGGGCGAGGTTGTTGAGAGTGACGTTCAGGGCCCAGGGAAAGATAAACGCCAGTTCCAGGGCGCCGCCCCGGTAGACCCACTCGGCGCGATAATCGCTCGACGACTCGCGCACGAACTGAGCAGCCAAATGCGGTGGCCTCGTCGGCAGCATTTGATACTGGGTTACGCCGGAGTAGGAGCCGCCGATCGTCCCCACCTTACCGTTCGACCACGGCTGGCTCGCGATCCACTCCACGGTGTCAAAGCCGTCGCGGTTCGCGCGCCAACCGTCGTCGTGGAAGGGGACAAAGTCGCCCGCCGACTTGAAACGCCCGCGCACGTCCTGAATCATCACGACGTAGCCACGCGAGGCATAGTATTCTCCGGCCTTCAGGGCAATCTCAGACGACGACTCTTTGTTGTACGGAGTTCGCTCCAGCAGGGTCGGCCAGGGGCCCGCGCCAGCCGGCACATACAAATCGGCGACCAGTTGGGTTCCATCGCGCATCGGCATCGGTACGTCGCGCTGGAGACGCACGTCGTAGATCGGCTCGGACTGTTGGACGCCCAAGGTTTCCTCCCTCATCTCCTACGAGTCGCGGTGTAGTGATTGGTACCCGCCCGAATGGCACTGATTGTAACCAATATCGTGCGCCCAAAACTACCCACTTTCGCGCGCCGTCAAGTTCTGCTTTAATCCATGGACCGGACAAATAGCGAATCGAGAATGAGGAAAAATGAAGATCCGAGACGTCCGCCCTATCCTCTTTTGGGCCGGCCAGACGAATCGCCTGATCGTCGTCGTCGAGACTGACGACGGGATCACCGGCTACGGCGAAAGCGGTCCCCACCTTCACGCTACCGCGGCAGCGGTGGACATGCTCAAACCGCGCCTGATTGGCGAGGACGCGACGCGAATCGAGCATCTCTGGCAAGTTATGTTTCGCGGTGGCTTCTTTCCCGGCGGGAACATCCTCAGCGCGGCGGTCTCGGCGGTGGATATCGCCCTCTGGGACATCAACGCCAAAGCGTTCGGGGTGCCCCTCTATCGTCTACTTGGCGGTCGCTATCGCGACCGCGTTCCGGCCTACTGCCACATCGGCGGCCATCAACTCGAAGGCCTGGTTGAAAGCGGCGTCGCGGCGGCGGAAGCCGGTTGGAAGTTTCTGCGCTGGGGCGCGCCGCAGCAAGGCGACCGACACGAGCCAACCGTGGTGATCCGCGAGACAATTGCCGGTATGGAGAAGCTTCGCGCGGCGCTTGGCGACGAAATCGAACTTTGCTTTGACATTCACGCCCGATTCGATCCCTCGGACGCTATTACCCTCGCGAAGGGAATCGCGCCGACGCGCCCCTATTTTCTCGAAGATCCCATTCGATCGGAGAACATCCAACTCTACCGTCACCTCCGCCAGCACATCGACATTCCCCTCGCGGTTGGCGAGCACTACGCCAGCAAGTGGGAATTTCGCCAGTTGATCGAGGAGGATCTGATCGACTACGCTCGGCCGGATCTTTGCATCGTCGGCGGAATCACCGAAGCGAAAAAGGTCGCGGCGATGTGTGAGACCCATCAGATTCGGGTCGTCACCCACAATCCACTCGGTCCGGTTTCCTCGGCTGCCTGCCTGCATCTGAATCTCGCGATTCCCAACGTCGGCGTCGCCGAGCAGCCGCGCAAGCCGGGCAGTAGCGTGACCGAATTCTTTCCGGTCCAAATTGGCTGGGAGGACGGCTACCTTGTTCCCTCGGACCGACCCGGGCTGGGCGTGGAGTTCAATGAAAAGGCCGCTCTCGCCTCGCCTCCCCACTCGCCCGGGCCCGCCCGACTCCTGCGACGAGACGACGGTTCAATCGCGAACTGGTAAAGAGTTGGCGTCGCGGTCAGACCGCGACGCGCGTGAAGGAGTCCGACGGTGAAAAGTGGCATCTTTCTCGGCTGTTTTCCAAAAGATCTGGCGATTGAAGAGTGTTTTACCCTGGCCCAGGAAGCCGGCTTCGACGGCGTCGAGGTGCGGGTTGACGAGGCGTTGCTCGAGAACCCGGCGCGAGTGCGGGAGATCCGGGCGCTTGCCGAGCGCGGCTTGCCAATCCACGCCGTCATGGCGGCCGCTGGCTGGCGCCCTTCGATCACCGCGAACGATCCCGACGAACGCGGCCGAGCGATCCATCTGCTGCGCGAGACGATCCACGTCGCGGCGGAACTGGGCGCCAGCGCGGTACTCGTGGTGCCCGGTGCCGTCACCGAGCAGGTGCGCTACGACGACGCATGGGACCGCGCGAAGGCCGCGCTCGAATCGCTCGCTCCGTCCGGCGACGCGGTGGGGGTAACCCTCTGCGTGGAGAATGTTTGGAACAAGTTTCTCCTCAGCCCACTGGAGATGCGGCGCTTCGTCGACGAAATCGATCACCCGCGGGTCAAGGTCTACTTCGACGTCGGCAACGTCCTGGTAACCGGTTATCCGGAACAGTGGATCGAGATTCTCGGCGAGCGCATCGAGCGCGTGCACGTCAAGGACTTTCGAACCCAGGTGGGGAACATCACCGGCTTCGTGCAACTTCTTGAAGGCGACGTCAACTGGCCGGCCGTGGTAGCCGCTTTACGCCACGTCGGCTATGACGGCTACCTCACCGCCGAGGTCGCTCCGTACCGCCATCTGGCCAGCAAAGGCATCGTCGATCTGGCAAGCAGCATCAAAGCAATCGCGGAACTGACCGATACGCCCTAAACGCTATGCCGGTTGGGGTAACCTGAGGCGGGCGACCCGGTCGAATCGCCCGCCCGGAACGACTACCTGTTGGCTAATGGGCGATTATCCCTTTACCAACGAGACCTTCTCCAGAACCGCGCGGTTAACGATGTTGCGCGGCATTTTGCCCTGGAGAATCGCCGCGACTTCCTGGCCAACCCGGCGGTGACGCTCGATGTCGGCCCAATCCGAGACGGACGCGGAGTGCGGCATCAGCACGACGTTATCCATCTTGTGGAGCGGGTTGTCCGGCGCCGTGGGCTCGACTTCCATCACGTCGAGGCCGGCACCAGCTAGCTTCTTTTCTTGGAGCGCCCGAATCAGGTCCGCCTCGTTGTGCGTCGGGCCGCGGCCGGTATTGATGAAGTACCCCGTCGGCTTCATGACGCTGAAGTACTCGTAGCTCAGCAAGCCCTTCGTGTCCGGGTTGAGGGGAAGGTGGGCCGACACGAAATCGCTCCTCCGGAAGAGGTCAGCTAGCTCGGTGACCCGCTCGACGCCGGCCTTCGCGAACGCCTCATCCGAAACGAAGGGATCCCAGGCGAGCACTTTCATGTCGAAGCCCTGCGCCTTCTTGGCGACGAGCCGCGGAATGTTCCCGAATGCCACCAGGCCAAGGGTATCGCCGACAACTCGCGGCATCGGATGGGCGTACTGCCGCCACTCGCGCCAACGGCCTTCGCGGACGCAGCGGTCGAGGGGAATTGTCTTCTTGGCGCACGCCAGGATCAGCATAAAGGCGTGAACCGAGACTTCTTCAATGAAGACGTCCGGAACGTTGGTCACGAGGATGCCCTTCTCGGTGGCCGCATCGAGGTCGATTCGATCGACGCCCACGCCGGCCGTCGAAATGACCTTGCACTTCTCCAACGATCCGATCACCCGCGCGTTTAGCGCAAAGCCGCCGCCGAGAATCGCGTCGGCGTCCTTGACCTGGGCAATGTACTCATCCTCGGTCTTCGCGGAGACCGTTTGAACCGAAGTACCAATCGCCTTGAGACCTTCGTCCTCGTACTGAGTGTTCGCTGGACGGCCCATAAATCCGGTTGTCACAACCTTATAAGCCATGCGCGTCTCCTCCAGGTGTATTTTCCGGACAAGCGTTTCTCAAACCAGGAATATGCTAGCCATCAGTTCGCCCGGCGTCAAATTGTACTCACCAGGCGAGGTAGCCGCCGTCGACCGGGATGGTGGCGCCGGTGACCAGATTGGAAGCATTGGAGGCGAGAAAAACCGCGACTCCCTTGAACTCTTCCGGTGCTCCGATCCGCCCGATCGGTGTCCGCTCGACGATTTCCGCGATATAGGCGCGAGATTCCTCGGTGTCCCCCCGGAGAATTCCCCCGGCGACGTTCGTTCGGGCAAATGTCGGGGCAATGGCGTTCACCTGAATATTGTGCGGTGCCAATTCAATCGCCAGGCTGCGGGTCAGGTTGACGACGCCGGCCTTCGCGGACGCGTAGGCCCGACCCCGGCCACGGCGAAAGTTCGCGACGAATCCGTAAATCGAAGACGTGCTGATGATCTTGCCGCGCCCACGCGGGACCATCACTTTCGCGGCCTCCCGAGCGGTCAAGTAAACCCCGGTCAGATCAACGTCGATCGTCTTCTGCCAGGTTTCCAGGCGGGATTCGAGAAGCGGCTCGGATCCCTCGGCGATGCCGGCGTTCGCGAACGCGATGTCCACACCGCCAAGTTGCTCGACCGCGACTCTGACCATCGCGACCGCGTCCGCCTCCCGACTCACGTCCGCGGCAACCGCGATCGCGCGGCGACCGATTGCTCGAATCCGATCGGCGGTCTGCTCAGCCGAGTCACGTCGCAAGTCCACGCACGCCACGTCGGCCCCAGCCTCGGCCAGCGCCTCGGCGAACGCCGCTCCCAGGCCACTGCCAGCGCCGGTCACCAGCGCCACCCGTCCATTTAGGACAAACTCATCCAGTACGTTGGTCACGTTCCTCACCTCCGCGGCGATTATAGCAGGGAGACCTCCCCGATCCGGTCTCGCGTCGCCTTGACGCTCCGGTGGGCCAGTGCTAGATTCCGCATGTTGACCCCGCCTCGAGGGCGGCCGGGTGGACGGTGCGAAAAGAGGATCAAGCATGACGCGCGTCGCGGTATTCGGAGCCGGATACTGGTCGAGTTTTCAAATCGCCGGTTGGCAAGAACTGCCAGGTGTCGACGTCGTCGCGATTTACAATCGAACCCGCGCGAAGGCCGAGGCACTCGCTAGGCGCTTCGGCGTCCCTTCCGTGTACGATAATCCCGAGGAACTGCTCGACCAGGCACGCCCCGACGTGGTGGACGTCATCACCGACGTCGACACTCACAGCTACTTCGTTCGACTAGCCGCGGCGCGCGGCATTCCGGTGATCTGCCAGAAGCCCATGGCCCCGAGCCTCGCTGCGGCTGAATCTCTGGTTCGTGACTGCGCGGAGGCCGGCGTGCCGTTCCTCGTCCACGAGAACTGGCGCTGGCAGACGCCAATCCGCGCGCTCAAGCGCGAATTGGTCTCCCGTGTAATTGGCGCGCCATTTCGGGCCCGGATTCAATACGCCAACAGCTTTCCGGTCTTCGACAATCAGCCATTTCTCCGTGAACTGGAACAGTTCATCTTAACCGACATCGGTACGCACATTCTCGACACCGGGCGGTTTCTCTTTGGCGACGCTCAACAACTGTACTGCACGACCCGCCGGGTCCATGCCGAGATCCGCGGAGAGGACGTCGCCACGGTGATGCTCCAGCACGGAAATCTGACCTGCACCTGTGAAATGAGCTACGCGAGCACACTCGAGCACGAACGATTTCCGGAAACCTACATCCTCGTCGAAGGCCAGCGCGGCTCACTCGAACTCGGTCCGGATTACTGGATCCGACGAACGACCGACGACGGCACGGTAGCCCGACGATATCAACCTCGGCACTACCCGTGGGCCGACCCGCCGTACGACCTCATCCACGAAAGTATCGTCCCTTGCCTGGCCAACTTGTTGCGCTCAATTCAGAGCGGCACACCGGCCGAGACCCCGGGTGAGGATAACCTGCAAACGCTCCGACTGGTTTTCGGTGCCTACGAATCAGCACGAACCGGTCAGGTGGTTTCACTGATCTAGCCTGGACAACGTTTCTGGAGTTGATTCGCCGCCCCGAGAGACGCGATCGAACCATGTTTCTGAATTATTCCGATCCGGGATTGACGCCGCCCGCGACCGGGATTATAGTGAATGGTACCAACGATTAGATTGAACTAAACAATTAGGGTGCAATGTAGTGTCAGGTTCGGACGCTCGATCTGGAGATCCACCGGCGTCAGAGTCTTCGCGGGAAGCCCCTCGCACGCTCCGCGATCGCGGTCGCGCGATCGTCAATCGAACGTTCGAATCCCTTCAGGAGCCGGACTTTCGAATCTTATGGTACGGCTTTATCGGCTCGTGGGTGGCGATGCAAATGCAGCAAGTCGCCCGCGGCTATCTCGCCTACGAGTTGACCGGAAACGCCCTGGCCCTTGGCCTTGTGACCATGGCGATGGGGTTGCCGCGCATCGTGCTCTCACCCATCGGCGGAGTACTCGCCGACCGTTTTACGAAGCGATCGGTACTTTTATACACCCAGGCAGCCCTCGGGTTGATCGCGCTATTCCAGGCTCTCCTCCTGAGCTTTCACCTGATGACGATCGAATGGCTGGTCGTCGCCGGGTTTCTCCAGGGAACGGCGTTCTCGTTCAATATGCCGGCTCGCCAGGCCTATTTGCCGGCCGTCGTGGGCACCGGCGACAAACTCGCGAACGCCCTGGCGTTGAACAACGCCGGAATGAACCTCACTCGCGTCCTTGGCCCGGCGATCGCCGGGGTGCTGATCGCGGTGCCCTTCGTCAACGTGCCCGGTATTTTCTATATCATCGCGGTTTGCTATATCTGGGTCTGGTGGTCGGTGTACCGGGTCAAAAACCCGGGCCGCGCCGAAGCCAACCGCCGCAGCATAGGCCAGAGCCTGGGTGAAGGTTTCGAATACGTCTTCAAACATCCCCAGTTGCTCGCTCTGATGAGTCTAGGCTTTGTGCCGCTGGCGATTGGTATGCCGTACATCAGTCTGATGCCGGTGATCGCCCTGCACGATCTCCAAGTTGGTTCGGTCGGTCTGGGATTACTTCTCAGCGCCGGTGGGATCGGATCGCTGTGCGGAACGCTTGGGGTCGCCTACTATGCACGGTATCCGCGAAAGGCGTTTTTACAGCAAATCTTGGGCGTCGTCTTCGGGATCACCCTCATCGGGTTTGGCTTCTTCGCCTGGCACGGCATGATTCTTCCCGCGTTGCCTTGCCTGTTTGTTGCCGGACTGTCCGGCGATGCCTATATGGCCCTCAACAGCACTCTGATCATGATGTCGACCGACAAGAGCATTTATGGCCGGGTGATGGGCGTTTACATGATGGCGCAATCGATCCGCCCGATGACCGTTTTGCCGATCAGCGCCATTGCCGATGCCATTGGAACGTCGTTGACCGTCCTGGGATGCGGGTCGGTCTGCGCGGTCTTTGTCTTCGGCGTTGCCGCGCTCTATCCCGGCTATCGTGATATCGGCAGAGCGGAACCGGCCACGGCGTTGGCATCCACGACGCCGTAGCGCTGGCCCTCGGAAAGAATGGCAAAAGCAATGTCGGAATGGTCTAGCGGTGAACTAAACGCGAATGGCATTCGCGTCCACTATTACCGCACCGGTGGTGATAAACCGCCAGTCGTGTTGTCCCATGGCGCGACCGACGACGGTCTCTGCTGGACGCCGGTCGCCCGCGTGCTGGCAGCCAATTACGACGTCATCATGCCTGATGCCCGCGGGCACGGGTTGTCGGAAGCGCCGGACAACGGGTACAGCTCAGCCGAACGAGCGAAGGATCTAGCGGGCCTTATCGAATCGCTCCGTCTCGAAAAGCCGGCGGTTGGCGGGCACTCCATGGGCGGGCAGACGACTTTCCGTCTAGCCATTGAGCGGCCCGACCTGATCCGCTGCGCTATTCTGGAAGATCCTGGCTTTCGCCCGCGCAGCACCCCGGAGGAGCCCGTTGGTCAGCAGGAGCGCTCGGCGCGCATGCGCGAGAACGTGGCGCGCCTGAAGGGAATGAATCGGGACGAGCTCCTCGCTTATATACGTGCCGAGCGTCCGACCTGGTCCGAGGACGAATACGGCCCCTGGGCGGATTCCAAGTTACGATTGAGTCTAAAGTTCGGCGGGGCGGTCCGATTTCCGGAGGGTCCGATGTGGTGGGAGTCGCTGCCTTCCCTCACGCGCCCAACTCTCCTCATTACCGCGGATCCGGACAAAGGGTCAATTGTCACCTCGGAGGTCGCGGCGGAAGCGGCCCGGCTCAGCCCACTGCTGAAAGTTGCTCACCTCGCCGGAGCGGGTCACAACATTCGCCGGGAACAGTTCGCGGGCTTTTTGGAGATCGTCCAAAAGTTTCTTGCCCAGAACGTTTAGCATCCGTGCTCGCGTCAGAATACCCCGGGAAGAACGAAGCGGCCCGATGGTTGGGCCGCTTCGTTCTTCCCGGGATTATCTAACTACCGCCCAAAAGTATGCCGGCCAGGAGAACCAAACCGCCGCCCAGCATGACTTGCATCGCCGAGCGCGAACGCGGAATCTGGAAGAATCGATGACGAATCATCGCGATGATGACCAACTCCACGCACACCACGCCGATTGCCACGAGCAGGGCGACGCGGTAGGTCGGAAGCATGAAAGGCAAGGTGTGCAAAATACCGCCGAGAAAGGTCGCGAGGCCGGTAATCGCCCCGCGGCGTACCGGGTGTCCACGCCCGGTCACCTCGCCGTCGTCCGAGAGCGCCTCGGCGAAGCCCATGCTGATGCCTGCGCCGGTAGCCGCTGCGAGACCGACGATCAACGCGGTGTGCGACTGCTGAGTCGCTACGGCCGCCGCGAAGATCGGCGCGAGCGTTGACACCGAGCCGTCCATCAGTCCGGCAAGGGCCGGCTGGATAACCCGGAGGGTCATCGCTTGCGCGTCTACCTCTCGATGGTCCGGCCCAAGGAACAGCCGCGCCACGTGGTGCGACCACGACGAAATGCTCAGGCCCACCTTAACTCTCTCCTAAGAAAGAACTGTTCCCACTTGATAATTATTCTAAGTTCGAGAGCAGTCTAACCCGAGTTCCGGTCACGGTCAATACTTTTTCCCTTGAAATCGCGTGAGTGCCGAACGAGCGGCAAAGCAAACTGGTTCAATCATTAAGATTTAATTAAGTGTACACAAATATCTCGATTGCCTCGAATCAATTGCCGGTGATCGCTTCCCCTGTTAGAGTGTAAGGGTGACCCTTGGCAGGTTGCTGCCGCTCGGAGACTCCGCGTGCCTGTAAATTCGATTGTCGCCCCCTCGCGGGCCGAACCGGTTCCCTTCAAGCCCACGTCTCCCTCGGGCACTCTTTACCACGTCGCGGCGCTCGCGGTCATTCTGCTCAGCTTCGCGGTTCGAGTCTATCGACTGGGCGCGGTGGGCCTGGAGTTCGACGAGGCCTTCAGCATCCGGACTGCCGCTTCGAGTCTGTCGAACATCATCCACGTCGTCGCCACCTACGAACCGCATCCGCCGTTTTACTACTCGTTCCTGCATTTCTGGTATCCAGTGTTCGGCTCCAGCGAGTTTTCCCTTCGCATGCCAACGGTGATCGCGAACGTCCTGACGATCGTCGTGCTCATGCGTCTCGCCGACTCCCTTGGCTGGCGCTGGCCGGGCATCCTCGCCGCGTTGCTCTTCGCAGTGAATCCAAATCAAGTCTGGTACGCGCAAGAAGCGCGCATGTACACCCCGGTCGCCTGCTTTGGCATCATCGCGGTCTACTTCGCGCTTCGCACCGCCCGGTGCAATCGACAGCGCGACCTTGCCGGGTACGTCGGATTCATGCTGCTCGCCTTGTACACCCACTACTACGCGATCTTTCTCGGCATCTTCATCAATCTGTTGGTCCTCTCTCTTCTCTGGTTTGACGGCGAGCGAGCGTTACCCGAGCGCCAGGTCCGGGTGCGGCGCTGGTTGATCGCGCAGGTCGTGGTCGCGCTGTTCTACTTGCCCTGGCTGGTCTATGCGTATCGGATTAGCTTGTACTACACACGGTCCCCGATACAACTACCCGAGCTCATCTGGATCGTCTGGCTGACCCTCACGCAGTTCAGTGTCGGAACGTCGGTAGCGCAGCCGCTCGCCGACCGCCTTTCGCTGGGTTTCCTGGCTGTTCTTGGCGTCGGAATCTGGGGTCTAGCGCGGCCCCAGCGCGGCAAAGCGTTCCCGTTCGGCCAGCGATCACGGCCTCTCCTGCTGGTACTGGGATATCTGCTACTGCCGCTGACGCTTGGTTTTTTTGTTTCTTTCTTTCGGTCGATGTTCCAAACCCGCTACTTCCTGGTGAGCGCTCCGGCGTTTTTCCTGCTCCTCGGGATTGGCGTCGCGCAATTCTTCCGGGTCAATCGCCTCCTCGGCGCCGCCGTCCTCGTCTTTCTCGTCGCCGCCCAACTCAACTCGCTGAACAACTACTTCTTCGATCCGCGGTACAACAAGAGCGAGCCTTCCGAGGCCATTCAGCGGGTGGCTCAGTTGGCCACCGCCGGCGACGGCGTCATTCTCGACGGATGGGATCAGGTCAACCAGTTCTGGTACTACCACGACTTGAGTAACCGCGAACCGGCGCCCGGTTATGTCGTGCCGCTGAGCGGACCGCAAGGTTGGAGCAAGACATTCCCGGAAATCGACCGCATCATGACGCATCACCAGGGAGTCTGGCTGCTGACCTATACCGCGCCGGAGGTGGACGCCGGGCGACTCGTCGAAACCTATCTCGCCAAGAATTACTTTCCGGTCGTTTCGTTGCCAATCATTACCAACCAGATCTCCTACTACGTCGCGGCGCCGACGTCCCCGCCCAACGTCACGCCACTTGGCGATTCCTGTAACAATGAACTCCTCCTGGAAAGTCTGGCCAGCTATCAAACCACTGTCCGGGCCGGCGCCATTCTGCCGCTCACGTTGCGGTGGAAGGCGATTCACGCGATCAGCCGAGATTACGGAGTGTCGTGGCGTCTCGAGGATGCTCAGGGCCACACGGTACTCCAACGAGATTCCCAGCCGTCGTCCGGCTTTGCGCCCACGCCGGAGTGGAGCGCCGATCAGCAGGTCTCGGACCGTTATGGGATGCCTCTACCGGCCAACCTACCGCCGGGAACGTATACGGTCGATATTCTCGTCTTCAATCGGGCATCCGGCCAGGAGTGCGTCTTTAAGCACGGAGCCAAGTCCACGACCGAACCACTGATACCAGTACTGACGATACACGTTTTGGACCGGCCTCCCCTGCGGTCCATCGCGCCGACAAGACCGAGCCATCCGCAGGTCGAATCCTATGGCGGAATAACCCTTGCGGGCTACGACCTCGATCCCGGCCCGTATCGCCCCGGAGACACGCTCGCGCCCCGCCTGTACTGGAAGGTCAATCAGACGCTAACCGGTGACGCCATCGCGACGGTGCGTCTCGTCGACGAGACCGGCGCGGTCGTAACCACGGAGCGTCAGGCGCTCGGTGGGACACAATTTCCGACGAGTCACTGGCAATCCGGGCGCGAGGTAGCAACTTATCTTGGCGTCGTCATCCCTCCACGCGCCACTTCGGGAACCTATCGGTTGATGGTGTCACTCAACGGACGGGATATCGTGTCCACCGGACTCGCCGACATCGGCCCGATCCCAATCGTCGCGCGCCCGCATACCTTTCAGCCACCGCCGATCGACCACGCGTTACAGGCAACATTCGGCGGCGAAATCAGTCTTCTGGGTTATCAGTCGACGCCCGAGCCAGGCGCGACGATCGGCCCAGACTCGCGCCTCGAGCTAACGCTGGTCTGGCGTGACTTGCGGCCGATTCCGGGTCAATACAAAGTGTTTACTCATCTGGTTGGTCCAGACGGAAAAATCTACGGGCAAGAGGACTCGATACCCCTGGCCGGCCGGGCCCCTACCGACAGCTGGATCCCCCGGGAGATTTTGTCCGATCACTACTCGTTACGCCTCGCTGCCAATGCTCCTCCGGGGGTGTACCAACTCGTGGTCGGTTTCTACAATCCGGACAATGGCGCTCGACTACCGGTGACCGGACGGCAGACCGACATGCTGACCATCGCGACCTACCGCGCTGGCGCGTAGTTCTCGTCGAGTTGCCCATTCGTCGCTTGCACGAGCCAGACCGGACCACCGGTAAACGAGACCGGTGTGGACAAACGGCTGGCGCTCGTCAGGCTTCGAGCCCCGGGAACCCACGTCGGCACCCCAGGCTGATAGGACGGCCCGGCGATCTGGTCCCACATCGCGGTTGTCGAGTAAATGCCAACGCTCAGTAGCGTTGGGGTGACCGGTGACAAGTCGATCGTTCCATTCGGAGTTTGCTGAAAGAAGTCGAGCGCTCCCTGGATGACGGCGTCGTTCATCGCGCTATCTCGGGACCAGTAGTTTCCGGTCTCGACGTCAAGCCACCACGCGCTCGGCGTCAGCACGCTGCCGACCGATTGAAGGTCCTGCTGAGCGCTAGTGTAGGCGTCTTGAGCAGCGCTCCAACCGTAGTTGTAGCCGATGCAAGCGCTGTCACTGGTGGCGCACGCCCCGCGAGGACCGACCGGTAGCGCGCCCGTGCTTTGGGTTTCTGGTGACTGCAGATTTATGTAAAACGATGTCGGCAAACCCTGGTTCGCGACGATTTGAAACTCGGTTGTCAGGCACGGATTTGCAGTGAACGGTCGACCGCCGTTAACCCCCAGGATCGCGTACTGAATTGATTGTCCCGTCCAGGATGTAGCCGGAAAGGATGTCTGCCCACATTGGGGATAGGAAATGTCGTAGCCGTAAGTTCCGAGAGAATACGGATTAACCGGTCCGGAACTGGTCGCGTTGGCATCCGCGACATAGGCCAGGGCCGGGGCAGTCCATAGTACCTGGAGGGCACCCAAAAGGAGGGTAACGGTAAGAATTGAGGCCAGACCGGTGCTGAAGAGGCGAATGGGGGGAACCATGGTTGGTCCTGGGAGCAGTCGATTCACGCCGACGTCTTCGGCATCCGGCAGTCTCGCACCGTGGCCTTAATCCGGTGTTAAAACGGGCCACGAAAACCGCTAAATCGGCGCCGACCGGGCACGCCCGTCGAACCCCTTACCGGCTCTTCCGAAAGCCTTATAAGTCGCGCTCGAATTGTTAGCATATAGTTAATGAATGACGGGACGGCTTATGTTATACAGAGATGCGAATAATCGACCGGCATCGCAGGTTGTCGCGGGGCACCACGGATCTCGGTTGTTCGCGGTGCTTCAAGCCATCGACCGGCGCGCCGGTAAAACATGGATGAGGGGCCTTGGGAAAAATGCCGAAGTCTGCCACGGTCAGGCGCGTCGGTTCTCTGTTTTTAGCCGCGGTCTTCGTCGTTAGCTGTAGCTCGGCGGGCGCCGGAGGAGCGCCCCAAGGTCAAAGTCGTGGTGGCGGCCAGCCAGCGGCCACGATCATCACGGTCGCGAAGGCCGCGACCGGACCAATTAGCGCAACCGCCTCCTACACCGGATCTGTTCAGCCCTCCGACTCGGTCAACCTGAGTCCGCAGATCAGCGATCGCATCGTTCAAATGAACGTCGACGTTGGAACCCAGGTCAAGACCGGAGACGCGATCGCCACGCTGGATCAGAGCACCCTGCAGGCTCAGGTAGCCCAGGCACAAGCAAGCCTGGACGCGGCCCAGGTGAAGCTCGAACAGATTCAGGCCGGAGCGCGACCGGAAGCGGTTCAATCCGCGGACGCCAACGCCAAGATCGCTCAGTCCAAACTGACCGCCCTCCAGGACGGCCCACGTCCCGAGACGGTCGCCGAGGCGAAAGCCAATCTCGTAACCGCCCAACAGAAGCTCGCGGCAATCCAGGCCGGACCACGACCGGAAAACGTGGCGCAGGCGAAAGCAAATCTGGACTCCGCGAAGGCAAAGTTAGCCCAATTGGTCGATGGTCCAACGGCAGATCAAGTCGCGGCGCAAAATCTCCTGATTGAACAGGCGAAGGACGCGCTGATGTCGGCCCAGACCAACCGAGATGGAACGTGTAACCCCAAAAACCCGGGCTATCAATGCGATGCCGCGCAAGCCTCGGTAGACGCCGCCCAAACGTCCCTCAACGTCGCCTATCAGAACCTCAAGACACTCACTGATCCGCCCGCCCCAGACTCGGTCGCGCAAGCCCAGTCGGCGGTCGACGCCGCGCAGCAGGCGTACCTCCTGGCGAAGCAGCCGAACACCCCCCAGGATGTCGCCGAGGCCCAGGCCGCGGTCGATTCAGCGCAACAGGCCTATCAACTGGCGCTGCAACCGTCGACGGCCCAGGACATCGTCCAGGCCCAGGCGGCCGCGGATGCGGCGGTGGCGCAAGCCAAACTAGCCGCCCAACCCTACACCGACCTCGATGTAAAATCGGCTCAAGCCGGAGTTGCCCAAGCCCAGGCCGGCCTGGACAGCGCGAAGGCAAGCCTGGCTCAGTCCATCATTCGCGCCCCCTTCGATGGGGTCGTCAGCGCCAAACTCCTCTCGGTCGGCGCGCTGGCCGGCCCGAGTAGCCCGATCGTCACCTTGATTTCAAGCCGTCCCGAAGTTCAGTTCTCCATCGATGAATCTCAGATCGCCAGCGTCAAGGTCAATCAGTCTGTCAACCTTGCCAGTGACGCGTATCCTGGCCAGGCAATACCGGCAAAAGTCACCGGGGTATACCCGTCAGCGGATCCCAAGACGCACACCTTTACGGTCGTCGCGGTGCCGACAGACGCACAGAGTCCGTTGCTGCCGGGCATGTTCGTCTCCTTACAACTCGTCCTCAAGTCGGTTCAAAGCGCGGTTCTGGTTCCGGTTGTCGCGGTCTTCCAGCACGGGACCGGCCAGTCAGTCTACGTCGTGAGCAATGGTAAAGCCCATTTGACGACGGTAACGACTGGCGTAACGAACGGACAGAACGTTCAGATTGTCAGCGGGGTTACGGCCGGCGACGAGGTCGCGACATCCGGTCAGACCTCGCTGAAAGACGGCGCGGCAGTGCTCACGGTCACGCCGGGGGCGACCGGGATTTCCGGTGCCGCCGGGGCATCCGCGGGTGGAAGTCGCCCCGCCGGTGGCGCCGCGACGGGCGGAAATCGGAACGCGAGCGGTCCGGCCGGAAGCGCGGGAACCAGTCCCCGCGCCACTCCTACCAAGACCGGCGGTTAATCTCACTACTCGTCGTTTGAGCGTAAGGGAAGGGACGAGCACCGCGCAAGTCGTGGCTGCCGTTCCGTCGCCAGGGATGGCGTGGAGGTAAGCGTGAATCCTACCCAGTTGGCGTTGCGCCGACCGGTGACGATGATCATGATCGTCCTGGTGCTTATCCTGGCCGGAGGAATCTCCTTCCAGGGACTGCCGGTCCAAGAGACGCCAAGCGTGACATTTCCGTTCGTCACGGTGGTGATCAACTACCCCGGGGCCAGCCCGGAAGACGTCGAGCAGTTAGTGACGTTGCCGGTTGAGAACGCGGTGTCCGGCGTCGCGAACGTCCAGCAGATAAACGGTCTATCCGCCGACGGCCTCTCCCGCGTCTCGATTCAGTTCGCCAATGGAACCGACGTGGGCGTCGCCGCGAACGACGTGAGCCAGGCGGTTAGCCGCGCTCAACGCAGCCTACCTTCTGACATCCAACCTCCGACGGTGCTAAAGATCAACCCCAATCAGTTTCCCATTATGAGCGTCGCCCTATCCGGAGGATCCACGTCGGATCTGTATGACGAGGCGACGAACGTTCTCCAGCCGGCTCTCCAAGAGGTGCCCGGAGTCGCCGCGGTATCGGTCAACGGCGGCCTGGTGCCGCAGGTCAACGTCACCATCAAGCCGGACCGCCTATCGGCGTATGGTGTCACCGTGGATCAAATTAGCACGGCAATCTCGTCTCAAAACCTGGATATCCCGGGTGGCAATACAACCGCTAATGGCGTCACCCGGACTATCCGGACGAATGCGTATTACCAGAACGCGAACGACCTGCGAAATCTGGTCGTCCAGGCTCGTCCCGGGGGGCAACCGCTGACGCTGGGCCAGGTTGCCGACGTTCAACAAGGCTATGCCCCGATCGACCAGCAGGTGCATCTTAACGGCTCCGACGCGGTCGTTCTTCAGATCACCGCGCAGAGCGGCGCGAACACCGTAGCGGTTGCCGATGCCACCAAACAGGCGCTTGCGGTTCTCAATCGGAGTTTACCGGCCGGTGAAAAGACGAGCATCATCAACGACTCGACGACCTACACCTTCGAGTCGATTCGCGCGGTCGAAGATGACCTCGTTCTGGCGGTTCTCCTACCAGCTATCGTTCTCCTGCTGTTCCTGCATCGACCGCGCAACACGGTGATCGTCATTCTGGCGATTCCGATTTCCCTGATCTCGACGTTCACGGTCATGTACTTCCTCGGCTTCAGTCTCGACCTCATCTCCCTTCTCGCCCTATCACTCATGACCGGTATTCTGGTCGACGACTCGATCGTGGTCCTGGAAAACATCAACCGCCACTTGGCAATGGGAAAGACGCCGATCCAGGCGGCGTTGGAGGGCCGACTTGAGATTGGCCTTGCCGCGCTCGCGATTACCCTGACCGACGTGGTGGTGTACGCGCCAATCGCGTTTACAACTGGCCTGGTCGGCGAAGTATTTCGCGAGTTTGGCCTGACCATCGTCACCGCGACGCTCTTTTCGCTCTTCGTATCCTTCACCGTGACACCATTGCTAGCGTCTCGATGGCTCCGCGAGCCCCTCGACGAGGAGGCGTTGGCGCACGAGAGCGGGAAGTCTGGCGGCCCCTGGCACCGTTTCACGGTCGCCTGGGAACACCACTATGGTCGTCTACGCGTCGGTTACGGTCGCCTCATACAGACCGCGCTACGACACCGACCGCTGGTTATTTTGATTGGCGTCGGAGCACTGGCGCTCAGCGTCGCCTTCATTCCTCTCGGTTGGCTCGGAACGGAGTTTACGCCGCAGGAAGACAACTCCCAGTTCCAGGTCAATGTGAGCATGCCGAACGGCACCCCACTCGATCAAACGGAAGTAGTCGTTAATACTCTCGACCAGCAAATCCGCGCGATGCCCGGCGTGGTCCAGACCTACACGACTTCCGGCGCTCGGGGCGGCTTTTTCGGTGGAGCGAATACCAACAGCGGATCTATCTCAGTGGACCTGGTTCCCGTTGGCCAGCGGCCCGGGATTGAAACCTATCTTGCCCGCGTGCGTGGACTTTCCCGCGAGTTTCCAAGCGCGTCAGTTATCACAAATGTCGAAAGCTCACTCCGCATCGGCGGATATCGCGGCATCGGCGTCGTCCTGCAAGGAAGTGACGTCAACGTCTTGAATCAGCTCGCCGATGAGGTTGCGACGGTGATGCAATCGCAACCCGGCGTTGTCGAAGTCCGAAACGAAGGCGCCCAGGCAGTACCGGAATATGAGGTTCAGCTCAATCGTGCCGCGGCTGCCGAGTACGGCATTACTGCCCAGCAAGTCGGCTCGACCGTGCGAACACTGGTCTCCGGTTCGACGGTCACAAACCTGACGCCTAGCGGCAGCACAGTGTTAACGCCCATCGTGCTGCAAATGGCCAATGCCGAAACCGTAACTCCGGCCGAGATCGAAAGTCTGCCCCTGGCGACGTCCTCCGGTCAGACAATTCAGCTCGGACAGGTCGCGACGGTGGTCACGGCCTCCGAGCCAGCGCAGATCAACGACCAGAACCGACGGCTTTCCGTCCAAGTCAGCGCGTCAACCTCGGGCGTTCCCCTGGGAACCGCGGCGGCGGAGATTCAGCACGCAATGCAATCGGTCCCCATGCCGCCGGGCTATTCGTACGCGATGAGCGGTGCCGCTCAGCAACAACAGCAGATTTTCGCGCCACTCGAAGCGGCTTTCGCTTTCTCCATCATCCTCGTTTACATGCTAACGTCGGCGCTGTATGAATCGCTCTTGTACCCGCTCGCGGTCTTGCTCAGCCTCCCACTCGCTACGGTTGGAGCGCTCACCGCGCTCACCCTGACCGGCAACACCCTCAACCTCTACTCGTTCATGGGGTTGATCATGTTGATGGGATTGGTTGCCAAGAACGCGATTCTTCTGGTGGACTACACCAATACGATGCGCGCCCGCGGCGTGGCGCGCAACGAGGCGTTGATGGAAGCAGGCCGTACCCGCCTGCGGCCTATCCTGATGACCACCTGTACGATGATCTTCGCGATGTTGCCGCTCGCGGTCAAAATCGGCGCCGGCTCGGAATCCCGCTCGCCGATGGCGACTGTCCTGGTGGGCGGCCTTCTCACGTCGACGCTCTTGACTCTCGTCTTTGTTCCGGTTATGTACACCTATCTCGACGACTTCGGCCAGTGGCTCGAACGAATCTTCGGAGGACGCCGAGAAGGAAAGTCCGTCGGGACCGCACCGGCGATTGCGCTCTCCGGGGCCACCGTAGAGCAGACCATCGCCGAACCCAGCGCGACAAGTCCTAGCTAATCGATCGAGCAGAAGCCCCAACGCCAGCGTTTTCCCGCGAGCGTTGGGGCTTTTTTTGTACGTATGACTGATTGCTTTAACCAGATTTTAGCGGTCGCTTAATCGCGGCTTACAATCCGCCCGACATACTGGCCATGAGGGACCACCTTATAAATCTAAATCGGATCGGTGTCCGCTGGAGTACCAGGAAATGCTTACCATGCCCCCCAAAGTGAAGCAACTCGGTGGCAACCGAATCTGGCCGGGCGGCGCTCGGCGACTCGTGATCGTCGGAGCAATAACCGAAGCCCTCTATCTCGCCGCGGTTGTCGGTCCCTTTTCGCTGTTGAGCAACGGCAGCCGTTTGACAGACCTCGGTGGTTTGACCGGTCACGGCTGGCCGGCGGCCGTACTTGTCAGCGTCGGTCTGCTCGTCCTCTTTGTCCTCTACGGAACCGCGATCTGGCAGTTACTACGCTACCCGAAACTCGATAGCCGACTGGTACTTGGCGGTACCATCCTCTTTTGTCTGACGCTGGTCTTTCTGTACCCGGTGACCGCCATGGACATTTACAACTACGCGGTCCAGGGCCACGTCGTCGCGAGCTACCATCTGAATCCCCTCATTACCGCGCCCGCGAGCGTCCAAGGTGATCCCTTCATTTCCTACGCGGGGATTTGGGCGAACTCGGCGTCTCCCTACGGGCCCTTCTGGATCGCCATTACCGCGCTGGACGCGGCAATCGTCGGGCCGAACATCATTCCGGCCGTGTTGCTGCTCAAAATGCTGAGCGCCGTGGGAGTTGTCGCAACAACGGCGCTGCTGAAAACGGCCGCGGAGGAACGGGGCTCCCGAAGGGGCGCAGTGGCCGCCGCGCTTTTTGGCTGGAACCCGCTGGTTCTGATCGAGCTGGTGGGGAACGGACACAACGACGCCGTGATGATCGCTTTATGCCTCTTCTCGCTCGTCTTGCTGACACGCCACCAGGCAACTTTTGGCGCGCCCGCGCTGGCCGCCTCGGTATTCGTCAAATACCTGACCGCGGTCGCCGTGCCCTATTATTTCCTCTCACAAATCGCGGACGGGCGACGCTCGGTGCGCACGATGCTCTCGGCGATGGGCGGGAGCGTCCTCTCTTTCGTCGTGATCACCGCGGTCGTCTACGCTCCCTTCTGGGCTGGACCGGCAACGTTCGAGCGGGTTCGGCAAGTTAACGATAACTACCTCGCGTCACTCCCGGCCCTCGCCATCTTGCTGCTGCCAAACGCCGCGTTCGAACTCACCGCTGCACGCCTGGCGATTGTCGGTTTGGTTGGTATCTGGCAAACCTGGGCGATCCTCCACCGCCGGACGACGGTGGAGCGAGCGGTGTTTGAAACCTATTTCGCGGTTCTCCTGGTGGCGACCCATTTTGCCGGCTGGTATCTACCTCTGCTCATCGCATTGGGCGTCCTGAGCGCCGATCGCTGGCTCGTTGCTCGCGCGGTCGTCTTCTCCGTCACCGCGCTGTTGACAACGCCGTTGTGGACCTACCTGTTTCCGGCAACTCAGAATGCGCTGAGTTTTGCGCAGTTTCACCTCATCGTCGTGCCATTCACGTTTCTCCCGCCGCTCGCCCTGATTATCGTCCAGATCCTCGCGGCACGGCACGGCGCCGCTCCAGCCGTCCCGCGCGTCACCCGGCGCGATTCAAAACCGCGCACGCCGGTCGCTTCGCTGTCCTAGCCGCTGATCGGTCGATTCATCCCCCGCAAAGGGGAAGCGACCGCCGACGGACCCCGGTCGCGTTGAAGATTGCATTCCCAACGGCCGGGGCCAGTCCAATAATCGGAGCCTCACCGGCACCTGCCGATGGGAGATCTTTTCGATCCAGCAATACGACCTCGATCACTGGCACATCGGCAAACCGGGGAACCCGGTAAGAAGAAAAGCGATTGGTCAGGATGCGACCGTCCCCGAACTGGATTCGCTCGAACAGCGCGCCACCAATCGCCTGGACAATCGCTCCTTCGATTTGGTTACGCAGACCGTCTGGATTGACGATCGCCCCACCCTCAAAAGCTTCGACGATCCGGAGCAGCTTTACGTCGCCGGTTCCCGGGTCGACCGCGACTTCCGCGCAGGTCGCGACGTAGCTGCCCTTCTCGGTGCCGCCCGCGATACCCACGCCGCGGCCCGGCTGTCGCTGGGTCGTTCCCCAGCCAAACTGTTTCGCGGCCGCCTCGAAGACGGAAAGCAGACGAGCGTCGTGCAGGTTCTTCCGTCGAAAGTCGAGGGGATCATTTCCCACGAGAACCGCGAGCTCGTCGACGTGGGTCTCCCGGCCGAAGGTGTTGGCCGTGGCCGCGAGCGCCCGGTACGAGCCCTGCCGAAGTGGCGATTCCGCGGGATGGAACGCGACCTTCTGGTTGGGAATCGCGTACGGAGGACGCATGGACTCGGGACCGGAATTATAGTTGTCGTACTCCCAGGATACGATTTCACCGTTCGTCCGAACGCCGCTTCGCACCTCGATCAGGCCCGCCGGTCGAAAATATGACCAGGTGAACTCCTCTTCGCGAGACCAGACCACTTGCACCGGCTTACCGGCCGCCCTCGCCAGTCGAGCGGCTTCGATAGCCACCTCGCCGGTATGCTTGCCACCATACGCCCCACCGGTGTCTGGGACAATCACCCGCACCTTCACTTCTGGGACGCCAAACGCCTTGGCGAGATCATCTTGCACCCCAAACGGCCGCTGGGTCCCCGTCCACACTGTTAGCGTGTCGCCCTGCCACTCGGCCACCGCCGCGTGCGGTTCCAGGGGAGCGTGCGCGATGTAGGCGACGGTATAGGCGGCGTCCAAAGTATGGTCGGCTAAGGCACGCCCCACCGCGACGGCGCCAAGGTCATAGGCGACTTGTGCGAAACGGTGGTAACCCGTCGCCTCGGCCGGGTGAGTTTTGAAATACGCGAAGAGGTCCGTCGGGGGCGTCGTCGCCGGTTCCTGCCAGGTCACCTGGAGCGCGTCGATTGCCAACTGCGCGATACCGCGATTAGGCGCGACCACGCCGACAAAGTCTCCGTCGATCACGACCTGTACCCCCGGTAACGCCGACGCCGCGCTGGTTTCCAGTCCAGTTCGCACCGCTCCAAACGACGGGGGGCGCAGTACTCTTCCGACGAGCATGTCGGGTAGGCGCAGATCGGGAGTATAACGATGCCGACCGGTGACGAAATCGCGCCCGGCGAACTTCGGGACGGACTGGCCAGCGACGGTCCATTGATCCGCCGGGGTGACCGGCGCGTTGTCGCCCCAATGCTCACCCAGCTTTTGGCCCGCGGCTAGCTGCCAGTAGTCCGTACTTCGGCCAGTCGCGGGGTGGGTGATGGTGCCGTTGGCGACGATAACCTCGTCGATGGGGACCTGCCAGGTCGTCGCCGCCTTCTGGAGGAGAACTTGTCGCGCGGTTGCCGCCACTTTGTGCAGTCGGTCTGCCATGACTGGCGTGGTGCGGCTGCCAAAGGTGCCGATGTCAAACGGCGTTCGCGCCGTGTCGCCAAGCGCGAGGCGCACCCGTTCGATCGGAATCCGCAACTCCTCGGCAACGGCCTGGGCCAGGGACGTTCGGATATTCTGTCCTACCTCGGCCTTGCCGGAGTAGACCTCAACCTGCAAATCGGCCGTGAAGACGAGCCAATCGCCAATAGTTGGCGCGTCTGGCTCGCTCCAGACCGGCCGCGGACCACCACCGGATTGATCGACGCCGGGCCCCACCGTCTTGATAATCTCTTCGGTCACCGAGCACCTCCGGCCGGGGCATTCGCGGCGTCGCGGATAGCCGTCAGGATCCGTTGGTAAGTTCCACAGCGGCAGATATTTCCCTGCATCCACTGGATGATAGAATCGTCGCTCGGGTGGGGTTGTTTCTGGAGTAGCGCGAGGGCAGTGAGGATCATTCCGGAGGTACAGTAGCCACACTGAAAAGCCTGAGCGTCGAGGAAGGCTTGTTGGAGTGGATGGAGTCGGCCGTCGCTCTCGATGCCCTCGATCGTCAGAATCGTCCGCCCGGCGACGCTTCCCACCGGTGTTATACAGGAACGCACGACCTCACCGTCGACCAACACGGTGCAGGCCCCGCACTCGCCTTCCCCACAACCAATCTTCGCCCCAGTGAGCTGAAAATCTCCGCGCAAAACCGACAGCAACGGAGTATCGAACTGGGCGCTGATGTGCCGATTAACCCCATTCACGACCACTGTGAACTCGTTCGGCATAGCACTCCTCCTCGTCCGGTCAACGTCATCGTGACTCCCTACAAGTATAACCATCCGAGAAGGCGTGCCAAGCCCGCCGAGACTCTGGCGAGTTCAGACGACGGTAACCCGGTGAGCCGTCGCTGGCGAACGTTCCTGCACCATTGTGGGTCGCACGGCCAGCACCGGCAAACTACCCTTTTGCACCACCCCTTGAGCCACACTCCCCATCGCTAGACGAGCGAGACCACCGTGACCGTGCGTGGCCATCACGATCAGGTCCGCGGGCCAGCCCACTGCCGCCTGGAGAATCCCCGCGACCGGGTCGTCGTTCTCTTGCACCTCAACCGACGTCACAATCCCCCGCGAGTGGAAGTCCGCCGCGAGGCGATCCAGAGCACCGGTTGCCGCGGGCACGTCGCTCAACTCAATCGTCATCCCCTTAAACTCCGGGTTGTCGTCCAACCTGGAGTACATCGGAGGACCAACCACGCGAACCAGGCGAATCTCCCCACCAATCGAACGAATCAAATCGATCACCGGTTGCGTGATCGCGGACGAAAGGTCTGATCCGTCTACCGGCAACAGAATTCGGGGGCCCGTAGGCGACCAGCTTGGTGGCGCGCAACGCGGCGATACCAAGAGTACCGGTATCCGGAGGCGATGGAGGAGGCTGGCGGCCACGCTGCCGTAAATCCATTGACCCCAACCCGAACGTCCGTGAGTTGACATGATCACCAGATCAGCTTGACGAACAATCGCTTCCTCATCAATCAACGACGCGGGGTCGCCGTAGTAAGCGACCGCGGTTGCCCAGGCCTCGGCATTCGCGGATGGGACGACGCTCGTCAGGTAATCTTGCGCGTCGTTGACGAGTTGGAGACGCGCGGGGGAATCAAGCAAGTCACCGACCTGCGAACCGGGAACAACCCGGATAAGCACTAACCGCGCCTCCGGCTGTTGAACAAAAAATCGCGCGTATGGCAAAGCGCGTTCCGCCAAATCAGATCCGTCCAGCGGAATGAGCACGGTTCGGTACATCAGTAAACTCCTTGGGCCTTCCGACGTCGAAGGCTTTATGCTTCCTCGCGGGGTGCCCGATAAACGATTGCTCGTGCCTCTGACTCCAGACCACGCTCGCGGCACTCAAGATACGTTGAGTAGATCGCCCGCGAGCGGAGTTGGTCGGCGTTGAACCCATTTGCGGCGACCCGTGGCAGCGCGACGAACCGTTCGAGACGTTTGAGGAAAAAGAGGTCGTCCCGGCTATAACCTAAGCCGTTTCGAGATACCCGACACAACAGGCCGATCACCGTGTCCCCCACGGAGAGCGTCATCGCATACCCTCGGTCCGGCCCCCGCCTCGCTTCTCCGAACGACCGCAGTGTAGCCCCGCCCGGTTGATAGTTGCGTTGCGGCTGGTAATCGCTAGGTAAATGGACCTACGATGGCGTTAGCGAGGATTACTGACCTGGGGGAGAAACACCCGATATTGGCCGGCTGGCGGTGGGTTCAGATTATCGTAGCCGGTTACCCGGGCCGTGAACGGCGCGTCCGCGTATAGGGTGACTGTTCCATTGAATGGGGCCGGAATCTGGGGCATCGTAGCGACGCGGTAGGTCGTGGTGGTGTTCGGGGGTACCGGGCTCCAAAAGGTGTATTGAAAGCCTGACGAGTTACTGAAAACGTGTTCGACATTAATCGTTGTTGAATTGGGGTTGGTCACGGCGTAAATTGTCATGCCCGCCCCGGAAGCTGCCGGGCGACCGAACGCGTGGACAGGCTGTACCTGCACCACGATCACGAACGCAATAAGGGTGGCCCCTGCGACTACGCCCAAACGGCTCGCGAGTCTTCCGAACGACAGCCCATTCGCCGCATCGGTCAGCCACACGAACACCACGTTTTTCGGACTCCGCCCTTCAGTGTCCGCCACACTATACGCGGGAGCGATAGGCCGCTCAATGTTCCATTCTGGCTGGCCTGATTGGTCTAGCCCGAAGCCGGTCGCGTAACCGGGCGACGACAATTCTCTGCCGTCGAATCCGATCTCGCCCGCTCAGCTCCGGTCGCTCGGGCCTCCTGACGGGACTACTTCCCGCCCCTCACGTAGGGAATCCAAACCTGATAGGGTCCGGGACCGTTACCGACCCGTGGAGTTGGTCGTGGGGTTGGCGTTATCGTCGGACTCGGGGTCGGGATGGGGGTCGCGGTGGAAGTCGCGGTGGGCGTGACGTTGTCATACCCCACGATCTGAGCCGTGAACGGCGCGTCGGCATAGAGCGTGACTGTACCATTAAACGGCGAGGGAATTTGCGACATGGTCGAAACGTGATAGGTCGCGTTGCTCTTCGCCGGTATCTGACTCCAGAACGAGTACTCGAAACCAGCGGAATCGGAGAAACAGTGCTCTACATTAAGTGGGGAACTGTTTGGATTGGCCACCGAGTAAATCGTCATACCCGGCGAGGATGAAGCTGCCGTTCCCAGCGCGCTTGCCCGTCCAAATCGGCCGGCGACCGATAGCAAGACCAGCACGACCCCAACCACAAACCCCAGGCGCTTGAGCCTTCCAATGGAAATGGACGGCTGACGCATTTCTCACCAGCCTCGCTAACCCGTTGACTCACGACCAAACCCGTTCCTTGTTCCTCTGCTACTGTACGATTGACTTTGCCGTGACACAATCGGGATTTAGGCTTATCCACCTTCATATAGGCTGATCGTTCAATGACGCCTATATCGAAGTGGGGATAAAGCATCTCAACCGCTTTACGACGGCGAGAGTGTGTTTGACGAGACTTTCCTTCTCTATAGTGTGAACAAGCCGGAGATTTCGGCGGAACCGTCGACTCGAAACAAAGTCGCCAAGTCAGCAAATGGTGAGGGCGCTGTGAACGATGCTGAAGTCCTGACCTACACCGAGAACCCACTCGCGCGACCGGACGTTTCCAGCTTTCCGCTCGACGATGATCTGGTCCTCTCCAAAGAAGGCAACGGTGAGGTGTTTGTTCTTAATTCGACCGGTGCCTTTATCTGGCAACATTGTGACGGGCGACACGCCATCCCCAGCATCGTGGAAGCGATTGTCAACCAGTTCGGAGTTCCGGCCAGCGAAGCTATGGATGACGTTCTGGAGTTGATCGGAAATCTTCACACCGCGGAATTACTTGCGACCGACTGAGACATATCAACCTCTTCTCTACGATTTTGAACGCGGCGTCTAGCCGAGCGCCGCGCAGTATTATCACCGTGCGGGTTTGCGAGGTCCGGAGAGCCCGCCGTGAATGGGCGACCGGCTCGAAATCGCGGTCGCGGGACGAGCGGTACTCTTGAGAGGGATCGTGGGGCGGTGGCGTTTGGCCGAGGGGACGGAGACATGCTGATTACCAGAGCGCCGTTGCGAATTAGCCTGGGAGGCGGTGGCACGGACCTGCCGGCCTACTACGAACGCTTCGGCGGAATGGTCGTATCGACCACAATCGACAAGTTCGTCTACGTTCAAGTCCAACCCAACGGAACTCGCAGCACCCAGATTACCTCAGCCGATTACCAAACCTTCTATCGCCACGCGGCCGGGAAACCGATGACATGGAACGGCGAACTGGCCCTACCCCGGGCTGTTTTACACGAATTTGGGATCGACCGCGGCCTGGCCGTCTTTTCGGCGTCGGAAGTTCCGCCTGGAACTGGTCTTGGTTCGTCGAGCGCTCTAACAATCGCGCTCGTCCACGCCATTTCAACGTACCTGCACCGCGCGCCGTCGCGCCAAGACATTGCAAATCTGGCCTGTCGTGTCGAGCTAGACAAATTGGGCGCGCCAATTGGGAAACAAGATCAATTCGCGGCGGCTTTCGGCGGCCTGAACGCCATTCGCTTCCATTCCGGACGCGTCGACGTCGAGCCAATCGCCGTGCCTCCCAGCGCGCGCAGCCTTCTCGAAAGGCGATTGCTGCTGTTTTTCACCGGATCCGCACGCGACTCGGCGGCGATTCTTCGCGAGCAAACCCGGGCAACCAGTCACGACGACGCCGATACCATCGCCAACCTGCACCAGATTCGTCAGGCCGCCGACGATTGTCGTGCCTGTCTGGAAGCCGGCGACGTGGATGGCATTGGTCGCCTGCTTCACGAGGGCTGGCAGTACAAGCGGCGCTTGACCAGAGGTATCACTAACCGTCGAATCGACGAATGCTATGCCGTTGCCCGAGAAGTCGGGGCTCTTGGCGGCAAAATCACCGGCGCCGGCGGGGGGGGCTTTTTGTTGCTCTACTGTCACGAGGCCTATCAAGAGCAATTGACCGTGGCCATGGAGCAACTTGATCTCAAGCGCATGGATTTTCACTTCGAGCAACTGGGCGTCACCACCGGGGCGGTCGATTGGGATGGCTGGAGCCGATCGCCCTTGCAGGAATCGGTTCCGGCCGCGACCTAGGCGAGCACACGTCTAAGGATTGATAGCGATGAAGTGGGACGTCGCGAGTATGGACGAAAGATGTATGTACCGTTCGTCGACTTAAAGGCACAATACGGAACCTTGCGGACTGACGTCGTCAAGGCCATGTGGGACGTGCTCGAGGCCGTAGATCTGAGTCCGGGAACCCAGGTTCGCGCCTTCGAAGCAGAGTTCGCGGCTTACTGTCGGGTACGTCACGCCGTCGGGGTTGGGTCGGGGACCGACGCCCTCTATCTCGCGCTACTGGCGTGCGGAATCCGTCCCGGCGACGAGGTCATTACCGCGGCGAACAGCTTCATCTCGACGACCGAGGCAATTCTCCGCCTCGGCGCGGTTCCGGTCTATGTCGACGTGGAACCGGCGAGCCAGACTCTCGATCCACGCTGCCTGGACGCCGCGATTGGAAACCATACCCGAGCGATCGTGCCAGTCCACCTGTATGGGCACGCTGCCGACATGGATCCTATCCAGAAAATTGCAAGCCACTACGGACTCGTCGTCGTCGAGGATGCCCGACACGCTCCGGGAGCCGAGTACCACGGGCGAAGAGTTGGCGGGATGGGGGACGCCGGGGCATTCAGCTTTTCGGTCGAGAAGAATTTAGGCGCCTACGGCGATGCCGGAGCGGTCACCACTAATTCGCGGGCGATTTCTGAAGAAATCCGCCGTCTCCGCAACCACGGGCTGGCCTTGTGCGGCGAACCACCTAACGCGAGTGTCACGTACGATCCCCACGAGATTGGCATTAGCTCCGCGCTTGACGAGTTACACGCCGCCGTCTTACGAATAAAGCTTCGGCGGCTGGACAGTTGGAACGCTCGGCGCCGCGCCCACGCCCAAACCTATTTACGTTTGCTCCAGGAGCTACCAATCGTTCCTCCGACGGAACGCGATGGTGACGGTCCCGTCTATCACTTCTATGTCATTCGGGCACCAGAACGGGACCGGACTTGCCGGACCCTTCGAGACCGGGGAGTGGGCGTCGGCATCCACAATGCGTCGCCCGTGTATCGTCGTCTCGCCGCGACACGCAAGGCCCGTGTCGCCGGAGACTTGACGGTTACCGAGGAGCTTGCGACCCAAGTGCTGTCCTTGCCAATGTATCCGGAACTCGAACCGGAGCAACTGGCCTACGTCGCCGATTGCCTGCGCGAAGCGATCGGTGTTGGCCAGACAACAGCTACGCCACGAATTTCGGGAAGAACGCGCTAAGGTTTAGCAGGCACACTGACTGATGTCGGCCAACTTGGGAGATACTACCTCGACATGCTCGATAGAACTTCTTAACTTTCACGCGCGGGTGGTAGGGCCGACGCCAATTATCCGCGAGTTAGGGCGTTACGCGGCGGTGACCCCCAAATGGGCAATCGACGGTGGTTCCGGCAAAGTCTCCCGCGTGTACGTCGTCGATGACGGTGGTCCGAGCAAGAGTCGGTACTCCGTTACACGCTCTGGGAAGACTATCTGGGCGTCCGGCCACGCAGACGAAGTCTTTCCATTCCTAGAATCAACCATTAACGCGGCGGCAATCGAGCACTCTTCCGGATATTTCCTCCTCCATGCTGGTGCCGTCACGTTTCAAGATCGCGGAGTCATTTTTCCGGCGCCCGGACGCTCGGGAAAGTCATCGCTCGTCGCGGCGTTGCTGGGCAGCGGTCGTTTTCTCTACTTCAGCGACGAGGTCGCCGCGCTTGACACGCAACACCATCACCTCATCCCATTCGCCAAGAGCATCGCCATCCGTGAGGGTGCGGTGCAGCCTCTCACCCCTTTCCTTCCTGGTCTAGCCGAGTTAGGTCAGTTCCGCCGCCCTGACGGGGATTTCGTTCGCTTCGTCGCGCCGCGCCCTGAGTGGGTTTCCCAGGGGCCGACTCAGGTTCGTTACGTCATTTTGCCCAAGTATGAGCCAGGGGCCGACCTGCGGTTACTCCCCATTCGTCGTTCGAACGCGCTTAAAACGATCCTGAGCGAGTCGTTCAACCTTCAGCAGTATCGCGCCGCGGGGGTCTCCGGTGTCGCGAAAATTCTCGAAGGTGCCGAATGCTTCAGCCTGGTGTTCAGCGACATTGGAAGCGCGGTGCGCTGCGTCGTATCGGAAGTCGCGCCCGAATTGGAACGGGAGCGGCCGAGATCCGAGTGTTAGTTTTCGGTTACGGACAGTTGCACTCACCGTCCAAAGCCGATGGGTCAAGTTTGACGTTAGATCCACCAGCGAAGTAGAAAAGTGATAAGCCCCGGTAGCCTACGGACAATGAAAGTCCAAACTGAAGCTGAACGATAAATCCACGTCTTCGTACCACTGGTGTTCATATACTAAGAATTACTACCGGATAGCAATGGGCGATAGAGGAGGAAGAACGGCACCCATGGAAGATCAATCAAGGGTTAACTTGCCTGCCGGAACTCAATCAGACGACGAGGGAGATCTCGCCTGTGGTCGGACGAATCGACGCGAAATACTTAAGGTCACCGTCGGGGTAGCGGGTGGCATCGCGGCTGCGGCGTACGTCAAACCTTCTCTACAAGCGCTGGGAGTCCCGGTCACCCTGGCGATGTCAGGTAGCGGTGGACCGAAAACGGATCTCTGCAGTGGCATTTACTCCCCTGGATATTGGAAGAATTATCAGAACCACTACACCGAATCCCAGTTTTTCACATTCTTGACGCAGACGCAAAACTTCGGGTCATGGTTCGCGGGATTGGGTCAATCCACCGCGGTCAGTACGGCCGTGACCATACTAAAGCTGCAAGGATCCTATAACGTTCGCTCTCTGCTCGCCGCCGAACTCAACTTAGCGCTCATGCCTAGCCTTGGGGCAGGGCTGTTTACCCCAACGGGCGCGGGTAGTCCGAGCACCGTTAGTTCATTGCTAAGCAAAGCCTATAGCGACAACGGGAGTGGAAACTCGTCGCCGTACACGAATGGCTCTGCTTGGACTTCAAAAGATAGTGATGTCGCGGCATATTTGTCCGGCGGTGGTGAAGGCCAGCCCGCTTCGAGTTGCCGAGTCAAGTCGCCGGGTTAAATAGTCAGGCGCGACTTGTGCTCGCCCGCTACGACTAGCATAAGTCGCGCTCTAAGTCATCGACCGTGTTTTATCCGTTTGTTTGGACGTTTGCACGAATTTGAGATCACGACCATTTGCCATTCGCAAACACCGTGAGGTTAACCCCTCAACCGGTCTTGTCTTCTACGATCGTTGAGGTTCCACCAGATCACAACCTGTGGTCCACAAAAAATCGGTGCTAATCTCGGACAATCCGCAGCAAACGGTGTTGATCGCACGTCGCGGAGCCGTTAGCGTAGACCGGGGTTGCGACTAAGTGAACCTGCGCGTGGTGGTTCCAGACATGATGTCCGAACAGCGTCGACCACGGTTACCGACGTACCTGCGAGTGCTGGCCGTGGTGGCCGGCCTACCAGTGGTCGCACTGATGTTGATCACGGTAGCCACGCTCTCCGACACCGCGGCGATCACCGCTTCGCTCCCCCTTCCCAATCTCGTTGGGTACGACTATCATGCCGTCGTCGGTACAATCCTCAACGACATTGGCGCCCCCCCAATGGACGCCGGAATCCAATGGGTCAAGGCCGCCAGTCACGCTCGTTCGCCCCGGGGAGTTACGGCCGCGGCTCGTGGGATCGCCCGCGCGCGTTCCCGCGTCGTCGGAGCATCCTCCGCCTATTTCGACACCACACTGTGTGCCATGGTTCGCCACGGCTCGCCGGTCAGCATTGGCGCGGTGCAACAAAGTGGGATTCGGTGTAGTGACTCACCCAACTACCGGAACCACGTCGCCGAAGGAACACCGATTGTCTACGACTCACGGCCGCCGATCGGTGGCCCGCACTACGCTCGCTGGTATCCGCACTACGGGGTGATTGAGCAGCAGGTCCTGCCTGGCTATTGGGTTCACAACCTCGAACACGGCGCGATCGTTCTGCTCTACAACTGCCCCGCGGGATGTCCCGCTCTCGTCGCCCAACTTCGGTCCTTGTACCCCCAACTTCCCCTGGGACAGAATCCCCTCAACGGCTCCCCGCGCCTACTCGTCCTGCCCGACACAAATATGGACCATCAACTGGCGGTTATTGCCTGGGACCATCTCCTTGAGTTGGACCATTTCGACAAAGCTCAAATTGTTGCCTTCTATAAGGAATTCGTGGATCGGGGGCCGGAGTGCGTACACTTCAGGTGTCCGCCGTAACCACCACCAGCAACTCGGTCACAACTTCGCCTCCACCATCATTGTTTAGTCCATGGTTTATGATTCCCGGGTCGAGCCTCAGTTAGTTTGATCGGGTCCAGATTGAGAACCTAATCCGTCGGCGTTCAGTGAAGAGTTTTCGGTTGTGGAGAGCCGAGGGAGGACAAGGTCAGCACTGCCTTGAAGTACCTGCGACGCTTTCTCGGTCTGTCTTGGCGTGATCAGGTGCTCATCTTTCGTGCCTATGTCGGCCTCTTGCGGACCGACCTTGACTTACGGCGACGAGGGTTTCGGTCAGTAGTAAGCAGCATCGAGTACGTAGCGATACGGCAGGCCAATACGCCAGATCCTCGAACCCGCGCGACTCGAGAAGCTTGGGCAATTGAGACTGCCTCGCGCCATCACGTCATTCGCGCGCGCTGCCTTCACCGAGCGGTCACCTTGCACCGTTGGGTCCGCAAGCGCGGGGGATTGAGCGTGTTGCGCATCGGCGTTGCGAAGCAGAACGATCAACTCAGAGCACACGCGTGGGTTGAACTTGATGGGGAAGTCATCGGCGACAGTCCAGCAGATTTGGTCGGGTTTGCATTACTCCAGTCGAGCCTCGCGCGGACACACCAGCGCGGAGCTGATTCCGACGAACCGGAATTCTCGATTCGGGGATTTCAGTGGCTCTCGTAAATTGGAGGTCGGAGTGGGATTCGCAATCGAGGCCATAATGCCGCCACATTACAGCCAAGCAGGATATCAACCATTTTGCAACGTGTGATTTACGCCCCACCGGTCGAAGCTTGACGATACTACACTTGGGCAAGCGGGTAGAAAACGTCGGTCGGCCTGAGACGTAAGCACTCGTCTCTATCTGGCAAAGGGACCCACCTTCCGTAGCCGAACTGATGTCCGCGATGAGAGTGGACGGAGGATTGATCGTGCGTATGCTTGGACGACAATTCCGCGTAAGTGACGCGGTAGTCGCAGCGGAACTTGGCGATGAAGCCGTCCTGTTGAACGTGGAAACCGGCCTGTACTTTGGCCTCGGTGAGGCGGAAGTCATTGTCTGGCACATGCTGGGGGATGGGGCTTCCGAGGATGAGATCATCGGTCGGCTACTCGACACCTACGAGGTAGATGCCTCTCAATTGCGAGTAGACCTCACCCAATTTCTGGAAACCTTACTGGAACGCAACCTACTACAACTGACCGACAGTTGACTGGAAGCCCCAAGCGCCAGCCAAGAAGGCGGCTGGATTTTGGAGTTCGGTGGTCGAGCGATGATTGAAACCAGGCCGTTCGTTGAAGAGCAGACCGAAACTTTCTACACACTGTATGGTCAGTTGGTGCGTAGCGACGTGCCATTACCGGTTCGTTCGCAGAGCTCCGAGATTTCATGGGTGGATTGGACCTTCCGTCGAAGAGGCGATGCGCCAAGCGACCCAGCGACCAGATCGGAAGTCGCGCGCCTTCGCTGTCGGGACCACGGGAACACGATCGCGGTGAGGTATCAGAGTAACCAGGGGACGTGGATTTTCAATCCATTCACCGCGGAATTTCTGATCTCGGCCGACGGAACGAGCGTCGACATCTTTGAAGAAGAGCCGTATGACGGGCAGCTTCTCGCGTTCACTTTAATCAGCGAAATCTCAGTGTTTCTCCTGCAAATGCGCGGGTGGCCGACGCTGCACGCTAGCGCGGTGTCTACGCCGGAAGGCGCGATTGTGTTCGCCGGTCGCGCCGGACAAGGGAAGTCGACAATTGCCGCGTCCTGTTTGCGACGGGGCCTCCCACTATTGGCCGATGACAATTTGCCGCTGAACATGGTCAACGGAGTCGTTCTAGGCGGACCAAGCGTCCCGATTATGAAGGTTCTCGCGGATACGGCCGAAGACGCGCTCCAGGTACCTCACGACGCCGAGTGCCTCACCTGGGGAAAGAAGCAAATCGTCTCGATTGATACCGTGGGTGACTATGCCACGCAGCCGGTAGCATTGCGAGCAATTTACGTCTTAAATCGTTACGATCCACACGAATCACAGCGTTCAGATATCCGAATCACACCGCTTTCCGATGGAGCGGCGCTAAATACGCTTCTTGCTCAGACAGCATATGGGACGCTATTTCTACCTGGCGAAGTTGGCCGATTTCTACCATTGTATGCAAAACTCATTCGGCAGGCTCCAATCCGGATCCTTACGTATCCTCACGGGTTCGAGCATATCGACGCAGTTTGCGATCAAATTTTGACAGATATTGCGGCATCATGAGTGGTCTGGCAGTTGTCTTTAATCGTGACGGTAAGCCGGCGGAATCTCCGATCATCGAAGCTATGCTGCGCGCCGTGCCATACCGGGGCGTCGATGGACTGTTTCATCAAGTGCGCGGAGAAGTGGGTCTCGGATTCGCCAAGCTCGCGATCACACCCGAGGACCTTTCGGATAGTCAGCCGCTGTTCAGTCCACGAACCGGCTGCGGCATCGTCGCGGATGTCCGGCTGGATAATCGGCAAGAGTTGCTAGGCGTACTGCCGGACCAACCGCCGCTCGGTATAAGCGATTCCGAGGTCATTTTGCGAGCGTACGAGGCGTGGGGAACCGACGCGGTTCAACGCCTGCTTGGCGACTTTGCATTTGCCGTTTGGGATCCCCGTCACCAGCGCGTGGTGTGCGCGCGCGATACAAGTGGCCAGCGGCCCCTCTACTATCGCGTCGACTCGCGAACCTTTGCGGCAGCTTCGGAAATCCATCAACTCTTTCAGGATCCGAGTGTCCCCATCTCGCCAAATGAGGAGGCGATTCGGGACTTTTTGGTTCCGATCAATGTTTATCGGAATCGAAAGGATCAGGCCGGCACGTTCTACGAAGGCATTCACTCAGTTCCCGCCGGCCATGTCCTCGTGGTCACGCCGGGAACGATTGATCTTCGCGTGTACTGGAATCTATCGCCGCGTCAGATCCGTTATCGAACCGAGGAAGGTTACGCCGAGCACTTTCGCGACCTGTTCTTTGACGCGGTCCGCGCTCGCTTGCGCAGCGCCTACCCGATCGGCGTATTCTTGAGCGGCGGTCTGGACTCCTCATCGGTGACCTGCGTTGCTCAGCAAATTTTTCGGCAAGGACAGGCGGACAACCACGGCTTCGGTAGCTACAGCATCGTCTTCGACGGCCTTGAGTGCGATGAGCGCGATCTCATCCGAGACGTACAGGCAAAATACGGATTCACCGCGAAGTACTTTCCGGCCGGCGACCGGGTGCGCTCTTTGGACCTCGCGCCAAAGGGATTTCTCAGTGGCCCCAGTAAGGCCGCATCGGAGATGGAACCCATCGTCGAAGCTGCCCACCGCGATGGGTTACGAGTACTTCTTTCGGGCGATGTCGGTGATGCCGCTATCTTGGGATCACCGCTCGTGTTTGACTTATTGCTACGTCAGGGGCGCTTCCGCGAGTTGCCTCGCCACTACCGATTGTATCGGCGATGGTTCGAGGAATCCTTGCGCAAGACGCTCGCGCTGTACACCTTACTGCCATTACTACCCGTCGGCATCAACCGTCGGGCGCTCGCATGGCATGCCGTGCGAACACACCGGCGCTCCCCCTACGACCAGATTCCATACTGGTTAACGGAAGATCGCAAAGCCGAAATTAGTGCTCGCGAGCTCGAAATCAGTCTTTCAGACATTGCCGAGTTACGCTATTCCAACCCGGCTCAGGAGGCCACCTATCGGGCCCTCTATCCGCCCGAAGTGTGTCACGATTACGCCGGTTGGCCACTGCAAAACTTTCGACCATTCGCGGACCGTCGCATCCACGAGTTCCTGCTCGCCATTCCGGGGGATGTGCGATTTCGCCCCCATCCGGATTCGGACGAGCACTATGCCGCCGGGAAGCGCATTCTACGCGCGGCGATGCGCGGGATTCTGCCGGAGAGGGTTCGGACCCGGCTTAAGCCAACTCACTTTGCCGCGCTTTTCGACGAGGAGGTGCGTCGGGAGTGGGCCAGCTACGAAGAGGCATTTAATCCAGCCGGTCACTCTGAGGTTGTGTCACGCGGTTACGTTGACGGACCAAATTTCTGGAAACGACTCAACGATCTCCGCTTCGGATTCTGGGGGTGGGATCTTTTGTACATCTACCGCATCCTGTGGCTCGAGACTTGGCTTCGGTCGTTAAGCCTTCCGAGGCAACAGCTCGTGGCTGTGCAGTCTCGCTTTTCTTCGACGAACACATCACTACCAAACCTTACCCCCATTGCGCTTCCGTAACTCTGGGAATGGAGGCGAGCGGTCTTTTGACTAGGCTGTCGCCGGCTAGCACGTCTCATTCCATTCGGGTACCGACAGGGCGATGGTACCCGAATGGCTAAATCTCGCTCAGACTGAGAGGTAACAGAGGCTTTGAAGCGATCGTACTCAACCCTCCGACTCGTCGAGTATGGGCGGCTGGAAGAGATTACGCTGGGGACCGGGGGATCTCTCCCCGATTACTCTGGGACCAATATCGTCAACAACAACTGCGGTACCCAGACGTTTACCGGGTCCACCAACGGCACAACGTCCGTGTTCTATCGGACGGGGTGCGGAAACTCTTAAGCCCGCTCACGTCCACCACACGGGCTGATGAATTTCGGCCCGTGCGGTTGGTGGAGATGTCAGACGCCGACTTACAGCGGCGTCTAGCATCTCCAAGTGTTGTGCTACCGCTCCGTGGTTCAACCTTCCCCGATGGGAGTATTCGTGAGACTGCTCTTGCGATCCGTGATCGACACGGCCGGGCCGCGCCGAATCTGGCTTAGTGTCGTACTCCTCACGCTAGCGATTCCGCCGCTTGTCGTGGGACTGCCCCTCGCCGAGAAGCAGTTGATTGATAACGTTTTCCTGGCGCATCGGCCGGACAGACTCGTCGGGCTACTCACGATTTACGCGGTCCTTTGGGGTCTCGCCACGATAGCAAACATTGGTCGCTCAACCCTTGGATCGTATCAAGAACAAGTCGTCTACAAGCAATTCCAGCAGCGTATGCTCAATCACTCGGCGCACTTGTCGCTGGCGTTCTGGCACCGCGAGCACACCGGCCGGACGTTGGCTCTTTACCACAATGATGTGCCACGTTTAATCGGTCTTTTCAGCGCAACGGTCGTCGCTGGCCTGTCATGCGTTTTTGGAGTGGTGCTGGGCGGGGTCGTGATGTTCCAACTCAACTGGCAACTGGCCTTCGCGACCGCGCTCGCGCCATTAGTTGCTGGTGGTCTATCGATTCTGCTCACCCGTCCCCTCCGGCCTTTAGCACGGCGAGCACAAGATAAAGCGGCTGAACTGACCGAACGCCTCGAAGAGAATCTGTCGGGCTTGCGAGAGATCGTGGCTTTTGGAAGGGAGCGGACGCGAGCGGATCAATTCGCCACGAATCTTCAGGACCTTCTCCAACTCAGAATGCGTCTCACCCTCCTGAATAACGCGTTCGGCGTCGGTCAGAGCCTATTTTCCTTCGTCGTTTTCCTGGCGATCCTTGGCTACGGTGGATACCTCGTCTTGAATGGCCAGACGACCCTCGGGACGTTAATGGCAATGCGGGTCCTGTTTGACCAGACATTCACGGCGGCTAAGCAGCTTATTGGGCTTTCGCGTGATATCCAAACCGCGCTCGCGAGCGCGGAGCGCGTTTACGCGTTTTTTGACGAACGCCCTCCGGTCCAAGAGGATCCTTGCGCCACGGTTCCCGAACGAGTGCAGGGAGCCATAACATTTGACTCCGTGACGTTTGGCTATCAGCCGGGGCAAGTGATTCTCGACGACGTGTCGTTGGCCGTGAAACCGGGCGAGGTCGTCGCACTGGTCGGTCCCAGCGGGGCCGGAAAGTCAACTCTGGTGAGCCTGATTTCCCGTTTCTACGACCCAACGAAAGGGCGCGTTTTGCTGGACGGGGTAGACCTGCGCAAGCTCAAGCTTGCCGCTCTACGACAAGAGATCGGGGTGGTCTTCCAGGACACCTTTCTGTTCTCCGGGACTATCGGCGAGAATATCGCCTTCGGTCGTTCCCAGGCCAGTGATGCGGACATCATCGCGGCTGCGCGTCTGGCGAACGCGTGGGAATTCATTCAGCAGTTTCCCCTGGGGTTGAATACTCCCGTTGGCCAACGAGGAGTCCAGCTTTCCGAGGGCCAGAAGCAGCGGATCGCGATCGCTCGGGCCGTTCTCCGGGATACTCCGATCCTTATACTCGATGAGCCAACCTCCGCGCTCGACGCCCGTTCGGAGCACTTGCTCCAGGCCGCGCTGAGAAATCTGATGCGAGGGCGGACGACTTTTGTCATCGCCCACCGGTTGGCAACGGTGCAACGAGCGGACCGGATCATCGTCTTAGACGGTGGTCGAATCGCCGAGGAAGGGACCCACTACGAATTGATCCAGCGGCATGGTCTGTACCGTCAACTGCACGATTTGCAGTTTGCCGACGTGGAAGATGCCACCCACCCACAGGATTCCCTGGCGTCGCTCGTTCCGAGCAGCTCATTGTTGGCCTCACAAGGTAGCACGGCTGAAAATGACATACGCCTTTTCTTAAGTTGATCTTAGGTCAGCATGATGCGTGTTCCAATGGCACCGGTCGGTGATCAGCCACTTAAGAGGACAATGCAGGTATGGTAGTGGCAAACGTAAGTGCCGCGCAAGACCAAGTCTCGATTAAGGCGGCAACCGAAGAGGCAACAAACTTTTATCGCGCTGGACGTTTAGCTGACGCGGAAGCAGTCTGCCGTAAACTCCTACAGGCCAGGCCGCGTGATCCGGAGGTTCTCCATCTTCTGAGCAGAATCACGCGAGCCGCCGGAAATCCCTTGATCGCCGAAGCGTTTGCTCGTCGTGCCATAAAGGAACATCCTGACGAAGCCAACTACCACCGGAGTCTTGGCAAGGCGCTCCAAGCCCAAGGAAAGCTTGATCAGGCGGTCACAAGTTACGAGCATACACTCGAACTCGCTCCAACTATGCTCAAGGCCTACGTCAATCTTGGAACGGCACTTCGGGAAAAGGGTGAGCCCGCTCGGGCGAACGCCTACCTGCGAAGGGCACTGGAGCTAGCTCCAGACGACGCGGCAGCACACCTTGAACTCGGGCTTACGCTGCAAGATCAATTCGAGTACCTCGCGGCGGAACAGTCCTTTGTTCGAGCCGTTGACCTTGCGCCGACGAACCCCGCGACACACGTCTGTCTAGCAGGCAACCACTTGAATCAAGGTAGAGTGGACGAGGCAGTCACTGGTTTTCGTGAAGCTCTAGCGATGGACGAAGGCTGCGCGGAGACCCACTCGAGCGTGCTATTTGCGATGCACTATCTGGAATCGCATAGTCGAGAGGATCTCTTCGCCGAGGCCAAAGCGTGGGGCACTCGACACGCCGCGTCCCTGGGCGCGCAAGTTCCTCCCCACCTTAACGACCCTGACCCGGACCGACGGCTAAGGATCGGTTACGTTTCTGGCGACTTCCATCGGCATCCGGTTGGCTACTTTCTTGAAGCCGCGCTACGCGCGCACGACAAGGAAAACTTCGAGATCTACTGCTACTCCAGTCACCGAAGCGCCGACGACCTAACCAAACGCCTGATGGAGGCCGCTGACAAGTCCAGACTTCTGGCAGGAATCGACGATCAATTGTCGGCCGACGCAATCCGCCGCGACAATATTGACATTCTGATCGATCTGTCGGGTCACACCGGTTGGCATCGCCTCCTCCTATTTGCCCGACGACCCGCCCCGGTCCAGGTATCCTGGATTGGCTATTTTGATACGACCGGACTGTCCGGGATTGACTACATCGTACTCGACCGCCACATTTGTCCGCCCGGCGATGAGCGATTCTATACCGAGAAAGTCCTGCGCTTGCCAGAAACCTACCTGTGCTATTCGCCCCAGGCGACCATCGAGGTCGGACCACCTCCGGCGCTCGCAAACGATTACATTACGTTTGGCTGCTTCAATAAGGTGGCTAAGATCAATGACAAAGTAATGGCTCTGTGGGCTCAGATCTTACAAACCGTGCCAGATTCTCAGCTGTACCTTAAGGACGTCCCTTTCACGGAGCCACTGATTTGTGAGCGCTGGAGACAGCGGTTCGCCGATTTCGGAGTGGCACCGGAGCGACTTCGCTTCTTGGGACGGACGCCCTACGACGAGCATCAGCAAGCCTACCGCCAGATCGACATTGCGCTCGACCCGTTCCCCTTCAACGGAGGAACGACGACGGTCGAGGCGCTCTGGATGGGGGTACCGGTCATAACGCTCGCCGGAGATCACTTTGTCAGCCGCATGGGGGTGAGCCACCTCAACGGAGTGGGCCTTCCCGAACTCATCGCGACGTCCCCCGACGAATACGTGGCAAAAGCCGTGGAACTCGCCCGAGACCTTCCGCGATTGAGCACCCTGAGAGCGGGATTACGCCAACGCATGACTGATTCCCCGTTGTGTGACGGGGCAAGCTTCACCCGGGGTCTCGAAAACGCCTATCGCACCGTGTGGCGCGCCTGGTGTCAAGCTCAACAAGAGTCAGATTCGAGGGTCTAGCCAGTGGAGACAGTGGTGGCTGATGGAGCAGAATTGTTGGTGGAGGAAGCGAGTCGACTCTTTCGGTCGGCTCGCCTCGGAGACACCGAACGCATCTGCCACCAGATTCTCCGCCACGAGCCTAACCACGCACCTGCCCTTCACCTTCTCGGTTGCGTCACCCTAGGGACACCGGCGGTTGCGGCGGCCTTTATTGCCAAGGCAATTAGCAAGCAGCCGGGAGTGGCGGCCTATCATAACAGCCTGGCCGTAGCCCTCATCACCCTGGCTCAGCACGAAGACGCGAGTGACCAACTCCAGCGAGCGTTAGAGTTGGATTCGGCGTTTGCTCCAAGCTGGTTAAACCTTGGAAGCCTCCTGCTAATCGAAGGTGAGGCGTCCAAGGCCATCTCATGCCTGCGACGCGCCCTCGACCTCGCCCCCGACGACCCGACCGGTACTCTGCTACTGGGTCTTGCGTGTCGTCTCGCCGGCTTGGACGGTGCTGCCCGCGAAAGCTATGCTGTTGCGCGCGCCACGACGTCGGCTCTCAACCCAGCTATCGCACCCTTCAGATCATCGGATCAAACGGTAGCCCTAGTCCTGTCCTTTTCTCACGTTCTCTTTAGTCTCTACTATCAGCCGCGTTTGCGTGCAGAAATACTCAGCGAGGTAGCCGCCGTTTGGGGAGATCAACAGGTTACGGCTCAGAAAATCGACAGCGCTAGATCGCCCAACGACCTGGACCCCGAACGTCAACTTCGTATCGGGTACGTCTCGGGGGACTTCCGTCGCCATCCGGTCGGCTACTTTCTCGATGCCGTGTTTCGAGGTTTCGACCGGTCGCGAGAAACCGTCATCTGCTACTCGACGAACCCCACCAGCGATGACCTGCAGGCACGGTTGCGGGACCGAAGCGATCTCTGGCGATCACTTGTCGGACTTGACGACCAAACGGCCGCGAATCTGATTCGATCAGACGGCATTGATATCCTCGTGGACCTGGCCGGTCACACGGCTTGGAATCGGCTGGGAATCTTTGCGAGGAAAGCGGCGCCAATTCAGGTGACGTGGCTTGGTTTCTTTGGGACAACCGGACTGACCACAATCGATTACATTCTCCTTGACCGATATGTTTGTCCAGATGGAGACGAGAGACTCTACACCGAAAAGGTCTTTCGACTGCCTGAGACGTACCTGTGCTACACACCACAGACGGACGATGAAGTATCACCACTGCCAGCTCAAACGAGCGGGGGGGTGACATTTGGCTGCTTTAACCGTGTTGCAAAACTCTCGATCGATGTGATTTCTACCTGGAGCGCGATTCTGCGCCGCGTCCCAGGATCGCGACTTTGCTTGAAGGACACCGCGCTTAACCTGCACGGGGTTCGCCAGCTTTACGCCAAACGGTTCGCGGAGGAAGGCATCCCGGCCGAGCGGATCACCTTCTTAGGAAAGTCCCCTTATGTCGATCACATGCGCGCTCACCGCCAGATCGACATCGCGCTCGACCCGTTTCCCTTCAATGGGGGAACGACGACGGTGGAAGCGCTCTGGATGGGGGTACCGGTCGTAACGCTCGCCGGAGATCACTTCGTCAGCCGCATGGGAGTCAGCCACCTCAACGGCGTGGGCCTTCCCGAACTGATCGCGTCAACCCCCGAAGAGTACGTGGCTAAAGCCGTGGCACTCGCCGGAGACCTGCCACGATTGAGCGCCCTGCGAGCAGGATTACGCGGACAGATGGCTGCCTCTCCGCTGTGCGACGGCGCCAGTTTCACCAAGGGTCTCGAAGATGCTTACCGCACGATGTGGCGCGCCTGGCGCCAAAGCCAAGAGGTAGAACGTGCTCGATAATGTCCGGGGCCGACCAATCTGGGCAGAGTCCGTCTCGTCCGCGCAATCTCGGCGTGGCGTCACCGGCGTTCTCCATGGCAAACGTTTGCTCTTCTTCGTCCTCGCCGCCGTGCTGATCGGGCTGGCAGGTCGCTTCTATCTCATCATGACCTACGTCGGGAATTATGACTACTACAGTTACGACATCGTCGCCGGTATCGTCTCGCGCGGCGGAAATATTTATGTCGAGACTAATCGCTATAACTACTCGCCGGTCTGGGCCTTTATCCTCTTGGGACTCGGGCGCATTATGGATAGGATTCACGTCCCCTACCACGTCGTGATCCGAACCTTCCTGACGATCGTCGATCTGATCGACGCCGCGATAATCGGCTACCTTGCCTCGCGGACGTCACCCGGACGCGGCTGGATTTCGTTCGCCGCGTATCTGGCAAACCCAGTTACGATTCTCTTAACCGGCTATCATGGCCAGTTTGAAAACCTGGCGATGCTCCCGGTGCTCACCGCCACGGCTTTAATGACGCGGCCACGATCTCACACCCCCGGAGTTCTCATCTGGATTCTCGCGACGTGCTCCATCTTAATCAAGCAACTGAGTATCTTCTCAGTTTGGATGTTGTACGTCTATGCCTTCAAGGGACGACGGGCAGTCCTCGCGATGATCGTGTCCCTCGTCGTGTTCGCGGGTTCATTTCTTCCGTACCTGCCCGCGGGAGCCGACGGGGTCGTTCACAACGTTCTCCTGTACCAATCCGCAGTAGGCGTGTATGGATTCGGCCTGCTGCCACGCGTCGCCGAATGGCTTATGCATCACGGCCCGACGCTATCGGCAGGATTGCCGGCTCTCCTCGAAAGTGCCTCGGCCTACCTCATCGTGCCATTCGGTGCCTTCATGGGTTTGCTTCCCTTCTTCGCCAAGGGCCGTTGGGGGCGGACTCTGCCAGAGGGCATGCGGCTCAGCGCGGTCGGGCTGTTGACAAGCCTTTACGGATACGGCGAGCAATACTTCATCATTCCGGTAATCTTTGGCAGTTATTCGTTATCCATTCCGTACGTCGTCTACTCACTCGTCGCCGGCATGATGATCTTGAATAACCCCGTCAACGTTGCGCTATTCGGCGGCTGGACGTTGTATCCATTACTGATCGTAAGTAATCTCGTCTGGCTGGCCGTCTTCGGTTGGTTTATTTACGACATTCGAGCAACCAGGACAGCCGAGACCGCATCCGAGATCAGTTGGTAGCGACGGTGGGCAACATCCAGCGCTACTCCGGATTTAGCGACATCGATCATAGCGACGATCCAAAAAAGTACGTGCATCGTCTCGACAGCACGGCGGCATTACCCGTTTGGCAGGCGATCAAGCGACGAATGCTTGAATATCTAGCGGTTCGGCCGGGGGACCGGGTTCTCGACGTCGGCTGCGGGACTGGTACGGACAGCCTCGCCATTGGGCCGCTTCTCGGACGTACCGGTCAAGTAGTAGGGATCGATAGCAGCGTGACGATGCTATCCGAAGCGAGTGATCGGGTCGCCGGTCGCGCGCTCCCAATCGAGTACTGCCAGTCCGATGCTCAGAATCTCTGTTTCAGCGATGGCAGCTTTGACGCGTGTCGATGCGAGCGCGTCTTGCAGCATCTCGATCGACCGGACCGGGCGCTAGCGGAAGTCGCGCGCGTGACTCGGCGAGGAGGGCGCATCGCCTTTGCCGAACCCGACTACGGGGGGCTGACCATACGCGGGGCAGATTCCCATCTTACTCGGCAGCTGATTGACCTGCGCTGCGAACACTTTCGTAGTGGAAAAGTTGGGCGGCAGATAGTCACTTGCCTTTCTAATCTTGGCATGACCAATCTGAGGGTCACCGTCGTCGTCGACGAACACACCGAACTGCCGGACTGGTATCTCGATAATTTGCGTCGGACCTACGTCGCCCCGGCTGAGGAGGCAAGCATCATCAGTCCAGCGGACGGAGTTCGCTGGCTAAGTGAACTGCAGCGATCCGCGCGCCTCGGTCAGTTTCGTCACGCGGTGCCCATATTTCTCGTTCTGGGGACTAAACCGTAAAGGACCATCCCGGGCGTCGATCGATCAAATACCAGCAAGCTTGTGAGTCGGAAGGCAGGCAACCCGTTCTCAACACCAAATTAACTCCCCAAACCGGCCACGGTACGTAGTCTAGTGCATGGGTACATTTGTGGGGTCCGACAGCGCCAGACGAAATGGTTTCGTCCCCCGATACAAAACGGACCAAGGCGAAGAATAGTCAATGAGTGCAGGACGTAGCCTTGCCTATCCTAACACCGCAACTCCCGCCCGCGCGGCGAATCGCGCGGACTTTACTCTCCTAACGATCAGCCTCGTCTTGCTCGACGCCGTGGCCCTGGCCGGTGGCTTCGGGCTTGCCTACGTGATTCGGTTTATATTTGGCCTACCCCTCCTGGAAGTCCTGCCGGAACGGCCAACGTTTTATTCCCAGGTGAGCTTCCTGGCCGTTCCAGCGTGGTTAGTCATCTTTGCCCTCTTTCGCCTCTACGATCAACGCCATCTGTTCTCCGGCTTTCAGGAATACCTACAAGTGATCAACGCGTGCACCATCGGCATGATCGCCGTAATCGTGATCAGCTTTCTCGATAAGACGATCTTCATCTCACGCGGCTGGCTGATCCTGGTCTGGGCATTCACCATCCTGGTGGTCGGCGTCGCCCGCTTCGTCGCTCGCCGGGTGTTGCGCTACGCCCGATCGCGGGGAGCGCTCGCTACCCCAACGATTATCGTGGGAGCAAACGAAGAGGCGCGCGCGCTCGCCGAGCACTTTGTCGCGGACCCAGGCTCCGGCCTCCGCCTCGTCGGATTCGTCGACACTGGCGCGCCGGTCGAGGAAGCCGCGGATGATTCCGTTAACATTCTCGGCGACCTGTCGGACCTGGAGGGCTTGATTCAGGCCCACGCGGTCCAGGAACTTGTCGTCGCCACCACGGCCTTGTCGCGCGATCAACTTCTCGATCTGTATCGCACGCATGGCCCCTATGACGACGTCGAAATTCGCCTATCGTCTGGCCTCTTTGAGATATTAACGACCAAGGTTCGCGTCCGCGAAATCAGTTGTGTGCCGCTGATGACGCCGGAGCGTTTTCGCATCACTGGCATTGACGCGGTGCTCAAAGCAAGTCTGGACTATCTGGGGGCAATCGTTGGACTGATCGTCTTCGCGCCCGCAATGCTCCTCATCGCGTTAGCCATCAAGCTCGATTCGCCCGGTCCGGTCTTCCACCGCCGCAAGGTGCTCGGGCAATCCGGGCGACCCTTCCACGCCTATAAGTTCCGCACGATGGTCGTCGATGCGGACACCGTACTGGCGCAGAACCCCGAGCTACAGCAGCAGTTTGACAGCGGATACAAGCTCAAAGTGGACCCGCGGGTAACCCGAGTTGGCCAAGTACTGCGCCGCGCCAGCCTGGACGAGATCCCTCAGCTCATCAATGTTTTGCGAGGGGAGATGAGCCTGGTCGGGCCCCGAATGATCGCGCCGGACGAGGCCCTGCGCTACGGCAAGTGGCGCCTCAATCTCCTCACCGTCCGTCCCGGAATCACCGGTCCCTGGCAAGTCCGCGGTCGTAACGACATCACCTACGACGAGCGCGTCCGCTTGAGCATGAACTACATTCGTAATTACAGCATCTGGCTGGACCTGGAAATTCTGCTCCGAACGATTCCCGCCGTGCTCGAGGCGCGGGGAGCGTATTGATTGAACTCGTTGGTCTCCGCGCTTCTTGGCGGACCGCGTGTCGGTGACCGATCACCGGGCCGCGAAAACAATTTCGACGCGTTGCGTTTCACCGCGGCGTTGGCCGTGATTGTGTCTCACGCCTTCCCTCTCTCATTGGGGCCGGGAACCCCGGAGCCGCTTGATCAATTTACGCGCGGCCAGATGAACCTCGGCACCTTAGCCGTCGACGTCTTCTTCGTTATCAGCGGCTTCCTCATCACCCAGAGCTTTCTTCGAACTGCGAGCACCTCGCGATTCTTACGGGCACGCGTTCTACGTATCTTTCCCGGGCTAGCCGTCGCCACCACTTTTACCGCCATCGTGCTGGGTCCCCTGGTCACACGCCTGAGCCTTTCTCAGTACTTCTCCGACGAGCGTACTTACACGTACTTTCTCACAATTCTTTTGCACAATTCGGCGAATCGTATGCTTCCCGGTGTGTTCGACCACAACGCATTCCCAAACTTCGTTAACGGTTCCACCTGGACTCTCGAGGCCGAGTTCCTGTGTTACTTAGCCATAGCCGTGCTCGGAACACTTCGCGTGTTGAAACCTGGGGTGATTGTTGGGCTACTCGGTGTCGCCATGGTTCAGCCATTTTTCCCGCTTCTCCCAATAGGCGATCCCTGGCTAGCCTACCTTGACTTTTTCCGCTACTTTGCAGCGGGCGCGCTTCTGTTTCTCTACCGCGATTCGATTCCGGTCAACCGAAACTTAGCGTTGGCCGCCGGGACGATCTTATTACTCAGCGCGCGTTTTGGTCGCGGATTGAATTCCCTTGGCGTTGTCCTGGGAAGCTACCTCATCATTTGGGCGGCGTTTTCCGCGCCTGGTCGATTCTCGTCCTGGGCAAAGCATGGCGACTTCTCCTATGGAATCTACATCTACGCGTTCCCAATCCAGCAGGCGATTGTCTACTTTGCCGGGGGAACAATGAATCCACTCGTCAACATATTGCTCGCCGTTCCCCTTACTCTGGCCGCGGCCTTCGCCTCCTGGCATTTGATCGAAAAGCCGGCGCTGGCTCTTAAAAGTACTACTCCACGCATCCGCGCTCCGGAGATTGTCTTCGAGCCGAGGCCACAATAGACTCAAGCGGGATTCATCGCGGCTCTGGACAATGTGTTTCGCCGGACCGACTTACCGCCAGAAGTTCAGCAACGACGGAACGCAGCCTACTCCCGAGCATATCTCCGAGGGGCTTGCCGAGAGTATGCCGAGTTGTGTTTCGACGAGGCTAAAGCCGATCTAGGGCAAGCGGATCTTCTCGATCCACATATCGCGGACGAAGGCGCCGACGAAGTCTTTCGGATGTTGTTGGGTTGGGCGAAGTACGCGCTTATTCCTAATCCTGTCGAATATGTCCACGCGGTCTTCAGCCATCTGCCAGATTCGCACCTCGGGATGCGATTAAGAAGTCGCCAACGAGATGCAGTCGCATTGGCAGAAATGACTACTTTCTACCGTGCTTATCGCGATAAGAACGTTCACGGCGACCTGCCTCAATGGCTTCTCCACCCTGCCTCAACTCGTACCACGCCCAGCCGTTTTAGGATGGATCCTTGGATGGCAAGTTCTACCAAAGGAACGCGGCCACATCAGTTGTCAAAAGCACGAGTCCCGGCTCCGGAGATCCAAATGGCGTTTGCCCCGCAACACGAACAAGCGGTTGTACTGCAGTCTATACGTGCCGCGTTAAATCTCGACACGGCAAGCAAACTGGATGAATTCACTCTCAGCGCCATTGATTGGAATCGCGTGGCCACGATCGCAAACCGCCAAGCGGTGGCACCAATGACCTACCGCGGGCTAGCCGCCTGTGGTTACACCATCCCAGAAGAATCGCGAGCGGTCCTCCGAGCCACGGTCGCGGCCAGTGCGACGCGCGATCAATTATGGCTGAAGCGCACCCTGGCCGAGGCAATCGGCGCGCTCCGTGACGAAGGCATCGACCCGATTGTCCTCAAGGGAACCGCGGTTGCCCACACCGTGTATCCGGAGCCCTGGCTGCGAGCACTCGGCGACGTGGACCTGCTCGTTCCCCGGGCGGATCTCCCCCGGGCTGACAGCAAACTGCGCGAACGCGGCTTTTGGGGCAGCGATACCTTCCAGGTAGATTTTCCAAAGGTCGACCACCACACCGCCCCGTTGCAGCTCCCCAGTTCAACCATCGCGCTCGAGTTACATCATCAGATCCTGTCTGAACCGCATCCCTACCGTTTCGATGTCGACGGTCTCCGAACTCGCGCGCAGCGAAAGGATCTCGGCGGCGTCCAGGCGCTCGTTCTCGCACCGGCCGATGCCATTCACCACGCCAGCGTTCACCTCTCCTATGCCCATCGCTATGAAGTCACGCCCCTGCGTGGCCTCGTCGATATCCTCGGCCTGGCAAACGGCCAGGCCGGTCCCGTCGATTGGGAGGGGTTCTTACAGTCCGTCAAAGCCGCTCGCACGAGCGGCGCGGTCTACTGGCCGCTCCGCATGGCCCGCGAGTGGCTCGACGCGCCGATTCCCAATCCGGTGCTCGACGCGCTTTCTCCGCCGGTCGGCCTACGCAAACTGCTCGCGGGATTCCTGGATCCAGACTTCCTCCTGGAAGGGCGGCCGCCCAGTGAACTCGGCGCGGCGGCCCTCTTCGGTTTGCTCCGAGACCTGTCGATGTACACTGGCTGCTCGGCTCGGGTCCAGGCCTGGGCCCTCTGGCGCTACAGCTTCCCGCCGCCAGATGACGTGGGGCATTTGCCAGCCGAGGTTACCCAGAAGCCGGTTCGATTCACGGCCTATCTTGCGAATCCACTTCGCCTGTCACGCGGTGTTCTCGCCTTCGGTCGGCTGGTCGTCCGGGGTAGGACGGTTCGAGCATGATCCGACGACTTCTCTGGTTGCCCCTCGGGGTTCTCGCGGTCTTGGCCGTCCTGCTTCTCCCGGCGCCGGCGAAGGCCGCGAGTAACGGGTGGAGTCCCACCCTTCTTCTCACGACAAAAGAACAAATCCTCTCGCCGGCGATGACCGTGGACAGCCTCGGTCGACTGTACGCCTTTTGGACGATTACTCACTTCGCGACGGCGTCAGACAAATCGACGACCCAGGAATTGGAGTTCGCGGAGCGCGCGAATAATGTCTGGTCAAAGCCATTCGGGATTTACGTCGCGCCCAGTATTAACGCTCCCACGGCCGCGCTCGATCAGTTCGGGACGATTCACGTCTTCTGGCAAGCCGGCGCCGGAATGCTCTACGCGGGCTCGGTCCCGGCCCGGGTCGCGGCCATTCCGGAGAACTGGAGCCCGCTCACGCCGGTTGATTACGCCAATCAGAGCAGTGCCGTGGTGTCCGATAACCGGGGAGCCTTGGATCTCGTCTATCCCGGGCCCAGTAGTCGCGGCGTTCTCTTTAGCCGATCAGTGGACGGCGGCCACACCTGGTCATTTCCGGTGACGGTCTCCCCCGCGGAGTCAGGTTCTGCGGCGAATTTCACGCGCCTTGCGGTCGGCCCGGATGGGACGATTCACGTCGTGTGGACCGAGTTTCAGTTACCGAACGGTTGGCCCCCAACCGGGCTGTACTACTCCCACTCCTTGGATGAGGGAAAGACCTGGTCGACGCCGGTTCAGGTCGCGGGGGCCGGGTTTAGCCAAGCGAATGTCCTGGCCGGCCCAAACGGCCTGGTTCACGTGGCCTGGAACGGTCAGTCCGGAGTGGTGGGGCGATACGACCGTTGGTCTACCGACAACGGGAAATCCTGGTCGAAGCCGGCGATTCTGCTGGTTCCCCTGACCGGCCCGGTTGACGTTGGCGGGAGCACCGGGCCGCCGGGGCTAGTCATGGATAGTTCGGGGGGCGTGCACCTCCTGTTCGAAGAAGGTAATCGTGTTTGGCACAGCGAGTGGAAAAGCGGTCACTGGGGAAACCCGGAATACGTCCCCTCAGGCGACGAGACCGGTCTGCCTCCACCTACCGAGGGAATCGCGACTAATGTCCGGCACATCGAACAGCCGGTCCTGGCGATCACCCGCGGTAACGAGTTGACCGCGATTTTCTGGGACGAGCGCCCGGGAATCAACCGGCTTTGGGCGGTGACCAAACGCCTGGACACCCCGACGACACCGGTGCAGGGCTTCGCCGTCCCGACGGCGACTCCGATCCCAACGCCCAGCCCGAGCCCGACACCGGTCGATCCGATTAATCCACGCGATTCCGGGATGCTCCCAGCGTCCAGCGTCCCGATGGATTCACGCCTTTTAACGTTCATCTGGCTCGTCCCGATCCTCGGGCTTTTCGCCGGCATAATCGGCATCCGATACTGGCTGGTAAACCGATGATCCCCGCAACGCTGATCCTACCACCAAGGAGCCACGGCGCTGGATACAGAGGCTAAGTTATGCTGAACGACCTTCGACAGCTCTACCGATACCGCGAGCTACTCTACGTGTGGACCATGCGCGAGATCCGAGTTCGCTACAAGCAATCAGCGCTTGGCGCGGCCTGGGCCATTCTTCAACCCGTCTCACTCATGCTCGCCTTCAGTGTTATCTTCACCGCTTTCGTCAAAATCCCAACCGGCAATGTCCCATATCCGGTCTTCTCCTACAGCGCGCTACTGCCGTGGACCTTCTTCGTGGGATCCATCGGACTAGCTGTCTCTAGCTTGACCCAGAACATGAATCTTGTCACGAAGATCTACTTCCCACGTGAGGTTCTGCCGATTGCGATCGTCGCCGCGGCGATGGTTGACTTTCTCGTCGGCGCGCTTGTGTTCCTGGTTATGCTCGTATTCTACCGAGTACCGGTAAACGTCACCTTTGCGGTCTTACCGGTTCTCGTGGCGCTCCAGGTTCTTCTAACCCTCGGGATCGTCCTGGTCGCATCGGCGATGAACGTCTTCTTTCGAGACATCCGCTTTGTCATCCCGCTTGCGCTTCAGCTCTGGATGTACGTGACCCCCATTATTTACCCGATAACGCTCGTTCCGGCCAGGTTTCGAACGCTGTACTTACTCAATCCGATGACCGACATCATCGAAAGCTATCGTGACGTTACCCTGTATGGCAAGTTGCCGAATCCCGAGTACGTCGCGTTTGCGACCGTGACCTCGATCGTGGTCTTTTGCCTGGGCTACTGGTACTTCAAGTGGGTTGAATGGAAGTTCGCCGACCTTATCTAGAGGATTACTCTAATGACAGCGGTGGTTGGGTTTCGCGACGTCTCTAAGGTGTACATGATCGGGGAGCAACGAGGAAGCTTGCGTGATGCCCTCGCCGCGCTACCCAGATTTCTCTTTTCCCGCGACCAGCAGCAATCGGAGAATAGCCAGCACCAATTCTGGGCGCTCCGCGACGTCAACTTCGAGCTTCAACAAGGTCAAATTCTTGGCCTCGTCGGCCGGAATGGCGCGGGGAAGACCACGATGCTGAAGTTACTGTCGGGTGTGACCAGACCAACGGCCGGGCAGATTAGCGTGAACGGAAGAATTTCGGCTCTGATCGAGTTGGGAGCCGGATTTCATCCCGATCTAACCGGCCGCGAGAATGTCTACCTCAACGGGGTCATTCTCGGGCTCAGCCGCAAGGAGATCGGACAAAAATTCGATCGGATCGTTCAGTTTGCCGGCCTCGAGCGATTCATCGATACACCAGTGAAGCGCTACTCATCCGGAATGTACGCCCGTTTGGGCTTTGCGGTGGCCGCCCATTCCGACCCGGATTTACTCCTGGTGGACGAAGTGCTCGCGGTTGGCGACGTTGCCTTTCAACGCAAGTGCTACGATTTCCTTCACACTTTTGTGAAACGGGGAAAGACCGCGGTTTTCGTCTCGCACAGCATGCATGTTCTGGAGCAACTCTGCAACCGCCTCCTCTGGCTTCAAGAAGGCCAGGTAACGATGTTTGATACGCCCGGCCGGGTGCTGCCGAAGTATCTTGATCAGGTCGAGGAGGCGATGCTAGCCCAGGCTCTCGCCGACAACCCGGAGTACCTCGACAGTCCGGCCGCGCAAGTCCGACTGCGTCCGGTCCGATTCATCGACAGCCGAGGACAGCCGCGCGACGAGTTCCGCGGCGGGGAAGACATCATTGTGGAGATTCCCTACGAGGCAGATTCGCCGGTCCCCCTGCCCCACTTCAGTCTGGGAGTCATTCCCCCCGACGGAGGATCCCCCCTTTTCACGGCGAGTATGCTCGTAGACGGTCACGCACCACCGGTTATCGACGGTAGCGGCGTCGTGAGGTGTCGTTTCCGTTCTCTCCCCCTAACGCCCAAAGTCTATAGTCTGTGGGGTGAAATTTGGGCTTCCGACCGCAGTCGACGAGTTGCCGACTGGCAGAAGCTCGGCGCCTTCCGAATCGTGGACAATTCTGCTCAGTCAGACGACATGCTCAAAGGGAGCATTTGGCACGTGCGAGCGGATGCCCCCATCCGGGTCGGGTACGAATGGGATTACTGAGCCACATCGCAGCGGAAGGTGTTTGAGGTTTAGCAGGTCATGGTGACAGTCAGCGTCGTCGTTCCAACCCATAATCGGCGCGAGTATCTGCTCGAGGCGCTAGGTAGCGTGCTTCGCCAGAGTCATTCCGATTTCGAAGTTATCGTCGTCGACGACGGATCGACCGATGGAACCGGCGACGCCGTTCAGTCGGTCCCAGATTCCCGTGTAAGGTACGTCTATCAGACGAACAGCGGGAGAAGCGCCGCGCGCAATCGTGGCATCGCACTGGCTCGGGGGCAATATATCGCCTTTTTGGACGACGACGATATCTACCTGCCGCATCGCCTGAGCGCTCACGTGGGCTATTTGGATTCCCACCTCAATGTGGACTTCATCGGAGGAAGCGCAGCCCTCATTTCGACCGACGGGCTCGAGCGCGGCCTCTGGCCTGGCTTGCCCGGCGAGCAATCTGTCACACTTACCGACGCTTTGTATGCCTGCAGATTGATGCCAACCACGGTAACCATTCGCCGATGCGCCATCGAGCGACTAGGCGAGGGGTTTGACTCGAGCCTAGAACCGGTAGAGGATAAAGACTACTTTCTGCGCCTCCTACTCGCGGGATCTCACGCGGTTGTTCAGCCAGACGTCGTATCCAAATATCGCATCCACGTTGGTAACTCACAGCAAGATGCTTCACACAGCACGCGACAGAATCTGCGTTGTTTGGCAAAGATCCTCGCGAATCCACGTGCCCCAGTGGAGATTCGCGAATCCGAGCGGCACTTGCGGGCCTACTACTACCTGAGCGGCGCGTTCCACTCGTACGCCGTAGGACAGTTCGATGCCGGTCAACGGTTCCTTCGCGGAGCGGAAGAGTGCGATCCCTCCTTTTTCGATCTCAGAAGCACCGCGTTTTTGGATCTCTTAGTGGCCTTCGCGCAAACCTTTCACGTGACCGACGCCAAGGCATTTATTGCCAGCGTCTTCAGGCATCTTCCTGATGAAATGGCTTATTTGCGCAAGTATCGGCGGGAGGCATCTGCGGCATTTCACCTTAAGCGCGTTTTCGATGCCCACGCGGCGGGAGAACGCCCCAGGATGTCTGACTGGGTACTGGGGGTAACCTATAACCCGCGGTGGCTCTGGAACCGGGGGACTTGGTCAATTCTCGTCCGCGATACTTTCCGGAAACGAACTCTTAGCATTGACAGGCATGGCTAATGGCAAAATGGCGAGGGCGACGGCAATGATGGGACGAAGCGTACCCAACACGATTTTCCCCTTTACTACGATTGGCTACTCACCCAACTCAATGGACTGTGACGAGGCTACGGATGCCCCTAAGGGTGAAGTTCTTTCCCGGTCTTAGCGGATTCGTAAATCCGTACTGGCCCATGTTGAAAACGGCGCTCGAAGCGCAAAGTGCGGTCTTCGACCAAAGCGAGGATTCCTCGTTTCGAACCAAGTGGCTGGTCGATAACCGTGGCAAGGTCGACGTTCTACACTTTCACTACATTCAGCAGTTCTACGTCTACGAATCCGCGCGTGCCCGCCCGGAGTGGGTGCTTCGCTTTGCGCGAAACCTGATCATCGCGCGAGTTCTCGGCTACCGAACAGTCTTCACGCTCCACAACCTCAAGCCAACCAATCCCCTCAAGCCGAATTGGGTGGACTTTGTCGGTCACTGGGCTGCGGCGAATCTGACAAACAGCGTCATCGTTCACTGCGAAAATGCGCGTCGAGCACTTGCCGCTCGCTACGGCAGACGACGAAATGTTCATACCGTGTTTCACCCCAACTACATCGGTGCATATCCAAACGTCACAACCAGAGAAGAAGCACGTGCCCGACTGAACCTGGATTTCAACCAGCTAGTTTTCGCATTCCTTGGTGGCGTCCGCCCGAACAAGGGGATCGAACGGCTTGTCTCTTCCTTTCGCCAGATAACCGGAGACAACTATCGCCTCTTGATAGCCGGCGATCCAGGTTTGTCGAGCGATTACGGCGAACGGATCCGGCAACTTGCTTCGGAGGATGACCGCATCCGCACGTATCTACAGTACGTCGCGGATGACGAGATTCAGGTTTACCTCAACGCAGCCGATGCCGTGGTTTTGCCTTTCCGATCAATTCAAACGTCTGGTTCAGCGATACTCGCAATGTCGTTTGGAAAGCCAGTCATCGCTCCGATCCTCGGCTGTTTGCCAGAATTGATCGACAGTCAAGCGGGGATCCTCTATGAACCAAGAGATGAAGCCTCGCTTACTGCCGCACTTGAAAGCGCGAACAAGCTGAATCTTCGAGAAATGGGTCGAGCGGCCCGCCAAAAGGTAGAGCAGTATTCCAGTGACGAGGCCGCCAGGCGTACCCTTCGGGCTTACCTATCGTGACAGGCCTGTTCGCACCGACCTCGACGGTCCGAAGTTCGGAACGCCTAGGGCGAGCCGGTAGACCCAATTTGGCTGGAGAGGTGCTATGAAAATAGCAATCTTCCACAACCTGCCTTCCGGCGGCGCCAAACGACACACTCTCGAGCAGGTCCGGGAGTTGGCGCACCGAGGGCACGAACTGGTCGAGTTTACGCTCAGCACGGCGGATCTCTCCTACTGCTCCTTGGCTCCGTACGTCCGGGACCAGCGGATTTACCCTTTCGCGCCAGCACGGCCAATCCGACGCCGGGTTCCACTCCTGACCCCATATTTCCACGCCTGGACCGGTCTTCACACGCTTCGTGGACTGAACGATGTAAACCGCCAGGTCGCGTCCGAAATCGACAGCCGGGGCTTCGACTGTGTCCTGGTAAAGGATTGCCACCTCGCGATGAATCCCTATGTCCTGCGCCACCTCACCACACCATCCGCCTTTCAGTGTCACCACGGTTTGCGCCATTGGCTTACGGGTTCCCCTGGACAGCTTAAGACTTTGGACCGCTTAAAGCACCTGTACTTCCGTCCGGCGCAATTGGCATTCGATGGACGGCTTCATTTCGATGAAAGGACAAACGCCCGCCGCGCCACGCTCGCCTTGACAAATTCAAAGTATTCCCAGAGCCTCATGGCCGAGCGATACGGAGTGAGCGCCCGAATCATCTACCCGGGGATCAACATCGGTAAGTTCCGGCCACTCGGCATTGAAAGACAGGATTACGTCCTCTCGGTTGGCGCCCTGATCTACGGCAAGGGCCATCGCTTTCTCATCTCCGCGTTATCACGCATTGCTGCCGCCCGTCGACCGAGCCTGTTTATCGCCGCCAACAGCGCGGACTCCATCGAGGAAGCGTTTATTCGCAAGTTGGCGGAGGAGCACGGCGTCAACCTGCACATCGAGCAAATCGTCGACGATGCGCGCTTGGTTCAGGTTTACAATCAGGCCCGAGCCTTTATCTACGCACCCTATCAGGAGGCTCTTGGCATGGCGCCCCTGGAGGCCCTTGCCTGCGGAACGCCAGTGGTGGCCGTCGCCGAGGGGGGAGTACGCGAGACGGTGATCGACGACGAAACTGGCTGGCTGACCGAGCGCGACGAGCAGATCTTCGCGGAACGTCTGGAATCTCTCCTCGCCGATGACGCCGCTCGGGATCGCATGGGTCGGACAGGCATCGCCAGGGTCCGGGAAACCTGGAACTGGGATCGCGCAGTAGACGAACTGGAGTCCAGTTTAGAGGAATGTCGGTCAGGGGCTTCGGGACGATGACGCAACCTCACGCCAGCGTGATTATTCTGACCAGAAACGGCATGCCGCTATTCCAGCGCTGCTTGAACGCCGTCCTCAGCCAGCGGACGACGTGGCCATTCGAGGTCATCGTCATCGACTCCCGCTCGACGGATGGAACCTGGGAACTCGCCGTATCGCGAGCTCATCGGACGGTCCAAATCAGCCCGACTGAGTTCAACCATGGGGAAACCCGCAACCTGGGTGCGAGGCTGGCGCGCGGGAAGTTTCTGGTATTCCTCGTTCAAGACGCGATTCCGACCGATGAGCGATGGCTCGCGGTACTCGTCGCGGCGTGCGATCGGCCGGGCGTTGCCGGCAGTTACAGCCGTCAGATTCCTCGTCCGGAAAGTGAACTGATCACCAAGCATCTTTGCGAAGGCACGACTCCGAGCGCCGTTATTGCCGAAACGAAACAACTACCCACGGGCGTCCGATTGGGTGACTTACCACCCAACAAGCGACTGAATGCCGCCATTTTTCAGGATAACAGCTCCTGTCTGAAACGCGACGTCTGGGAGACCCACCCGTTCGCGCCCCTGCGGTATGGCGAAGACATCGAGTGGGGCAAGCGCGTGATCGAAGCCGGGTTCGCCATCGCCTACGAACCGTCGTCGTCGATTTTTCATTCCCACGACCGATCGCCGCTGTATTACCTGAAGCGCGCGTACGCTGATCATTACCAGGCTGCTGAACTGTTTGATTTCATTATGATTCCGTCGATAATCGTGGCGGCAAAGAGCTTGATTCATAACCTGCTTGGGGCTTGGCGCTTCGGTCTGCGACAAGATCTCTCGCTGACCGCTAAACTCAAGTTCGCGGCGTCCGCGTCCATCTACGTGACCTGCCTTGTCACCGGTCAGTTCGTTGGCCCGCGTATGCCACGCACACCGCGTCGACCGCGGCTGGCAGAAATGGTTGACGACAAGCTTCGCGCGGGAGTCTGAGCCTTGTCGGTCAAGAATGACACAACGGGACGTCACAGCTAAGGATTAAAGCAGTGCGCATTCTGTTCCTGACTAATTACTACCCCCCGGCATCCCACGGGGGCTACGAACAGTGGTGCCAGGAGGTCGCTGCCGAGCTTGCCCGGCGGGGGCATCTCATGAGTGTCCTGACCTCAAAAGCGAAAGGCTCCCCAGACGAACTAATCGATGGCGAGGTCTCGGTGTACCGCCGACTGAACCTTGAAGTTGAGGGAGGATTGCCGCGGACGATCGCCCGTCTGATCCAGTCTCGCAAAGCTCACGAAGCCGAAAGCATCAACGGGTTACGGGAAACCTTGACAACATTTCAGCCGGATGCCGCGCTGGTATGGGGCATGTGGAACATCCCTCGGTCCGTACCTGCTCTCTTGGAAGGGCTTTTGGATCGGCGGGTCGCTTACTATCTGTGCGATTATTGGCCCAGCTTGCCCAGCGCCTACGTCCAGCAATTGACCAACCCGGCCGTGCGGTGGTATACCGACCTTCCCAAGCGAATCGTCGGCCGGATCGCGCTCGCTCTCGCGCCGGTGGCACCCCCACCCCCCTTGCGCCTCGCGAATGCGCTCTGCGTCAGCCGGGCCGTTGGCGAAATCCTGGCGCGACAGGGGGTGTCTCTGGAAGGTATGCGAGTTGTCCAGGGCGGCATTCAGGTTGAAGACTTTCCGCCAGTTGCTCTCGCCCGTCCGGGATCGCGGCGCGGCATCCGGCTATTGTACGCTGGTCGTCTGGCTCCGGACAAAGGCGTGCATACCGCGATTCAAGCGATGGCGCTCGTTCAGCAGCGGTCCGGGGAGATAGTAACCCTGGACATCGTGGGAAACGGTGATCCTCACTACGTTCGGAATTTGCAGGATCTGGTGCGAAAGCACCGCCTTTCCACCACCGTGCGGTTTCGGTCGGGCGTACCGCGATCGGACATGCCGCGGTTACTCGCGGAATACGATTCCCTCCTTTTTCCCTCCGAGTGGGACGAGCCATTCAGCCGCGTCGTGATGGAGGCCATGGCGACCGGGCTGATCGTGATTGGCACCCTGACCGGGGGAACCGGGGACATCCTGGTCGAAGGCGAAACTGGACTCACCTTTCCGGTCGGGCAAGCCCCGGCCCTGGCAAGACAGGTCGAACGCCTGCGCGACGACCCCGAGCTCGGCGAAAAGTTGGCGAAAACGGCGCGCCAAACGGTGGTTGAACGCTTCCATTTTTCGCGGATGGTCGACGAAATCGTCGACGCGCTCACCGCGGCAGCAAGCAGCCGATCGCCGAGGGAGATCTGAGCAGGTGATGGCCGATCAAAAGAGCAGCTAACTTGTCACGGACCTTTCTCAACACGTCCTGTACTCGCCCTTCACTCGGCGCCCTTCCGAAACCGCGTACGATCGAAGTGTCAAATCGTGGTGACAGTACGGTGAGTCGATCCGTCTCTCATCAGCCGTGGTCCAGCGCATACACGCCAACGGAGGGAACCCAGGTGGCAACACTGAGAAGGGAAGCTCGTGCCGCCATTGCCAAGCAACTTCGGCCGTTCCGGGCAGTCATGCGAACTAACGGGGATCCCCGTCTCCTGGGGATCGTCTTTCGCAGTACCCGGGGTGTGCGCTACCCGGAAACCTCCAACCAGGAGCACCTGCACGCGGCAATGACCTGGCTCTGCGCTGCTCAGGATGCAACCGGTAGCGGCGGGGTGTCCGCCTACTACGACCTTGGGCGCGGCGGCTGGGTTCCAGCCTATCCGGAAACGACCGGGTACATCATTCCGACCTTTTTCGACTACGCCGCATACACCCGGGATGACCGCTATCGCGAGCGCGCTCTCCGCATGGCCGATTGGTTGCTGACCGTCCAGCATACCGATGGATCCTTTCCAATCGGGCCACTCTGGCCCCATTGGAGGCGGGAGCCGGTCGTATTTGATACCGGACAAGTTCTTCAGGGGCTCGTTCGCGCTTTCCAGGAAACTGCTCGCCCGTCGTACCTCGCCGCGGCCCGCCGCGCGGGAGATTGGCTGGTTGCGGTTCAAGAAGCCGACGGCAGTTTTCGCCGGTTTGAGTACCGAGGCCTGGTCCATACCTACACCGCGCGGGTCGCCTGGGCTCTCCTTCAATTACACGAGATACATCCCGAAGCCTCCTATCGGACAGCCGCCATCCGTCACCTGGAGTGGTGTCACGACGAGCAACAGACCGATGGCTGGTTTACCAACGCGTCATTCACGCCGGATAGCGATCCTTTGACCCACACCATCGCCTACACGGTTCGCGGCCTCTTGGAGGGGGGGTTGCTCCTCTCGGACGAATCAATGATCGATTCGGCGCGACGAGCCGCCGACCAATTGAAGAGCCGACAATCCGAAGACGGCCGGCTAGCCGGGACGTTTGGTCCGGGCTGGAATTCGAATGTCCGGTGGAGTTGCCTGACCGGCAATGTGCAATTGGCGCAAATCTGGCTGCGACTGTTCGAACTGACCGGAGATCCGACCTATCAAGACGCGGCGCGGCGCGCCATTTCCTTTGTCAAGCAAACTCAGATTCGCGACGCTGGTGTACCCGGCGTAGACGGCGGAATTGCCGGATCCTACCCGATCCACGGCGACTACCAATCATTTCAGATCGTGAATTGGGCAGCCAAATTCTTCGTGGATAGCCTGCTCCTCGAGGAGGCTATCCGGAAACGCCCTTCGGGCCCAGAAATGAGCAAGGCGGCTCGCGGCCCGAGCGTCGAGTGACCGGGCGGGCCGCGGGATGACGCCCAGCCCGTGAGTCCTTGAGTTAGAGATTCGAGAACGGAGATCCAGAGGATTCCTGATGAGTGCTATCTCACTGTTGTCCTGGCTCGCGTTGGCCGCGATGCTCGTTCCCCTGGCCTACTTGGTCGCGCTTGCCCTCGCGTCAGTCCCATCCCCGAGGGCTCGAAAGGTTGCGGAGCGACCGTCGCATCGTTTCGCCATCGCCATTCCGGCTCACGATGAAGAAAGCGTGATTGGCGATACGGTACGCCGCCTGCGCCAGTTGGACTATCCATCCGACCTCTTTGACGTGCACGTCGTCGCGGACCACTGCTCGGATCAAACCGCCGAGTTAGTCCGAGCCGCCGGCGGCGTCGCCCACGAGCGAACCGACGGACCGCGTACCGGAAAAGGGGGCGCACTCGGCTGGCTCTTCGGTCGGATTTTGGCTGACCAGGCCTTTGACGCCGTCGTCGTCTTTGACAGCGATACTCGAGTCGACCGCGAGTTTCTGCGGGTGATGGACGGCCGCCTCGCCACAGGCGATCAGGTTATCCAGGGTCAACACGTCATCAGCAATCCGAGCCACGGGTGGTTTCCCGCCCTCACCTGGGCGATGTTCCTCATCGACAATCGATTTAGCAACCTTGGTCGGGTGAACCTCGGCCTATCGGCCAAGAATATGGGCGACTCAATCTGTTTTCGCGCCGACATTCTCCGGCGAATCGGTTGGGGACAGGGACTAACCGAAGATTATCAATTGCGCCAGCGTCTGCTGCTGGAGGGAACTCGCATCGCCTACGAACCCCGGGCCATTGGACGCGGAGAGGCGGCACTGACCTGGACGCAGGCCCGCGCCCAACGCGCCCGTTGGCTCCGCGGAACGCGCGACGCGAGCCGCGAATACGCGAAGCACCTCTTCGCTGAAGGAATTCGACGGCTGAATCCGGCGCTACTTGACGGCGCGATCCAGGCATACTTTCCGTCTTACTCCACCCTTTCTCTCATCGCGATGGTCCTTCTGGTCGCCCAACTCGCCGCGCGCAGCCTCGGGGCCGCATTCCCTCCCAGCGTTCTGGTCAGCTGGACCGGGCTCGTGGGCATCTTGTTCGCCTACCCATTGTTCGGTCTCGCCTTGGAGAAAGCCCCCGTTCGCGCGTACCTCGTTATCCTGTCCGGCCCGATCTTCATCCTCTGGCGAAGCTGGTTGGCATTCCAGTCCCGTCGCGCTAAACGGCAAGTCGTCTGGGTCCGCACGGCACACGGCGACGCGTCAGCTCGGTGAGGAGATATGCGTATTCTCTTTCTCTCACGCTGGTTTCCCGAGCCGCCGGACAATGGATCCAAGATGCGGATTACCAATGTCTTGAAACAGCTCGCGGTCGCTCACGAAATCTCGCTGGTCAGCTTTACCGACGCGGGGAAAACGACGGAAAGCCCCTGGGGTGACCTCGGCGAGTACTGCGCGCGGGTCCGGACCGCGCCTTTTCACGAGTATCGCCCGACGAGTGCCCGCGCCCTGACCGGCCTCTTCTCGATTCAGCCGCGCTCCCTCGTCGACACCTACAGTCGCGACCTGGCCGCGGCGATCAGCGACGAAGCCCGACGCTTTTGCCCGGACCTGGTTATTGCTTCCCAGCTCGCGATGGCGCCTTACGTCAGCATCCTTCATGGTGTCCCGGCGATTCTCGAAGAGATCGAATTAACCGTCTACCGGGATGAGTTCCGGCACGCGCCCACGCCAAGGTACCGAGTCCGCGCCCTTCTGACCTGGCTGAAGCTCCAGGCGTACTTGAAAAGCATTCTGCCGCGCTTTACGGCCTGCACGGTGGTTTCCGAGGGGGAACGACGGAATCTCACGTCCGCGGTGCCAGGCTACCGCTCAGTCCGGGTCCTACCCAACGCGATCGATCTCGCCGCCTATTCCGGCGGTTATGGGCCACCCGAGCCAAATTCGCTGATCTACGCGGGCTCGGTAACCTACCGCGCGAATTACGACGCGGTGCAACACTTCCTGACGAACATCTATCCGCGGATTTCCCGGGGCCTGGCGGCGCCAGTCGTTCGAATTACCGGTCGCCACGAGGGAGTAGATCTCTCCGGGCTACCTCGCTTGCCCGGCGTTCAATTCACCGGAAGGGTTGACGACGTGCGTCCGCTCGTCGCGCGAAGTTGGGGTGCGGTCGTGCCGCTACGCGTTGGCGGAGGCAGCCGCCTGAAGATATTGGAGTCTATGGCACTGGGAACGCCGGTCATCTCGACCGCCAAAGGAGCCGAAGGCCTGGAGGTGCGTGCCGGCGAGGATATTCTCCTGGCCGACGATCCCGCGGAGTTCGCCGAGCGCACGGACCAACTCCTCCAATCGATCACCTTACGGCAACGGCTTGCCGAAGGAGGGCGCCAATTGGTGGAGTCAAAGTATAACTGGGATGCGGTTGGCCGTGACTTGCGATCGCTGGTGGAAACGATTCCGGTCCGGGCCAGAATCCCGTAAGGTTCCTTTCCATCGCCACCTTAAAAGGTGGGCGTAGGAGGTGAGGCGCTAAAGCGCCTGCTTCGGGAGCCTTGGCCCCACCCGATCTTCGCCCGCCTTTTAAGGCGGCGACAGATCCTCGCCCCCAATTTCAAATGTGACTGTCCTCTAGAAGTTCGCGAGCAGATACCGGTAGGCGACAACGTTCTGGTTTGCCCGTCGGCGTATTTCGCCGCTCGCGAGGGCTCCGCGGGCAAACCAGACAACTAGTTTCGCGGCGGACAAAACCGTCACGAGGGACCGAAACAGCAGGGCGCGCCAGGCTCCCCGATGCTTCTTCTGAAATAGCCACTTACTGTGGTAGATCTGCGCCCGCTTGCGCTCCGGAACGCGGCGGGAGGTTCCCCCGGCGGCGTGCAGAACCCGCGCCTCCGGCCGGTAGGCTATCGCCCAGCCGCCGCGTTTCATCCGGTAACACCAATCGACCTCCTCGGAATACATAAAGTAATCCTCGTCGAGCGGGCCGATCTGGTCGATTGCCTCGCGACGCGCCAGCAAAAAGGCTCCAACCACCCAGTCGACCTCGCGCGCTTCCCGACTCTGCTCTTCTGGATAGCACGGATAGCTGGGCGGACGAAGCCAGCGCCACAAACCGGTCAGGAGGAGGGTTTCAGCGAGCAGCCCTGGAAAGTCCGCGTAGGAGGATTGAAAGCTCCCATCGGGATTGAGCAACATGCCGCCGGCGATGCCGGTGGCGGGGTGGTTGTCGAGGAATCGAACCAGGGAGGTCGCCGCGTTCGGCAACAACTCGGCGTCGCTATTAAGGAGCAGTACATACCGTCCGACGGAAACCTGGATACCCTGATTATTGGCTCCGGCAAAGCCACGATTTTCCCGATTCTCAATCAGGTGGACCGCCGGGAACGCCTGCCTGACCGATTCGACACTTCCGTCGCTGGAGCCGTTGTCGACGACAAACACCTCAAACTTGAGATTGTCGATCGTCGCGTAAACCGACCTGAGGCACGCCAGGAGAAGATCGCGGGTGTTCCAGCTCACGATAATGATCGAAAGATCCATTCCCTCAGCCTCCGGGCACGGAGCCAAACCAAATTGACTGCTCGGTCCGACTCCAGCGAGTAAGCCATCTCGGCGGGGGCCCGGGAGATGCCCCCGAAACACTCCAACCCCAAGCAGGCAATAACGCGCAAACGCCAAATCAGCGACCTGCGCTGGGTTCCATTCTTTCACAGGGCACCCGCCAAGACGTGGACGAGGCCGTAGAGAAAAAGTGGATTCTCTTTGAGGAGCGACCAGTCCATCGAAGGTCCAAACGAGATCTAGCACAAATTGGCCATCGCCTGGCACGCCAGCATCATTATAATAGCCCCATCGTGGACTGGTTTGTCATTGGCGAGACTTCTGGAGCCCAAAACAACTCGTCATCGAGTGCTCGGAGTCCTCGCGGACCGGGCTGGAGTAGTGGATGTGGAGAGGCCGAAACTGCCTGGGGCATTGATGATGCCGGTCATTCGTCGACGGTTAGCCAGATCCCTGAGCTTGGCACTCTTCATCTTTCTCGCCGCGTTGGCGCCTGGACTTTCGGGCAGCGCGGCTCTGCACTCCGTAGCTTCAACCCAGGCCACCGGGCCCGCCGACTGGTCCCAAGCCGGGCAAAACCCGGAGCACACCTCTCTTTCGCCGGAAACGTTGGGCACCACCTTCTCGATTGCCTGGCGGCACGCTTTTCAACCAGAGCGCGTTTTTCCGCAAGTCCAGGCGATTGTTTACTATGACGGCACGAATCGCAACGTCTTCGTCGGTACCGAGCAAGGGCACCTGTACGCGCTGGACGCGGCGACCGGAACTCAGCGCTGGGTCTACACCGCGGGCGGACCAATTCTAAACTCGGTCGCCGCGGCGAACGGTCTGGTGTACGTGGCGGCGATGGATGGCTCAGTCGCGGCGGTCAATTCCGAAACTGGGGTGGCGGCTTGGACGACCCAGGTTTCCCCTCGCCTGGGCATCTCCGCCGCGCCGGTCTTCGCCGACAATCACGTGTACATCGCCGGGCGCGATGGCGGCGTCTCGGCGTTGGACCCCCTGACCGGCGCGGTCATCTGGACGGTCAACCTCGGCGCGCCGGTGCTCATGACTCCGGCCGCCGACGAGGGCAACCTGTTCGTCGGAACTCTTGATCGGTATGTCTACGCTTTGTCGGGTGTCGACGGCCACCAGATCTGGAAGTCCGCCCAACTTCCCGGGCTTGCCCTCGAAAAGTACTACCCGGTGGTCACCGGCGGTGAAGTGCTCGTCTACCCCGACCCCGCGACCTACCTTGACAACCTGGGAATCCAGCCGGGGTTCCCCTTCAGCTGGTTCGCGTCGTCGTCGGACTACTCCTGGCTGACAACGAATGGTCCGGCGATCGCGGCCGGCAACGCCGCCAGCGTCAGCGATTTCGTCAACGCGCAAAACACGGTCATGGCGAATTTCGCGGCTAACCCGGCGAATTTCGCGACGGCCCTTCACGTCTTAGACGAGACCACCGGCCAGGAAACCGTCCACGTCCCAAACTTTAACGTGCAGCAGCACAATGGCGCTTCCCCGCCGCCGTGCGTCGATTCGAGTGGGCTGATTGTCCTCCCGGTTATGTTCATTCAGAGCGGCTGGGGGCGATTGAATCTCGCCACGCAACGCTACATGGATATCCTTTACGACGGCACGAACTGGGACGGAACACCCTGGACTGCCGGGAACTCTCCAGCTGGCTTTGGCAATGAAGATGAAAACATGACCGTGACGTGTTCTCAGAACTATGTCTTCGGCATGCACTACCAGGAGCAAAACGCCAATTACACCGGCGCGTTCAACCTGATTACCCGTCGCTGGACGGCGTTTAGCAAGGGCTGGACGAACGGCCAGATGGCGGATAACACCCAGTCGGGTGGCGCGGACCCCGCGACAATCTCAAACGGAATGATCTATCACATCAGCTATCACGAGTTGATCGCTCGGAGGTCGCAATGAGCCTGAGATTGTCGCCAGCGAAATCGGGGTCCATCCGGCGACTGCTCCGCGATCGCTGGCTGGTCGCGATCCTGGTCGCTTCCTTTCTCGCCAGTAGTTTCCCGTCTCCGGTCTTCGCCCAATCGCCAGCCACCTGGCAGCAGAACGCGACCGGCCTGCTTACCTCGTCAAACCCGAACAAGATGACCGCGGGGTTAACCCTGCGGGTTCAGGACCAGGGTTGGCCGTTCCTTTCGACCCAGGGAGGCGTTCTGGACGACGGCTATGGGATGGCGATGGGTCCGGTGGGCATCGACCTCGGTTTGGTCGAGATTCCCACCGCGACCTCGTCCGCTCTGACTGCCGAGTCCGCGGACTGGGCCCACGACTCCCTGACCTACAACGGCGGCACTGCAAACGAGATTGACCTGACTGCCAGTCGACTCTCGCCAGCCCTTCTCCTTGACGTTCCCAACTCCGGCGCCACCACCTTGCGCCTCCTGGCGGGGAATGTCCACTGGTACGTGTCGCACGATCAAACCGGCCTCAACGACAAGCTTGCTCCCGCCTCGCCCAAATGGGTTGCCTTCAGTAGTGGCGGGACACCACAAACCGACGCGCTGACCTCCTCACCAACGTCCCTGCCCGGCTTGGACAACAACTGGCTGCTCGTTTGGTTTGGAACGAATAGCTACTTTGACGATACCATGATTCCCTACCCGTACCCTTTTCCCCAATCGCCTCCCAACTGCTGCAACCTCAACACCGGGAGCATTCCGTACGCCAACATTTATCAGGCCGACGCGCCGCTGCTCGTTCACTTCCAGACTAACCCGACGGCGATTAGCCAGTCCCCGAACGGAGGAATCGACCTCACTTTCAACACCACTCCGGGGGACCTGACGATCATGCCCCTGTACGGGCGTTTGCACCCAAACGCGGCGACGACGGACGCCTGGGGCGCCGCTGGCTTGCCGTCGGACGCGCTGCAAAGGATTGCCTTCTGGACGAGCCATCTCTGTAGCTTTCCGCAAACCGCCGCCGAAGGTTACTCCTACGCTTCGAGCACCGACACCACGACCATCTCGGAGAACGTCACCTACGTACCTGCTTGCGGCGCCTCGCCGGGAATCCAGCTCGCGCCCCTGCCGCCCATGCTCGCCGTCGCGCGCGCCCAACTCCCGATCACTTTCTCCGGCCCGGTTGTCGACGCTAACTTACCAACCGACTTTGGACCGCTCCAGGGAATCGAAAACACGACCAGCTACACCTGGTCGATGACCGGGCTGGGAGTGTTCCAGCAGGATGAACGAACGCTCGGTACGAGTCCCGTTCCCTCCGACATCATGACTCTCTTAGTCTCCCAGGTTAATCAGATCGTCCAGGCTGGGCATTTCGAGCCCTGGTTCGTTCCAGGCAAAATGCCGAGGCAGCCATACACCGGGGACCTGTACTTTGATAACCCAGCCGACACCCTGGCTATTCTTGCCGACATCATTCCGGTTCTGCCCGATCCTCAAAAGACAAACCTGATCAGTTACCTGCGATCGGAGCGAGCCAACTATCCACCGGAGACGGTCTACAGCCTTCCCATGGGACAGGGAACACCTCGGAGCGGCTTTGCTCTTCCGGATCAGGCCGCGCCCGGAGGAGATCTCTACGCCGTCCTACCCTCCAATCGACCGGACGTTTTTCTGACACGGGTGCCGCTCTATAACTTTTACGCTCTGGCTCGCTATTACGACATCACCGGGGATACTATCCCCACGAGCGTTCTGACCGCGGCGCAGTCGGTCCTCAATACCGACATGCCAAACCACGACTGGGCGACCGGATCCTGGTTTTACGGATTTGGCGACCGCAAGACCGCGGTTGAGAATGCGAATCGTTTCCTGGACGGGGCAATCGGACTCGCCCGCCTCAGCCAGGCGAGCGGGGATTCCGCCACCCACACTCTCGCGATGGGGATACTCCTTCGGGCCACCGTCTTGCGAGTCGGCATGGCCCATTATCCCCGCTGGCTCTACTCCGTCGGCCTGGTCAGTCTCCCCAACGATCCAAACTGGCAGCCGAAAGCACTGGCGGGTTCCTGGATCGGAAAGCTCGCGAACTACGGCTGGAGCGGTCCCGGCGATGATGCCCGCCAGGTAGTCGTCCTCGATCAGTTTGGCTTGCTCCTCCACGACAGTGCGGGCTACAGTACTGGCTCGGGTGTCTACAGCTCCCAGACGCCAGGGACCATGTACGCCTACCTTCCGGCGTTTCGCGATCTTGTCCCGGAGAGCGCGGCCATCCTCCGCGACTACGCCAAGTCCGATGTCGACATCCCCATCGCCAAGTACACCGCCGAAATGCCCGCCTGGTACGCCGCTTTCAGTGAAACCCCCTTGGGCGACGAGCACGGCATTGCCTATCCAATCGATGCCTATTCTCTCTTCATGGCAAAGACCTGGATCGACGGGGAAACCCCGAACAACCTCGCCCACTACGCCGACGTGCCCTGGTTATCCAATGGGGGCGATTTCTTTTACGTCGCAAAACTAGCCGAGACCGTTCGAGCCTACCAGGATTTACCGGCTTCGACATCGGTAACTCTCGCGGTCCAAAAGTGATGAGTGTTATGGCCAGGTACAGCGATGCCGAGCAGATTTAGTCGACGCGCGTTCCTTGTCAGCCTGCCCGCGGCAGCACTGTTGCTGGGCTATCCAGGTCGCCTCTTTGGCGACGTAGCCTTCGCCACCGGACTTACCATCGGTAGCGTCACGGATAACCGCGCGAACTACCCCGATGCGACGATTCCCACTCGCGAGCTTCTCGAAATCACTTTTCAAGTGAACGGGACGGTCGCGACAAATCTGCAAATGCCCTACGATCCCTCCCCCCCGGCGGGGATCGCTCCGGGGACCGGAATCACGGTCAACGCGCAGTTCAGTCCGGATAACTTTCAGACGATCTATACCCAACCGGCCTTTTATTACCAGGACTTTACCTACGAGCAAATCAATGGTTCCGACTGGATCTCTCCCACGAACAATTACTCGTGGAAGGTTCGCTGGTCGCCGCCGAGTTCGGGCTCGTGGCAATATCGGCTTACCGCGCAAGACGCCGGTGGATCTACGACCAGCGCGCCGGTCACGTTTTCAGCAACGCCCTCGTCGAATCACGGATTCATTCGGGTTTCGCGCACCGATTCCCGCTACTTCGAGTTCGAAGACGGGACGTACTTCCCCGGCCTCGGCTTTAATATGAACTACTCGAACGTTTCCTGGGATAATCCGATTGCCCAAAACCAGTACAACTTCGGGGTGATGCAGGCAAACGGAATCCAATTAGTGCGGCACTGGTTGTCCCAATGGTCAATTTTCGGTTGCCAGGACAACCCGTGGCGATCGATCGTTCGCGGGTCGGACTACGACAGTCAAACGACGACCAGCGTTACCCCGCCGCCTGGAAGCGACAGCGCGATGTACGTGATTTGGAGCGCCGATACCTCGATCTGGCAAGGCAGTCCGGCGATGGCGCTCGGTTTGTGGAAGGAAACGCCGGCCTGTAAACCCAACACTTCGTATCACGTCAAGATCACCTACAACATTCCGGTTGCCTTGCAGGGGCCGACAATCGCCGGCTATCCCTATGGGTTGGTAGCGAAGTTTGGCGATTGGCTCCAAACCCCCGATCTCCAGACTCGACCGCAGGATAACTGGCGATCCGGACAGGAGGTCTCCTATCCGGCCACGCTGGCGAACCAGGTCTCGCCAAGCGTTAACGAGGTTGTCGTCACCCCCTACGCCTATCAGGCGACGAATGGCTGGGCGACCCTGGAAGGCGACTTTACCGCCGACAGTTCCACCGCCCAGAATGGAAACAATTGGCTCCGCAATTTCTACCTCACGGTCGAGAATTGCCCGAGCGCCGTCGGCGGCGGAGATGCCTCGACGTTCATCGATACCGTTGAAATCCGCGAGAACCTCGGCGGCGGCCAGTACGGCCCGAACCTGATCAGCAAGCCGTGGATGAGCCACCTTCATTATTTCGACCAGAAGTACTCCTACGCTTTCGACCAGGTGCTGGGCCTTGCCAAGCAAAACGGAATCTACTTCAAGCTGGTGTGCCTCGAGAAGAACGACATTCTCGAGAACAGCTTCGATTTCAATGGGAATCCGATCCCAACCGGTCAAAACAACACGTACTTTTACGGCAACGGCTACACCATCACCAAGGTGCGTTGGCTCCAGCAGAGCTTCTGGCGCTATCTTCAGGCCCGCTGGGGCTATTCCGCGAATATCCATTCCTGGGAGTTACTGAATGAAGGTGACCCCTGGAATACCGCGCACTACGAGCTCGCGAACGCTTTCGGTCAGTACATGCACCAGTTCGCGCCAAACGATCACCTGGTGACAACCTCGAACTGGAACTCCTTCCCCAACTCCCAGTTCTGGGCGAACTCGGCCTATCCCTACGTCGATTACGCAGACCTGCACCAATATGTCCTATCCGGCTCGGACCCGACCGACTTCAACGACTCCGCTGCGGCAACGATCTCCGTCAGTAACCTCTACGGCGCAAAGACGGCCGGGGGGGCTGGAAAGCCGATCATCCGCGGGGAGACCGGGTTCTGTGACGGAACTAGCACGGACGCGTTTACCACACAGTTTGCCAGCGATACGCAAGGCATCTGGCTGCACAAGTTTCTCTGGGGGCAGCTCAACAGTGGCGGCATGCTGGAGTGTTACTGGTACGATGTTCCCCACATTCACGATCAGGTCTACAGCGGCAACACCTACGATCATCGACCACTCTACGGATTATTCGCCAAGTTCCTCGGTAATCTCCCGCTAAATAACGGCCACTACCAGGATCTTGGCGCTACGGTCGGCAACGCACTCGTGCGCGTTGTCGGTCAGAGGGATCTCGTCAATGGCAAGGCGCATCTCTGGATCGACAATTCCACCCACACCTGGAACAACGTCGTCAACAATCCCAGCCTGATCGCGCCGCAAACTGGAACGGTGACGTTTCAGTTGCTGCCGAACGCGACCTACGATCTTCAGCAATACGATACGTACGGCGGCGCGACAACATCGGTCGGTTCGCTGACGACCGATGGCTCCGGAAACCTCCAGATCAGCGTGACGAGTTTGGGGACCGATACGGCCTATCTCGTGAGCCCGCACGAGTACTCAACGTCACTGCCAATCCAGAAATAACCCCTTTAGAAGGACTCGGGCGAAGTCGTCGTCTGAAATCTCGTCTCGACACCATCTCTACCGTTCCTCCACAAGGGATGGGAGCGGTCGCGATAGACTGACATAGTGTAAGACACGTGAGTATGTCGACGATTGCCATGGGTGGGGATGAGTGGTGAGAGTTGGGCTTTCCGGGACATTTTCCCTAACGTTCGAGCAGGCGTCCCCACTTTTCCTTCGCCTGGCTGGGTCCGGCGCAATCCTCGTTCTTAGCGCCTACGTCGGACCGCGGATGTCCCTAGCGCAGTTGATTTTAGTGGGCGAAGGACTGGTTGCCGTCGTTGGCCTGGTCGCGGTGATCCGGTGGCCAAGCCTTGGGGTACTGGGGCTAATTATCGCCTCCCTGCTCGTACCAATTGCGATTGGGACCGGCACTGACAGCAAAATCAATGCGGCCATGCTTGGCCTGGCGGGCCTCGCTGGCCTCTGGATTCTGGATCTCCCCTGGCGGCGGGAAGCGCGATTTCGCTTTTCGCGCCCGATGCTGCCTCTCTTCGCCCTCGGCTTAGTCGCGACGCTTTCGTTTGCCGTGGGAGTTCGGCCGGAGATGCCCTTCGCCGAGACAGCCCCGCTGCGCACTCAAATTGGCGGGCTCGGTATCTTCTGGCTTTCCATCCTCGCCTTCGTCGTGGCGGCCCATCGTTTGATTCACCCTCGCTGGGTTCGGGCGGCGATGTGGTTATTTACCGCGCTGGGAGCGGCGTATATTGCCGGTCGATTGTTGCCACCGCTGAGCCGGGTCGTCGATCGGTTTTCGAACGGGGCGACCGATAGCCTTTTCTACGTTTGGTTAGTCGCGTTCGCGTTCGGGCAAGCGGCGTTCAATCGTGGTCTCCACCTGTCGGTTCGACTGGCGCTGGGCGTCGTCGTGCTCGCCACGCTCTATCAGGGATTCTTCCGCGATCGCAATTGGAACTCCGGTTGGGTTCCACCACTTGCCGTCATCGCGATTATCCTCTGCGCGGGAGCGCCAAAAGTTGGCCTACCGGTCATGGGAATTGCCGGCGCGCTCGGCGGACTAAGCTACTCGGAAATTAGTAAATTGCTTTTGAACAGCTACAAACAGTACGATATCTTGACCCGCGAAGCTGCCTGGAGCACCCTCGTACCGGTGATGAAGGTAAACCCCATCCTGGGAATCGGTCCGGCGAATTACTATTGGTATACGCCACTTTATCCGATTCTCGGCTACAGCGTGAACTTCAACTCGCATAACAATTACGTCGACCTATTTTTGCAGACCGGACTCCTCGGACTACTCTGCTTCGTCTGGTTCGCCGTCGAACTGGCCCTGCTGGGCTGGCGACTGCGAAATCGCGTCGCCCCCGGCTTTGCCTACGCCTACGTCTGCACGGTGCTGGGCGCACTGGCCGGAACGCTGGTGGCCGGCGCACTGGGCGACTGGTTCCTGCCGTTTGTTTACAACATCGGCTTCACCGGCTTGCGTTCGAGTCTCCTCGGCTGGGTCTTTCTGGGCAGCCTTCTCGTCTTCGAACGCATCGAATGGAGACAACCCCCGCTGGCACCAGTGACCGAGGACAAACTGGAGACCCGATCGTACGATGGGAGATTACACGAATCATGAGGCGCGCTCTTAACTGGACACGAACTCTCGGGGGAGAGGAGGGATTCCCGGTTATTCTTTGGGGCATCGTCGCGGTAGCAGTCCTGCTGCGCCTGGCTTCGGCGATTCTACAAGGGGAGACCGTTGCTTCACTCCCCGGCATAAACGATCAAATCTCCTACCACACCTTGGCGCTCCGAATCTTGACCGGCCACGGGTTCACCTTTCCCACGCCCTGGTGGCCGGCGACCGCGGCAAACCAGCCCACCGCTCAGTGGAGCTTCCTTTACCCGCTGTATCTGGCGGCGATTTACGGCGTATTTGGCGTCCATCCGCTTGTCGCGCGACTGATTCAGGCGGTTATTGCCGGAGTGCTTCAGCCAATCCTCACCTACCGCATTGGACGCCGCCTCTTCGGCGAACGCGTTGGGGTTATCGCGGCGGGATTGGTCGCGGTTTACGCCTACTTCTTTTATTACGCAGGCGCCCTGATGACCGAAACCTTTTACATTCTGGCGGTTTTGCTGGCGTTTGACCTGACCCTCACCCTTGGGCAATCCGAGGGATCGAATCAGGGGTACCGGTCGTGGCTGTGGCTTGGACTGGCGATCGGCATGGCCGCGCTCCTTCGGCAACTGATTCTCCTATTCCTACCACTCGTCTACGGCTGGCTGTTCTTGGTCAAATGGTGGAAGATGCCAGCCTCGTCGCGGGTCGGCTCAGCGGGTAAAACCCTGCGGCGACTTCTCCCTGGTCTCGTCATTGCCACTTGCGCGATCATCGCACTGATCGTTCCCTGGACCATCCGCAATTATGTCGCGTTCCACCAGTTTGTGTTGCTCAACACCAACGATGGTTACGTCTTTTTTTGGGCAAACAACCCGATCTACGGAACCAGTTTTATACCAATATTGTCCGACGCAACCTACGCCCGGATGATTCCAGCCAGTCTCCGCGGTCTCAACGAAGCCGCTTTGAACGACGCGCTGCTCAAGCTCGGCATCGAATACGTGATCGCCAACCCCGGGCGCTTCGCCCTGCTTTCGCTCAGTCGAGTCAAGTTTTTCTTCGAGTTCTGGCCATCAGCGGATTCGTCTCTCGCCTCGAACGTCTCACGGGTGCTGTCATTCGGGATTCTGCTACCTTTCATGGTCGCCGGATTGTTTCTCACCTTCCGCGATTGGTGGCGCGTTCGGTCAGAGCAGCGCTGGGCATTAGCTCTGATCGTCCTGTTTATGGTGGGGTATTCCCTCCTGCACATACTTACCTGGACGCTCATTCGCTATCGCCTTCCGGTCGATGCACTGCTGATCGTTTTCGCCGCGCGCGCCGTGTCCGAGCTGGTGGCACGGTTGGTCGACGGACGGACCGTCACTCGCGAGCCAGCGTCACTTCCCTTGTCAGCATCCCTTTCCACGAACCGCGGCCGAGCGGGAAGGAACGCTCTGGCTGGCGATTCGGATTGGAAAACCCTCAACCCGGTCGAGAGGTAGTTCAATGGACACCCGTTATTTCTTATCCTTGTTGTGGAAGTGGGGTTGGCTGGTCATCTTGGCGACCGCCCTGTCGGCCGGCCTGAGCTACCGGGCGAATTCAAAGGCTCCGGTACTTTACCAGGCCACGACGACGCTGCTGGTCGGGCGCTCCCTGCAGTCCGAGAATCCAAACTCAAATGATTTGTATACGGCGCAATCCCTGGCGAAGGATTACACCGTCTACGCCACCGGGCAACAGGTTCTTCAGGCGACCATTAACGCCCTCAAACTGAACGAATCCTGGGAAGCCTTATCTCAACAGATCGATGCCTCCTCGATGCAGAACTCGGATACGCTGGATATCAAGGTTGTCAACACGGATCCGAAACAGGCCAAGATCATCGCCGACGAGGTCGCGCGGCAGCTGATTCTGTTCAGTCCAACCCCTAAAGCAGGCGATCCACAACGTCAATTCGCCAACCAGCAGATGGGCCAGCTCCAGAAGCAGATTCAAGACGCCCAGGCGCAAATTCAGGATCTCCAAAAGCAGCACGATAGCGCGACGAGCGCGGTTACCCTCCAGGATCTAAACAACCAAATCGGAGTACTGCAGCAAAAGGTGCGGGACTGGCAGAACACGTACGCTCAATTGTCAACCTTCTATAAGGGCAGCAATATCAATTATCTGAGCGTGGTGAGCCCCGCCACCGTTCCGTCGACGCCGCTCGGCACAAGCACGAAATATAACGTCGCTCTGGCGGCTGTGGCCGGGTTCCTTCTCGCGTTGGGCGGAATCGTCGTCGTCGAGTTCGTGGACGACACCGTCAAAGGCCAGGTCGACGCCGCGCGCACCTTTGGTTTACCAATTTTGGGCGGTATTCGCTGGGTTCGGGCAGCTAAAAAACCCTCGGATCGGTTGTTTACCATCACCGCACCGCCTTCGTCGACGGCCGAGGCCTGTCGATTTCTCGGCGCAAACGTTTGCTTCGCCGACAGCGACCACGCGACAAGTTCCCAGCTTGTGCTGGTAACCAGTCCTGGTCCGCGCGACGGGAAATCGACGGTCGCGGCGAACCTCGCCGCGGCAATCGCCGAAAACGGACGGAGCGTCATCCTGCTTGACGCCAATCTTCACCGGCCATCGGCACACCAATACTTCAACCTCACCAACCGGGAAGGCCTGTCCACCGCGCTCGGCAATGAGAATCTCGCGATGGAATCGCTGGTTCAGTCAACCATCGTTCCTTCGCTTCGGGTCCTGACCTCCGGGCCAATTCTCCCGAACCCAAGTGGCGCGCTGACCTCACGAGTGATGACCGAACGACTGAATCAACTGCGCGCGCTCGCCGAGGTAGTCGTCGTCGACGCGGCAGCAATCCTGGGCGCGGCGGATGTCTCGGTTTTGGCCACTCATTGCGACGCGGCTGTCGTGGTGGTTCGGGTCGAGCACACGCGTCGCGCGACGACTCGCCAGGCGATCGATCTCCTGCACCGGATGGGCGTTCGGACTCCGGGAGTCGTGTTGAATGGCCGCAATGTCGGGCGCCCGTCGTTCCAAAAATATTACGCTGTCGCCACTGCGGATACCGCGCCCGCTGCCCAGGAGCAGTGTCCCCAATTGGGGATGCAGAACGACCGCACCTCGATCGTACTTGCACCGAGCGCGCAGCATCGCTGTTTTGCCAGCGGTCGTCCAGCCAAGGTAACTGAAAGCCACCAACAATCCTATTGTTTAGCTTCGGGGTACGGTACGTGTCCCCGATTTACTCAGGCCGCCCCGATAGCGCGCCCTGGCGAGGCGGGTTCGCCGTCTAGCTCACCAAGGCGGCTACAGACCGGTCACGCCGGAGATAGCCCGTGAATGACGGCATCGATGGAGGCACATCGTGAAACGCATCCTACTCCTGTTCGGGACACGTCCGGAGGCGATCAAGATGGCGCCTCTGATCCGTGAACTCGAACGACGTCCGGACGCCGAAGCAATTACTTGTGTGACCGGCCAGCATCGCCAAATGCTCGATCAGGTTCTCCAGGCCTTCAACATCCAGCCGGACCTCGACCTCAACTTGATGCGAGAAAACCAAACGCTCGCATTGTTGACTAGTCTGGTCATCGAGAAGGTTACCGAGGTATTGCAACAGACTCGTCCAGAAATTGTCCTTGTGCAGGGCGACACGACGACGGCGATGGCGGCGGCGCTAGCGGCATTTTACCAGCAGGTTGAAGTCGGTCACGTGGAGGCTGGCTTACGGACCGGCCTCCGTTACCGACCGTTTCCCGAGGAGATCAACCGTCGTTTGGTCAGTGAGCTCGCGAACTACCACTTCGCCCCCACGACAACCGCCGTTGAGGCGCTCCGGAATGAGGGCATTCCGGCTTCTGACGTCTACCTCACCGGAAACACCGTGGTCGACGCTTTGCACCAAATGATCGAGTATCGACATCCCAGCCCACTTCCAAACATCCCAAAGGATCGCCGACTCATTCTATTAACCGCTCACCGGCGGGAGAACTTCGGCGCGCCCATGGAAGACATTTGTCGCGCGGTTCTCGACGTCATTCGCCAGTATCCGGACGTTGACGTCGCGTATCCCGTCCACCTCAATCCGCGGGTCCAATCGGTCGTTCAAACGTATCTCGCTGGCCAAGAGCGGGTTCACTTGCTACCGCCGCTTGACTACCTGGACTTTCTGCAGTTGCTCAAGCGATCCTACTTTGTCCTGACCGATTCCGGTGGGATCCAGGAGGAGGCGCCCGCGATCGGCAAGCCGGTCCTTGTCCTTCGTACCGAAACTGAACGGCCGGAGGCGGTAACCGCAGGTACGGTTAAACTCGTCGGTCCCGATCGCGATCGAATCGTCACGGAGTCAAGACGCTTGCTGGACGACCGCGTGGAGTACGAGAGGATGGCTCACGCGGTTAGTCCCTACGGCGATGGCCACGCCGCGGAACGCATCGTGGACATCCTCTTGGGTGGCATTCCGCGGGCAATCGTCAATGAGTTGGCCGATCCCGTCGCGGGGGCGCGATAAAGCCAATCGCCCAACCGATCCAGGCGCCGATCTAACGCGAGTTCAATCGTTCGCACGAGAGACCTGGCAATGCGCGTAATCGTTGTAATCATCACCGCGATCATTGTGTGCGCGGCCGCGGGCATGGGATATGTCGTTGGCACACGGCTCGGTCCAAGGTCTGGCACCGCGGCATTTCAGGCGATGACGCCGGTTTCCGCCGCGCCCCTTGAAACGGTGGCACAGGCCACGCTGATAGGCACCGCTACCGCTACGCCAACTAGTACGGCAACTCCGGTCTTGGCGACGGCGACGCTTGTCCCGCGCGCGACGCTTCCACCGGTGTTTACGCCGACGTCCATCCCGAGGGTGGCGCCGCCAGTACGGGTTCCACCATCGGCAACGCCACGGCCGCCAACCGCAACGACGCAGCCGACCGATACGCGAATTCCAAGCTTCACGCCCACCGCGACGGCCACGCGCACGCCCACGGCGACGCCGACGCCCGCGTATGATTTCGTCGTCGTGGAGCTGAAGGAGATTCCCCAGCCCGGCTACCGCGATACGGCCTATATTCGCGGCCGCTTGATCGACCAGAAGGGAAATCTCGTGCCAGGCGCCTATTTTCAAATTGCCAGCGATGGCACGCCACAGTTTGTCGCGGTCGAACCGCACGGCGACACTCCCGCCGACGGCACTGCAACATTCGCGGTAACGAAAGGACGCTTTGCGGTGCGGGTGCTCGGCGGACGATCCGAGTACGCGGGCTGGATGGTCACTGGCCAGACTGGCGTCGGAACCATGTCAGACTGGGAGTTCGCGTTCCAGACGACTCGTCCGGTCGCCGCGAACATCCTGGTATCCCCCACTCCCACGCCAACCGCGACGCCCGGACCGGGATCCTAGCAATGGGCTCTCTGCTCCTGAATTCCGCCCTTTGGGACGGGAGCTTCCGATGAGGATTCTCTTCGTCCTGCCGTATGTCCCGTCGCTCATCCGAGTGCGGCCTTTCCAGTTTATCCGCGCATTGGCCGTTCGGCACGAGGTTACCGTCCTCGCCGAAGCGACGACCCGCGAGGTGGAGGACGTCGCAAGGTTGCGCGAGCTCGGCGTTTCGGTCGAAGCTATTCCGCTGGGTACCGGAGAGTCCCTCTGGAACTGTGGAACAGCCGCGTTGCGTGGGGAGCCCTTACAGGCAGCGATTTGTCGGTCCCGCGAAGCAAGATTGCGATTGATCCGGATGCTAGAGAGTTATCAACCTGACGTCGTTCATATCGAACACTTTCGCGCCGCCTACCTGCGCTCGGCGATCCCAACATCGGTACCCACGCTGTTCGATTCGGTCGATTGCATCTCCCTCCTGCAGGAGCGCACGACGCGCCAGAGCCACAGTTGGCGCCAGCGTCTGCTCGCAAGGGTCGAGTTGAATCGGACTCGGAGCTACGAGGGTCGGATTCTCACCCAATTCGAACAAGTGATTGTGACGTCAGCCGAAGATCGCGAATCGCTTCTGGAATTGGCACCGACCGCGACCATCGAAGTCGTTCCGAATGGCGTCGATCTCGAACACTTCCAACCAATGGACTCGCCGCGCTCGCCGGAGACGCTCATCTTCTCGGGAAAGATGTCGTACCACGCGAACGTCACGGCAATCCTGCACTTTGTCCGACACATCTTTCCGTTGGTACGACGCGAGCATCCCCACGTCCGGCTGATCGTGGCCGGCAGTTCACCGCCTACCGCTGTCGCCGACCTGTCGCGCGATCCGGGCATCACGGTGACCGGCTATCTGCCGGATCTGCGACCCACCCTTGCGACGGCCACCGTGGCGATTTGTCCGGTCACCGTCAAAGTAGGGATCCAAAACAAGATTCTCGAAGCCATGGCAATGGGAACGCCGGTTGTCGCCTCACGAGAAGGCGCGACCGGTTTGGCGGCGCTCCCGGAACGGGATTTCCTCATGGGCGATGACGCCGCGGGCTTCGCGGGTCAAATTAATCGCCTACTCGCCGACTCCGCGCTCCGCCAGCGCGTCGGCAAGGCCGGTCGCGGGTACGTCGAAACCAACCACCAGTGGGCCGCCTCGGCAAGCGCGCTGGACACTTTGTATCGCCAACTCCTCGACAATAGCCCGCGTGCAAACTCAACCTTCCGCTAGTCGCTAGGCAAAAGGTCAACCCGACCGCAACCTCCGGTCAACATCGTATGGACTCCTGCCACGGATAATTCGAGTATCAGCTTTGTTTCACCGATGTATTCGGTGGCGCGGCTGGGCACTTTCTCCACAGAATTTGAGAGAGCGCTCTCACCAGGGACGCTACAAGCCGTGAGCGTAGTCGAACATTCCACGGGTGTCTCCTCCGCGAAATCAGCCGGGCAAGTGACGATCTGTCCCCCGGGCAAAGCTGTGTTTCTCGACCGCGACGGGGTCATCAACGAAAACCGAGCCGATCACGTCAAGTGCTGGGACGAGTTCCACTTCCTCCCGGGCGCTCCCGAGGCGATAGCCAGGCTCACCCACGCGGGGCTTCGGGTCTTCATCGTGACAAATCAGGCGGTGATCAACCGCGGCGTCGTCAGCCGAGACGTTATCGACGCGATCAATCAGAAGATGGTCGCCGAGCTCGAGCGATGCGGGGGCCGGATCGAAGCAGTCGCCTTCTGCCCACACCGTCCGGAAGAACTGTGTGGGTGTCGAAAACCCGAGCCCGGCCTCCTTCTGGGTCTGGCCAGCCGTCACGGATTGGATTTACCTCAAAGCGTCATGATCGGCGACGCGATCAACGACGTGGAGGCCGGCTTGGCCGCGGGCTGCCAGGCGATTCTTGTTCTCACCGGTCGCGGACCGGAACAACTTTCCCTCGCGCGCACGGTCAATCGGGCTGGATTCCGGGTGGCGCGGGACCTGAATGCCGCCGTCGATCTGCTTATTTCTGGAATGGGCGTTGGCGGTCAGATTGAAAACGCGGGGTAGACGGCACGAACGATGGCGAGAGTATCACACCAAGTCGAGCGGACCCAGATGAGTATGTCCCTTGCGTCGTCATTACCTCTGGTATTGATGTCGCTGGTCTGTGGTATCGCGGGTCAGCTTGCTCTGAAAGCCGGAATGAATCAGGTTGGCCAGATTAGCGCGGGTTCGTTGGCCGAACCGACAATTCTCCTGACGCGAGTGGCGACCAGTCCATTTGTCGTCGGCGGTTTGGCTCTCTATGCCCTGGGAGCGGTTTCGTGGCTGGCGGTCCTGTCGCGCGTTCCATTGAGTCTGGCTTACCCGCTGCTGGCTCTTGGCTACGCGATTACGCCGCTGCTTGCCTGGGTATTCTTCAAGGAAACTCTTTCGCCGCTTCGCTGCACCGGAATTCTGGTGATTGCGATTGGGGTCATTCTGGTTACCCGGAGTTAGGTTCGTGGCAGTTTCGATCCGAGGCCAGTCATTCCTGAAGCAGGTTCTTTATTACATTCAGGGGCAGGCGATCGACCCGGGGGCCTACGTCAAGCAAGGTGTCGTCACCACGTGCTTTGGCTGGGTTCCGGGGCCGCTGGGTTTAGCCTTGCGGGGACTGGCTTATCGACTCATCTTGCACATGGACGGCTTCGCGGCGATCGAGTCGAACGTACGCATCCGGCACGCCCAGGGCATTCGTCTTGGTTCGCGGACATACATCGATCAAGGAGTGTATTTGCACGCCTGTCCCAACGGCATCGAAATCGGCGACGACACGTGCGTGATGCACAACGCGGAGTTGCACGTCTTCAATTTCCGCGATCTGCCGCACGCTTTCATCCGCATCGGCCGCGGTACCTTTGTCGGTGAGTCAGTCGTCGTGCGCGGTCAGGGTGGCGTCGAGATCGGAAACGATGTCCTCATCGGTCCGATGGCCAAGATCCTCGCGGTGAATCACGAGTTTCGCGATATTAGCCGACCCGTGATCGCTCAAGGCATCACTGGTGACGGCATTGTCATCGAGGATGGAGCCTGGATTGGCGGCGGCGCTGCCATACTGGACGGTGTTCGCGTCGGTCGCGGGGCGGTCGTGGGTGCCAACGCCGTCGTGACCCGTGACGTTCCTCCCCATACCGTCGTAGCCGGATCTCCGGCGCGGGTGATCAAGTCCCTCGCGGATGCCGAAATCGGGCCATCGACAAATCACCGAAGCGACCGAGACGCTAGTGTTGTCAGAGAGGTAGTGTAGTGCGGAGTAACAATCTCGTCACGTCGGTGGAATCCGCGACGGACGATCGCGGGCTAGATCAACCGAGCGAAAATGGAGTTATCCTTTCGGTAGTCATTCCCGCGCTCAACGAGGAGAGCGGTATCGCCGATATCCTGCAGCGGATTCGGGCGGTCGAACCTTCGCTGCAGCGGGCGGGCGTTGACCATCTGGAGATCGTGGTTGTCGACGACGGATCGAGTGACCGTACTGCGGAGATCGCGGGGAGCATTCCGAACGTTCAGATTCAACGCCATCCGATCAATCGCGGATACGGGGCGGCGATCAAGACCGGTTTCGCGCGCTCGCACGGCCAACTCCTGGCCTTTTTGGATGCCGACGGGACCTACCCACCAGAGTCGCTCGCTGATCTCTGTCGAGTCATTCTCGATGGCAATGCCGACGTCGCGGTCGGATCGCGACGATCCGGTGGAAGCAGCGAGATGCCACTGGTTCGACAAGTGGGTAACTTCGTCTGGTCGAACCTGGTCAGCCTCATTGGGAACCAACACGTCGCCGACCCGGCGAGCGGGATGCGGGTTGTTCGCCGAGGGGCGCTGGAGCGCTTGTATCCCCTGCCGGACGGCTTGAACTTTACTCCGGTCATGAGCACGCGCGCGGTGCACGAGAACCTTAAGGTCGTCGAAGTTCCGATCTCCTATCGCGAGCGCGTCGGGCGATCCAAACTCAGCGTCGTCCGCGATGGCAGCCGATTCCTGGCGACGATCATTTCGACCGCGCTCGAGTACAACCCGGTCCGCATTCTCGGCGTACTCGGCCTCGCTTCGCTCGGCATCGCCGCGCTGATTGCCCTGACGTTGCTGGTGCTTCGCCTCCAAGGCGTTACCTCCCTCGGACCCTGGGGCGTCTTCGGCCTGTTCGCCGCGCTCGTTCTCGCGGTCGCGGGGGTCAGCTTCTTCTCGCTCGGAGCAACGTTCAATTACCTGGTTTCCCTCTTCCACCAGCGCCCAATTCGTCAGGGTTTATTTGGCCGGCCGATCTTCAATCCGTCGCTGGATCGTCATTTCGGCTGGTTTGGGCTCGTGACCGGTTTCGGGGGAGTCGTGCTCGGAGCCGTCACCTTGGGCCTCGGCTTCGCCGGTTGGGATATTGCCCGACTGTGGTTCTGGCTCCTTGCCAGCGCCGGTCTCGTCCTGATCGGCCTTCAGTTGACGATCTCCTGGATGGTGATGCGAGTCCTCGAACGACTGAGCGAGCGGAACGACCGGTCCGAACGCGATGCCAGCGTTAGCAATCAGCGAGCGGTGGCTTGATCCTTATTCAGCCAGTTAGTACCGGTGGCGCACGGTCTGGGCGCCAAGTTCAATTTTGTCGGTGACCGCGGAGTAGGGACTTAGGAATGAATCAAAACGATCGCCCATCTAAGGGAGCGCTGAAAGAGATACCGGAGAGCATCCGTCACAATCTCGGAACTCGCCCTTTGACCGTCTTACGCCCTCCCAAATATCCGGACGCCGGCGCCGCGGTTCGCCAACTAACCCACGCCCGTCCCCCGGGCGCGGTGGACGTATTGCTGGTCAATCCGCCGTCTCCGGATGGCGGCATCTGGATTCGCACCCAGCACCGGGTTGGTCGCCGCAGTCGCGAAGAGATGGTCTGGCCGCAGGTCTCCCTCGCGCAGCACGCGGCAATGCTGCATCCCGACTACACAGTTGAGATCATCGACGCGATTGCCGAGCGACTTACCTGGAAGGAGTTCGAGAAGCGCTTGCGAGCGAAGGCCCCTCGCTTCTACTTCACTCAGGTCACCGCGCCGACTCTCACCAACGACATGTATGGCGTCATGCTCGCCAAGAGCCTTGGCGCGATCACAATGGCTTTCGGAACCCACGTGACGGCGATGCCAACCGAAACCCTGCGAGACTTTCCGGCACTAGACATGGTGATTCGGGGCGAACCGGAGTTAACCTTCCGTGAAATCATCGACGTCTTTGATGGACGACAAGACAACCGCCCAGCCTGGGTCGACGCATTGCTGCGAAAAACCGACTCGGACTGGCAAGCGGTGCCACGCGCCGAAGACGGCGCAGCCAGTGATCTCTCGAACCTCAAGGGCTTAGTGTGGCGAAATCGTGGCGAGATCGTGCTGAACCCGGACCGACCTTTCATCCCGGACCTCAACGATCTGCCAATCCCACTGTATCAACTCCTGCCATTAGACGCGTACCGCATGCCCCTGATCAAAGGACCGTTCACCTTCATGGTTACCAGTCGCGGGTGTACCGCGGGCTGCAAGTATTGCATTAAGCACGTGTCCTACCAGTGGTCGGTCCGGCTGATGTCTCCCGAACGGATCATGAAAGAACTCTGGATCCTTCACGACCTGGGCATCCACAACATCCATATGTACGCCGATCTCTTTACGATCAACCGCGAGCAGGTCATGGAGTTCTGTCAACGGGTCATCGACGAGGGGCTGAAAATTCGTTGGACCTGCAACAGCCGCGTCGATTATGTTGATGAAGAGATGTTGCGGATGATGGGTCGAGCCGGCTGTTGGATGATCTCCTGGGGCATCGAGAGCGGCAACGAGCAAATTCTCAAGCGCGCCGCGAAAGGGGCCGACCCGAAGAAAGCGCAACGCGCGCTCACCTGGGCGAAGAAGGCCGGGATCAAGAACTGGGGCTACTTTATCATTGGACTGCCCGGCGAGACCGTGGAAACCATTCGCCAGACGATCGACTTTTCGAAGAGTCTACCCCTCGACATCGCCCTTTTCCACATCGCGGCACCGTACCCGGGAACGCCATTCTTCTTTGAGGTCGTTCAGAACGGCTGGTTCCGTCCCGGCACCCGCTGGGAAGAAGTCGATATGGACAAGGGAACCGTGCTTCAGTATGAGAACCTCTCCGCCGCGGACCTGATGTACTGGCAAAAGCGAGCCTTCCGCGAATGGGCCATGCGTCCGGGGCCGGTGGTGACCTACCTCAAGATGCTGCTCTCGGACAGCCATACCTTCAAGCGTGCAGTGCGAGTTGGGGTCGAGCACCTGCGTTGGGCAACCGCTAACGCGTAAACCGCGACCGTTGTCGCAAGGCCAGCCTCTACCTCGAAGCCCGCCAACTACCTGACGATGCAGGCACTGGCGGGCCAGTCTTATTCCAGTTTTATTAGGGAAGGACTTCGGCGAGGTGGCCGTTTGTCGTGCCAGCGGAAACCGGCAATCTCAAGGTGAACGTCGCTCCCCGGCCAGGCCCGGGACTCGTGGCAAATACCTCTCCGCCGTGGGCGTGAACGATCTGCTGAACGATCGCGAGGCCGAGACCAGAGCCACCGCTACGCCGATTCCGTGACTGGTCCGCGCGGAAGAATCGGTCGAACAGGTGGGGAAGATGCTCCGCCAGAATGCCTTCGCCGCTATCGATGACCGCGATGGTCGCCGAGTTTCGCGGTGCACTCAGCGCGATCACGATCGTGCCCCCGGACGGTGTGTGGCGAAGGGCGTTGTCGACGAGGTTACGAACGCATTGGCGCAGACGTGTCTCGTCGCCGAGAATCCAGGGAATCTCGTCCGTCCGATCCACGGTTAGGGTGATCCCGCGCGCTGCCGCCTCGGCGGCAAATGCCGAAGCAACAGACTCGACGATCGCCAGAAGGTCGACTGCCTCCTGTCGAATCGCCAGTTGGCCGACATCGCCCAAGGAAAGATCGCGCAAGTCGGCGACCAGGCGGGTCAGCGATACAACCTCTTCCTGAATCGCGTCGAGGCTTGCCTCGTCGGCCGGTAGTACCCCGTCGCGCATCGCTTGAACGGTACCGCCGATCACCGTCAGGGGAGTTCGCAGCTCGTGAGCGATATCCGCCACCATTTGGCGCCGCGCCGCCTCGGTCCGTTGCAAGGACTCCGCCATTTCGTTGAAGGCATCGGCGAGTTGAGCAACTTCGTCGTCGCCATTCACCTGAATTCGTTCATCGAGGTGACCGTGGGGAACCCGCTGGGCAGCTCGCGTCAGGCTTCGAAGCGGACGAACCACCTGCTGGGCTAGCAGAAAGCCGAGGACAAGCGCGACCACCATCGCGCCGATCGCCGCGAGAAAGAGCGACTCGTCAACCTGAGCCAGGAATGCTTGATCGTCTGAGGTGAGGCCGGCCGGCGAGCGGTCGAAGAGCGATAGAACCGCGGCCGATTCACCGGAATCCCCCGTATCAACGAGGTAAACGGTCCCCACGGTCTGGCCGTTCTCGGTTACCAGATCTCCCGGCGGAAGCACCAAACTCGTGACGCTCCGACCGATCCAACCCTGACTCGTATCAATCACAATCTTGCCGGATGGGTTAGCCAAAAGCACCCGCTGGTCCGGGGGTAGAGGTATTGATGACAGCGCGGTTCCGACGGCGGCCAGTGAGTGCGTTTCCTGATAGACCGTTGTGACAACGTCCACCAACCGACCGGACGCATCAGGACGACCGGTCTTGACGTAGTGCTCAAAAGCCGCGGTCATCCGAAGGTTGGCCAGAACCGCCACGCTGCCAATCCCGACGAGGATCACCACCGTCAACGCCAACAGAATCTTCGCGGTGAGGCTACGGCGAAACAGGCGAATCGGAACGATCCAGGTCAACAAACTTATACCCTACACCAAAGACTGTTTGGATATACCGCGGGTGGCGAGGGTCCGATTCGATCTTGCGGCGCAGATTCTTGACGTGGCTGTCGATCGTTCGCTCGTACCCCTCGAAGGCATCGCCTTGCACGGCATCAAGCAGTTGCAACCGACTGAAGACGCGCCCGGGTTTGGCGACGAGCGCGGCAAGGATTTGAAACTCCGTTCGCGTCAGAGCGAGCGGCCGTCCACCGTGGCTCGCTTCAAACCGCTCCTGATCGATGGTCAGGTCGCCGCTCTGGAGCACCCGGCTCGCGGTCGGAGGCGTTTTGGTCGATTGGTCGCTGGTCCGACGGAGAACGGCGCGGACTCGGGCGACAAGTTCTTTCGGGTCAAAGGGTTTGACGACGTAGTCATCCGCGCCCAGTTCGAGGCCAACGATGCGATCAGCGGTATCATCGCGCGCGGTCAGCATGATAATTGGAATCGACGCCGTCGTCGCGTTGCGCTGCAATTCTCGACAAACATCCCACCCGGATACCTCCGGCAGCATGAGATCAAGGACAATCAGGTCGGGGGGTTGGGTGTTCACCAGATTCAGCGCGGCACGCCCGTCCGCGGCACTTTGAACCTGAAAGCCATCGCGCTCTAAATAGGCGGCAACGATCCGCGCGATCTTTGGCTCGTCGTCGACAACCAGGACACGTTGACTAGCCATGCAGGTTGCTTGAATCCTTCGCTTTCGATTCGTTCGACTCACCGGTCGTCAGACAAATAGTACACCACTTTCGGAATCGCCCAGGGATTATCCGAAATCATCTAACCCCCGATCCATCGCTTCTTCATACCCCTGCTCTATTCTGACCATAGGCAAGCCTGAAGGGACAAACCGATACCGGTAGACCTAACAGGCCCAAATGGCACCTTGCCCTATGGAGGGTCACGTGACGACACCGAACGAGAAACAGCCAGTTACTGGCTTAAACCCCAGCGCAAACGACGATGCCAAGGGAAAGACCCCTTCCGCGGCGCGCCCAGCCGCGCCCAAGAAGGGGGGTGGAAAGAAAATGACCCGGCGGCTCGTCGTGTTGAGCGCCGCGGCCATTCTCTCCGTCTACGCCACCGGTTACGTTCTGACCGCACCCGCCGCGGCGCAGGTTAACGCTCAAATGGCCGCGGTAACCGCGTCAGCCGGCTCGGTTGCGAGCGGCGCGACGGCGACCGCGACGACTGGATATAAAGACGGAACCTACACCGGAACCGGGACGAGCCGGCACGGCGACGTTCAAGCCCAGGTCAGTATTCAGGGCGGACGGATTGTCTCAGCCCAGATCACTCAGTCGTCGACCCGTTATCCGATATCCCGAATTGCGAGCCTGCCCGGTGAAGTCGTCGCCCAGCAGAGCCCGAACGTCGATATGGTATCGGGAGCCACCGACAGTTCATCCGCCTACCTTGCCGCGGTATCCAACGCGCTATCCCAGGCGACCTGAACGCAGATCGCCGAGAAATTTGTACCGTGGAGAATGTCAGAATGTTAGCTAAAGAGGGGGCGCCAGCCGCTCGTGCTTCTGGACAACCGTCCTTCGTGCGCTCGATCACGCGCTTCTTGAAATCGCCGAAAGGCATGCTGTTGATCGTTCTGGGACTGCTGACCGGACTCGCCTTTCTGGACGTCGGCTTCTCTCACGCCTGGCCCAACGTGCTGAGCGCCATGGCCGTCGCCGCGATCACGGATCTTGGCCTGATGGCACTTCTCCACGACGACATCTCCCTGCCCAGCGGTGCCCTGCTCACCGGTCTGATCGTGGCTCTCGTGCTTAGCCCGGCGATGTCGCCGTTCGTCGCCGGCCTAACGGCGGCGATCGCGATCGCCAGCAAGCACCTTCTTCGAACCCGCTGGTCGAACATCTTCAATCCGGCGGCGCTGGCCCTGGTCGTTGCCTGCTTTGTCTTCGGCGCGGAAGAAAGCTGGTGGGGATCGCTTCCCGACTTGCCGATCTACGCGGTTCCGATCCTGCTCGCCGCCGGAGTGTTTGTGGCCGATCGGGTGAACAAGCTCCCGATGGCGTTGACCTTTCTGGCGACGTTCTTTGGGATTTTCACGCTGACCGCGTTCCTGGGCGACACGACGGGGGTTCAGGAAATCTTCCGCGCGCCGGACGCGAACGCGGCCCTATTCTTCGCGATGTTCATGCTCGACGATCCGCCGACGTCGCCGGTCAAGTACCCGGACCAGATCACCTACGGGGCAATCGCCGCGCTGATCAGTTACGCGGTATTCCTCGCCTTTGGCGGGGTCTATTACCTGCTGGCCGGCGTCCTCTTTGCGAACGGTTGGGAATCGCTTCGCCGGATCGAGGAACGATCCAGCAGCAAGAGCCGCCAGTCCAAGCCGGCGGCCGCCGCGCTGGTGCGCGATACGGTTAGCGTCTAAAACCAATGTGCTGCGCGACTGTTCCAGACGTACTACCCTGGACGGTCGCGCGGTCTCCGCCTCATGCTACTGCCCTCAGGCACAGCACCACCTCTAGTCCCTCCCCGAGTCAAAAGATTAACATCGCGTTTACAAATTGCTCATCTTCTGATAAATAGGTTCCATTGTCGGCAATGCGTCGGGTATCGTAATCTGGGACCCGAGAACCCTGGTCATCGGATTGTCAGATGTCTGCGTACGCCGTTCTGGGATCGAAATTCAGAGGAGTGAACCCGTGTTGGATTCGCTAACCCCTCGTGGAGTGGCAAGCTTTTCGCGTCGCCGAATGCTTGCTCTCGGTGTTCTTGGCGCGGCGTCGGCCGCGCTCGCTGCTTGTTCGTCAGCACCCGCCGCGTCCCCAACTGCCGCCAGCGCAAACGCCCCGGCCGCACCGTCGGCAACCGCCGCGCCAGCCAGCGCGGCTCCGACAACCGCCGCGGCCCCCACGTCGGCACCAAGCGCCGCGCCAACGGTTGCACCGGCTGCCACGACGGTCCCCGCGAGCGGGACGACCGCGCAACTGACCTTTTTCTATCCGGTCGGGGTCGCCGGACCGTTGAGCAAACTCATCGACGGGATGGCCGCCAAGTTCAACCAGACGCAAAACGGCGCGATCAAGGTCACCCCGGTTTACAGCGGCGACTACATTCAGACGTTGAGCAAGGCGCAAACCGCCCTTCAGGGTGGCAAGCCGCCCGACGTGGCGGTCATTAACGCGGCCGCGATTTACACCCTCCAGGATATGAACGCGGTTATTCCCCTCGACGATCTGATCAAGTCGTCCAACGCCAACGTCGCCGACGACTTCTTTCCCGCCTTCCTGGCCAACTCCAAACTCGGCAGTAGCATTTACGGTATCCCGTTCCAGAGAAGCACCCTGGTTCTGTACTACAACCCGGACCTGCAAAATAAGCTGGGCCTGGGAACCAAGGCGCCACAGACCTGGGATGAAGTGGTGAGCTTCGGGACCAAGTTGACCGATCGACAGGGTAGTACGGTCAATCGGTGGGGCGTTGGATTCCCTTCTTCTGGTTCAAGCTACTGGGAGTTCCAGGCGCTTGCCATCGAAGCCGGGCAGAACGTGATGGGAGACGTCGGCAACAAAGCCTATTTCAACACCGACGCGTCGATTACCGCGCTCCAGTGGCTGATTGATCTGTCCCAAAAGAACAAGATTATGAACTCCGGTACGATTGACTGGGGGAACTTACCCACCGATTTTGCTGGGGAAAAGACCGCTCTGATCTACCACTCGACGGGAAGCTTATCGTTCATCGCCAAGCAGGCCAAATTCACGGTCGGCGTCGCTTTCAACCCCAAACAGAAGCAATTCGGCAGCCCAACCGGCGGTGGGAATCTCTACATCTTCAAAGGAATTCCAGCGGCAAACCAAGAACCCGCCTGGAAGTTCACTCAATTCATGAGCACGCCCGAGACGCTGGCTCAGTGGAGTATCGACACCGGGTACGTGGCGCCCCGCAAATCCTGCTATGACGTCGCGAGCTATAAAGACTACACGACCAAGTTTCCGCAAGCGCTGGTCGCCCGCGATCAATTGCAGTATGCCCAGAATGAACTCGGAACGCACCAGATGGCCCAGGTCCAGACCATCCTGAGCAATGCGATTCAAGCGGCCCTAACCATGAAGCAGTCACCGAAGGACGCGCTGACCGCCGCTCAGACCCAGACCGATCAGCTTCTCGCCAATTTCAAGGACTGAACCAAGCACTCACCGGTAAGGGCAAAGCGCATGCGTGATTCCTTAACCGTGAATAGTTCGGCCGTGCCGCCACCAGTTGCGCGGCGCGGCCGAATCTCGTGGTCGGCGTACCTCTACCTGCTACCCTCGTTAGTCTTTATGGTCGCGTTCAGCCTGTGGCCCGCGCTCGAAGCAGCCTATCAGAGTCTGTTTCGGCTCAACCTACTCAATCCGGACCACTCGTTCATTGGCCTTGGAAACTATATTGCACTCGCCAGCCAGCCTCTCTTCTGGCAAGTGTTACGTAACACCTTCGTGTTCAGCCTCGGCACCATGCCGATCAGCGTGGCTCTCGCCCTGGTGTTCGCGCTGCTCCTGAACCGACGCCTCCCCTTAATCGGCCTCTACCGAACCGCGATCTTTTATCCGGCAGTTTTGCCGATGATCAGCGCGGCGGCGATTTGGAGTTTTCTCTACGTGCCGAGCTACGGACTGATCGACCGCTTTTTGACCTCGTTTGGCGGCGCTCAGATCAACTGGCTTGGCGATGCCTCGACGGCCCTGCTCGCGGTCATTGTCACGACCATCTGGAAACAGGCGGGCTACTACATGATTTTCTTCCTGGCCGGCCTGCAGGGCATCTCGGCCGAGGTTCTCGAAGCGGCCGAACTCGACGGCGCAAATCTCTTCGAGAGTCTTCGCTCGATCACTCTTCCCCTGCTCATGCCGACGACCGTCTTTGTCACGACGGTGTCCCTCATCGCCAGCGTTCAGGCGGTCGATCAAGTCTATCTGATGACCCAGGGCGGCCCCGATAATTCGACGAACACGTTTCTCTATTTTCTCTTTCAGACGGCATTCACCAACTGGGACACCGGACAAGCAGCAGCCCTAACGGTGATTCTGTTACTCGCTTTGTTTCTGATGAGTTGGCTGAATTATCGGTCACTGGATCGGTTCACCCACTATGAGTAGCCTTTCCACGCAAAGCAAAGTCGCGAACTGGGACGTTAGCGGCGCCGCGGGCGCGCTGTACCGACGCGGTTCGCTCGTCCGTGGAGTCGCCGCGCTGCTGTTCGCGGTCCTCTGGGTGGTTCCTCTGCTCTGGACAATCGCCACCGCCTTTCGCGACCCACGGGACCCGGTATCGTCGGGACTGATTTCGACCGCTCCGCCCAGTCTGGCAAGTTTCGCAACCGCCTGGAATTCGGCTCCGTTTCCGACTTATTACGTCAATACGGTGATCATCGTCGGCGGCATCCTGATCGTCCAATTAGTGACGATTACGCTTGCCGGCTACGCCTTCGGACGGCTGCAATTTCCCGGCAAGAGCGTCCTGTTCGCACTCTTCTTACTCCAGATGATGCTTCCGGCGAGCGCGCTGATCGTGCCCAACTACGAGACAATCCGCGCGTTGAATCTCATCGATACTCGTCTGGCGATCATGCTACCGGCTTTTGTGTCTGGCTTTGGAACCTTTCTGATGACCCAAACGTTCCGCGCGCTCCCTCGCGAGTTCGAAGAAGCGGCACGGATTGATGGTGCGAATTCCTGGCAGGTCTTGCGGCACGTCTACTTTGCGCTATCCCGACCCGCCATCGTCGCGTTTGGAGTCGTCTCGGTCTGCTACCACTGGAACGACTTCTTGTGGCCCCTGATCGTCACCAACACACCGGCCAGTCGGCCGCTAACCGTCGGCCTGGCCACCTTTACTCAGAGTAGCGAGAGCGGCCAGGACTGGCAACTGATCATGGCGGGAACGCTCTTGACCACGTTCCCGCTCCTCATCGGCTTCTTTGCTTTCCAGCGTCGCTTTATCAGCAGTTTCATTCAATCCGGACTGCGCTGAAAACCCGATAACACCGGCCATGCCGGGAAGCCTCGGTCACTCGCGCAGGCGATCCAAGCGCGCGGGGTCAATCTCGACGCCCAATCCAGGCGCGGTCGGAACGGTCAGGTAGCCGTCCGCGTACTGGAATGGCGCGGTGAGATAGTCGTCGACGTACATCGCCGGACCAATCAGGTCCGACGGATACGACACCGCGGCATTTGAGGCGGCCAAATGCAACTGGGCGGCCGTGCCGATCCCCAACTCGACCGTGCTGCCGAGGAGACACTGGATCTCGGCGGCATCGGCAATCGCGAAAAGCCGCTTCGCCCGATAAAGGCCGCCCGCCGATACCGTGGCCACGTTGAAAACGTCAACCGCCCGCTCTCGCGCCAAACTCAGCGCGTAGCTCAGATCTTTCCCCACGTGCTCGATGATCGGCGTTCCCACCGACCGACGAATCTGGGCCATGCCAGCGACATCGCGGGGATTGGTTGGCGTCTCGACCCCCTGCAGACCGTGCTTCTCCAGGCGACGGATGTTCGCGATCGCTCCGTCGACCGACCAGACGCCGGAGGCATCGAGTTTAATCTGAGCGTCGCTCCCGCCAACCTGACGCATGATCCGGACGCACTCGTCGTCGTGGTCGACGTCCAGCCCCACCTTCAGCTTGAAAGCGCGAAACCCCCGGCGCACCATCTCGGCCATCTCCTGCTCCACCAGGTCCGGTCGCCGGATGTAGACGACCCAGGAGACGAGAACTCGCTCGCGGTAGCGCCCACCCACGAGGTCCGTTACCGAGACGCCGAGCGACTTTCCCTGCAGGTCGTAAAGCGCGCTGTCGACCGCGCAATCGACAAGATTTCCAAAGGACATTCGGCGGGTCAACCGTTCCAGGTCGAACGGATCCGCTCCCAGCAGCACATCCTCGAGTCTCGGCTTGAGAGCAGCCACGTCGAGTGCGTCGGTTTCGTAGTCGGAGATCTCGCCGTAGCCGACGAGCCCATTGTCCGCGGCGAGTTCCAGGAGGACGAAGTAGGAGCGAGTCGGGGGCGCATCGCCGGGAGGTATCCTCCGTTGCGGCGCGGCGACGATCGTGTGGTAACTGCGCAGGACCGATAGCGGTTTGAGAGTCACTCCAACAATTTTCATGTTAAACCACTGGGCTCCTCGTTGTTCTTGTTAGGGCGGGTCGCCCACTCATCGCGGAATCCGCCGAACGGGATCGTACCACTTGCCTTCCAGCAGCCCGACGAGCGTTGTCAGCACAGTCACATTTGGCTAAATCTGAATTGGCTCCCACTTCTTTGTCGACATCGAGCGATAGGCCGCGTCCATCATAGCGTTGATGACGTAACCGTCGCGGTATGTCTCGCGCGGCATGACACCGCCGGCGATGCATTCGACAAAATGGCGCATCTCCGCGTGAAAGCCATACACCCGCGCCTCGTCCGGCACCGGAAAAACCCAGCCGCTGTCGGAACTCGCCTTTTCCATCAGGTATCCCGCCGAGCCACTGGTAAAGGCGTGAATCGGCGTGCCCCGCGTCACGTCGGTATAGGCCGCGCCACGATCGCCGTACACCTCGTTTCGAAGATCCATGCCCCCCAGCGCTGCCCAGGAAGTCTCGGCAACGCCGATGGCCCCGGAGTGGAATCGCACCATCGCGATGGCGTTGTCTTCGGCGGTAGTCTTGTCACGGTGAATCAGCCGGTCGCCCCATGCGATCACTTCGATCGGTTGATCGTTCTTCCCCAGGAAGTAGCGAAAGGCCTCGAACATGTGGCAACCCATATCCATCAGCGCCCCGCCACCGGTTCGCTCAGCATCCCAGAAGTGCGCGGCGTGCGGACCGGAGTGTGCCTCGCGAGAGCGAATCGTGAAGATGCGGCCGATTGCACCGTCGTCGATCATGGCCCGGACGCGCATCACCGCGGGAGAAAATACCTCGGTTTCGGCGTAACCGTGCAACACTCCGGCCCTTTCGACCATGTTGAGCATCTCGGTCGCCTCGCCGACGTTCCGGCCCAAAGGCTTCGTGCAGACGACGTGCTTTTTCGCTTCCGTGGCAAGGCGAGTCGCCTCGAGGTGTGCCTCGTTTGGTACGCCAATGATGACCAAATCGACGTCGTCGCGTTGAATCGCCTCGCTAAGAACGGTCGTCTGGTGAGGTATATGCCACTTCTCGCCAAACGAACGCGCGCGTTCCGCGGTAAGGGAATAGTTCACAATAATTTCGTGACCCCGAACCTCGTCGAGACCGCGCATATACAACTCGGATACGAAGCCGGATCCGAGTAGCGCAATTCGAACCGTCACAATTCGCCTCCCAGCTCGTGCGCCGAATCGAGCGCGATAGCCCTTTCGGCCGACTGTACACGGCGGATCCGGGGAGGTCAAGAGGATCTGGTCATTCCAAGGTTGATGGAGAACGTGCTAACAATGGCCATGCTCGGACCACCTCGGGACGTCGTCGCGATGCTCCGCGCTAAAGAGACCCATACCGTCGCTCCGTCTGACCGGAGAGGTAACTAACCCGGTTTTGCGGTGCAGCTACCGGGCGGTCGGGTGCTTGAGTGGACGGGGAATCGCTGGCTGGGAACTACTGCTCGTGGTTCCCGACCCACCCAAAGGGATATCATATCCAACAATTTGGGCCGTGAACGGAGAACTCGCGGATAGCGTGACCGCCCCCTGGAATGGTGTAGGAATCTGCGGGATATTTGACACGTGGTAGGTCACAGTGCGGTTCGCTGGTATCTGGCTCGAGAATGAGTACTGGAACCCTGACGAGTTAGTGAAGTTATGGTTGACAGTAAGTACGAAGCTATTGGGGTTGGTTACCGTGTAGATGGTCATGCTGTTGGAATTCGCGACACCCGGTCCCGGTTTCGGTAGCGGCGCACCGGGCACCGGCGTCGGCGATCCCGCGGCGCTAACGCCGTCGCTCAGCATTACCGGAAGAAACAGGTAAAGTAGCAGAGCAAAGGCAACCGCGATGAATCGCAGCGAGCGTTTCGAGACAATGTGACACGCGAATTCCCCAGTCGGAGCGTCATTCACAGCAAAATATCCAACCACCAGCGGTACGCAAGTGTAAGGTTAAGTGGGAAGCGGTGGCTACTGGACATTCTACTTAGCCATGTCGGGTCACTCTGCTCCTGAACGACCGGGGTGCCCGACGGAACAAGCGCGAGGCCACTCCAATTGTGGCGCGATTGACGCGAAGGACAATAGGGCATGACATGACTTCGCGGGACTACGCTGGGCCGGGGCGATGCCTGGCTTCGCGCTAAGCAACCGAAGGCGCCACCGTCCCTCGCGATGACCGCCGAATCTGGTCGATGTGGAGTTCGGCCGGGCACATTTGAGACACCAGCTGAATAAGGACCCGAACTCGACCGGTAGCCGAGAGCTGACGATCGAAAATGGCTTCGACCCCGCGAAGTGGCCCGGAGGTGATCACCAGTCGGTCGCCCGGTTGGAGGTGACGCCCGACGCCGGCCCCCTGCTGGCTGATTCGCGTGCGAATGTATTCCACGACGCTTTCTGGCACCGGCCAGGGCTCCTTGCCGTACCCGACGATTCCAACAACCCCCGGGCTGTAGTTGACTTGGGTAACCTCGGATCGCTCCGGGTCTAAATGGCCGAAAAGATACCCCGGAAAGAACGGTTCTGTCCGCGGCGGCTTACCATGCTCACGATGAACCGCGAGCGTCGGGACGTAAGTCTCGATTCCGGACTGCGCGAGGATAGCCGAAACAAGGTTCTCGCGCCGGAGTTTCGAGCGTACGACGTACCACTGTCGCATAACTGTTGAATCCCTCTGAGTTCACCAACTCTGCGCTGAGGTCTCGAACCCAAGAAGGCATTCTAACGGCGATCTAGTGACTAAAAATCAATGCTCAGGCCGATTTGGCAGGCGAGATTCCTCCACCCGGGGTCGACCGCCGTCGATCTCGCGTCGACCAAGTGTCCATTGGAGGTCGAGGAAGTATCTCGACTGACCTACGTCTCGCGGCCACTGCCCTCAACATTCCTAGCATTCAGGCAACCGTCATTCAACTTTAATATTTAGGTGCCGTCCGTTCATCCTTTGTTCACCCCCTATGTCCGATGCTAGGCGTGTCTTGGATCAACGACGATCCCCAGCGCAATGGCGCGCCGGACCTGACAACCACCTAATCCGATCGCGCCACGGTTTCCCTTCGCCGTTCGGAAAGTTCTGAGTTCCCACCAGACTATCGGTGGCGATTCTCGCGTAACCACCGGTCAAGCGTAGTGCCGCGCGAGCGGTTGTGTCGAAACAAGCCGATACCCAAACGGGTCATCGTGTTCAGGTTTGATCGGCCGAGTTGGCAGTCGAGTACTGCGAGGCGACAGCCACCCGGACCAATCACCCCACGGCACCGGGAAAAGGGGTAGCAGTCATGATCCACAGCAAAGCGAATCGAGTCCTCATCGTCGACACTCGAGTTGTCTACCGACAGGGCATCCGCGCCTTGCTCGAACGGTTTCCAGAGGTCGCGGTTGTTGGAGACGCTAGCAATGGCAACGAGGCCATCAGTCAAGCGCGACACCTCCATCCTGACGTTGTCCTCATGGACATTCACGCTCCGGGATACAACGTTCTCAGCGTACTTGGGACAATCCGCTCGGAACTTCCCCGCGTGAACATCCTCCTCCTTGCTCTCGGGTCAGACGATACCGCGCTTGCCTTGAAGGCAATCCGCGCGGGCGCGCGGGGCTTCGTCCTACAGGACACCGCGATTGAAAATCTCGTCGGCGCGGTTTGTCTCGTCGCTCAGGGTCAGGTTGTGATCGCCTCTCAGTTTGTCGACCAACTCGTGGATCTCAACAACTTTGAGCCGGTCAGCAACTCCGACATCCGAGTCGACCGATTAACGAGCCGAGAACGGCAAATTCTCAAGCTGATTGCCCGAGGCATCAGCAATCGGGAAATCGCGCAGCAGTTGTATGTCGCGGAGAGCACCGTGCGGACACACATGCACAACATACTGGACAAGCTTGACGTGGACAATCGTGTCCAAGCAGTCGCTCTCGTCTACCAACAACAGCGAGTAAGCCTGGAGTCCGCCTCTTGACCGTCATTCCTGGGTACCAACCTCCTCCAGCCACTGGCGAACCAGCGACTTCTGAATCTTGCCGACCGAAGTCCGGGGCAGCGTTTCGACGAACTCCACCCTTTCCGGAACCTTGAATCGGGCGAGGCGTTCGGCGCACCAGGCGCGAATCGTTTCGGGGCTGACGTCGGCGCCAGCCTGACGGACCACGACCGCGACCACTGCCTCGTCGCGGATGGGGTCAGATACTCCGACAACGCAAGCGTCGCGCACGCCGGGGCAGCCGAGAATAGTCGTCTCGACCTCGCTACTCGATACGTTTTCACCCGCTCGCTTGATCAGGTCGCGGCCGCGATCGACGAAATACAGGAATCCATCGGCGTCGGATCGAACGGCGTCGCCGGTGGAGAGCCAAACGCCGTCGTCACGGGTTTGGAGCGTGCGCGCGGTCGCCTCCGCGTCTTTCAGGTAGCCAAGCATCAGGGTACGACCGGGGACCCCGCGAACTATCAGTTGACCGACGTCGCCGGTTGAAACCTCCCGTCCGGCGGCGTCCACGACTTTAAGATCGTAGCCGAGAACCGGTCGCCCCATCGCCTGGAGGCGCCGTTCGCCGAATAGGGGACTCATCACCGGCAGGGCACACGTCTCGGTCATCCCCCAGAGTTGCTGCAGGGGCGCCCCGAAGCGGTGGTGCCACTCCGCGTACTGAGCGTCGTTGAGATTCTGGGCGAAGGTGACGTTGCGGAGACGATGAGCCCGGTCGTGCCCGCGCTCGGGCTGCGTCAGGAGGATCCGCAGCAACGCTCCGAACATGGCGGCCAGCGTGGCGTCGTAAGTCACTGCCTGCTCGAAATACCGGCTCGCGTGGAAGCGCGAAAGCAGCGCCACGCTCGCGCCGCCGACCAGGGAAGGCCAGAGGGCGTGGCACTGCGCCGCGGCGTGGTACAACGGAAGGGCGATCAAGTGTCGGTCGTCCGGCCGCAGCCCGCTCCCGGCTCGGAAAACCTCCGCGGCGTAGACGAAACATGCGTTGGTCAGCATTACGCCCTTCGGTCGCGCGGTGGTGCCGGACGTGTAGAGTAGCTCAACTATTGCATCGGCGCTACCGTGACAGTCCGGGGGACGGGTGGACTGAGCGGCCAATTCAGCCTCGTACGTGGGCAGGTCTGCCGCCGTCGACTCGCCGGTTTGGCAAACGACGATCGCGCGTACTCCGGCCGCCTTAGCCACCTCGCGTGCCACCTCCAGGCACGATGCCTGGGTAAAGATGACTTGACTATTGGAGTGAGCCACCAGGTAGCCGAGTTCGTTCGTGGTAGCGAGCGGGTTTGTCGGCATCGCAACCGCTCCGAGATAGGACGCCGCGAGAATCAATTGCGGGTAAGCCGGATGATTCTCCAGGTGCAGCGTAAAGACGTCTCCCGGGCCAATCCCCAGTGACCTGAGGAGGTTGGCGGCACGGTGAACGCTGGTCAGGAAGTCGCTGGCGGTCCAGCGGAAGACCTCGCGGTCCTCGCGCTCGAAGACGAACCACTCGCGATCCGGTTCGAACTGGGCCCGGGCGGCGCAAATGTCGTACAGGGTCCGGTTTCCCGCGATGTCCATCTCAAGGCCGCCGCTGTCGCGTGAATCGTTCGAGGCTGGCCCGGGCCTCGGGCGTCGCGTAGCACCGAGCGAAGGCCTCCGAGGCCGCGCGATCCCAGCGGGAGTCGCGGAGCGACGACATCTGGACGAGGAGTGCCTTTGTCTCGCGCAATGCCGCGGGAGGGAGCGCGGCCAGATGCCGAATGAACGCCTCCGATCCGTCGGCGAACTGCTCGTCCGGAAACACTTCGTTCACCAGGCCAATCGCCTTCGCTTCCTGGCCGGAGACGCGTTCGGCCGCCAGCGCCAGCCAGCGCGCCCCGGCACCACCGATCACGTCGACCAGGCGGCCGACTGCCCAGGGCGGGGTCCATCCCAGCTCGACTTCTGGCAGGCCGAGGGTCGCCGACGTCATTGCAATCCGAAAGTCGTGGTAGAGCGCGAGGCCAAGCCCTCCGCCCAGGACGTAGCCGTGGAGCAGTGCGACCGTCGGTTGGGGGAGCAGGTCATAGAGAGCGCAAGCGGCGGCGTGCTCGTCCTCCGCGGCCACGGCCTCGGCGGTGGAAAGCGGAGCAAGGTCGTTCAAGTCGCTGCCCGCGCAGAACGCCCGACCGGCGCCGCGGGTGACGACAACCCCCACGTCGCTCCTATCACGTAGTGCCTGGAGATGGGCCGCGAGCGCGCGCACGCTTAGCCGGTCCAAGGCGTTAAGCTTCGCTGGACGATTGAGGGTAAGCCAGGCCACGCCAGAAGCTATTTCGAGATCGACCACCGATGTCTCGACTCCTCGGCCAAATCCAGAACACCCTGGCCCGTAACTCGACGGGCGAGCGATACTCCATTATCCGCGCCAGGGGTAACACCGGCAAGCAACGCGAATCCGCGACCGGCTCCAGCCCGTCACTCTTGTCTCCTTCCCGCCTTCACCCGTCACCACACTTCTGCTTTATAATCACCACCGCAGGCTTCGGGCGACAAGGAGCGGACATGACGACCGATTATGGCTTTCTACCGACGACGGTTATTGGTAGCCACGCGATTCCGAGCTGGCTCTGGACGGCGATCGAAGCGATCGACGCGGGTAAGTACGGACCAACTGACGCGCGGGAAACCTTCGACGACGCCGTCAACGTCGCGATCCTCGACCAGGAGCGCGCCGGCATCGACGTGATCACTGACGGCGAGATGCGCCGCTGGTACTTCGTTCAGAGCTTCTACAAGCGGTTCGAAGGGTTGGAGAACGTCGGCGTACTTCGCAAGGTCGGCGTGTACGGTTACGACAGCGTCCCGCGGTACCGTCCGGTTGAACGGCTCAGCGTACCGCACGGCCTGGGCATCGTCGATGAGTTCAAGTACCTTAAATCCCGAACGACCCACAAGATCAAAGCGACCTGTCCGGGTCCTCTGACCCTCACCATTCACATCCAACTTCACAACGACGCGATCTACAAGAGTCGGCTGGACCTCGCCTGGGAGATGGCCGGAGCGATCAACGCCGAGTTGAAAGCCCTGGTCGAGGCCGGTGCCGAGTTCATCCAGCTCGACGAACCGTCCTTCGCGATTATTCCCGGCGAGACCGCCGAGTGGGTCCGGCTCGTCAACGCCGCGATGGAGGGGGTCGACGCAAAACTTGCCCTCCACGTCTGCTTTGGCAATCTCGGAAGTCGGCCGCGGGGACGCCGGGAATACCGACCGTTCTTCCCGGCCCTCCAGGACGCCCGCTGTGACCAGTTTATTTTCGAGTTTGCCAACCGCGAGATGAAGGAGGCGGACATTTATCGCGAAGTGGGCATGGACCGCGAGTTTGGCGCCGGAGTGATCGACGTGAAGTCCTTTCATGTCGAGACCCCGGAGGATGTCGCCAACCGGGTCAGAACCATCCTGAAGTACGTGCCAGCCGAAAAGCTCTGGCTAACTCCGGACTGCGGATTCTTTCAACTCCCTCGCTGGCTCTGCGCCCTCAAGCTCAAAGCGCTGGCCGACGGCGTCAAGATCGTGCGAAAAGAACTCGCCGGCTGAGGAGGTGCACCATGACGGAAACAATTGGATTTATTGGTCTGGGCATTATGGGCAAGCCCATGGCCAGAAATCTCCTGGGAGCGGGTTATTCGCTGGTCGTCCACAATCGAAGTCAAAGATCAGTCGACGAATTGGTCTCGGCGGGCGCCCGTGCCGCCGCCACACCCGCCGAGGTTGCTCGCCAGGTCGACGTGGTGATCACGATGCTGCCGGACTCGCCGGATGTTCAGGCAGTGGTTCTGGGAGACCGGGGCGTCTTGGCCGGCGCGCGCGAAGGGAGCGTGCTCATCGACATGAGTACAATTTCGCCGGCGGTAACCCGCGCGATCGCAACGCAAGCCGGCAAGGTCGGGATGAAGACGCTCGACGCGCCGGTCAGTGGTAGCGAAATCGGAGCGATCAACGCCACTCTGGCGATCATGGTTGGCGGCGAAGGCGAGACTTTCGAGCGCTGTCGGGCAATCCTGGCGACCCTGGGAAAGAGCGTCGTGCGCGTGGGCGGTGTCGGCGCGGGCCACACCGTCAAACTCGTCAACCAGATCATCGGCCTGACGACCATGGAAGCGGTGAGCGAAGGGTTGATCTTGGCGGCGAAGGCCGGGATCGACCTGGGAACCCTGCTCCAAGCAATCAGCGGCGGCGCCGCGCGCTCCTGGATGCTCGAAAACCTTACCCCCATGATCGCCGAGCGCGACTTTCGGCCGGGGTTTATGGTCCGGCTCGCCCAGAAGGATCTGCGTCTCGCGCTGAATCTGGCGGACGAACTCCAGGTGAGCGTTCCAGCGGCGTCGCTAACCCATCAGTTCTACCGGTCAATCGAGGCGAGCGGGGATGGCGACGAGGGGATCCAGTCTCTTGTGAAGGCTTTAGAGAGACTGGCCAGTTTCGAAATCCCTGACTCAAACGCGCCACGCTAAGCGGTCGGGCGGGAGGATTCCGACATGCTTCTCGGCGAGATTCTGCGCAAGAACGCGCGACCGGAGATGTTTGGCGGTAAGCCAGCGCTCATCTTTGGCGATCGCACCTGGACCTACTCCGAACTCAACCGGTTCGTCAACCAAATGGCCAACGTGCTGCGGGCAAGCGGCGTTGGGAAAAGGGACCGGGTTGCCGCGCTGGGTCGAAACTCCGATACCTACGTGGCGCTGTACTTTGCCCTCGCCAAACTTGGCGCGATTATGGTCCCGGTGAACTTCTGGTACCGAGCCGACGAGATCCGCTACACCTTGGACAAATCCGGTAGCCGCTGGCTCGTCGCGGAAGACCGCTTCCGCCAAATCGCCGAGACCGCGGCCGCGACGACCGTCGAGCCAGTCCAGATCCTGTCCTACGGGGATGAATCCGCCAGCGGGCTCGAGGCATTGCTGGCCTCGGCGTCGGACGCGGAACCCGACGCGTCCGTGTCGGAGGACGACCCTCACATCATTCTGTACACCAGCGGCACGACCGGCTTTCCGAAGGGTGCCACTTTCAGTCATCGCGCCCACTTCCTCCACGCCGTGGCCTGGGCTCTCCAAACCGGCCAGCGTGCTCACGACGTCGGGGTTGTCGTCTACCCTCTTTTCCACACCGGCGGTCCGGACTGCCTCGTTCTTCCCCACTTCCTGGTCGGAGGAACGGTCGTCGTGCAGGACGGCGCGGATCCGGTCCAAATCCTCCGTGCTGTCCAGCGTCATGGCTTGACGAACATCTTCTGCGTGCCAACCGTCTGGCGGTGGATTCTCGCCGAGTTGGACCACGCGGAGGGAGTTGGACGGCCCTATGACGTCTCCCCAGTTCGCCGCTGTTTGGGTTCCTCGGATACGCTCCCGCCCGACCTCCTCGGCGGCATTCTCGCGCGTTTTGACGCCGAGGTCTGGGTGACCTATGGATTGACCGAGGCCGGTTGCATCCTCACCTATTCGCGGCTCACCCGCGAGGATCATTCGAGGATCAATACGGTTGGGAAGCCGCACCCGCTTGTCGAGTTGAGTATCGTCAATCCCGAAGGCCGCGACGTTGCTCCGGGGGAGGTTGGCGAAGTCGTCGCGCGGGGGCCAACGTTAATGAGTGGCTACTGGAATCTTCCCGAGCGAACCAGCGAGACGATGGCCGACGGCTGGCTACACTCCGGCGACCTGGGTCGCTACGACGACGCCGGGAACGTGATCATCGCCGGCCGGCTCAAAGACATGATCGTGAGCGGCGGCGAGAAGATTTATCCAATCGAAGTCGAGAGACTTCTCCGACAACACCCCAAAATCAAGGACGCCGCGCTCATCGGCGTCCCGGATGAGGAGTGGGGCCAGGCCGTCCTCGCCGTGGTCGTTCTGGAACCCGACCAGGACCTGACGGCCGATGAGGTCATCGCCTACGTTCGCACCCACCTTGCCGGCTACAAGCGCCCCCGTTACGTCGAGTTCGTGGAGTCCCTTCCGGTCACAACCGCGACGAACAAAGTCCAGAAGAGCGTCTTGCGTGAACGATTTGCCGCGAAAGGACGACGTTAGAGAGGAAGCCTGACCATGCCGCGAGCCACGAGTATTCTGATCGATCGGGGAGTACCGGTCGCGATGCGCGACGGTTGTGTGCTGTACGCCGACGTCTATCGGCCAGCCGACGCCGCTCGCTATCCGGTGCTCCTCCAGCGCACCCCGTACAATCGCCAGATGCACACCCATGCCCCAACCACGATCGATACTCTCCGCGCGGTCGAACGCGGCTACGCGGTCGTCATCCAAGATGTGCGCGGGCGCTACGATTCCGAAGGGGTGTTCAATCCGTTCTACCAAGAAATCGACGATGGCTATGTCACTGTCGAGTGGTGCGCGGAGCAATCCTGGTCCGCTGGCAACGTTGGTATGTACGGTGGATCTTACGTGGGAGCGACCCAGTGGCTAGCGGCCATCGCCGAACCACCTCACTTGAAGTGCATCGTCCCCATGTTCACCGCCTCGGACTATTACGAAGGCTGGAACTATCAGGGAGGAACCTTCCAATGGGGATTCCTGGTCGCGTGGGTCCTGCCGTACCTCGTCACCGAAGGCCTCTTTCGCCGCGCCGAAGACGTTGCCGACTTCGCCGCCACGCGCGACCGACTGGCCAGTCTGGTCGACCACCTGGCCGACGCCTTTGAGACACTTCCGCTACGCGATCTACCGTTCGTCGACGAGTTCGCTCCTTACTTTCAGGACTGGCTGACCCACGCGACCCGAGACGACTTCTGGCGCTCGGTAAGCATTCAGGAGCGCTACTCTAAGATCCGCGTGCCGGCCCTGAATCTCGGCGGCTGGTTTGACATCTTCCTGGACGGTACGCTTCGCAATTTCAATGGCGTCCGAGCAGCCGGAGCCACTCCCGAGGCACGGCAAGGAACTCGACTTTTCCTTGGCCCCTGGACCCACACCGCTCCGGAGAGCAACCTGGCCGGCACCCGTGACTTTGGCGTCCAAAACAGCCAGAATATCACCCCGCTACGCTACGATCTCAACGGGGTCATTCTGGGTTTCTTCGACCGCTGGCTGAAAGGCAGCGACGACGGGTTTGACGCCGAACCGCCGGTCTCGCTGTTCGTCATGGGCGAAAATGTCTGGCGCACCGAGCGGGAGTGGCCGCTCGCCCGCACCCGCTACGTCGACTATTTTCTCCACAGCGGGGGACGCGCGAACTCCAGTCACGGCGACGGTACGCTCTCGAAAGAGAGCCCTCAGCGCGAGCGCCCCGACGTCTATCTCTACGATCCGTACGATCCGGTTCCGACCCGCGGTGGTCAGCTCTGCTGCTACAGTCCGCAAATGCCTCCCGGCGTATTCGACCAGAGCGAGGTAGAAAAGCGGCGCGACGTCCTGGTCTACCGCACGGCGCCCCTGGAAACCGATGTCGAAGTCACCGGACCGGTCACGCTCACCCTCTGGGCCGCGACATCCGCTCCGGATACCGACTTCACCGCCAAACTCGTCGAGATCTGCCCAGAAGGCTGCAGCCAGAACCTCACCGACGGGATCATCCGGGCGCGCTACCGACAGGGAACCGAGACGCCGAATCCGATTATCCCCGGAAAGCCGCACGAGTACCACATTGATCTCTGGTCGACGAGCAATCTCTTCCGCAAAGGTCATCGCATCGGGCTCGAGGTTTCGAGCAGCAACTTCCCGCGCTTCGACCGCAACCCCAACACCGGCAACCCGCTTGGCGAGGACCGGGACCTGAAACCAGCCCTTCAGACGATCTTCCACGACCGCGAGCGGCCATCACACCTGATCCTGCCAGTTATTCCGCGGTAAAAGAGCGACCGAATCGACCGGCTCGCCCAATGAGGCACCCAATCGTCTGTGAAGGCGCGTCGGGAGGGCACCGCGCTCCCGACGCGCGCGAACGTGTGACTACCGCTACGCCGCGGTCCACCCAGCGTCGGCCGGAATAATCGCGCCGTTGATGTAGCGTGACTCGTCCGAGGCGAGAAAGAGCGCCAACGCGGCGATGTCCTTCGGATCGAGGATTGCCGGAACCAGGGCAGCGTAGGCGCCGGCCCGGGCCGCTCCCGCGTCATCCATGCGCTCCGGCGTCATCGTTTCGGCGATGTGGGTGGCCGTGGCGCCCGGACAAATCGCGTTGCAACGGACTCCCTTGGTGGCGTAGATCCAGGCAGTGTTCCGGGTGAGTCCCACCAACCCGTGTTTGGAAGCGGTGTAGGCCGCGCCCGCGGCGCCGCCTTCAATGCCAGCGGTCGAGGCGATATTGACGATCGAGCCACTTCCCTGCTTCACCATGTGCGGAACGGCCCGGCGCATCGTGAACATCGGACCTTCCAGGTTGATCCCAAGCACGCGCCGCCAGATGTCATCCGACAACTCGCCGACACCCTGCATGAAGTCCATCACCCCGGCGTTGTTGACGAGAACGTCGATTCGGCCGTGGGTCGTAACCGCCAGATCAACGAGACCCTCCGCGGTGGCCTGATCGGCAATGTTCCCCTGCACCCCGACGATAGTTCCCCCGCTCGCTCGGATCGCGGCTACCGCCTCCTCGAGTCGAACGGCGTTCCAATCTGCCCCGATGATCCTGGCTCCTTCGGCCGCGAAGAGTGTCGCCATCGCGAGGCCCATCCCGGAGCCGGCCCCGGTAATCACCGCGACTTTGCCATCAAGTCTCATCACCTTTTCCCTCGCTTGCTCACGTGGATTGTTCTCCACAGTCGTTCTATCGTAGATGCCGAACGTAACGCAGTCGATTGCCCAATGTAAACAGTGGGTAACGGTCGGTTGGACCGCGCGAGAATGGGTCGTGCGAGTAGGTTTCGACACCTTGGCGCTGAGACACGGAGAAGCAACGTAGTCTCAACAACGACTAAACCAATTGGCGATGTCGCGACGCTATCCTACAAACCACATTCTTCGTCAATTGACTTCATCAACTGAGCAGTCCTCCAAGTCGAATCGGCAAAACCTTACTCGTTTCCGACCTTTAAGCGCGGTTGTCGTGGCAGTGATTGTAGTGGGATGCCTCGTCGGAATCCGGATGGATCGACGAGAGCGCAACGAGGGTAGAAACGGTGATTCCAGCACCCGAAGAGGGCCAGAATCGGCAAGTCGTCATCATCGGCGCCGGGCCGTCTGGTCTGACGGCCGCGTACGAACTTACGAAGCTAGGCTCACAACCAACTGTCGTCGAAAAGTACGACAAGGTGGGGGGAATCGCCAGGACGGAGAACTTTAACGGCTTCCGCTTCGATATGGGGGGGCACCGGTTCTTCTCAAAAGCCAAGGAAGTTAACCAGATGTGGGCCGACGTTCTGGGGAGCGAGTTTCTTCGTCGCCCACGAACCTCGCGCATCTACTACAATCAGAAGTTCTTCGACTACCCACTCAAGCCCCTCGGCGCGTTCTTTGGCCTCGGACTCCTGCAGAGCATCTTGATTATCCTGAGTTACATTCGCTGGAAGCTGTTCCCTTACAAGCAGGAAGAAACCTACGAGCAGTGGGTGACCAATCGTTTCGGAAAGCGCCTTTTCGAGATCTTTTTTAAGGCCTATACCGAGAAAGTGTGGGGCATTCCCTGTTCCGAACTTAAAGCCGAATGGGCCGCTCAGCGGATCAAGGATTTGTCGCTTCGCACCGCCATCTTGAGTATGTTCCAAAAGCCCAAGCAAACTATTAAAACCCTCATCACCGAGTTCTACTATCCGCGTTTTGGCCCCGGGATGATGTGGGAAGCGGTTGAACGCCTCGTCGAGAAAGGCGGCGGTCAAGTTTTGTTGAACTCGAACGTTGTGCGAATACGTCGAAAAGGCTCGCGGATCGAGGGGATAGTTGTCTCGCGGGAGGGGCAGGAATCTGAGATCCCGGGTAGCGATTTCATCTCGAGTATGCCCATTCGCGAGTTCATCGAAAAACTCGACCCACCGGCCCCGATCGAGGTCCAAGAAGCCGCTCAGAGACTCCACTACCGAGACTTTCTCACGGTGTGCCTGGTCATCAATCGACCGCATCTTTTCCCCGACAACTGGATCTATGTTCACGATCCCACGGTCCAAGTTGGGCGAATCCAGAATTTCAAGAACTGGAGCCCGGATATGGTTCCGGACCCCTCGAAGTCAAGCCTCGGTCTCGAATACTTTTGTAACGAAGGGGACGACCTCTGGAACACCGCGGACGGCGACCTCGTCGAGCTGGCCAAGCGCGAAATCGACCGCATTGGCCTCGCTAACTACGCCGACGTCGAAGCTGGCTGTGTGTTCCGCGTCGAGAAATCCTACCCGATTTACGACGCCGACTACCGTGATCATCTCGGAATTGTCCGCCAGTTTGTACGTTCGCTGAAAAACTTCCAGACAATCGGGCGCAACGGCTTGCATCGTTATAACAATCAGGATCACGCGATGCTCACCGGCATGCTCGCGGTGCGCAATCTCTGGTTCGGCGAGGCAAATGACGTTTGGACGGTCAACGCCGATCAGGAATATCACGAGGAGATCCGAGCGCTGGAGAAAGTTGTCCGACGCCGGTTTAGCAAACTCGATCGGCTGGCTTTTGGCCTGTCCCTGGGCGTAGCTAGTGGGTCAGCACTCGCCCTCGCCACGCTCTTCCTGGTTCTGAAGGGCGGAGTGGTCGTCGGGCCGACCTTGGACCTCTTGAACCAGTTTTTCCCAGGTTACAGCGTGTCCCTTACTGGTAGCCTGGTGGGGCTTGCCTACGGATTCGCGGCCGGTTTCATCGGCGGATGGGCGTTCGCTCTCCTTCGCAACTCGGCAATGTTTCTAACCCTCGCCATAATTCGTCGCGGGGCCGAATTCCAGGCGCTTCGTAGAGTCCTCGACTACATCTAGACGGAACCGACCGGCGTGACTTCTCAGACGTTCCAGTGATTTTGGAGTAGTACAATGACGCTTCCTTCGGAACTCGAAACCGACTTCCAGATGACCGAAGTGCTCCGCATGCACGCCGTGGCCACCGGAATCGTGGTTGGTTTCACCGCCGGATTGGTTCTCTTCCTGGCGACCAACTGGCTTGTCATTAAGGGCGGTGTGGTTGTCGGTCCACATTTGCTCCTGCTCAGTCAATACTTCATCGGCTATCAGGTCACCTTTGTCGGAAGCCTGGTCGGCTTCGGTTACGCTTTTGTCTGCGGATTTATCGTCACCTATAGTGTCGCCCGTTTATATAACTGGCTCGTTGGCATCGGCGAGCGTCGACAATCGCGAGCGTGACAGCTAGCTGGCGGTAATTTGGCAGTGGGGAGGATGGGCGAGTGTTTGGTACGGGCCTGGACGTTAACCGACAAGGGCGTTGTACCCTGGATGAGCCGGCGATCAGCGTCGTGATTCCGGTCCGTAATGGTGCCGCGGTGCTCCCGCGCTGTCTCGAAGCGGTGTCGCAATCCACGGGCACCGATTGGGAGTGCATCGTCGTCGACGACGGATCCACCGACGACACCGCGCGCATCGCCCACGATTGGAATGCCCGGCTGCTCCACACTGAGAAGCCGAAATCGGGCCCGGGCCAGGCACGCAACCTCGGAGCGGCGGCGGCTCGTTCGACCCTGCTCTGCTTTCTCGACGCCGACATCGTGGTACGGCCAGACACCCTTGCCTCATTTGTTCAATTGTTCGAATCCCAGCCGAACCTTTCCGCGGCGTTCGGCTCCTACGACACGCAGCCGGCCGCGACGAACTCTCTTTCGCAGTATCGCAACCTTTTGCATCACTTCGTCCATCAGACCGGTCAACCGTCCGCGACAACGTTCTGGGCCGGTTGCGGAGCTATCCGAAAAGACGTGTTCCTGGCAGCGGCTGGTTTCAGTCCCGAGTACACCCGACCGAGCATCGAGGATATCGAACTAGGTTACCGCCTCTGGTCGCGAGGCGCCGAGATTCGCCTGGCCAAGCACATTCAAGTGACCCACCTGAAGCGCTGGACCTTCTGGTCGATCCTACGAACCGATGTCCTGGACCGTGCCCTCCCCTGGACCAGACTTATCCGACAATCCAAACATTTACCTAACGACCTCAATCTTCAGATGTCTGGCCGGGTGAGCGCCCTTTGTGTTTTCCTTGGAACTCTACTTTTCGCGGCAGGGTGGTTGGTGCCACTCGCCTGGGTTCCAAGTGTTGCTTGCCTGGTGACGCTGGTGATGTGCAATCGCCGGCTTTATGGGTTCTTCATTCGACACCGGGGAATCGGGTTCCTACTTCGGGTCGTGCTCATGCACTGGCTCTACTTTGCGTATTCCGCGATGGCATTTCTCGTCGGGTCGCTGCAGGCATATTGGTCGACGATGAGGCAGCAGCCGGGGCGACGAGCTCTGACGAACGTAGGCGACCACGAGGGCACGGCCGGATGATCAGGTCTGCCATAACGCGGCGGGAACTTCGGCCGCGCGATTTTACCCAGTCGTTAGACAATTGGACCGCGTCAAGGTGGCCGTGGCTCCTCGTTGCCGTTATCGTCGTCGCGGCCAGCGCGCGAATCTTCGCCGCGGTTCTTGGAAACGGCGACGTCGGCCGCGCCTTCATCGCCCCGGATTCGTTCGAATACGATCACCTGGGGGTCAACCTGGCAACCGGAAACGGGTTTTCAGAGGTGTCAACCGCGCCGTTCGTACCGGACATCGCTCGAACGCCGGTTTATCCTCTCGTCCTCGCGGCCTTGTACGCGGTCGGGGGGCATCGTCCGGTCCTTGGGGTAGCCCTGGGTGTGGTGTTCGGCGTTCTCGCCTGTGTCCTCGCGGCTCAACTCGGTCGGGATGCCTACGGAGGGGCGGTGGGAATCGTCGCCGGCTTCCTCCTCGCGATCGACGAAGTATCCGCGGTCTACAGCATTATGTTGATGACCGAAACTCTGTTTACCGTGTTTATCTTACTCGCGGCACTCGACCAGGGCCGATACCTCCGCGAGGGACGGATGGTCCGGGCGGTGTCCTCGGCAATCTGGACCGGGCTAGCCATCCTCACGCGGCCGATTGGCCTCTTTCTTCCGCTTCTGTCGGGGCCAGTTCTCGCGGGGATCGGTCCGAACCGAACGCGACAGCTACGGGTCGTTCTGACGGCATCCGTGGTCATCGTCGGCATGGCCTTCCCTACGGTCTGGACCCTACGAAACTATCTGGTGTCTGGTTTGGCGCAACCAACGTCGCTGATCGCGATCAACGGCTACTATTACCGCGCCGTACCTTTGGAAGGCGCTTCCCCGGATCCAAACCTCCCGCGACTAGCGGCTTTGCCCGGGTCGTCGACGGGTGACGAGAATGCTCACGTTCTGATGGCGATGGAGAACCGTAGTCTGCAGCTCGTCCTCGCCAACCCGCTGGGCTACGCCCGAATCCACGCCTCAGGCATACTCCGCATGCTCGGTCCGGATCGCGATGCTTTGGGTCAACTGACCAAAGGCGTGCCGCCTACGGCGGTCTCCGCGACCACGGTATCCAGTTTCATTGCCGAGACTGTCCATAACCATCGACCGGAGACGAGCGGAATCATCTTGGACCTCGAATCCGCGCAACTCGTCTTCCTTTACGCCCTGGCAATTGTCGGAACCTGGGCCGGGATTCGGCAGTTGGGTCGCACCAGGCACACGATACTGTTCTGGAGTCTCATCGGATACTTCCTGGCAATCTCCGGCCCGGAGGCGTATCCGCGCTTTCGCGTACCGATTATGCCGTTCATCTCAATCTTGGCCGCGCTCGGGGTACGCACGGTTTGGCGACGTTTCCGTACGGTCGTTCGTTCCCGTTCGTTCGGATCTGGACCAGTGTTGTCTCCAAACGCGAGGGTTCGCCCGTGAGTGAGTTTTCCGCGGACGCTTCGGCGCGCGTGTCAGAAGGTGGAGGCCGACGCCGGTTTACAGCGGTCGTCGCGTCGGCCAACGCGCGGCAAACCGTGGCGCGATGTCTTGCCGCGCTGGAGCGCCAGTGCCAGAAAGGTGTCGACCAGATCATCCTCGTAGACAGCTCGCGTGATGGCACGGCGGACTTCGTCCGGCAGCACTTTCCGAACGTGGAAGTCGTCGAACTCAGCGAGCCCAAACTCATTCCTCAACTCTGGGGAGAAGGGGCACTGCGCGCGACCGGTGACGTGGTCGGCTTGTTAACCGCTCAAGTTGTACCGCTCGACTCCTGGGTCCAGGCGCATCTTCAGGCCCACGCGCTTGGCGACTGGAGCGCGGTCGGCGGTCCGATTAGTCGGAGCGCCGACCTTACCGTGGTCGACTCCGCGGTTTACTGGCTGAGATTTGCCCGCTGGGCGGTACCCTCCTATCGCGGCGTCGTCGACGATGTTGCCGGCGACAACGCGAGCTACCGTCGAGACACGATCGCGGCTCAGCGCGATCGCATCCAGCGCGACGGGTTCTGGGAGAACGAGTTGCACCAGATTTTCCGCGCGAACGGTGGCCGTCTATTCGCGGCGCCGGACGCGACGGTAAGCTTCGTCGGCAAGAACACCTTTGGGGGCGTCGCGCGCCAGCGGTGGGAGCACGGTCAGCGGTTTGGCGCGCAGCGGGTCGCGAGTGCGGGCGGTGCAATGCGCGTTGCGCGCGTCGTGACCTGGCCTTTGACTCCCTTCGTGTTTCTGGCTCGTCTGCTCGCGCGCGCCCGAGAGTGCGGTGGAACGACAAACTTCGCGCGCTCGCTCCCGGTACTCGGATGCTTCGTCGCGGCCTGGAGCCTGGGGGAGTTGCGCGGATACCTGAGTGGCGAGCAGGAAGCAACGGTAGCGGCGAACCCGCTCAAGGCGCGGATGTAATGGGTACGGCTCAGACGAGGGCGCACGACGTAAGCCTCCACGTGGCCACCAACGAAGCGGGGAACACCCTGGCGGTTCCGGACGTCTCGGTAGTGATCGCGTCGGTTAACGGCGCCAGTTTCCTCGACGCTTGCCTGGGCGCGCTGACCAAGCAGCAAGGAAGCGTCCGAGGTGAGATCGTCGTCGCGGACCGGGTCGGCGGTGAGGTGCGCGAGCTGATCTGCCAAAAGTATCCACACGTGAACTTGCTCTCTTTCGACAAGCAACTGTCGATCCCCGAGCTACGGTCCATCGGCATCGCGCGGAGTCACGGTCGGCTGGTCGCGGTAACCGAAGATCACTGCGTGCCTGCCCCGAATTGGTTCGAACGCATCGTCGCGGCGCATCGGGCCGACCACATCGCCGTCGGTGGCACAGTGGAAAATGGAGCCACTGAGAGACTCGTCGACTGGGCAGTGTTCCTTTGCGAGTACCACCGTCACACCGGTCCCATCGCCGAAGGGGTTTCCAGGGACCTACCGGGGATGAATGTCGCCTACAAGCGGGCGGCCTTTGACCATCTCCAGGATTTGCTAGCAAACGGTAGCTGGGAGACCGCCCTCCACGCCCGACTGCGCGAGAAGGGCCTTACGTTGTACTTCGACCCGTCAGTCCAGGTTCTCCATCGAAAGTCGTTTACGATTGGCGGGTTTCTCAGCGAGCGTTACAACTACGCTCGCGCTTTCGCGGGGAAGCGCGTTGAAGGCGCGGCACCGTCGCGTCGTCTCGCATACGGGATCGGCGCGCTCGCCTTGCCTCCCCTGCTGCTTACGCGGATAGCCTCACACCTGTTTCGGCGTCGGTGCTATCGGCTTCGTTTCGTCGAGACGCTGCCGCTGCTGATTCTTTTCGTCGGCGGCTGGTCCATTGGCGAGTGCGTCGGTTATCTCCGGGGTCCAGGCAACAGTCTCGCGAAGGTAAAGTAGGATGAAAAACGACCGGGGCGCTCTGACAATCGGGGTTGACCTGAGTTGCTGGACGAATCAGCGCGGCTACGGCCGCTATACTCGTAACGTTGTCCGGGCGCTCTTGGACTGTGACGGCCCCCACCAATTCGTCGGCTTCGTCGACGCTGCCACGGCCGTCAATGGGGGAATTCCGGACGGGTTCCCGGTGGTTTCGGTGAATCAATCGGAGCCCCCTTCCCAGGCAGCGAACGCCTTCGGAAGACGCGGCATCCGCGACATCGGTCGAATGTCGCGCGCCGTCGCTCGATCCGGCGTTGACCTGATGTTTTTCCCCAGCTCGTACTCCTACTTTCCCGTCCCGCCCTGGATGCGCTGTGTCGTCGTCGTCCACGACGCCATCGCGGAACGCTGGCCAAAACTCATCTTCCCCACGCTCAGTGGACGGGTAGCCTGGACGATCAAGTCGCGCCTGGCTTGCTGGCAAGCTAACCGGGTCGTCACGGTGTCGACGGCCGCGGGGAAGGCGATTCGCGACCATCTCGGGGTCTCGGAAGGGCGCCTGCGGGTCGTCTACGAAGCCGCGGATCCGATCTTCGGCGCCGGTGAAGCGCCCGGGGAACCAGATGCCGACGTACGCCTTCGCTACGGCTTACCAACCGACAAGCTGCTCCTGCTCTACGTCGGCGGCCTCAGTCCGCACAAAAATCTCGGAGCTTTAATCGCCGCCTATTCCCGGCTGACCGCTCAGCCCGAGGACGCGAATCTCGTGCACCTCGCGCTCGTCGGGGAAACCGAGCGCGAAGTCTTTTACTCCGCCTACCATCAGCTCGTGGCCCAGGTACGGCAACTGGGTCTCAGCGAGCGGGTCACCTTTACCGGTTACGTCCCGGACGCGGATCTCGTGCACCTGTACCGCACGGCGACGTGCCTGATTCTGCCCTCCCGAGATGAAGGATTCGGTCTCCCGGTTGTCGAAGCCATGACGTGCGGCAGCCCGGTCATCGCGAGTCGCGCGGGTGCGCTGCCCGAACTGGTTGGCGACGCTGGTTTGCTGGTCGATCCGGATGACGTCGAAGAGTTTTCCGGGGCGTTGCGTCGCATCGCCTACGATCCTGGCCTACGAGCCGAACTTCGATCGCGAGGTTTGCGGCGAGCATCGGAACTGAGCTGGGAAAAAGCAGCCCTGAACCTGTTGCGGATCTTCCACGAGGTGGGCGATCCAACCCCGGCATCGGTGACAGTCGGATGAACGACGTTTTGGCTAGCCGCAACGACACCCGCGGGGGCAGTCTCAACTTCTGTATGGTGACAACCTTCTATCCGCCTTATCACTTCGGCGGCGACGCGATGTACATCTACCGCCTGACGAATGAGCTGGCTCGGCGGGGTCATCGGGTCACCGTTGTACACTGCGTCGACGCGTACAAGTTTCTGCGCGACGCCGAGCCAACCGACAACTTTCCCCACCATCCAAACGTCACGGTACACCGACTGCGCAGTCGCCTGGGAAAGTTATCGCCTCTCATCACCTACCTCACCGGTCAGCCGGGACTGAAATCCGCGGAGTTCGATCGCATCTTTGCCGCGCGGCGGTTTGATGTGATCCATTTTCACAACATCTCGCTCGTCGGCGGACCGGGAGTACTGCGTTACGGGAACGGAGTCAAACTCTACACGACCCACGAACACTGGCTGGTTTGTCCCATGCACGTGCTCTGGAAGTTCAATCGCCAGCCGTGTGACCAGCCGGCCTGCATGCGCTGCACCCTCGCGTTTCATCGCCCACCGCAACTCTGGCGCTACACTGGCTTGCTTGAATCGCAACTCGGCGAGGTCGATCTGTTCCTGTCGCCGAGTCGATTCACCCTCGATCAACACGTCGAGCGCGGTTTTCGCTGGCCGATGCGCCACCTCCCACACTTCCTCCCGACGGCCGAGACCAGCGGCAACTTCGCCGATTCCCCGGACGATTACCCGCTTCCGACGGAGCGCCCTTACTTCCTATTTGTCGGCCGGCTAGAAAAGCTCAAGGGACTGCAAGTGGTCATCGACAAGTTTCGCGATTATGCTGCCGCGGATCTGATCGTGGCCGGCGACGGCGACTATGGACCGGAACTCCGACGCCAGGCGGCTGGTCTCAAGCACGTGCACTTCGTGGGCAGAGTTCAACCCGGACCGCTCCGGAGTCTTTTCGCCCGGGCTATCGCGCTTGTCGTACCTTCCGTCGGCTATGAGGTCTTTGGCCTGGTGAGCATCGAAGCATTCGCGCAGCGAACGCCCGCGATCGTCCACGACCTCGGCGGTCTCGCCGAACCGGTGACGGACAGTCACGCGGGCTTCACCTATCGCACGACTGACGAAATGATCGCCGCGATGGAAGCGTTGCGAACCAATCCTGGTCTTCGTCACGAAATGGGCGAGCGTGCCCACGCGGCGTACCATCGCCTCTGGTCCGAGGAACCGCACCTCGACCGGTATTTCGCCCTGATCGACGAGGCACGGACTCGAAAAGCGTCACTGACGGCCTCTCCGTCATCGAGGAGCACGCCGTGAAGCTTCCGATTTTAACCTACCACAGTTTGGATACTACCGGCTCGCCGGTATCGGTGGATCCGGAGTCGTTCCGCCGGCAGCTGATCCGCCTGCGCGAGGCCGGGTACCGCGCGGTGCCGCTGCGCGACGGCCTGGCCGAATTGGCGACGATCAATCCGGATTCCAAACTGGTCGCCTTGACCTTCGACGACGGCTACGCGAGCGTCCTGAGCATTGCCTACCCAATCCTCGCGGAGTATGGCTGGCGGGGAACGGTGTTCCCGGTCACCGGCTACGTTGGCCAGAAGAACCGCTGGCCGACCCAGCCGGCCTCGATACCCGAGACCAGGCTCATGGATTGGGGAGACCTGCAAGCCATGGCGGACGCGAACTGGGAAATTGGCGCTCACACCCGAACGCACCCGGATTTGACCACGGTCGACGAGTTGGCGGGCGAGATTTACGGCGCCCGGTCCACGGTTGAGGATCGCCTCGGCAAGGAGGTATCAAGCTTCGCCTATCCGTACGGGCGCTTCAACGACCGGGTTCGCGAGTGCGTCCGAGCCGGGTTCGCGGCGTCGTGCACCACGACTATGGCGATCGCCGAGACCTCCGCCGACCGCGCAACTCTACCGCGTCTCGAGATGTGGTACTTCTCCCGCGGCGGCACCCATCGCCTTCTCGCGTCGCGCTTGCTGGAGCCCTACGTAACGCTGTGCCGCTCGATTCGCCGGGGTCGCCGGTTGCTTCACCAGGTTCGACACGGCCTCATTGGGGAAAAGGCGTAAGTGAATGATCGAACCCGTCCGCCGTCTGATCCAAGACGATCAACGAATGCAAGCGAGGCGACACCTATGACGTCCGCGCCAAAAGTGCTCACACCGCTCTATTACCAGCGCCTCTACGACATTGAGCAGGCTCACGGCTGGAGCCGAAGTATGCGGGAACTGGCCGGCGTCCTTCTCGACCCGATCGCCCGCACCAGGAGGCGCTGGCGGATCCTGGACGTTGGCTGCGGCACCGGTGCCATGCTTGACTGGCTACAACGCTTTCCCGGCGCTGAGATCGTCGGCCTCGACGTTTCGTCGGATGCCCTTGGCTTCTGTCGAACGCGCGGCCATCGCGCTCTCGTCGAGGGGTCGGCGCTGGACCTGCCGTTTCCGGACGGTAGCTTTGACCTCATCATCTGCACCGATGTGCTCCAGCACCTGCCGAACCCGCCGGGCGACCGAGCCGCGCTGCGTGAGGCCCACCGCGTCCTCGACGACGGCGGCTACATTTACGTTCGCACCAACAGTCGGTTCGGCATCGGGTCGCCGACCGGAGCGGAGCGCGAGAACTACCGCCGCTACGGACTGTCCGAACTTCGGGCGTCGTTTGAAGAGGCCGGCTTCGTCGTCCAACGGGCCACCTACGCGAATTGCCTTCCTTCGCTTCTGGCCCTTGCCCGGGACCGTCTGACCGGGCGACTACAGCAAATGCGAGAGCACGACCTGGGACTTCGCTTGCAACTCCGCCCGCCAGCCCTGCGGTGGATCGATAGTTTACTCGCGGGCATTCTGCACTTCGAAGCGCGGTACGTTAAGCGGCCTGGACGCACCCTTCCGTTCGGACACTCCCTGGTTGCGCTCAGCCAAAAGCCAGACCGGGTGAGGTTGTCCAATCGCCTGGACGGCGTGGTGGGGAGGGTTTGAGAGTGAGCCTCGAAAGCCGGCAGGAAAATGTTCGCAACATCGCCGAGCACTACGAATACGTCGCCGACGTGTTCGGGCGAGAGGAATCCTACCGTGGGAACGCCTGGATGTCCCCAGCGCCCATCATGAATATTGGCTACTGGGAGCGAGGAGCCACTAGCGCTCGCCAGGCCCAGGAAGATTTCGTGCACTTCGCCGCGAGCCGCCTTGGTCCGCTCGAAGGACGTCACGTCCTCGACGCTGGCTGCGGTCTGGCTGGACCGGCGTCGATTCTTGCCCACGACTACGGTGCTCAGATCGACGGTATAACCATCGTGCCGCGTCAGATCGAGTGGGCGCAAAGGTTCCTGGCCGCGCACCAACTCGACGACCGGGTTCGGGTACATCTTGGAAGCGCGATGGACATGCCATTCGCCGACGAGACATTCGACATCGTCCTGAGCCTGGAAGCCGCGCACTGCTTTGCCGACAAGTCGCGATTTCTCGCCGAGGCATCGCGCGTTCTTCGACCAGGCGGGACACTCCTGGTCATCGACCTCATCGCGACCCGACCGGAGCTCATCTTTTGTTGGCAACCGGCGCTCAAGCTACGTCTCATCACCGCACGGCAATGGGAGACGCTGCTGTCGTCGGCAGGATTTCGGATCGAAGAGAGTCAACTCATCGGCCGGCAAATCTATCCGGGTTACCGACGCTGGCTGCTCCTAACCGCGGCGGAACGACGCGATAAGCTCTTCAAGCGGATTTGCCCCGACGAAACCAACGGACTCGTTCGGAGTGGTGCGCGGATTCGAGCCTGGGCAACCGAGTTTGCTCTGTGCCGTTCGGTTTTGCCGCTAGCGAGTCGGGTCGGCCTACGCGAATATGGGTTATTCCTGGCTCGCAAGTCGCGAGCCGCGTGATCGCGAAAGGATCCCAGGAAATGGATTGGACAAAAACGCGTGCCGTCGTCACCGGAGCGGCCGGGTTCATTGGTAGCCATCTGGTGGAACGACTCGTGTGCTCGGGTGCCGAGGTCACGGCATTTGTTCGTTACAACTCCCGTAGCGGCGTCGGGTTTCTGAGCGGGATCGACGACCGGACGTTGCGGATCGTTCCGGGCGATGTGACCGACGTCGACGCGGTCCGCAAGGCAATCGAAGGCTCCGACGTCATCTTCCACCTTGCCGCGCTTGGCAGCGTGCCGTATTCATTCATCCATCCGAATCAGGTCATCCAGGTCAACACGATGGGAACCGCCAACGTGCTGACCGCGGCGCGAGACGTTGGCGTGAGGAAGATCGTGGTCACGTCCACGAGTGAGGTGTACGGAACCGCCCGCTACGTCCCGATCGATGAGGCGCATCCGAAGCAGCCGCAATCACCATACGCGGCGAGCAAGATTGCCGGCGATGCGGTCGCCCTCAGCTTTTACCACGCGTTCGGATTACCGGTGTCGATCGTGCGCCCGTTCAATACGTTTGGCCCACGACAATCCGATCGCGCCATTATTCCGACGATCATCGCCCAGGCGCTCACGCGAGATGAGGTTCGGATCGGCAATGGCAGGCCAACCCGCGACTTCACTTTCGTGGCCGACACCGTTGAAGGTTTTATTCGCGCTGCCGAGTCAGATCAGTCGGTCGGTCAAGAAGTCAACCTCGGCGCGGGCCACGAGATCTCCATCTCGGCGTTAGTTGAAAGAATCGTGGCGCTGGTGGGACGGCCGGTCTCGATTGCGTCGGATGAGCAGCGCATCCGATCCGATCAGACCGAGGTGACGCGCCTCCTCTCGAACAACGCGAAGGCTCGCGAGTTAATCGGCTGGCAGCCAACCGTTGGACTCGACGAGGGACTACGTCGAACCATTGAGTGGATCCGCGCTAATCGCGGAGACTACGATCCCACTACCTATCGAGTGTAGACGTCACCAGGTGGGAGGCGAGAGATGAAAGCGGTGGTATTAGTCGGAGGTCTGGGGACGCGCTTGCGCCCTTATACGTTTTGCATCCCGAAGCCATTGTTGCCATTCGGCGAAAGGCCGATCTTGCAGGTCATCATCGAGCACCTCCGGCGACACGAGGTCGCCGAGGTGATCCTCGCGACCGGCTATCAGGCCGAACTGATTCACGCCTTCTGTGGCGACGGAACGCGATTTGGCTTGGAGATTAGCTACGTCCACGAAAACGAGTCGCGGGGCACGGCCGGGCCGCTCGCGCTGCTGCGCGACCGGATCGATCCAGACGAGACCTTCGTCCTCATGAACGGCGACATTATTACCGACCTCGACTTCGCCGATTTCGCGGCGTTCGCGGAGCGCAACGATTTCGATCTTACGGTCGGGTACACCCGCTACGTTTATCAATCGCCGTATGGCGTTTTGAAACTTGCCAGCGGCCAGGTTCGCGGCATCGAAGAGAAGCCAACGACGGAGTATCCGATTAGCGCGGGCATCTACGCGGTCAAGGGACGCGCCCTGGAGCACGTTCCCGCCGACACGTTCTACACCATGCCGCAACTCATTGAGGATTTGATCGCGGCCGGCCGCCCGGTGGGAGCCTATCCCATCGAGGGGTTCTGGATCGGACTCGAGAGCGTCGCGCACTTTGACGAAGCATTAAAGCGCCTCAACGATGGCGTGGGAGACGTGGCCAGTGCGGTCAACTGACAGTCGGGTGGACGCGCGGATCGAAACCACTCCATCAGGATCGACCGAGAAGATGAAAGTCCTGGTGCTCTCGCGTTCGTACCCGAACAGCATCCTGCCACTTCACGGACTGTGGGTGCAGCGACTCGTTCGACATCTCGCCACGCATTGTGAGGTGAAGGTTGTCGCACCGGTACAGTACTGTCCCCCGCTGCCCGGACTGCCGGAATACTACCGTCGCTTCCGGAGAATCGAGGAACAGTCGTGGTCCGGCTCGGTCGAAGTCCTGCACCCGCGCTACCCGGTCGGTCCAGGAACGCTGCTCCACGGCGTCGAGGCAACGGGTTGTTATCTCGGCATCCGTGGCTCAGTGGCGCGTCTCCGCCGCGATTTCCCGTTCGACCTGATCCACGCCCACCACACCTATCCCGATGGCGTCGTCGCGGCGCGCCTTAGCCGACAGTTCGGGGTGCCGTTCGTCGTTACCGAGCAGTCCCCGTGGCTGCCCTGGATGGCCGAGCGAGCCTACATTCGTCGTCAGGCGCTCTGGGCGGCAAACCGCAGCAAGTACCAGGTGGCGATCAGCCGATTAGTCCGCGACGAGATGGTGCAGTTGCTGGGCGATTCCTCCCGAGTGCGGATCATTCCGGATGGAGTCGACGGTGAGGCGTTCACGCCAGGCGCCGATAGCACGAACTGGAATCCCAATCAAATCGTCTTCGTGGGCTTCATTAACTACATCAAGGGATTTGACATTCTCCTGAAGGCCCTGCAGCAACTCGGCCAGCGCCGCCCTAACACCCGGCTCGTCGTCGTCGGCGGCAGTTACTTCCGGGGCAAGAAGATTTTGGAAGATCGCCTCCGTCAAATGACCGTCGACCTCGGCCTTTCCAACGTCGTTCAATTCGCCGGAACGAAGTCCCTGCCGGATCTCGTCCAGACCATACGCGAGAGCGCGCTGCTCGTCCTGCCTAGCCGATCGGAAAGCTTTGGGTCGGTCCTGGTCGAGGCCCTGGCGTGTGGAACACCGGTCGTAGCCACGAAGTGCGGCGGACCGGAAGACATCGTCACCGACGAGGTGGGGCGGTTGGTCCCGCGCGAGGACCCCGACGCGCTCGCCACGGCGCTGGAGGACGTTCTAGAAAATCGACACCGTTTCGATCCCGCTTCTCTGCGACGGTACGCGCTGGCCAATTTCGATTGGGCGCGCATCGCGGAAAAGTACATCGACCTCTATCGCGAGGCGCTGGATCGCTCCTTCATCAAACAGTCGGAGGGGGTTTGAACGCGTGGTGACCCAAATAAAGCAACTACAGGTCGCGCTGTACATCGATCCGCCCTCGCACCACTTCTTGCGCGACGAATTCTTTAAAGTCAACGACCCGCGATTCGCCAACGGTGACTCCGTGCTGGCGCCCTGGGCATACGTGCACGACTACTTTGAGGCACGGGGAATACCGGTACACACGCCGGACCTTATGCCGCCGCCGACTGAGGGCCTCCACAACGTCTACGTGTCGTTCGGCATGCTCGATAAATACCGTCAACTGTCCCGACGGACCGACACGACGGTGAGCGGGTACTTTGCGCTTGAATGTCCGATCGTCGAACCGTCGCTGTATCGCGAGTTGGGTCGGGCCCAGCAGCATTTCAAACGCGTCTTCACCTGGACTGACAGCGAGTCGCTCGAACCATTTGTCGGCGGCCCCCTCCGGTGCGAGCCATTCTACTGGCCGCAGGCCTTCGACCGGGTCCACGAGGATCTGTGGAGCCGCACCGATCGGAAGTTCCTGACAATCATCACCAATCATCGACTGCCCCGAGTGTATGACCGAGAACTCTACACCGAGCGGGTGCGGGCCATTGCCTACTTTGCCCAATTTGGCGAAATCGACTTGTACGGACCGGGCTGGGACGAGCCCCCGTACCGGGTCGGGAGAACCCGCGGACCGTACACGCTGAAGCGGATCCACCGTGCCTGGCTACGGCAGTGGGATCGCATCCATCCGGATCCCCTGAGAGTTGCCGCGCGAAAGGTTTGGCGCGGTCCAACCCCCACCAAAAGCCAGACGCTCAGTCAATACACCTTCGTACTCTGCTTCGAGAACATGATCCTGAAGGGGTGGATCACCGAGAAGATCTTCGACTGTTTCTACGCCGGCACCGTTCCGATTTACTGGGGCGAGCCGAATATCGAGCGGATTATCCCGCCGGAATGCTACGTCGACATGCGTCAGTTTGCCAATTACGACGAGCTACGTCGGTTCTTGAAGTCGCTAACCTCGGATCAGATCCAAGGCTTTCGAGAGGCCGCGCGATCCTACCTGGGCTCGCCTCAGGCAAAGCCCTTTATGAAAGACGCGTTCGTCGACATCTTCCGTCGCATCATTCGGGAAGATGTCGGCATCTACGTGAAGTAACCGGCAGGAGAGCTTGCTCGTGGGAAGCGAAACGGTCCAATTCTTCGACGACGTTGCCGACGACTACGCCGGCTGGTACGAAGCGCCGACTCCGGGGGGCCACGCCCTGCGAGAGCGGCAGCAACGGGCCCTGGAACTTCTGGAACCGCCGCCCCGACGCGTGCTCGATGTCGGGTGCGGCGCCGGTACGCTGGTGGGCGAGCTGCGGCGGCGCGGCTACGACGTCTGGGGCGTCGACGCCGCGCCACGCATGATCGAGCAGTGCCGGAGTCAATTCCCCGAGGTCGAAGAAGGCCGTTTCGCGGTGGACGACGCGACGAGATTGAACCAGCCCGACGCGTCGTTCGACCTCGTCACCTGTTTCGGAGTTATCGACCGTCTGCCACCGGTCCAAACGACCCGAGAATTGGCGCGGGTCCTCCGACCGGAGGGAACCCTGCTGGTGGCTTTCCCTAATCGCGTCAGTCCCTATGCCTGGTGGAAAAACGATGTCTACTATCCGGCCCTGTCGGTGCTTCGTCCAGTCGCCTATGGCGCTTTGCGTCGCCCGCCGCCTCCGGCGTTACCGCGAAGTCGCGCCCATCTGCAGTCAGTGACCTCGGCAACGCGTCTGCTGGGTGCGGCCGGGCTGGTTGTGACCGACGTCGCCTTCTACTATTTCAATCCGTTCCTCTCGCCCGTCGACGAACTGCTGCCGCGCTGGACACTTGGTCCGGTCCAGAAACTTGCGCGGCTCCGCGAGACCCCCTGGCGCTGGCTTGGCGCGGGCTTCATCCTGAAGGCTCGCAAGAAGTGACCGGGAATGATGCGCGACTCAGCCGACACGATGATTCAACAGTTTCCTGAGGGAGCACCCATGCGATACGAGAAAGCCATCGTCCTGAATCCGCCAAACCCGCCAGGCTACGTCTCCAACAAGGACTCGATGGGCGGGTTTGGACAACTCTACGGGACGGGCGCGACCGTCTTCCCCACCATCGACCTGGTGTATCTGGCCAGTTGCCTGACGGAATATCAACTACCCATCGAGGTTGTCGAGTGTGCCGGCATGCGACTGTCCCGAGAGGACCTGATGGTCCGGCTGGCCACCGTCATTCCCGAAACCGCGGAGCCATCCGTCCTCGTCGTCGCGCGGACGTCGGCGCCAACCCTCGACTGGGATCTCTCGGTTTGCGCCGACGTCAAGAAGCGGTGGCCTGCCGCCCGAATCGCCATTTATGGTCCGGTAGTTCCGCACGTGACGAAGCGGGTTCAACGCGAGCCCTGCGTTGACTACATCATCCAGGGCGATCCGGAAGAGTCGGTCCGCGATTTGATGACTGGCGAACCCGAGGAGTCGATTCGAGGCCTCACCTTCCGGTCGGCCGACAACTGGACCGCTAATGCTCAGCGCCCGCTGATTCGGGAACTTGACACCCTTCCGTTTCCGAAGTGGGAACTGTTCCCAATCGAGAACTACCAACTCCCGCGGTCCTCGGTGCATAACACGATCAAGTTCCTGCCGATGCAGACCTCCCGAGGCTGCCCAATCGGCTGCCATTACTGTCCCTATCCGGTCGGTCAGGGACTGCTCTGGCGCTATCGCAGCCCCCAAAACGTGGTCGACGAGATGGAGCACCTCGTCCGGGATCTCGGGGTAAAGTACATTCTGCTGCGCGACCCGATGTTTTCCCTGAACCAGAGACGCGTGATCCAGATCTGCGACGACATCGTCCAGCGTAAGCTGGACTTCGAATGGCGTTGCGAGACCCGCATGGACTTCTTGAAAGAGGAAACCTTACGAGCAATGGCCCGGTCGGGCTGCACCGGACTGAACTTCGGCGTGGAAAGCGCCGACGTGGAGATCCAGAAGGGCGTTGGCCGTCGCCCGATTCCGCCGGAGCAGTTCCGAACGACGATGGCGCAGTGCCGCGAACTGGGTATCAAGACCTTCGCGTTTTTCATCATCGGCCTCCCCGGCGACACCGTCGACTCCATCATGAAGACCATCAAGTTCGCGATTGACGTGCAGCCGGATTGGGTACAGTTCACCGCGGCGACGCCTTTCATCGGGACCAAACTGCGCGATTGGGCCGTCGAGCAGGGGCTGGCAACCGAGGACGAGTACGCTTACGTCAACAGCCACGTGGCGGCGATGGGCAACGAGACGCTGTCGCGCGAGCAGGTCGAATCTCTCCACCGTTTCGCACACGTTCTTCAGGAGTATTTCATCAACCGGAAGGGTATCTTCAAAGAAGGCGGCCACGCCGGCACGCTCTCGCAAGCCGCTAAAGTCATTTCGGACGCGGCCAGCTATCACGGCGCGCGGGGCTTTTACACCCTGGCAAAGTGGCACTTTCAGCGGACGATCAAAACGCCGGCGGTTGTACAGGTTGTCGGGTGAAAGTTCTCGTGACCGGAGCCACCGGATTCCTGGGCCACCACCTGTTCCGGCGGCTCGTTGGCGAAGGGCACGCGGTAACCGCGTTTCATCGGTCGACCTCGAATGTCGCGGATTTGCCAGCGTCCGGTGTCGCCCTAGCCATCGGCGACGTGGCCGACGCCGACGCGGTGCGTCGAGCGGTGGACGGGCAGGACGTCGTCGTGCACGCCGCGGCACACCTCGCCTACTGGCGAGGTTTCCGCGACGAGCAGTCGCGGGTCAATCTAGACGGAACGCGGAACGTCGCCCGGGCGTGTCGCGCCGCGGGCGTCGGCCGAATGGTCCACGTCAGCAGCGTCGCGGCAGTCGGCATTCCCGCCGCCGGCGATGGACCCGCCGACGAGAACTTTCCGTTTAACCTGCGGGAAAGCGGTCTGAACTATCACCTGTCGAAGCGACAAGGCGAGGAAGCGGTGAACGAAGAGGTCGCGCGCGGCCTGGACGCGGTGATCGTGAACCCGGGGTCAATCTTCGGACCGGCTCACCGGGGCTACCGGGGCGGCGAGATGATGGAGAAGGTGCGCGGGAAACGCGTGGTCCTCTACTTCGTCGGCGGTATCAACGCCGTGCACGTCGAAGACGTGGTTGACGGCATCGCGCGAGCAATGACCCGCGGACGAAGCGGCCAGCGCTACATCCTCGGCGGCGATAACGTCACCTATCGACACATTGTCGAAGTAGCGATGACCCAGTTGGGACAGCGTTCGATGGCGGTGCCAGTGCCGCCCATCATCACCGGCACGGCGAGCGCGATCTTCGAATCGCTCGGTAGGCTGTCCGGACGGCGCCCGCCGTTCACCCGCGACACCCATTACTGTTCCCAACGTCGGCAATTCTACGCGTCCGACAAAGCCCAAGCGGAATTGGGCTATACCGCGAGATCGTTCGAGACGATTGTGGGCGACTATCTCGTGTGGTCGACAAATCAACGACCACGCGTCCATGGAGAGGCAAGGTTCGTATGAAAGTCGGAATGATCGGGCTCGGCAAGCTCGGGATGCCGGTTGCCCTGGCCATGGATCTCCATGGCCACGACGTGATGGGTTATGACGTCGACCCGGCCAGGATGCAGAAAGATTGCTTCCCTCACCAGGAGGTCGGTCCGAACGGTGAGCGATCAATCGAACCGCTGTTACGCGCGTCGAACCTGCGTTTCGGCTCGCTCGACGAGGTCGTTCGGCACGCCGAGATCATCTTCCTGGCGGTGCAAACGCCCCACCAGCCTCGCTACGAAGGGGTGACTCGGCTCCCCGAAGAACGACGTGACTTTGACTACCGCTTCCTGATCCAGGCGACCAGCAATCTATCGGATGCGATCGCCGCGCGTGGCGAAGACAAAGTCGTCGTGATCATTTCGACCGTGCTTCCCGGGACGATTCGGCGAAACATCCTGCCGATAATCGACGATCACGTCAAGCTGTGTTACAACCCATTTTTTATCGCGATGGGCACGACGATCAACGACTTTCTCAATCCGGAGTTCGTTCTATTTGGGGTGCGCGACGACGAGGCGGCGGCGGTGGCAGAGCGGTTCTACCGCACGCTGCACGACCGACCGTTCTACCGAACCACGATCGAGAACGCCGAATTGACGAAAGTCGCCTACAACACCTATATCTCAATGAAACTCTGTTTCGCCAACACCTTAATGGAGATCTGCCACAAGGTTCCCGGCTGCGACGTGGATCAGGTGACCGGAGCGCTTGCTCTAGCGAACCGGCGTCTTCTCGGTCCGCACTACATGCGTGGCGGAATGGGCGATGGCGGGGGATGCCATCCACGAGATAATATCGCGCTCTCCTGGCTGGCGCAGGGGTTGGATCTCTCCTACGATTGGTTCGAGAACGTCATGGTCTGTCGCGAGCAGCAAACGGAATGGCTGGCTGACCTGATCGAGGAGCACCACCGGGAGCGCGGCTATCGACACCGCGACGTCGGCATTTACGGCCGATCGTTCAAAGCGGGCACGAACCTGACGGTGGGAAGCCCGGCCACCTTGCTCGCGAATCTGCTCGAAGAGCGCGGTTTCGAGGTTCGGATGTACGACCCGTACGTAAACGACACGCCCTGCCCGTTTGACTGGGAGGGCGTGTACTTCGTCGCGACCAACCACCCGGACTTTGCCCGCGCGGACTGGCCCTACGTGCCGGGATCGGTGGTTCTCGATCCGTGGCGCTTCGTCCCGCAACGTTCCGACGTCGAGGTGATCCCCATCGGGATCGGTCCGGTGGGACAAGAGGCTGAACCCGAGTTCTATTCTAACGGGAACGCTCCAGTGGGCCTCTACGTCAAGGCAGGATCCGGAGGCTGAAATGATCGAAGGGGAATCGGCGCGGATCGCGATGAACCCGGGGCGCTCGGCTCGCCTGCCGCGAGTCGAGGCCGGTGAGCAATGGCTACGCCGCACGGGCTCGGGCGCGCTGGCGATCGCTCGCCAACTGTGGCTGCCCTATCTTCTGACCTCAATTCTCATCCTCTACGGCTTCTGGTGGGGCCTGCCGATCCCGCCGTACGTCGCCTCGTCTTTTCAGCCTGACGAGGGCGCGGCGGTCTCCGCGGTCATGCAGCTCAAATTCCCCTCGTTTAATCCCCTGATCCTAGCCTGGGGTACGGCGCTCTTCTATCAGGCGTACCTGATGAAAAAGATTCTGACCGCCGGTGGGCTAATCCACCTATCCAGCGATCTCTGGGTCTACGTGGCTGGGCGCCTGGTCGTCTACCTGTCAGCGCTCGGCGCGATCACTGCCACCTTCCTGGCCGGCCAGAGGCTCTCCGATCGCCGAACCGGGTGGCTCGCCGCGCTTTTCCTTTCGGTTCTCCCGGGATTCGTGATTAGCGGCCACTACTTCAAGATGGATGTACCGGTGGCCTGTTGGATCGCGGTAACCCTGCTCACGACCCTCTGGATGCTGGATGCTCCATCGGTCCGGCGGGTAGCGATTCTTGGCTTCCTCGTCGGCTACAGCGCCTCGGTCAAGTACAACGCCGCGGGTCTCGCGCCGGTCGCGGCAATTGCCGTCGTGCTGGCCTATCGGAAATCCTGGCGCGCCATCCCGATTCTCCCGTTCATCGCCGCGATGACCGCGGGTTTCGCCATTGGCGAGCCGTATGGCTTCCTGAACCTTCCGAGCCTGATCTACTGGGTCCGCTGGGTGGCCGGCGTGGACACCGTTGGCTCACCGTACGCCATCGGCCGGCCCCCGGCCTGGCTGGACTATCCAATCAACATCTTCCCGTACGCGATGACGCTGCCGTTTCTCCTGCTGTTCGCAGTGGCAATCGTTTATGCAATCGCGCGGAGAGTCCGTCACGCATACGTCCTGCTGCTCTTTCTGGTCGCCTACTACCCCCTCCTGTGCGCCGACAACTCCCGCTTCGTTCGTTTTGTCGTCCCCCTGCTTCCGGTCGCCGCGATTCTCGTCGCCCTCCTCGTTCGCGACATCGCCAAAATGAGACGGGGACGGTGGGTCTACCGCGCAGGCGTGTTCGCCCTGGTCGCGTACGTGTTCATCTTCTCGCTGTCGTTCACCCGAGCTTTCGCCCAGCCAGATCCTCGGGTCCAGGGAGAGCAGTGGGTGCAAGCCCATCTTTCAAAGGGCACGCCAATCGCGGTCAGCACTACTCATAGCTGGAATGTGCCGGATCTCCACTTAATTGGCTATCAGTCAGTCAGCGTAGGGGACAGCATCACGAAGCTGGAAGCGGTCAAGGGACCGTACCTGATTCTCTCCGACATTCCGATGCTTGAGTACGAAGAGGCGATCGATCATTATCCGACCCACAAGGCGTTTTACGCCTACATCAACACGCACTACTGCAAGGTGACCTCCTTTCTGAACTCTCAGGAGTTGCTCGGGATCAACAGTCGCGCCGGTCGCCACCTGCCCGGAGACTGGCTCGACCCGAATCCGCGGATCACGATCCTGAAGCGAGCGTCCGGTGGCTGCTAAATCAGGCTCTGGCCAAGGTTTGCCGCGACAAGAAACGAAGGCAAGGAGTTGAGTGGCGTGTCGAATCTTGTGATTGTTAGCGGCGATTTTTCGTCGGGTACGACGCTACTCTTCACTATGTTCCGGAAGACTGGCGATTACTACTGCCTGTATGAGCCCCTTCACGAGAAGCTGTTGGAATACCTGATCTATCCGCTCCGGCCGGACCCGCACCACCCATTCGTCGAGCCGTATTACGACGAATACAAGGGCTTTCGAGAGATTCCGAAGCTGTTCAATCCGGAGTGGGCCGTTAGCCGCCTTTCCCTTGGGCCCGATGAGACTGCCGATGACCTGTACCGATACTTGAGCTATCTGATTGGCACGGCCTTCGGCCGGCAGGAGCGAGTTCTCCTCAAAGAAAACCGTTTCCCGTTTCGCCTTGGCTGGATCCGTTCGCACTTCCCCCAGGCAAAGATTATCCACATCTACCGCGAGCGCGAGGATCAGTGGCGAAGCATCGTCCGACGGGGACAGGAGTACGTGGGGCGAGAGGATATCGGCCAGAACCGCGTCGATTTCGCCGGATTCAACGTTGGGCGCTTCTGCGACGAACTCGCCGGCAGCTTTCCCGAACTCGCCGCGCACAACTTTCAGAACGGCCACGACCGATTCGCCAAACTCTGGGAGCTCAGCTACGAAAATCAGGCGCGCTACGCGGACATTTCGGTGAATCTAAGTGACCTTACGCGAGACTTTGATGCGACGGCGAGTCGCATTGGCCAGTGCATTGGATACGCGTTCGACCTCGACGCGCTTCGGCCACTCGTCGTCAAGCCGGAGGAGCGAGCCACCATCCCCATCGGCAAGACGAGCCTACGGCAACGGGTTCAAGCCTCCGTCGATCGACTCGGAAGACGCTACGCCCGAGCGCGGCTGACTGCTCGCGGGATCTTACGCGGATGAGCACGACTCGCTTAGGCGACCGCGTCATCACAGAGGACATCCAGGTCATTCTCGCCGACCTCGACCCGCTCGCGCGGGAACTGCGGGGCTCGACGCTACTCATCACCGGTGGTAGCGGATTTCTCTGCAGTTACTTCGTCGAGACCGTCGCGGCGCTAAACTTGCTCGACGATGGGCCGCCCTGTCGGCTGATCGTCGTCGACAACCTCGTAACCGGACGTCGTGGGCGTCTCGGCCACCTCGACGGTCGACCGCATATTCGCTTCGTCCAGCACGACGTGACCCAGCCGCTCGACCCCGGCGAGCCAATTGACTGGATTATCCACGGCGCGAGCATCGCCTCGCCGACCTTCTACCGTCGCTATCCACTGGAAACGATCGACGTAAACGTGACCGGCACCCGACGTATGCTCGAACTGGCTCGATCTGGCGCCCGGGGGATGCTGTACCTGAGCACGAGTGAGGTCTACGGCGATCCAGACCCGGCCTTCGTCCCAACGACCGAGGATTACCGAGGAAGCGTTTCCTGCACCGGACCGCGGGCTTGCTACGACGAGTCTAAGCGGCTGGCGGAAACCCTCTGCGTGACCTATCAACAACTCTACGCAGTATCGGTGAGGATTGCCCGGCCATTCAACGTCTATGGTCCCGGGCAGCGCCTCGACGACCGCCGAATCATTCCCGACTTGATCGGCGCGGCATTGCGTCAGGAGCCGCTTGTCCTCTACAGCGACGGTCGGGTCACCCGATCCTTCTGTTACATTACCGACGCGGTTCGCGCCTTCTGGCGGATCTTGCTCGCGGGTGTCGGGGGCGACATTTTCAATGTCGGAAATGACGAAGAAATCTCTATCCGCGATCTTGCCGGGGTCGTCGCCAACGTCGGCGCCGAAATTCTTGGTCCCCCCCGTTCCATCGTGGAGTCGCGGGTAAGCGACGACGCGCACTACCTGACCGACAATCCGCGGCGGCGCTGTCCCGATCTCACCAGGCTGCGCTCCCGTTTTCCCTGGGAGCCGCGCGTTTCCATCGCCCAAGGGCTCGCGCGGACATTGCGGTCCTACGCCGAAGTCGCGGAGGTGAAGGATTAGATGCGGGTTGCGATCGTGGGATCGGGTTACGTTGGACTGACGACGGCGGTGTGTCTGGCACGGTTGGGCCACACCGTGCGCTGTGTCGACGTTCTGGAACAGCGGGTTGGGGAGATCAACGCCGGCCAGGCCCCGTTCTACGAACCGGGATTCGCCGAACTTCTGTCGACGGCGATCGCGACGGGACGACTCCGGGCCACGACCCGTGTCGCTGAAGCCGTCCAGGCAAGCGAGGTGACCTTCATCGCGGTCGGCACCCCGGAAGGCGAACGGGGCATCGACCTCAGCTTTGTCGCGCAGGCGGCCCGCGAGATCGGCCAAGCGTTACGAGACACGGAGAACTATCACGTCGTCGTGGTGAAAAGCACGGTAGTTCCCGGTACGACGGATACGCTGGTGCGAACGCTCCTCGAGGAACATTCCAGCCGGCGGACGGGCGAGTTTGGCCTGTGCATGAATCCGGAGTTTCTTCGGGAAGGCTCGGCGGTCGCCGATTTTCTCGACCCGGATCGCATCGTCATCGGCCAGTGGGACGAGCGCTCGGGCATGGTCGTCGCCGAACTGTATCGGTCGTTCCAGTGCCCGGTGCTCTTCACGACGCCGCGGAATGCCGAGATGACCAAATACGCGTCCAACGCGCTCCTGGCAACGCTCATCTCGTTCAGCAACGAAATCGCGGCCCTCTGCGAGGCGACTCCGGGCGCCGACGTCCAGGAAGTGATGCGGGCGCTGCACTTCGACCGACGCCTCACTCCGGTCGTCGACGGCCAACCGATCCGCCCCGGCATTTTGAGCTTCCTCTGGGCCGGTTGCGGTTTTGGCGGAAGTTGCCTGCCGAAGGACGTCAACGCTTTGCGCGCTTTCGCCCGCGAGCGGGAAGTTGGTTCTGGCCTGCTGGACGCGGTGATGACCGTCAACCAGCAGCGCCCTTACGGCCTGGTCGATCTCGTCGAGCAAGCCGTCGGTTCACTATCGGACACGACAGTCGCCGTGCTCGGACTGGCCTTCAAACCGGGCACCGACGACGTGCGACGGTCGCCGGCCATTCCGGTCGTCGACGAACTGGTAAGGCGCGGCGCGTTCGTCCGGGCCTACGACCCAATTCTGACAACCCGCGTCCCGCTCCGACAATTAGGTCCACTCGTCGTCGACTGTAACGGCAGCGTTGGCCCGGTCGTGTCCCGTTCGACGCCGGCTGACGCTCTGCGAGATGCCGACGCGGCGGTCATCGTAACGGCGTGTCCGGAGTTTCTCACCTGGGACTGGTCGGACCTTTGTGCGACAATGCGCCGACCGATTGTCGTCGACGGGCGAAACGCGCTTTCCGGCCTCAGGTGGCCCTCGTCAGTGCGCTACATTCCGATCGGTCGCGCCTTTCGTCCGGAAGAGTATTTCCCAACGGTCCCTACCGCGGAACTTGCTTCGAAAGCGGGCGATCAATGATGGATCTGCACCTTTGGAAACGCATTAGCCCACGGCTTCGCCGGCCGGTCGGGCGACGCTTTCCGGTGGCCTCGCCCACCAGTTCCGCCTCTAGTGACGGTCTGTCCGCGCACCTGATCTCGGTCATCGAAACCGCGACTAGTCACAACATGGTGACGAATCGCGATGAACAGTATTACGCGCGCCAGTACGCATACTGGATTATGTCCGAACTGGAAGAGCGATTTCCCAGTGTACCGGTCCGGATTCTTGATCTGGGATGTGGCTACGGCCGCCTCAGTCTGCCGCTGGCAAAATGGTGCGGCGAAAGCGGCGGGCGCGTCACTGGCGTCGACATTGCCCAAACGGCACTTTCGGCGGCACGCCGGTACGCACGCGAGCAGAGACTGGATAACGTCGCCTTTCACGAATCGGACGTCCTGAACTTTACCCGTGAGTTACCGGATGCGTCGGTGGACGCGACTCTGCTTTTGGAGGTAAGCTTCATCCTCACGAACTTTCGCGAGGTTCTCCGCGAGATCACACGCATCTTACGTCCCGGCGGAGTACTATTTCTTGCCTCCCGATCCCAGTACTACAACCTGCTTCAGACGATCCGGGCACAATCGTGGGATGACGCGAAGACGGTTATCGGTCGGCGCGAGGGTCACCTCTTCGGGGGGCCAACCTTCATGACGTGGCAGACTCCTGAGGACGTGCGCGAAATGTTACACCAATTAGGTCTGCGAGTCCGGAGTCAGCGCGGCATCGGCGTCTGCTCGGGAATCGCCGGCGATCCGCTATCCTGGGTAGCGCGACCTTCAAAAATGGGGCAACCCGAGCAAGATTGTCTGATGCAGCTAGAGCTATCGGTCGGAGCCCAGTACGCTGCCTGCGGGCGCTACGTTCTCTCGATCGCCGAACGCCCAGGAAATGCGACCCAGCAGGAGGATCGATGCTTCGAACCAAGGTGATCAAAGTATCCCAGGGCTCCCTCGGCGACGAGGAACTCGCCGCGGTGCGCGAGGCATTCGCGTACGGGTATTTTGGCCACGCCGGGAAGGTCGTCGAGTTTGAGGCCGCGTTGCGGCAGTACCTGGGCGTCGAGCAGGTCGTCGCGACGAATACCGGCACCTCCGCGCTGCATCTCGCGTTAGAAGGACTCGGCATCGGCGAGGGCGACGAGGTGATCGTTCCTTCGCTGACCTTCGTCGCCTGCTTTCAGGCGATCAAGATGGCCGGAGCGTTGCCGATCGCCTGCGACGTCGATCCAGAAACTCTGCTTCTGGATCTCCGCGACGTGGAAAGCCGGATCACCTCGCGGACGAGGGCGATCATGCCGGTCCATTACGGCGGTAGCTCCTGTGACATGACCGCGTTGCGGCAATTGGCAGACCGACACGATGTGTTTCTCGTCGAGGACGCCGCTCACGCGTTCGGATCGACCTGGCGCGGTCAGCGGGTCGGAACCCGCGGCGACATCGCTTGCTTCAGCTTCGATTCGATTAAGAACATTACCTGTGGTGAAGGCGGAGCGATCGCCTGCCACGATGCCGACCTTGCCGAGAGGCTGCGCCGCAAGCGCACGCTGGGGATCGACCGGAGCGCCGCGCCGACGCCGGACGGCGCCCCGCCTAGCTGGCAATTTGAGGTTGCGACGGGCGGCTTTCGGTACCACATGAGCAACATCAACGCCGCGATTGGTTTGGTTCAGCTCGCCCGGCTGGATGGCTTTCTCGCCCGTCGCCGCGAGATCTGTCGGCAGTACGACCACGCGTTCGCGGACATCGCTGGGGTGATCACGCGACCGGTGAACTACGACGAAGTAGCGCCACACGTCTACGTCGTGCGGGTAACCGACGGCCGACGCGACGCGCTGATGCGGCACTTGAAGGAGTCTGGCATCGAGACCGGGATCAACTATGTCCCGAATCACCTTCACCCGTACTTTCGGCAAGCCGGTCGCCCACTGCCAGAGACCGAACGCGCCTTCGCCGAGATTCTAACGTTGCCCCTGCACTATGGCCTGACGTCGTCGGACGTCGAGGAAGTCATCAAGCGGGTCCGAGAGTTTTTCCGCTAGAGCATTCTTCCGAGAGAAGGAAGCGTAGAAGAAAAATGAAAGTCGTAATCTTGTGTGGTGGGATGGGTACGCGGCTGCGGGAAGAAACCGAGTTCCGACCGAAGCCGATGGTGAAGGTCGGCCATCGGCCCATTCTCTGGCACATCATGCGGCTCTACGCCCATTATGGGCTCAATGATTTCGTTCTGTGCCTGGGTTATCGCGGTGAGGTCATCAAGGAGTACTTTTATAATTACGAGCTCCACAACAACGACTTCTCGGTGCGGCTCGGTCGTCGCCGATCGATCGAGTGGCACTCTACCGACGAGAATCTGGACTGGCAGGTCGCGCTGATCGACACCGGCGAGAAGGCGCTCAAAGGCGCCCGGATCAAGCGCATCGAGCACCTGATCGACGGTGACACCTTCTGCTTGACGTACGGAGACGGTCTGGGCAACGTCGATATCGACGATCTCCTCAGGTTTCATCGGGAGCACGGCAGGGTTGGTACGGTGACCGGCGTTCGACCGCCGTCGCTGTTTGGCGAATTACAGGTCTCCGGTAGCCGCGTTGAGATCTTCACCGAGAAGCCCCAAACCTCGAGCGGTCTGATCAGCGGCGGGTTCTTCGTCTTTTCCCGGGCAATCTTCGACTACCTGGCCGACGACGACCGGTGCGACTTCGAGAAGGGCCCGCTCGAACAGCTCTCCCGCGAGGGCGAGTTGATGGTCTACCAGCACCCGGGCGACTGGGCCTGCGTGGATACGCCGCGCGACCTCGAACACATGAATCACCTCTGGGCGACTGATCAGGCCTTCTGGAAGATCTGGAAGTAGAGGAACGATGACCCCCAGCAACACGGGCGTCCGGTTGGACAGATGATCTCAGTAATCAGTTATCGCCTGATCCTGCTGGGAATCGCGGTTCTGCCGCAGCCCTGGGCGTTTGCTCTTGCTCGACAATTCGGTCGTATTCGTTACCGATGGTTACGGACACGTCGTTGGAAGCAAGCGGAAAACTTGCGGTTCAAACTAGTTTGCACCAACAAGGCCGTCGAGAAGTTGCTGTGCCGGTCGTTCGAACTGGAGGTAAGTGACCATCTCGAGTCGGCCCTTTTTCAGTTACGACCCAAGTCAACAATTGAACACATGGTTGACATCCGTGGACTGGAACATCTTGACGCCGCACTCAGACAAGGAAACGGTGCCATATTGTACTCGGGGCACGTCTGGGGAAACTACACCTTCTTCGCGTCGCTCGGGTTGCGAGGTTATCGTACCAACCTTGTCCGTTTGGAGCCTGCGCGAGGAATGTCACGAGTGCAGCGTTGGTTTCATGATCGATTTAGTAGCAGCGTGGAAAGCTTTGGCTGCCGAGCGCTTTGGTATCAGCCGGGAACGCCGGGATCGAGTGCCGGGGTAGCGCAAGCTCTTTCTCGCAACGAAATTGTGATTATCCTCGTCGACCTCTCACAGTCGAAACGGAACGTGCCAGTAAGCTTCTTTGGCGAAGACATTGGCTTTCCAACTGGTCCGATTGTCCAGGCTAAAGCTTCGGGCGCGCCGTTGCTGGACTTCTTCGTATACCGCCCCGATAGCTGGTACCCAGAGGTGGCGGAAATAGGACAGCCGTACCACCCTCAGGCGGACATTGTGGAATCCGTACAACACTGTGCTCGTTGTCTCGAGGAGCAAATTCGACAGCACCCCGCCGAGTGGGCGCCGTGGCACGTGTTCGGAACTGCTACGCCGAGCCCCACCAGTTTGGAACGCACTATCTCCCCGGAGGGCATTCAGCCATGAGCCATTGCAATAGGGTCGGGGCGTCTCCGTGCTAAGGACAATCGCGATCATTGGGGTCATTCAGATCGCCTCGGTTGTCTTCGGGTTGCTGCGGACAAAGATCCTGGCTCTCCTGCTCGGACCGTCCGGAGTCGGCGCGCTGAGCGTTGTCGATCAGGTGGTACAGGTCGTCGCGTACGTGAGTTCCTTCAGCCTGCCGTACGCCGCGGTCAAGTTTCTGTCGCGGTCACATAGCCGAAGCGGCGACGAGTTCCGCCTGCTCTACGGTAGCTTGCTCCGGCTCCTTTTTGGTCTCGCGATCATCGGAACCGCGATCGGACTGTTCGTCACGATAGCCTTTCCCGGCGTGCTCGGTAACGGGCTCGAAGCGTATCGTGCCTACCTGATTCCGGCTTTCCTGGCGATTCCCGCCATGACGCTCAACGGATTCTTCGGAGGTACCCTCGCGGCAGCCCAGCGGAGTAACGCCTCCGCCAGCATCGCGCTGGTCGGGGCGGTTAGTCTTGCCATTTCCGCCTACCTCGGCATCTCAATCGGAGGAATCGTCGGACTTTACTGGTGCAACGTGGGAGCGCTCATCTTGATCGCGGTGGGGCTTTCCTACTACCTCCGGCGCGAGTTGAGTCTACCGCTGCTCACCGAGGGCGGGGGCATCCGAAAGGCGTTGCGGGACAACCCGGACGTCATCCCCTACTCGGCTATCCTTTATGTAACGTCCTTTGCTCTGTCGGCGAGTTCTCTCGTCGCCCGATACACCGTGATCTCACACTTTGGCGAAGCCGAAGCGGGTCTACTCCAGGCGTCCATTTCGCTGTCGGCCGCGCTCGGCCTGGTCATGGCCCCGACAAACGCGTTGTACCTTACCCCGATCTTAAACCGGGATATCGGCAAAGCCGCGAAGGAGCACGCCGCGATTCAGTTTCTCGCCAAGCTCGCGCTGATTGTGTGCGTGCCGGCGATGTTCATCGTGCTCTTTCCGCAATTGCTGCTGCGTCTGCTATACTCGACGGCGTTCGTACCGGTCGGCGGGATCCTCTACATCTTTGTAGTTTCTCAGGTTCTCCTGTTACTGGCTGGGGTTTTTCAGGCTCTCCTGATCGGCTTCGACGACCTGAAAGCCTACGGTGTTATTTCGTTACTGGGCTATCTTGTCGTCGCGGGTGGCTCGCTGCTCGCCGGTCCTCGTTACGGAATCGTCGGGGTCGCCGTGGCGTTGCTCACCGCGAACGCCGCGATATTCATTTTCGGTTTGGCACGGCTTCGATCTACTCACGAACTCTTGGTACCCGGGCGGCTCTACGCGACCCTCCTTTACGCCGTTTCGGCATTAGCGGTCGGTGGGGTGATGGCGAGCCGTCTGGACTCGCCGAGTCTGACGGTGATCGGTAGCAAACTCGGGTTGTACTGCGCCTTTGTTGCCAGTCTGGTGCTGATGACCAGCCGGCAGGAGTTTATGCAGGTCATCAGCATTGGGCGCGCGCGGCTAATCGCGGCGGGCGGTCGACGGGTCTCGGCGAAAACCAAAACGTCGGTCGGAATCGACGCCTGACCACGTAGTTTTCTAATTTACTGATTCGGAGCGTATCCGGCTATCGGGTTTAATCCAACTTTCGTGGAGGCTCTGGACTGAAGTCCAGGAGTAGCGACGGGACAGTGCGCAGCCTCCCTGTGGGACTGAAGTGTCTGGGTGGCGAGGCAATCCAGGGTAGTGGCTGGTGAGCGACAAGGCATCGATGGGCACCGGAGGACTAAAGTCCTCCGTCCCTGCTCCTGGGCCTCGGTCCAGAGCTGTAGCCACCAATTCTTAGGTCAGTAACTCGCGGCTGGCACGGCGCGCGGTAAATCAAACGCCACTTGGGGTGGCTGTTACTTCGGAGAGTGGTATGGTGTCGCGCAGCTTGGGCATTCTCTTCCTGGTCATCGTCCTGGCAACGGCGAGCCTTTCGCCGGTGGCCGACGCTCAGCAGCCTGGTCCCTCGTCGTCTCCTCCCGCGACGGCCACGCCTAGTGGCAATGGCGGACCTCGCCCCCTGACCTTCGACACGTCAATATCGGGAATCGCAACGTACGGCGCGGGAAGCGACCAGGGGACGAGCTTCAACCTTCCCCTGGTGCGGAGCGACTCGACCTATGACACGATCATCCACGTCGTCAACGCGAGTAGCGCGCAAACGCCGGTCACGATCACTCTTTACGACCAAAGCGGAGCGGCGCAAACACCGTTCAATTCACCTCCACTCGCCGGCTGGGCAAGTTTGGACTACGACGTTCAGACCCAGTTTGCCACGGGCTTCAACGGGTCTGCCACCGTCACTAGCAGCTCTGGTCCCATAGTCGTGACCGGTGAGGTGCTCAACAGCGCCGCGGCGGACAACGTGGACAGCTACAACGAGGTGCCCGGCGTCTCAACCGTTCCCTCCAATGGCGTTAACATTGCTTACCTTCCGCTGCTGCCGACCTGCTCTCGCAGTTGGCAAAACTGCAGCGAAGCGAGCGACACGCCGACTCTATACCTTCACAACAATTCGTCCGCGCAGCCCCCGGTTGATGCCACCGTGAATTTCTATTGGACCAATCCGCCATCAGGTCAGCCTTCTCCAACACCCATTGCTACCACCGTCTCCCAGATTCCCCCAAACGGAGTCAGCGATCTCGTCGTCAACTCGGTTCCCGGAATCATCGCCACGGACAACAATTTTGACGCCGCGGCCAAGATTAGTAGCGCCCAGCCACTAGCGGTTGCCGTCGATGAGAATGGCAACCGCGCCGGCTACTGGGCAGCGGCACCCACCCCTTCGGAGACCGGCTCGACCTTCTATGTGCCCCGGTTCGAGTACGGAACCGGCTGGACAACCGGTATCGTCATGCTCAACGTGGACTCGAAGCCCCAAACCTTTACGGTATTGGTCTATTACCAGAATGGTCAGCTTGCCCTGCAGATGCAGTTACCGAACGTCCCGTCCATGGCGATCGCTAAGTTCAACTATGCCGGGGTGAACCAGACTCTCAATCTTCCGCAGGGTTTTGTCGGTTCGGCGGTCGTCACCAGCCCAGCAAGCGCGGTCGGTTGGTTTGCGAAGTACAACGTCCCCGCGTTCGCTGGAGCGGTCTACTTCGCGCCGACGTCACCTCCCGCGGGCACCACGGTCGTGGTACCCGCTCTTCGGAAGAACGCGGTCGTGATCGGCCGCTCGCCATACCCAACCGCGTCGACCGGCCTCTCGATCCAGAACCCGACCGCGAGCGCCGCCACCTATACGATCAGCTTCCGAAAGCCGGACGGGACGCTAGTGTACTCGGAAAACGTAAACTTCCCTCCTCACGCCATGTGGTACGTCTCCCAGGCAACCGACACTCAACTGCCAGCTGGCTTTTCCGGGTCGGCGCAGATTGTGAATGCGTCGGGCGGAGTGCTCCCGATCGTCACCGCCGAGGTCGACGGCGGCAGCTATACACCTCCCGCGACGTTGCCGATCCCGAGGCAGTTTCAGATCTTCGTCCCGTACCTCTCTAAGCCCAATTAGTGGTCGGAGCATTGGTCGCTAAAGCTCTGGACTGAAGTCCAGGAGTAGGGACGGGACAGTGAAGTGTCCGGGTGGCGATGCAACAACGAGCGGCAACCAATGACCACATAATGTCAACGGGCACCGGAGGACTTCAGTCCTCCGTCTCTCCTCCTGGACTTCAGTCCAGAGCTAATACGGACGCCAGATCGATTGCTTCAGCTGCTTGCGCTACTCTCAGTAATAGCGGGAAGGATCGTCGAATGCGAGGTATTTCGCGAGGATTGGCGCGAGGACGTCGGTTCGTCGGCGCAGTCCGATGAACCGACAGGTGCTGGTGAGTCTTACCGGTGTCCTGATTGTCCTGGTCGCGGTCGTCGTCTGGCAAATGAATTGGATACCCGGCGGCTACCGACCGACGGTCGTCCCATCAGGTCCTACCAACGTTCCGTCGACCCTGGCGACGCCCGACGCGACAGCGCCAACTCGCTCGCCAAGTACATCCGCGCCGACGGCGACGACGGGCGAACCCGCCACGTCAGCCACTTCGCTGGCCACCGTCGCCACCAGCCGTCCCTCCGCCAGCCCGCCGGCGACCGCGAGCCCCTCGCGACCGACGGCGTCCGGTACCAGTCCAACCACGACGGTCCCAACTCCCGTGTCGCCAGCCGCGACCGCGTCCCGCGCGGCGCCCAGCACCGGCCGCTACGACGTTTTCGAACTCACCTTGACCTATCCGAGCGACTCGCTGCGGAATCCCTGGGAAGATGCCGTGGTGAAAGCCGCGTTCACGAGCGCCTCCGGAAAGACGACGACAGTACCCGGCTTCTACTACGATACCAACACCTACAAGGTTCGCTTTGTTCCCGACGAGCCGGGCACCTACAGCTACACGGCCACGATCGCCGGTCCATCGTCCTTCGCGCCGGTCACCGGTCGCTTTACCGCTTCGCCATCGTCCGGTAAGGGGTTCATCCATCGTTTGAGCGCGAATCCCGCGCGCCTGGGATTCGACGACGGAACTCTCTTCAACGCGCTGGGAATCAACGATTGCTGGTACACCGAACCTGGCGATCCGAGCCAACTCAGTCACCGGCTCTTCATCGGCGCCGGCCAGGGGGTCGATCCCGACACCTACTTCGCCACCTACGCCAGCGCCGGCTTCAATCTCATTCGCTGGGGCATCGACAATTGCAGCTTTCCGATAGGCGGGGTGTCGACAAATGGCGATACCTTCCTGATCGACCAAGGCAAAGCCGGTGATCAGCTTCTCCAAACCGCGACTCGCCACGGCTTTCACGTCATGCTGACACTTTTTCGTAGCGCGCCCTATCCAGATGCCGCGACGAACCCGAACGAGCAACGGGCGCTGGAGCAGTACGTCGACTACGCGATGGCACGTTATGGTGCGTACGTCGACATCTGGGAATTGATAAACGAATCGGATCCCAAAGATGTACCGGATTCCTGGCTGCGCCTGATGGCCGACTACATTCACACCCACGATCCCTACCACCGAATCGTCACCAACAGTAATCCCCGGGACGGCGATTGGAACTATTTGGACGCTCGCTCACCGCACTGGTACGTCGACGACCCTCCGGCTGTCGCAGACGTTGGCATTCAGGCGACAGCAAACCGGTTCAAGCAGAATAACCTGCCGGTGATTTTTGGCGAGTACGGCAACGCAACCTGCAACTGGAATCCAACCTCCGCGCTCGGGATGCGTCTCCACCTGTGGTCGGCGTTCTTCAACGCGGCGGAGGTGATTTTCTGGAATTCCTCGGCATCCCGGAACTACTGCCATTCTGGCGCAGCAAATATCTACTTGGGTTCCGAGGAGCGCCGCTTCACGTCCGTCTTACAGAATTTTACCGCAAACGTCGATCCCCGAGTTCACTCGGTGCCGGTGACCGAATTGCGTCCGGGGGTGCGCGGCTACTTGCTGGGCGCGCCGACGATGTTGCTGGGTTACTTCCACAACTACGCGAATGCAGGCGAGGTGACAACCCCGGTGAACGTCGACGCTCCGCTCGCCGGCACGGCGACCTGGCTCGATCCGGCGACCGGAAAGATCCTGGCAACCCAGCAAGTAAACGCCGGACCCCAAACCTTAACGTCGCCGCCGTTCACGGTGGACCTGGCGCTCCGGATCCAGTAGGGCAAACGACCGCTGACTTACAACCGTCCGTCGTACTCGCTCCACACCAGTAACCGCGCGAGCGGCTTCCGCAAGCCCAGGTCGAGCCAGGCGATCATGATCGCACGGAGGAGAACGACCCGCACCTTGCGCCGGCGCACGCCATTGACGAAGGTACGCCAGGGAAACGGTCGTCGAAGGAGTTTCCGAGCCGAGGGAACGTCCCCGAGCAGGACCAGATTTGCCGCTCGCTCGGTTTCGTCGTCCGCGCGGTGGAAGGCGTACTCGGTTCGATCGCGCGCCTCGAGTTTCCTGTCCCAACCGTCCAACTCCAGGTAGTGATCTAATACCGGAAAGGTGCACTCGGTGACGGTGCGCAGCCGTCGGTCGCGCGCCGACCAGTTTTGCGTGCGGACGCGGTAGCGCATCAAGTGTTCGTTCAGAATCGCGACCGGAAAGCAGCGGACGATCCGGAGCCACATTTCCAAATCGGATCCAATGCCAAAGCCTTCCGGGTTGAACGGTCCGACCGCTTCCCACACCGCGCGGCGGGTCATGAACGTTGGACAGCAGAACAGGGTGTTCTTGTAATTCACGAGGTAGGGCATGACGTCGTCGTAGGTCAAAGAGTCGCGTCCCAGAAACTGTCTCGGCATAGTCATTTTGCCAAAGACTTTTCCGTCCTCGTCGATGTACCGGTCCAGCGCGAACACTGCCCCAACGTCCGGGTGACTCTGCAGATAGGCGACTTCCCGTTCGACGATGGAAGGCTCGTAGACGTCATCCGAGTGGTAGACCGCGATGAAATCGCCGCGCGCGTGTTCGACGGCCCAATTCATCCCCTGGTAGCCGCCGATGTTCGGCGAGATCCGAAACGTGCGCACCCGGTCGTCCCGGATCGTCCGAATGACCTCCGCGGTGCGGTCGGTTGAACCGTTATCCAGCAGAATGACCTCGATATTCCGGTAGGTCTGGTTCAGCACCGAATCCATTGCCTGGCCCAGGAAGCCCTCGACTTCGTAGGCGGAAATGCAGACGCTGACCAGTGGTTGCGGCGTATCGCTCAGCCGCGGTTCGGCGGAGGGCATTGTGGTTGGGTTGCTGTCAATCATTCCGCTACTCCGGTCACTCCAGTACTCGGCGAACTCCGTGGCACCACGCGCTCGATCGGAACGGAAGTCGTCAACTGAACCAGTAACTGAAGATATTTCGCGGTCACCAGATGCCAATCGTAGTCGGCCGCCCGCACCGGGCCCTGGCGAGCCATGTGCTCGCGCTGTTTTGGGTCGAAGATGACGTCGGCGATGCCGTTCGCCAGGGTTTCCACGTTGGCGTCGGGTAACAGCCGCGCCACCCCACCGGCAAATTCCGGAAAGGCGGTGTTGTCGATGGCGATGACCGGCGTCCCACAGGCCATCGCTTCCAGGACCGGCATCCCAAAGCCCTCGTAGGACGACGGATACACCATGACGTCGCACGCGTTGTACGCGAGGACAATATCCTCGTGAGACATGTATCCGACGTCGACGACGTGCTCTTTGATCCCCAGTCGCTCGATATCCTCTTGAAAAGATGTCCCCGGTAAGGACGTACCGATGAGGAGGAGCTTGTGGGGAAGGCTGCGTTCACGTTTGAGCCGAGCGAAGGCTTGAAGAAGATTGGGCAGGTTTCGTCGGCGGGTCGGCTTTCCAACGTACAGGACGTAGGGAACGTCCTGACCGAGAACGCGCTGTCGCCAACTGGCAAGCTGGGTCAAGTCGAGAATTGGGCGGAAGAGCCGCGTGTCGACTCCCTCGGGAATCACCCGAATCCTGGCCGGGTCCAAGCGATAGAAGCGCGCCATATCGCGCCGACTATACTCGCTGACCGTTGAGACGATCGTGGCGCGATGCGCGCTGAGATCGTACATCGTCCGAGCCTTGAGGCGGTGCCAGAGGGAGTATGCCTGGGCCGCCTCCTTGTAGCCTTCGTATGAGCCGTGGTGGACGAGTAACGTCGGACAACGGGCCAGTAAAGGCGTGACGTAGCTCGGACAAAACAGAACGTGGCGTGAGCCGTGGGCTCGCAAGAGGACCAGCTGTTCCCAAAGCCCGGGAGGCAGGCGGGAAGGCAGGACGACACTCTGGGCCCGATCCGGCAGCTTGACCGAAGAATCCAGCGGCGCCGGCGAGTACACCCGGATTTCCGCGAATGGATGATCCATCTCGCCAAGACAGCCCAGAACAGCTTCGATCGCCCGACCGACCCCGCTTCGCTTGCCGACAAGGCGAATGCCATTCACCCCGAGGATTAACGCCCGCCGCGACTGCGCGATATCCACCTCAACCTCCACACTTTGACCGGGATCGCCTCAGGTGGCTTCGGGTATCGGCATCTTCTGCTCGTCGAGGAGAATCGTCGCCCGCTCGGTCACTCCCAGAGGTTCCGGCTTCTCCCAGACCCTGGCACTGATCATCGCCCTGGCAAGACTCGGCGGCTGATAGACAATGCTCGGCCAGAGGAACACTTCCGTCGTGCAATAGCAATCCCGATTGGCGATCGAGCGACGAAGGGCGTCCGCCTCGTCCGATTCCCAGATTTCCGCGAACGACTTTTGCCTCAGGTTCCCGATTGGCTTGTGCATCTCGCAAACGCTAACGTCGCCATTCGCGTAGACGACAACGCTGAGGCGACCGGCGTTGCACGGAGCGATCTGGCGCCTTTCCTTGAGAGTCCGCACCTTCGCCCATTGCAGCATCGGCTCGACGACCGCGCCGTACCGACCCTGCTCCCGAGGAAGCCAGAGACGTCGGATATACGCGTACAGATCCTGGTACTGGTCGAGTAGGGGCGCCGCGAGATCCGGATTCTTGCGATCCCCGCGGATGATCGCCAGGTTGTGGTGATCCATCTGCGGGCAGCGTTCGTAGAGATAGGTGGTCAGCCGCCGGATCTCGTCGAGGTTGCGATCGGTCGCGGTGGAGATGGCATGAATCCGAAGCCGCGGATCCCTCCGTTGGATCTCGGCCAGCGCCTCGTAGGTCTCCATCGCCTTCTGAAAAGCGTTCCGGGCGACCCGGAACGTATCGTGGAACTCCGGCATCCCATCGAGGGAAATCTCGCACACGAAAAGCTTAAGGTCTTTGTCTTCCAGGACGCCGTTCACCGCGCTCACAATTCGGTCGGTGAAGTACGCGTTCGTCGGGACGTAAATCTGCCGCACGTCATTCTGCTGGATGAACTGACGGCAAATCTCGCTGAACTCTTTCCGCAAGAAGGGTTCGCCGCCGGAAAGGTTCAAGTTCTCCAGTTTTCCCAGCGAGCGGGATAACTCGAAGATCTCGTCCTTGGTCATATCGTCTTTCTTATTCAAGCTCGTCCAGTAGAAACAGTGCTCGCATTTCATATTACAGATGGAGTTGATGAACAGGACGAGAAAACTTGGCCGCGGATTCGCGCGATAATTGTTGAGCGTAATCCGCGAGTGCCGCACAACCCGATCGATTGAGTTCACGACGTAACTCCTCTCAGTTACCGCGCTTAGCCAGCATCCGACAGTGCATCGTACGTGTCCTGCCTACTTCCAGCGACTCGCGCTGTCGCCGGCACCGAACACGTATCCCACGTATTCGCCGGCCGCCCAGGAAGCCATGAACAGGAAGACCCAATGGAACGAACGAAGAAAAGGCTGCAGGTACCGGCGCCGACCGATCACTTCCCGAGCCACCCGGGTAACCTTGATCATGGGCAACGCGATACTCAGCCCGCCGTAGAGCGCGCGCCGCTGCGGTGAGAACGTCTCCGAGCGCTTCGCCGCGAAGGCTCGGCCGTGATGGAAGGGCGTGGCGGTCAGGTGATTGAGAGACCACCGATTGACGTTACGCACGACCAGACTGGGATCGGCGATCAAGTCGACTTTTAATCGCTGCAATCGCCAGTGAACGAATACGTCCTGAAACCCGGTGTTTTCGTCAGCGTCGCACACGACCGCTCGCTTGTAGCTGACGTTGTTCCCGGGAAGCGCCGAAACGACACCGGAGAAAGGCGCCATGAATCGCCCATACTCGCTAAAATAGACCGCCCAATCCCGGCTCGAGTAGTGACCTCCCGGCTCAATCGGGCCGCCAATCGCCGGACTTGCCGATTCGTGGGCGCGAATCACCGCCTGGCACCAGTTGTCTGCCACCACACAGTCGTCTTCGAGCAACGCGACGATGTCGCCCTGGCTTCGCCGAATGCCAAGCGTTCTCATCTGGGGAACGGTGCAATTCGCGGTCGCGGAAAGCCAGGTAACCTCGCGAAAACGCGCCCGAACCGCCGAAGCCTCCGGCCGGTTGTCCCAATGACCAACGACCAGAGCCTCCACGTCGTCAGACCGGATTTGTGGTTCGAGCGCGGCCAGTGCGTGACTCAATACCTTCACGGAATTAAGACAAACGACGATGACCGAGAGTTTTGGCTTCATCTACCCAGCATTCAGTAGAACAAATTCTGGCAGGCCGATCCCGGGCCGCGTAGGTAGCCGATCATCTCGCCCAACGCCCAGTTTCCGAACAACAGCAACTGGAATGGCAGAGTATAAATATACTTTTCGCGATACCGCTGCTTGGACCAGTACCGCTTTCCCCATCGCCACGTGAGGAGCGGTGGCAAGAGAGGCGCCGAGATGGCTCGGAACCAACTCTCCAGGGGCGTACCGCGCGCGCGTCTCATGCCGGCGTAGCAACGGCCGTGGTCGAACCGGGTGCGAAGAAAATCCTGGAAAGGAATTGGCTTCCGGAGGGACACCTTCACCTGTGGAGCAAGCCAGAGAGCCTGGCCGGCTGACTGGAGACTGTCATTCACGAACGTCTTCCAAAACGACTCCTGGGTGAACGTCCCATTGGCGTACAGTGCCGCGCGCTTGTAGGTGATGTTGCTGCCCGCGAGAATCTCGATCTCTCCCTCGGGCATTGGCGACATGAACATGCCATATTCGTTAATGTAGCTGGCCCAGGTGAGCAAATCTTGCCGGTCGGCCGCGTCGAGGTCGACGGTGCCGCCGATGATCGGGTTCGCCCGCGATTGGTGCTCTCTGACCACCGCCTCCGACCAGTGCGGATCGACAATTGCGTAGGGATCCAAAATCGCGATCACCTCTCCGCGAGCGACCGCGATTCCTCGGGCCCGCAATTGCGGCAACGTCAATCGTTCCGCGAAGTGCAATAGCGTGGCCTCGGGAAATCCTTCGCGGACAAGTTGATCCGTGCCGTCGGTCGAGCTATCGGAAACGACGATCTCCCGTACCGTTGATTGTCGTTGCTCCTGGAGAGCGCGCAGACATTCCACGATGACGCTCGCCGCGTTATGACAGGCGATGACAACTGACAACGTCGGGGCTGAGGCGCCGTCGCGAGCTTTCATGCGGGTTTGCTCACCTGCTTGCGGCTGGATAGGATGGTATTCGCGGGGCGACTGACCTCGGGATTCGCGGGATGTCCCGGGGAAAAGTCCGTACCAGTCAAAGTGAAACAACGGTTTCCCCGAACCTGTACCATTATCAAGTTGCCGGTGTGAAGAGATTGTTGCCGAGAGGTGTACCTTTGGTCGAGGTCGCAGGCTGGCCAAAACCGTGGGAAAGGGCGTGGTGCCCAATCGCGGACCTTGCTGGTTTTGTCGAAACTCCACCTTTCCTCATCCACCATTCTGACTCTTATCGGACAGATTGGATGAGATCCTTGTCGCAGAGTCTTATCGTGGACGCGCCGGAGATGTCTGATGCCATCACCTTCCTTACGGGTGGCGCTCGTCGGTCTGGGTTTCGCCGCAAGTCAAATGCACCTTCCAGCGTTAGCAACCTTTCCGGACGTTCTCGTCGTGGGCGCGTGTGACCTCGACTCCACGCGCCGTGCCAACGCTGCCCGACAGTGGAACATCGCGACGTTCGACGACTTCGAAAAGATGCTGGCGACGACTGGGCCAGACGTTGTCGTCATCGCGACGCCGCCCCACTTTCACGCGGAGCAGTGTCGACGAAGCCTGGCGGCGGGCGCGCACGTGATCTGTGAAAAGCCGTTTGTCTCGAGCGTCGAGGATGCCGACCGGGTCATCGACGCCGCGAATCAGGTCGGGAGACAAGTCGCCCTGAACCACGAGTTCCGGGAAATGCCCATCTTTCGGGCCGTGCTGAACGCGGCATCGGCGACCGGCTCGGCGGACGTGCGATTCGCCCAGGTCGTCCAGTTGATCGATCTCCCCCCTTCGGAGGAGTCCGGCTGGCGCGGCCAGTTGGTGCATCGCGGCTTGTACGAGGCGGGAGTTCACCTCGTCGACTACGTTCTGGCGGTTTTTGGCGAGCTTCCGGTCGCGGTATCGGCGACCATGGCGTCGGGAACCGGTGGTTCGGCATACCACGACGCCGTTTCTCTCGTGACGCTGGAGTTCCCAGGGGGTCGCCTCGCACAATTGACCCAGTATCGGCTCGCCAAAGGCGAGCCACAATACTTCGAAGCCCGTGTGGAGACGAGCCGCGAGTCGCTACGCGCCTCGTTTGGTGGGCGGGCACGCCTGTCGCTCGGCCTGTACCGAACCTCACGTCCCCACCTGAGGTTCGAGTTCGGCATCTCCGGATTAGCCTGGCGCGAATGCGGCGGCCGGAGGCTCTACCTGGCGCGCAATCCGCGGCAGCCACGGGAGGTCGCCACGCGTGAGCTCCTAACCAAGACCCTGCGAGCTTTCCGCGAGGGCACGTCGCCGCCAGCCTCGGCCGAGGACGGACGCGACGTCCTGAAGGTGATTGCCGCGTGCTACCATTCCGCGTCGACCGGCTCCCGGGTGCGCCTCGACCTACCAGACAACGAGGGCGTACTGGTCAATCTGCCGATGGGTACTCCCGCGTCGCCCTAGCGCTTTAGGGTGCGAAGGTTGCGCTGGCTCCAGGAGATCTGGCTCCAGCATCTATCGTGGCTGAAAACGATAAATCTCGACCCGATCCGCGGTATTGGAATAGACCAGCTGAAATTGATCGGGATGTGCCGCGATGACCTTCTGCAGATATTGGGTTGCCGGACTAAAGTGGGGATCGAAGCGGGAGTTGTTTAGCCATGGGGCGATCAGAACGTAACTCGCGTGCACCTGCCGCAGTGCCGCCAGATAAGCGTCATCGGTCAGGTGCCCACTCGGGATGGGCCACAGATCTTGACGCACGTACAATGAGTGGAGGACCGCGTCGTCGGACGCAACGATGGCATTGGCTGGCGCGTGATCGGCAAGCCAGGCGCTTCCGACACTTAAGTCGGGCAGGTTCAATCGCGGCGGTTGACGTAGCTGGACGACATCATTCCGAAAGTTAGCCGCGAACACGACCGCCAGGGCTACCGCGACCGCGATGCGGGTTAGCGTTTGTTTGCGAGCCCCGAATTGCGGTCGACCGACGATCGCCACGACGCCAAGGATCAGTCCGAGATACAACATCGGCACGACCGGCTCAAAAAAGCGGGACGACGGATACGGCCACACGGAGAGACCCAGGAAGTAGAACAGCGTGGCTAATTCCGCGAACTCCCCACCCGCCCGGCGACGGACAACCAAGCCTACGATCAATCCGAGGACGACAACCAGGCCGGTCGACCACGTGACGATCGACGGGAGCCAGTCCAAATGCAAGAGCAGGAGTAGGCGAGTCGTCAGCCGAGGCGCGCCGAAGGGGACGAAGTCGAGTCCGAGCGAATCCGGGAGAAAGATCGCCACGAGCGACCAGCGGCGATTCAGAAAGGCCGTTAACTTCCCCGAAAACGTCGCCGCGAGTTGCTGCTCGTTGCCTCCAACGATAGCTGATCCATACGAGGAAGCCATAAACACCGGTGCAACGGAGGAATTCGTGCTGGTTACGCCCGTGGTTGACACCGAGTTTGCGCCAGTTACGACAGTCGGGAGAAGATTCAGGCTGTACCCCATCCAGGCGACAAACGGCACGCCCGCTAGGATGGCGATGACCAGCGCTCGGCGAACCTGGCGATTGAGGACGAGGTACACGAAGGTCGAGGCGACGAAAACAATCATGACGCTGCGGGCGAAGTGGAGCGCAACGAGGGTGAGGATAATCGCCAGGGTTAGGCCTAACGACCGGCCCCGACTTTTCAAGTTGCGTTGATCCAACGCGGCTTCCACGAGAACGATGAGAAGGGGTATCAAAAAGAAGGTCATGGCTTCCGACATCGCGCTCGTCGCGGAACCGAGCACAAACTGATTCACCGCGACCGCGACCATGGCGAGTGTCGCCCAAGCGTAGCCCACTCGCTGGCGCAAGAGCGTGAACCAGAGGGGAAATGCCCCCAGGGTCAAGAGGAGAGACGGGATGCGGAACGCCGCCAAGGAATGGGGCGCGATTCGCGCGACAACCGAGAGCAACAGGGGAAAACCTGGCGGAAGCCGAAGCATCGGCGGCGATCCGACGATCGTTCCCAGCACGTACCCCTTGCCGGCGGCCAGAGACTGAGCAGTGACGATGTAATAGCCGTCATCCACACCGCTGCCGATCTGGTAGAGGTGTAGAGACAACACATACAGCACCAGAGCGCCGATAATCACCAGGCCGAACCCGACGGTTCGGGCGATTGAGTCGCGCCGCTCAATGGCTAGGTGGGCTGACTTGCCCGCCGGTGTTCCGTCTTTAGCGCGCTGAGATTCTAGAACCCACATGATATCCCCTCGTGCGACGGCGGACCGAGTTGACACGTGACGCGATTATAGCAACCCGTCCTTGATCGCCAGAACACTGGCGAACGTGGTTAGCCTCACGCGCCCCGATCCAGGCAGGGTAGCTCATATAATTGTGAACTTCATCGGGTTAGTGGCCCTGTATAATTCCGAGACTGGGAGCCGGTTGGCGACTGAGCTTTTGCGGTAACGTACCGCGACACGTCGGTACGGCTCATTCGGTTCGTCCCGTAAGACGACCGAACCGACCGTCCCAAAATTCGGCAGAGAACCCTAGCACAATGGTAAGACCGGAGAATGTCGACATGGTTAACAGGTTGTGGTGAGATGGTTGTCGCGGACGGCAATGAGCAGGGAGCGATGAGCGACGTCAGATCTGCGGACCGAGTTACGGGTCTCCGCGCCGCTATCGTCGGCGCGGGTCTGATGGGCCGGTGGCACGCCGACGCGGCCCGTCGAGCCGGCGCCGAGATAGTCGCGATCGTCGACGAAAATCCGTCCCGAGCGCTGACCCTCGCGGCGCGCTTCCCGGGAGCCGCGAGCTTTGACAATCTGGACGACGCGATTGCCAGTCACCCGGTTGACGTCGCGCACATCTGCACACCGACGTCGACCCACGTCGCCCTGGCCACCAAAGCCATCCGAGCGCGCGCCCACGTCATCTTGGAGAAGCCCCTCGCTCCGACGCGAGACGCGACCGGGGAACTCTTGGATCTCGCGACCTCCAGCGGACGATTGCTGTGTCCGACTCACCAGTTCCTATTTCAGACCGGGGTCCGACAATTGTTTGAGGACATCAAGGTGCTCGGTCCCCTGGTCCACGTCGAAGCAATGACCTGCTCGGCTGGGGCCGACGGGATGGAGGACAGCGATCGAGATCGCGTCGCCGGGGAAATCCTGCCGCATCCCCTCTCCCTCTTCGCAAGCCTTTTCCCTGGCGAGTTGTCCCGAGCGCGATGGCAAGCGACTCACCCGGCGCCCGGTGAACTCCGGATCAGCACGGAGATGAAGGGTTCTTCGGTTGCCATCCTGATTTCCATGGCCGGACGCCCGACGCTGAACCAATTGCGGATGATCGGGCAACGAGCCTCAGCGACCGCGGATCTTTACCACGGATTCCAGGTGACCGAACCGGGCGTGGTCTCTCGATCGCGCAAGATTGTTCAGCCATTCTTTCGCTCCGGACTGACCTTCTCCGCCGCGCTGATGAATCTCTCCGGCCGAGCGCTACGTGGGGAGGCTGCCTATCCCGGGCTCCGTGAGTTCGTTCAGCGGTTCTATCTCGCTGCCAAAACCGGAACGCCCGGTCCGATCTCCCCGGAAGCAACCCTGGCCGTGGCCGCCGCGCGAGACATCCTGCTCCGCGAACTGGGGATTGAGGCTTAGTCGCGGCTAGTTTGACCTCTTACCCTTCGATGATCGCCGCGCCAACGGTTTCGTTGGTTGCCTCGTCGATCAAGATGAGGCTGCCGGTCGTGCGGTTCTTCCGGTACGGATCGTACACCAGTGGCGCGGCAACTCGCAGGGTCACTCGCCCGATGTCGTTCAGGGCGAGCGACGCGATTGCTTCCTCTTCGTCCAGGCTGTTCACGTCGATCCGCGAGCGCAGCCTCTTGACCACCGCCCGACTCGACCGGGTGGTGTGTTTGATCGCGTAGCGCTTGCCCGCCACCAACGGCGTGGTCGACAGCCAGCAGACCGTCGCGTCGATCTCCTGGCCCACCCGCGGAGGATTCTCCCCTCCGCAGATCAGATCCCCCCGCGAGACGTCGAGCTCGTCCTCCAGGGTCACGGTCACCGACAACGGCGCGAACGCCGCCTCCAGCGGACCATCCAGCATCTCCACCGCCTTGATCCGACTGCTCACCCCCGACGGATAGACGACGATCGGATCCCCCGCCTTGAAGATGCCGCTGGCCACCTGGCCGGCGTATCCCCGATAGTCGTGGTGCGCGTGACGGTGGGGACGAATCACCCACTGGACCGGGAAGCGCGGATCGCTCCGATTGCGGTCGGCGGCGAGCGGAACGCTCTCCAGATGCTCCAACAGCGGGGGACCGCTGTACCAGGGCATCGCCGGGGAGCGCGTGACGACGTTGTCGCCGTGCAGCGCGGAGATCGGGATGAACCGGGCGTCGCCAATCCCTAACCGCGCGAGGAAGGGCCCAAACTCCGCTTGAATCGCCTCGAAGACCTCCCGCGCGTAGCCGACGAGGTCCAACTTGTTCACGCAGATCACGACATGCGGAATCCCCAGCAGCGCGCCGATGAACAGGTGACGCCGCGACTGCTCGGCGATCCCCCGACTGGCGTCGACCAGGATGATCGCCAGGTCCGAGGTCGAGGCGCCAGTCACCATGTTGCGGGTGTATTGCAAGTGACCCGGGGTGTCGGCGAGGATGAAACTGCGCCGCGGGGTCGAAAAGTACCGATAGGCCACGTCGATGGTGATCCCCTGCTCCCGCTCGGCACGCAGGCCATCGGTCAGCAACGCCAGGTTCAGGTAGTCCGCTCCCTGATCCCGACTGGCGTGCTCGATCGCTTGGAGTTGGTCTTCGAAGATCGCTTTCGTCTCGTAGAGCAACCGCCCAATCAAGGTGCTCTTGCCGTCGTCGACCGAGCCCGCCGTCGAAAAGCGCAGCAAGTCGCTTCGGGAGACCGCGTCGGCTAACTGGCGGACCATCAAAAGTAGCCCTCGCGCTTGCGATCTTCCATCGCCGCGCTCGAAAAACGGTCGTCGGCCCGGGTTGCCCCCCGCTCGGAGACCCGACTCGCCGCGGTTTCGGCGATGATCTCCTCCACGGTGCGCGCCGAGGAGGCCACCGCGGCGGTGCAGGTCATATCCCCCACGGTGCGGTAGCGCACCTCGTGGCAAAAGACCCGCTCGCCTGACCGAGGAGGGGTATAAGGTCCTACTCCCAGGAGCATCCCCTCGCGCTCGATGACGTCGCGCGGATGGGCGAAGTAGATCACGGGAAGGTCGATGCCTTCCCGGGCGACGTACTGCCAGACGTCCAGTTCGGTCCAGTTGGAGAGCGGGAAGACCCGCACGTGCTCGCCGGGGTGTATCCGCGCGTTGTACAGTCCCCAGAGTTCGGGACGCTGGCGCTTGGGATCCCACTGGCCAAACTCGTCGCGGAAGGAGAAGACCCGTTCTTTGGCTCGCGCCTTCTCTTCGTCGCGGCGTGCTCCGCCAATCGCCGCGTCGAAGCGAAACTCCGCGATCGCGTCCAGCAAGGTGACAGTTTGTAACCGGTTGCGCGACGCCCCCACTCCTGTGGGTTCGGCAACCCGCCCGCGATCGATGCTCTCTTGCACGGAACGCACGATCAGGCGTTCGCCCAACTCGGCCACCCGACGATCGCGAAAGGCGAGCACTTCGGGAAAGTTGTGGCCGGTGTCGATCTGGAGGATCGGGAAGGGGAAGCGACCGGGACGAAACGCCTTCTCGGCGAGGCGCAGCAACACCGCCGAATCCTTGCCCCCGGAAAACAGCAGGACCGGTCGCTCGAACTCCGCCGCGGCTTCGCGCAGGATGAAGATCGCCTCGGCCTCCAGGGTCCGCAGGTGCGAGAGGGTCGGTCCAGTCAGATTGGGTAGCCGCCAGTCCGGCACCGCAGTCAGAAAGGGGCTAGTCAGAGCCATCGGGCCTCCGTTGCTCACTGCCTCGTTGAGGATCATCCTAACCAACGATCATCATAACCGAAACAAGGCGATCGTCGAACGATCGTATTGACGATTAAATTGATCGAGAATGTCTACTAATAATAAGTAGCATCCCGGCCCTACCGGCGTCAAGACAATTTCGCAACTTCGACCCAAGTTGAGGAGAACTCACCCGCGCTGGATGGGAAGCGCCACGAAGAAGGTGCTCCCCTGCCCCGGCGTACTCTCGACCCAGAGTCGACCGCTGAGCGCCTCGATGAGCAGATAGGAGATGTAGAGGCCGAGGCCAAGGCCGTCCGCGAGGTGAGTCGCCTCCCGGGAGCGATAGCCGCGCTTGAACAGGTGGGGTAGGTCTTCCGCGGCGATACCCATCCCGCGATCGGCGACCGCGATGATCGCCTCCTTACCTCGCGCCTCAACGTTGAGGAAAATCTCTTGCGTTCCGGAGTATTTCACGGCGTTTGAAACGAGATTGTTGAGGATGCGGTCGAGATGGATGGGGTCGGCTTCGACCCGAACGCTGTCCAGACGGGGGGTTCGGATCACGCGCGGAGCGACCATCTCGGCGTAGCGCCGGGCCAGGTTTCCGACAAACTCTCCGAGATTGATCGGTTGGAACACCGTCGGCAACTGGCCAGTCTCTAACCGAGCGCTATCGCTCAGGCTCTGGATCATCGCGTCGAGTTGGCGCCCGGCCTCATCGATGGCTTGCACGCTCATGGTAACCGCGTCGCGGTCATCGTCGGCCAGCGCGCCCCGAAGTATCCGCACGTACATGTGCAGCCCCACGACCGGATGGCGCAGGTCGTGAGATATGTGATGGATCAACTGCGAGAGACGCCCGGCCCGGTCGTCGGCAACGCTCCGAGCTTGCTCGCGCACGGCTTCCTCGTGTCGAACTCGCTCGGTGACATCAAAGCACATGCCTTCCAGCGCGTGGATTTCTCCGGCGGCGTCTCGGATCACTGCGGCGCGGTGCTCGGCCCAGAGAACGCGCCCATCACGATGAACGCAACGGAGCATGTCGAGCGCGGGCGATTCCGGGGTTTCAACGTAGGATGTCAGAGCCAATTGGTCGTCGGGATGAACGATCGCGAGTAATCGGCAGGGATCGCGATAGAATTCACCCTCCGGATAACCGACAAAATCGGCAATCGCCGGGCTGATGTATTCCAGTTCACGATGGGGAGCAAGCCGTAAGCGGTAGTAGATTCCTCCGAATCGCTCGGCGAACTTCCCAAGAGTTTCCTCGGCCCTGCCCATTAGGCGTGCTCTTCGCGCTGCTCGGTACCATCGGCCAGGTACGTGCAAAGGATAGGTGATTCTCGTTCCAGCATATACCAGTACGTTACCTTGCCGTAAGCTACCATAAAGAAGATCACCAATCAACCGTTCGGTGGAGTGCGCAGAGGATTTTCCCCGTGGATTTTCTCGACATAGTGCACAAAACGATTACGTCAATTGTTCGAAAAACTAGATCAAATAGTGGATTCCCTCCCGCTAACGTGCATCCATCGATCGTCGGAATTGCCTCGCAAATTCAATATCCCTGTGGTTGTCCCGCGCTGCCTCGACAGGCTAAAGTAGCGCTACTCATAGCCCAACGGAAAATTCGAACCGATCGGGAACCGTGGTGAATTTGGAACGAGCCTCCGAGGTACGCGTCATCGTCGTCTACCGCAATCGCCTGCTACGCGATCTCGCGGTCAGCTTGCTGCGAACCGCGCCAGTGAATCTGGTCGCTTGCGTCGAAGCCGACAGCCTATTTCCGGACGCCCTCGATACCCTGCAACCAAGCGTGATCATTCTCGACCACGCCGCCACCCAGGGAACGGCAAGCAGCGCGATCTCGGACTTGTTCCTCTGTGCAAGTCATGGCATCATCCGGTTAGTCGTGATTGGCCTCGAGGAGACCCGTATGGTCGTCGTCCAGCGCCAGGTAATGGATGCCTTCGACGGCGAGCAGTTTATCGCGAGCACCCTCGGCACCGGTTCGACGGACCGCTCCGCACTCGCCCATTTCCGCTAAGAGGGTGCCTTCGGCTTTCGAGTCGTGTAGTGGGATAGCGTGGGGAGGACAAACTGATCGTACATCGTCATTGGGAGGCGTGTTCGTGAAGGCACTCGTCACCGGTGGAGCAGGCTTCATCGGTTCTCATCTGGTCGATCTTCTGCTGGCCGAGGGCCACGAAGTGGCGATCGTCGATAACCTGGCGACGGGCAAGCGGGGTAACCTCGCCGCGGACGCCAAGTTCTACGAAGTCGACATTCGGAACCAGAATCTGACGCAAGTATTCGCCGAGGTGCGGCCCGAGGTCGTTTTCCACCAGGCTGCCCAAATGTCGGTCAAGGTTTCGACCGAAAACCCGCTCTACGACGCGGAAGTGAACGTCGTCGGCCTGATCAACGTCCTTAACTCGTGCGTGACCAATGGGGTCCGTAAGGTCGTCTTCGCGTCATCCGGGGCGACCTACGGGAATCCGGAATATCTGCCGATCAACGAAGCGCACCCGCAGCGGCCAGCTTCACCCTACGGCATCACCAAAATGGTCGCCGAACACTACCTGCGCTTCTACGCCCTGGATCATAACCTGGCCTTCACGGCCTTGCGTTACGGCAACGTGTACGGTCCGCGGCAAGACCCCTTCGGCGAAGGCGGCGTTATCGCGATCTTTACTCGCCAGTTGCTGGACGGTAAGGCGCCGACGATTCACTGGGACGGCGAGCAGATTCGCGACTACGTTTACGCGACCGACATCGCCGCGGCTAACCTACGGGCGGCTACGGCCGGCGATGGCCAATGCTACTCAATCGCGACCGGCGCCGGCACCACCGTCAACGTGCTCTACCGCCAGCTGTGCGACGCGCTGGGACTTTGGATCGAGCCACAGCGGTCCGGACGGCGGCCCGGCGACCTGAGAACCGCGATCTTCGACTGTTCCCGCGCACAGGCGGAACTCGGCTGGCACGCTCAGGTATCGCTCGCCGAGGGAATCGCGCGAACGGTTGCTTACTTCAAGGAAGAGAACGCCGTCCTCGGTCGTTAGGTGACACTTAGACCGAGGCGGATGCCGTTATGCCCATCCGCAGGGCGTACGCCGCGGCCTGGACGCGGTTATCCAGTTGAAGCTTTTCGAGAATATTGTGGAGATGGCTGCGGACGGTGCTCTCGGAGAGGTAGAGTTTTGTCGCGATCTCCCGGTTGCTCGCTCCCTGGGCGACCAGCCGCAGGACTTCCATTTCCCGCCCACTCAGCCGCTGCAGGCGCTCGGGCTGCTGAGTGGGCTGCCCTCCGGAACCGTGGACCATAAAGTTGAGCAGACTCGTCAGTGAGGACGCCATAACCGCCGCCTGACCGTGCAAGACCTGGCGCACCGCGCGAATGACTTCCTCGATGTCACTGTTTTTGGGGACGTACCCCACCGCTCCGGCCGAAATCGCCTGGTAAACCAGGTTCGGATCGTCGCCGTGTATCGTCAGAACGACAACCTTCGCCGAGGGAGCAACTTCACGGATCAGAGGAATCGCGCTCAGCCCATCTCCCCCCGGCATGTGAATATCCATCAAAATGACGTCCGGTTGTAACGTTCGCGCCTTCTCAACCGCTTCGCGACCATCACTGGCGTCCCCAATCACCTCGAGATCTGCACAATCACTCAAAAGAACCCGCAGGCCTTGACGCACGAGTTTGTGGTCGTCGACGAGCAAAATCCGCGAGGGTGTCGCCGCCATAGTTTACCGCCTCCGGGAGGTGATGAGCGTGGTGGCTACTAGGCCAATGCTCAAGCGCCTGACTTAGGGATCGCGCCAAGCATAAGAAGAATGTTAAAAACACACAATCCTAACATCCCCCCTCTTTGTCCTAGGTACTTTCTCCTATATAGCAGTGGGCTTTGGAAGGACAGGAAATGAGTGCCATACGCGTGCTCCTCGTGGATGATCACATCATTCTCCGCCAAGGACTGCGCGCGCTCCTCGATCGGGAAGAAGATCTCCAGATTGTCGGAGATGTCGGCGACGGCATCCAAGCCCTCCTGGCGATTCCGCAACTCCAGCCAGACGTCGTCATCATGGACTCGCAGCTACCGGGGTTGTCGGGCGCCCAAACCACCGCTGAGATTCGCCAGAACTTCCCCAACATCCAGGTTCTTGCCCTGACAATGTTCGACGACCGCCAGCACGTTATGGCCATGATCCAGGCTGGCGCCCGCGGCTACTTGCTGAAGACCAGCGACGGCCCCAGCCTGGCCGAGGCAATTCGGAAAGTCCACACCAAGCAGACGGTACTCGATCCGGGGGTCGTGCGCATCGTCATCGACGAACTCCGGCAGGGCCCAGCCACTGCCCGCAGACCCAACAGCCGCCTGACCAAACGCGAAGACGAGATTCTACGGTTCATCGTCGCCGGAAAGTCGAGCCGCGAAATCGCCGACGCGCTGGGAATCAGCTCGAAAACCGTCGACAACCTGCGCGCTCATGTTCTGCAGAAACTCGGGGCCCGGAATACCGCCGAGGCGATTGTCATCGCGTTGCAAACTGGTCTCGTTTCCGACGTCAGCGCCATCGACATCCAAACCCGGCCCAAGACGACCGGCGCAGAATGAGTAACCGTGAATGTCGCCATGGGATAACCGTACCACCAGCGCCGCGAACTACCCATCTACCGGAAAGACAATTCCCAGTCGACCATTTGCCGGAAGACGTAAGCGGGATAGCCGGAGACTACCAACAAACCTACCGCATCCTCGCTGCTCCGACTACAACCGCTCAACCATTCTACCACCAGAAAGTTACGCCCACAACTCATTTCCACTGGAATTGCTGCTCGAGCAGGCGAGCCCCCACGTGCATGAGGAGCGGTGAACCGTGGGGACAGACCGACGGAGAGCCGGTGTGTCCGAGCCCCTCCACGAGCGCGCGCATAACCCGCCGATCGAGCGGCTTCCCCCGGCGAACCGCGGTTCGGCAGGCGAGTCGGATCAGCAGGCGTTCCTTCCAGCCTTCGCTCGCGGCGTCCTCGTCGGCGAGGGAAAGAAGCGCCTCGACGAGTTCCGAGGGCTCGCCGAGGCCGGCCAGGCGCTCGTCGGCCTCGGGCAATACCCCGGGAAGCGGCGGCGCGGCGCGCAACAGAAAGGTGTGCCCACCGAAAACTTCGCACTGGAACCCCAGGGCGGCCAACTCGTCGAGGCGACCGGAAAAACGCGCGAGTTGAGACGGCCGCAACTCGAAGAGCAAGGGGTCCGGCAGGACGACCGGTTCCGGCCGAGCCGGCCCCTGACCGACCGAGAGACGATCGAAAAGGATCCGCTCGTGCGCCCGATGCTGATCGACGAGATACAGACCGTCCGGACCCTCCAGTAAGAGCAGACGCTCCTGCAACTGTCCGAGCAGCCGCAGTGGCGGGAGGCCCGGCGTCCGGATCGGTCCACTGTCATCATAGTCGCCGGGCATCTCGGCGAGCGCCGGCGGCGCCCCGAGCGCGGCCAGGCCGCTGGCCGGCGGCAGGCGGAGCGCGAGAGGCCGCCGGCCCAACGCGGTGTGGACCAACTCTCCGGCCGCGACGCCAATCGCGCGTTCGGCGAGCAAACGAACGTCCTGCTTTGACGGGTGAATGTTGACGTCCACGGCACGCGGCGGAACGTCGATTCGCAGGAGCAAGACCGGGTGCCGGCCACGCGGTAAGAGCGGCCGATAGGCAGCTTCCAGCGTGGCGAGTAGCCCGCGCGGCTGAACCCAGCGTCCGTTGACGATCAGATTGATCTGATCCCGGCCGGGTCGGGTCACTTCCGAGCCGCCGACGATACCCCACACTCGCGCCCCGTCGACATCGCGCGGCCCGAGCTCGTTCAGAAAACTCGCGAGGTTCGGCCCGTAGACCTCGATCAGGGTTGTCCGGTTCTCGTCGGAGCCGCTGGTCTGGAGGATCGGTCGATCGTCGACGACCAGGGAGAAGCGGACGCCCGGCGCGGCGAGGGCGAGGCGGCGCGCGGTCTGGCCGATCTGGGCAATCTCGCTCGGAGCCCGACGCGCGGAAGCGAGTCGCGCCGGCACGTTCTGAAAGAGCTGGCGCACGGTGACCGTCGTGCCACGTGGTCGGGGAGCCGGCGCGTCGGCGACGATCTGGCCCTCGCGCAAAACGAGCCGCCGACCCACGCCACTCCGGTCGGCGGCGCTCAGCACTTCGAGTTCGGCCACCGCAGCGATACTGGGCAGCGCCTCACCGCGAAAGCCGAGCGTCTCGACCCGACCGAGGTCGTCGTCGAGCAGTTTACTCGTCGCGTGCCGCTGGCAGGCAAGCCAGAGTTCCGACCCGACGATGCCGGCGCCGTCATCGCCGACCCGGATCAGGCTCAGCCCACCTCCGCGCACGTCAATCCGAATATTCCGTGCCGCGGCGTCGAGCGCATTCTCGACCAGTTCCTTGACGACCGACGCCGGCCGCTCGATCACCTCGCCAGCCGCGATCCGGGTCGCCACGGCCGGAGGCAACACCCGAATCGAACGGCGCGCCTCCGGGACATCCCGATTCGCCGTCTCCGCCCCAAGATCGCTCACTCGTCCTCACCGGCTGGATTGTCGCGCGACCGACTTTCGCCGCATCGTCTAATATAGTCCGGGAGTCCCGATCAAGAATAGAGGAGAAGGCCATGCGCTACCGAACGTTGGGTAAGACCGGCTGGCAGATTTCAGCGGTCAGTATGGGGTGCTGGGGAATCGGCGGCCAGTGGGGTCCAGTCTCCGAAGACGAAGCGATCCAGACCATGCAGCGGGCGTACGATCTGGGAGTAAACCTCTTCGACACCGCCGACGCCTACGGCCAGGGACGGAGTGAAGAACTGGTGGGGAAGGCGCTGCGCGGCCGAAATGACGTCTACATCGCGACGAAGGTGGGCAACTTCGCCCGGCGCGCCGGTCACCCCCTCACCTATGCCAGCCCGGAGCACGTCTATCTCTGCTGCGACGCCAGCCTGGGGCGGATGAAGCGCGACGCGATCGACCTGTACCAGTGCCACATCGGCAATCTGGAGGATCCGACGATCTTCCTCGAAGCATTCGATCGCCTCGTCGAGCAGGGGAAGATTCGCCACTACGCCATCTCGACGAACTCGCTCGCGGTGCTCCAGCGATTCAACCGCGACGGGCGCTGCGCGAGCTGCCAGATCAACTACAGCATCCTGAACCAGAGCGCGGCGCGGGACATCCTCCCCTATTGTTTAGAGAACAACATCGGCACCCTGATCCGCGGCCCGATCGCCCAGGGGGTGCTCGCCGGGAAGTTCACGCCGCAAACCACGTTCGACGACATCGTCCGGGTTGGCTGGAACGACGGCGACGGCCGCGCGCGATTCCTGAAGCAGTTGGCCATCGTCGAGGAGTTGCGGTTTCTCGCCCAACCGGCCCGTCCCCTCGTCCAGGCCGCGCTGCAGTTCGTCCTGGCGCACCCGGCAGTCACCGCGGCGATCCCCGGCGCCAAGAACCTGGCCCAGATCGAAAGCAACTCCCGCGCCGCCGACGGCGCCCTGACCGACGCGGAACTGGAGAGGATCCGGAGCGTTACCGCGGGGGCAATGGTGTAGTCAGGGATCCAATATGCCAGCTTACAGCGACCCAGCGGAGCCGAAAGAGACTGACGCTCCGCTGGATCGTGATCGGGAGGTTCACCAGGTCAGGTCGCTCCAGAATCGGACGGCGCGAGGACTAATGGCAGCCCAATCTGGAAGCGCCGCGCCAAACTCGCGGCTGAAGTAGGATGCGAGATCATTTCGTAGTAGATGATGTCAGTCTGGTATCTAGAAAACTCTTGTCAGTGTGGTGTATCGGCCTGAGGCCTATACCCGGACGCCTTCTGTCTCGGAAGCTCGTGGAGTGCGCGTGACGATTGTCGCGCTGGTACCGGTTATCGTCGACTCAATCCGAGAGACGGTACCGTTCTTCACGAGACGGGCCAGATCCTCCGCGACCGACGCTGAGGACGGCGTCGTCGGCTCAACGGTGAGCGAGGTGGTAATGCCCAGCTTCTGGGCGAGGAGGAGCAAGGTCTCCCAGGTGGGGTTGTACTCACCCGTCTCCCAGCGGGCGACTGTCGGCTGCTTCACGCCGAGGAGCTTGGCAAGCTGACTCTGGCTCAGGTCATGCTCGATGCGGTAGCGGATTAAGGCGTCGGCCGTCGCCCGTGCCGGCGCGTAACGCTCCCAGTGTACGCGAAAGGACGGATCCTGGAGTTGCTCCTCCAGAACCTCCTCCCAGATGCGGGCCTGTCGTATCTCCAGTGTCGTCAGCTCCTTTCGTGTGCCCATGCGCCCAGACGGCGCTCGGCTTCGGCGACGGCGCGCCGGAACCCACGCGGGTCGTGCTGCGCTTCCGGGCCAATCGCCGCGATCACCATTGCAGTCCCGATCCGACGATAGAAGGCCCGCCAGGCGCTCCTTCCTGTTCGCGGCCGCAGTTCTCGCAAAGCGTTTGCTCCCTGCACCTGGCTGCTGTGCGGGTAGGGAAGTTGGTCGCCGTAGCTCCGCAGCTTCGTGATCGCCGTGCCCATCGCGAAGCGCTCCGCCTCAGGCAGTGCTTGGAACTCGTCGTCGGCCGCAGGGATCAGGATGACGTCCATGGGTAATTATAACCGCCTTGCTATGGGATGGGCAGAGATGATGCGCTACCTTATCAATTGTTATCTTTTAGAGCACTCCCACGGTTCAGTTTCCCCCTTTCAGCCTCTCCTGCTGCCCAAAGAGCCAATCAATGGCCTGGCGGGGCGTCATCTGCGAGAGGTCCAGGCTTTGCAGCTCGCGGGCCAGCCGCTCGGCGGCGTTTGGCTGAGGACCGAAGCCGTCGAAGGCGAGTTGATAGGCGGCGCCGCCTTCGGCGACCCGCGGGTGATTCGAGGGAGCGGGCGGCAGTTGGGCGGTGTCGTAGCCAGCGCGCTGGAGGTCGGCGAGGAGGATTTCGGCGCGGGCGGCGACCCAGGGCGGCAGGCCGGCGAGGCGCGCTACCTGGATGCCGTAGGCGCGGTCGGCCGCGCCGGGGCGGACCGCGTAGAGAAAGATCACCCGCCCGTCGGATTCCAGCGCCGCGACGTGGACGTTGGCGAGATCCGAAAACTCCTCGGCCAGCGCGGTCAATTCCCGAAAGTGGGTGGCGAAGAGGGTCCGCGCGCCGACCCGCCCGTACATGTCCTCCAAAACCGCGCGAGCGATCGCCAGTCCGTCGTGGGTGCTGGTTCCCCGGCCAACTTCGTCGAAGATCACCAGGCTGCGCCGGGTCGCCTGGTGCAGAATCGTCGCGGTCTCCAGCATCTCGACCATGAAGGTGCTCGCTCCGCCGGCCAGGTCATCCTGCGCGCCGACCCGGGTGAAGATGCGATCGACCAGACCGATCCGCGCCCGGGCCGCCGGAACGAAGCTGCCAATCTGGGCGAGGAGAACGATCAGCGCGCACTGGCGCAGGTAGGTGCTTTTGCCACCCATGTTTGGCCCGGTTACGACGAGCAGACGAGGATGATCGCCGCCGAGGAAACAATCGTTGGGGATAAACGCTTCGCCACCCAGCGTCGCTTCGACGACCGGATGGCGGCCCCCGTCGATTTCCAGGGTATCGCTCCGGTCCAGGGTGGGTTGCACCCACTTGTTCCGCGCCGCGACCTCGGTTAGGGCGAGGGAGGCGTCGAGCATCGCGACCTGGCTGGCCGTGGCGAGGAGGCGCGCCGCGGCGGTCGTTACTCGGGCGCCAAGCGCCGCCAGCGCCGCCCGCTCCAACTCGGCGATCGCTTCATCCGCGGCGAGAATCCGCGCCTCGGCCTCTTTGAGCGGCACGGTGACGAACCGCTCCCCGCCGGCGATGGTCTGCTTGCGCTGGTACTCTCCCGGCACCAGGGCCAGGTTGCTCCGGGTCACCTCGATGTAGTAGCCGAAAACTTTGTTGAAGCCCACCTTCAGGGAGCGGATGCCGGTCCGCTCGCGCTCGCGCCGCTCCAGACCGCCGAGCCAGGAGCGGGTATCGGCGACCCGGGCCAGCGCGTCGTCCAGGCCGGGCCAGTAGCCGGGTCGGATGCGCGCTACCCCGGCATCGTCCTCCACGACCGCGCTGGTGACCTCGGCGAGGACGTCCGCGCAGACGTCGAGCGTCGCGGCGAGGTCCGGGAGAACCGACTCCTGGGCCGCGGCGAGATCCGCGCCGAGCACCGCGACCGTCCGCAAACCACTGGCGAGCGAGAGGTAATCGCGGGCGCTGGCGATTCCCTGGGTGACCCGACTGGTCAAGCGTTCGAGATCTCCCACCGCGCTCAAGAGCGCCGCCAGGCGTGCGCGGGTCTCCGGACGGTCCACCAGCGCGGCGACGATCGATTGGCGGCGGAGCAGCTCCTCCAGATCCGTACGCGGCTGCCCGATCAGGCGGCGCAGAGCGCGCGAGCCCATCGCGGTGCGGGTTTCGTCGAGCACCCCGAGCAGGCTACCCCGGCTTCCACCACTCCGCAGGCCCCGCGTCAACTCCAGGTTGCGCCGGGTGGCTAGATCCAAACCGACCCGATCCCGGGCGATTTCGGTGCGCAGTCCGGTCAAAAGGGGCAGGAGGGCCGGATTCGTGTGGCCGAGGTAGGCGAGGATCGCCCCGGCCGCGCCGAGCGCGCCGGGTAAGTCGGCGCAGCCGTAGGCTTCCAGGCTATGGGTGCCGAATTGGCGTCCCAGGGTGGCCTGAGCCCGCTCGGCCTCAAAGTGCCAGTGCTCCAGACGGGTGAGGTGACCGACCAGCGCGACCCCGGGCGGCAGTTGATCCGGCGTGAAGTCGTCCGGAATCAGGCACTCCGCCGGATTGAGTCGGACCAATTCCTCGCCGAGTTGAACCCCGGCCCCCGGGCCGCTCAATTCCACAACCCCGAACTCGCCGGTGCTCACGTCGACCCACCCCAGGCCGATGCGATCCGGCCGAGGGAGCACCGCGGCGAGGTAACGGTTCTCACTGGCCGGGAGCAGCGCGGCCTCGCCAATCGTCCCCGGGGTCAACACCCGGGTGATCGCCCGCTCGACCAGACCTTTTCCGGGCTCGCTCAATTGCTCGGCGATCGCGACGGTGTGCCCGGCGCCGAGCAAGCGCGACAGGTAATGGTTGAGCGCGTGGTGGGGGATGCCGGCCATCGGGACGCGCCCGCTGCGACCAAAGGTTCGACTCGTCAGGGTGATCCGAAGATCTCGCGCGACGACTCGCGCGTCGTCGTCGAAGGTTTCGTAGAAATCACCCATGCGGAAGAGCAAAATGGCGTGCGGATAGCCGCGCTTGAGATCGAGGTATTGCTGGCGAGAGGGAACCGGCGCGTCGACGTCCTCGCGCCCCCCCTTCGCCTCTCCACGCGTCGGCCGGCCGCGAGGGGGCTCGTCCTTGGGCTCGCTTTTGATCATGGCGCGATTATAACAGCGGTCCCACCGTTAAAAAATCCACACAAGAGACATGTCGCCAGATCGCTCCCTACCGTCGTAAGATAGCGGAGAGGTGCAGACCATGAGCTATCGTCGCCGAAACCAGCCTTCCGCGTTTCCTCGCATTGTCTTTTTACTGCTGCTGGTGGGTATTGTCTCCGCCGGCGGTTACGCGTTCATTCCGGGCGTTCAACGGCGCGCGCAGACGTTACTCGCGCGGGTAACCGCGCACGCGCCGGGTCAAACCGACTCGCAGTCCGCGACGACAAACCTGGATCCGCGGTTCGTGGTTTCCCTGCCGACGATGGTGCCGCTCGATCAGATTCCTTCGCCGGACGTTCCGGCCCGCGACTTCCTGAACGCCTGGCAAGCCGGCAAGTACGCCGACATGTACGCCCTGTTGTCGAAGAAGTCCCAGGCAAACCAGAGCGCGCAGGCGTTCGCGGACTGGTACTCCAGTCTAACCGCCGAGGCCACGATCACCAAGATCACACCCGAGATCACCTCGGTGCCGATGATACCTCCCAACGCGGGCAACGGCGCGTCGGTCCAGGTTCCTTTCACGGTGCAGTTCGACACGATTCGCGTCGGCACCTTTCAGGAGAACAACAGCGTTTCCTTGATTCTGGAAGGCGGTCAGTGGAAGGTCGATTGGCAACCGTCGCTCTTCTTCCACGACCTGGCGCCGAACGATACCGTTCGCCTGTTTCCGCTCAATCCTCGGCGGGGAAGCATCCTCGACCGAAAAGGCCGCTACCTGGCGACGATGGGCTTCCAGGAAACCATCGGCGTCGTGCCCGGCAAACTGGGTACGCCGCAGGAAGAGCAGCAGACTTTAACCATCATCGGTCAGTACCTGCACAAGACGCCGGCCGAGCTTCAGAAGATCTACGCCGGCCAGCCCAAAGATTGGTTCATCCCGCTGGGCGATGTCTCCGGTTCGCTGGAAACCGAGCTGCACCAGAAATTGGACCCGCTGCCCGGCGTCGTCCTCCAGCGTAAACCGATCCGGGTCTATCCCCAGGGGGACGTCGCCGCGCACGTCGTCGGCTACGTCGGGCACATTACTCCCGCCGAATTGAAAACCTACGCCGCCAAGGGCTACACCGTGGACGACTACGTCGGCCGGGAAGGGGTGGAGCAGTGGGCGGACGCTCAACTCGCCGGCCAGCGCGGGGGCATCCTCGCGATCGTGGCGCAAACCGGCGAAGTGATCAAAGTCATCGCCCGGCGGGACGCGGTGCCCGGAAACGACGTCGTGCTCAGCATCGACCTCGACATTCAAAAAGAGGCGGAGAAGGTGCTGGGAACGCTCGACGGCAGCATCATCGTCATGGATCCGCAGGACAACTCGGTCCTCGCTCTGGCGAGTTATCCCCGCTTCGATCCTAACAAGTTCGTCACTGGCTTCACCCCGGCGGAGTGGCAGGCATTGAACACCTCGCCGGATCACCCGTTCCAGGATCGCCCGGTCGAGTCGATCTACCCCACCGGCTCGATTTTCAAGCCGATCACCATGTCGGCCGGCATGGAAAAGCTTGGCTACACCGTCAACAGCATGTTCGACTGTAGCTACTGGTGGAATGGCCCCGGTGGGCTGCACCTGCATAACTGGGAGGTGCAGGGTCACCTCAACCTGGTCCAGTCGCTCACCGGCTCCTGTGACCCCACGTTCTACACGATTGGCCTGGCCATCTACAACAAGGATCCGAACATCCTACCGATCATGGCGCGCGCTTTCGGCCTGGGACAGAAGACCGGTATCAACGGAGTCCAGGAAGCCGCTGGCCTGGTGCCCGACCCAGCCTGGAAGGAGAAGACGCTGCACCAGCCCTGGTATCCCGGCGACAGCGTCATCCTGGCGATCGGTCAGGGTTACCTCGAAGCGTCGCCGATCCAGATGGCCAATGCCTATTCGGCAATCGCCAATAATGGCCTCCGCCGCTCGCCGATTCTGGTTCAAAAGATTGTTGATCCCCAGGGGAAAGTCGTGAAGACCTACACCGCGCCGACCCTGGGGCATTTGCCAATTTCGACGACGACGCTCCAGGCCATTCAGGCCGGCATGCTCGGGACGACCAGCACGCCGCTGGGGACCGCCTACTACGCCTTCCAGACCTACAAGCATCCCATGGAAGTGAAAACCGGTTCCGCCGAAAATCAGAACGTTCTCGCACACGCCTGGTTCGTGGGCTATACCCCGCCGCAGAACCCCAAATACCTGATCCAGGTAATGGTCGAGGGCCGCGGCGAAAGTATGCAAATCGCCTCGCCGATGGCCCGCCAACTCATGGACTATCTCTGGCCGAACAATCAGGCCCAGCCGCTGTCCTATTAGGACAGGAGATAGGAGTCAGAATCTGGGAGCCCGCAGTCGGTTCCTCTCCTGACTCCTGACTCCCTGACTCCTATCTCCTGGATTTTGGATTCCCCGCTCGTTAGAATAGAGCGGCGAGCCGAGACCCGGAGCGGGCGAATCCGCCCGGAGCCGCCGCTCCCAACCGAATGGAGGAAAGATCATGGCAGATTCTGGAACGGTGATCGCCGCGAGCCCAAACTGCTTTCTGGCCTACAGCACCTTTACCGCCTACGGCGAGTTTCCCGCGCTGGGCATCCACCACGTCGAGGTTCCGGCGAGCCCCGGTGGAGCCGGGGGTATCGTCCCGGAGGTGATGAACGCGGACGACGTCCAGCGATTCAAGGACCGGCTGACCAAGATCGGCGTGACGCCGGTCAGCGTCGGCATCTACTGCAATTTTCTGGATCACCGCCAGGTCGCGGCCGCCCTCCGGCGGATCGACTTTGCCGAGGCGCTCGGCGCCCCGGTCGTCGTCAGCGACGCGACCCGCAAGCTCGAAGTCGACGACGACGAGTGGCGGCGATTGGTCAACGCGCTCCGCTACGCCGGGGACTACGCGGCCGACCACGGCGTGAAGATCGCCCTGGAAACCCACGGCGGGCTCACTCGCAATGGCAGCCTGGCGGCCAAACTGCTGAGCGCGGTCGACCATCCGGCCGTCGGGGTGAACTACGACACCGGTAACATTTACTACTACAATGAGGGTCTGGATCCGGTCGACGACATCAAGCTGGTCAGCGAGAAAGTGTTCCAGGTTCACCTCAAGGACACCATCGGCGGAAAGGGCGAGTGGCTCTTCTGCCCGCTGGGCGAGGGTCGGGTCAACTTTCCCGGGGTCGTCGAGACGCTGAAGAAGGCTGGCTTCAAAGGCGCCTACAGCCTGGAACTCGAAGGCAAGCGCGGCGAAGACCTCAATCTGGCCGGCCACCGCGCGGTGATCAAGAAGTCGGTAGACTATCTCCGCTCGATCGGATTGCTGGCGTAGCTGAGGTAGCGCCGCCCTTAAGGGCGGGCGAAGGAGCGGAGGCGCTAAAGCGCCCGGTCTCGGGGGCTTCAGCCCCACCCCCCCTTCGCCCGCCTTTGAAGGCGGCGACGGCAGGCGGCGACGGAGGACTCATGGGCATGACGATTGTGAAACGCGCGAGTCGGATCGCCGGCTCGACCCAGACGGTGGGCATTACCCCGGCCGAGGCCGGCTGGGAGTACGTTCGCTTCGCGGCCCACCACCTCGCGGCCGGCGAAACTCTCGCCGGAACGACCGGCGGGAACGAAACCGCGCTCGTCGTCCTCGGCGGACGTTGCGACGCGCGGGCAGCCGGCGAGGTGTACCCGGGAATTGGCCGGCGAGCGGACGTCTGGGAGAAGACCCCGCCGTACGTGGTACTCCTGCCGCCCGCTACCGAGTACACCGTGAGCGCCACGAGCGCCCTGCACCTCGGCATCGCCGCCGCGCCGACCGACCACGGACTGCCGCCTCGGTTGATCCGTCCGGAAGATATCGTCGTCGAGAACCGCGGCGAAGGGCAGACCTATCGCTACATCCAGCACCTGCTGCCGCCAGCCGCCCCGGCGACTCGCTTGCTTCTCGTCGAGGTCTACACCCCAGCCGGCAACTGGTCGAGCTTTCCCCCCCACAAGCACGACACCGAGAACCCGCCAGCGGAAAGCTACCTCGAAGAGACGTACTATTATCAGATCAACCCGCCGACCGGCTTCGCCCTCCAGCGGGTCTATACCGCGGACCGCGGCCTCGACGAAACCGCGGCGCCTGGCAACGGCGACCTTGTGCTGGTCCCGCGCGGGTATCACCCGGTCGTGGCCACGCCCGGCCACGACTGCTACTACCTCAACGTGATGGCTGGCCCCACCCGCGCCTGGAACTTTCAGGTCGATCCCGATTACGCCGCGTTGATGAACTGGCAAAAGATCGCGGTGACCCAAACCGAGTAATCTGGCGTTATTCTGTCATTCCGAGCGACTGGCGGAAGCGAAGAATCTCCTCGGCTGGAAAATTACGCGCGCCCCAGGAGATCGTCGATCACCCCTTTGAGCACGACCGCCTGGTTACGGGTCTCATCACGCGCGGCGTAGAGGAGGGTGACGTCGCCAAGGCTGGCCTGGCGCAAAAGATCCCGCAGTGTCGCCTGATGCTCCGCGCCGGCTAACTCGGTCCGGTAACGCTGGCGAAACTCCTCCCAACGGGCCGGATCGTGACCGAACCAACGCCGTAGCTCGTCCGATGGCGCGAGATCCTTTAGCCAGGCATCCAGCCGCAGGGCCTCGCGGGCGACGCCGCGCGGCCAGAGACGATCGACGAGGACTCGCCAACCGCGGATCGGACGCTCCAGGTCGTACACCCGCCGGAGATAGACCCCTGGCGCCTCGGAGACCTGACCTTCCTCGTCAAGTAAGCCGGCAAAGCAAGGTATCTCTCCCACGTCTTCTCCTTCTGGATTCTGGCTCCTGGCTCCTATATTCTTCGTTAGCGTCTCCAGCCCTTATAGGCATCGCGCCCCAGCCAGGCGGCATTCCCGCCGAGCTCCTCTTCGATCGTCAGCAGGCGGTTGTGGTCGCCGGCCCGCAGTTGGCCGGCGTTCAGCCCCACCGCGAAGTCACCGATGCTATCGCGGTCGCCTCGGCTCCCGCAGGGGTGGACGTTGTAGCCGTTCGTCAGGGCAAGGCGGCACGCCTCTAACGCTTCACTCACCGTGCCCACCTGACTGATCTTCAGCACCATCGAATTGGCCGCGCCCATGGAAATCGCGTGCTTCAGCCGCTCGGCGTTCGTCGTGAACAGATCGTCCCCGACGATTTCGATCCCGAGTTCCTTGGTCAGGATCGCGTGGCCTTCGAAATCCTCTTCGTGGAGCGGATCCTCGATCGAAACGATCGGATAGGTCGCGATCAGTTTCTGGTAGTGCGCGATCATGGCGTCGCGCGATTTTTCGCCTTCCGAAAAGAGGCCAACGTAGCAGTCGATATCTTTCTCGTAGTAACACTCGGCGGCGCAGTCGAAGTAAATCCCCACCTTGCCGGCGTAGCCGCAGCGCTCGATACTCTCCGCCATGATGTCGAGCAGTTCCCGGTCGTCGCCGATCACCCCGGCGAGATTGCTCATGGCGTAGGTGGGAACGTACGTGTCGCCGAAGCGTTCCTTGAAGAGACGCTTGCCGGCCTCGACCACCTGCCAGGACATCTCCATTGCCACGGAGTAGCTTCCCGCGCCGTAAGCGGCGAACTCGTAGGTGGGCTTGAACCAGCGCGAGTTGCCCGGGTCGCGGTAACGTCCGCCGGAACTGATGAAGTTGATCGGAATCGGCAAGGTACAGGCGTTCACGCCGCCGATGTAGCGGTAGAGGGAGAGACCGGCGCTGTTCGCCGCGGCTTTGAGCACGGCGAGCGACACGCCGACGATGGCGTTCGCCCCCAACCGGGCTTTGTTTGGCGTGCCGTCCAATTCGCACATGGCCCGATCGATCGCCAGTTGGTCGTCCACCGCCATGCCGCGCAAGGCCGGAGCGATGATCTGGTTGATGTTTTCCGACGCTTTTCGCGTACCCAGCCCTTTGTAGCGCTCGCCACCGTCCAGCACAAACGCGGCCTCGTGCTTACCGGTCGACACCCCGGACTCCGGCGTGGATACCCCCATCGCCCCGTCGTCGGTCGTGACCGTGACTTCCAACCCGAGCAATCCCCGGGCGGCAAAGATCTCCCTCGCTTTGATCTCGGCAATCTTCGCGCTCATGGTGTTCCTTCTTTTTATGTTGATTTCGACACCGGCGCGCATGGAGATCGGACCTAACCCGAACGGCCACGGACGATCGCCACGCGGAGGTCGCCGAGGCAGGCGCCGGTGTTGCCGGTGAAGATTGCGCTGTTGAGTTTCATCAGCGCGATCGTGGAGTTGTGATTGTTCAGCTCGGCGGTCAGGTCGACGCCCCGCGCCCGGGCAAGCTCCGCGGTCGTGCCGTCGACAACTCCTCCGGCCATGCAAACGAACTCGCCGGATCCGCCGACGTGCTGGGTACCCGGACCATCGGTGCCGTCGGAGTCCAACGCGGCGACGACGACGTTTTGGCTCGCCAACCGGCCCGCGCCGAGGTCCCGTCCCCAGAGCAGCGCGAACTCCTGATTGCGGCCGCCGACGCCGGTCGCGCTACCGACCGGAACGTCCAGGTGGCCGCCGGTCACCAGGGCCACCGGCGGCGGGAAGGGTCGGCCGTAGATCTCGACCTCCCGAGCGACGTTGGCGAGCACGATTTCCGCGGCGGCAGACGGCGCGTGCAACTCCGCGCAGAGGGCGACGCCGGTCAAGCCCAACCGCTCGGCGGTCGCCCGAGCTCCCTCGACCATTTGCAGCGGATCGATCGGCTGCCAGAAGCTGAAGCACATCCGGCGAAAATCCTCCAGGTCCGGAACGTCGTAGCGCGGGTCGGCGCTTTCCAGGAGCGCTCGCAGCGCCGGAGTGAACTCCGCATACCAGGGCCGCGCCTGGAGCTCGCGCAGCGCGGCGGCCATGCGGCGACCGGCCGGCGGCCAGGACGGCACCCACGAACCGGTCTCCGGTAACCGACCGTGCCAGCGCGGAAAAACGCCGACCTGCATGATCAGATTGACGGTGCGGGCCGGATGGATGAGCCGGAGGATTCGGCCGCAGTTGACCGCGGAAAAGTACGGCATCACCTGGTGGATCAACTGCTGCGACCCGTACTTGATCGCCAGGAAGAATACCTGCCGCAGGTCGTCCAGGGTGAGTCCTGGCGCGGGGAGCGCGAAAAGCGACGACGCGCCGTCGGAAAACAGGGTAAAGACGAGGTCGTGCTCGTCGGCCTCCCGGGCAATCGCGGCGATGCGCTCCGCCCCGGCGACGCTCTGTTCGTCCGGCACCGGGTGCGCGCCTTCGCTAACCTGAATCCGCTCGAGCTGGCAGCCTTCGCCCTTCTTCACGGTAATCGCGCCCGCGGTCAGTCGGTCGCCGAGGAGATCTTCCAGCGCCTTCGCCTGACGTTGGACCGCCTTGCCCGCGCCGACAACGTAGATATTTCGGATCGCGGAAAGATCGATCGTCTCGTCGCCGAAGCCGCTGACGTCCATCTCCGGCTGCCCGCCAATCAGCAGGCGATTCCCTTCGATGCGGATCAGCTTGCGGGTATTCTCGTACGGATCCGCCGCCGCCAGGCCGCCTTCGAGGATGTCCAGCGCCAGCGCCCGCCCCTCTCGGTCGCCCACCGAGAGCAGTTCCTCGCGATTCTTGATGATCAATGATGCACCACCATCATCCTGGACTTTTCCAAACTGCGAAAGTAAAGCGCGGGGGAGCAGACGTGTCAAGGACCGCGGTGGCCACGCGGATTCTCGTCGAAGGGGGTCACGTCGGCGGTCTGAATGGCCCAGTCCAGGAGGCGCCGTTCGAGATCGCGTTGAACCGCGGCGTAGGCTGGATCGTCGTAAAGGTTGCGACTCTCGTTGGGGTCGCTTTGCAGGTCGTACAACTCGGATCGCTCCAACGGTCGACGCACCAGCTTGTGGGTCGCCGTGCGAATCATCGTCGCCCGACACACCGAGAGCGGATCCGACTGCTGAAGGCCGGCCTTCGGCGAATAGATGTGGCCGGGCGAGCGGAGCCACTGGTCGCCGCCGACGTGTCCTTCGAAGCAGTGCGGTTCGCGCGGGTCGTAGCCACCCTCGGCGAAGGCAGCGCGCTGGGGATCGCCGGGCTCTCCCCGAAGCTGCGGAACCAGCGACCGCGCGAAGTGGCTGTGCCGCGGCGCGATGTCCGCGAGGTCGAGCACGGTCGGCATGAGATCGAACACCTCGACGAGGTCCGCGACGACGTGCCCGCGCGCGCCACCGGGCAGTCGCGCGACAAAGGGCACCCGAGTCAGGGTATCGTCGAGCGCGCTCGGCCACTTTTCGACCAGGCCGTAGTCGCCGGCCCAATCGCCGTGGTCGGAGAAGGCGATCACCACGGTGTTCTCGGCGAGGCCGGTCTCGTCAAGGGCCCGCAAGAGTTCGCCGAGCAGCCAGTCGGAATAGCTGATCATCCCCAGGTAGACCGCGCGGATCTGGCGCATGACCGTATCGTCGAGTTCGTTTAGGCGGCGAGTCTCGCGAATCCGGCGATGGTAGATCGGCAGATCGTCGCCGCCGACCGGCCGCAGCGACGGCAAGCGCTCCGGATCGTACATCGTGTGAAACGGCTCCGGCGCCGAATAGGGCGGATGCGGCGAGCTGAGCGGGAGAAAGAGGCAGAACGGCTGATCGTGGCGCTGGCGGAGAAAGTCGGTTCCGGCCGCGACGTTTGCGTAGTCGTGGTGCTCCCGTGGGTCGCCACTCGGTCCGTAGAGAAAGCTATAGTACCTCGGGTCGTCCGGGGTCCAGGGAATCGCCAGGCCGTGATGTCCGCCCCGCGAGCCGGCCTCGGTGACGCTATCGGCAAAACTCTCCGGAGCGAGCAGATCGTTCTTGCCGTACCAGCGCACGTCGTAGCCCGACTGTTTCAGGTAGCGAAACAGATTGGGCTCGTCGGGACGCAGGAGATGCCAGAGGGTGCGGTGGCCGCGGACGTGGGGATACCAGCCGGTCGCGAACGCGGCCCGCGACGGCGAGCAGACGGTGTGCTGAACGTGGCACTGGTCGAAGCGGACACCCTCCGCGGCGAGGCGATCCAGGTTCGGCGTCTGGACAACCGGGTCGCCCGCGCAGCCGACACAGTCGCCCCGCCACTCGTCGGGGTTGAATAACACGAAGTTCAGAGGCCGTTCGGGCATCTTCATCGTCTCCGTCCGGTCCCGACCGCCGCGCCGGGCCCGGGCCGTCGCGCTTTTTCGTCGCTTTTCCGTCATTGTACGCGGGTGAGGTTCCCGAGGAAAGGCCGGGACCAGGTCGGGGATTGGGGGCCAGGGGTAGGGGAACGGGTAGCGGGGCAGCGTAGAATAGCAAGTACCGATGTCTACGCTGCTCTCGCCTTCGGTGACGAGTATCCCTCCCAAGGAGGCCCCCCATGCAGCAACCAGAGCCAATCCTGACCACCGACCTCTTCGCGCCGGACCGCGCCGCGCTCCTCGACGTGCTGGCGGACCTTTCCGACGAAGACTGGACCCGCCCGACTGTCTGCGCGGGCTGGTCGGTTCAGGACGTCGCCGCGCACCTGCTGGGCGTCGACCTGGGCAACCTCTCGGTGCGCCGCGACCGCTTTGCAGGGCTGAACCCGGCTCCGGGCGAGCCCATCGTCAGGTTCGTCAATCGGATCAACGAGGAGTGGATGCGTGCCGGACGGCGGCTGAGCCCGCGGGTCATTCGCGAGCTGCTAGCGGTCGTCGGACCGCCCCTCTTCGACTACTTCGCGTCGTTGGACCAGCACGCCATCGGACCCGGCGTCAGTTGGGCCGGACTGGATCGCGCGCCGGTCTGGCTCGACGTCGCCCGGGAGTATACCGAGCGCTGGCATCACCAGCAGCACATTCGCGACGCGGTGGGGCGACCGGGTCAGGTCGCGCCGCGCTTCCTTCACCCGGTCCTGGCGACTTTTGCCTACGCCTTGCCCCGAACGTTCCACGAGGTGAGCGCCCCGCTCGGCACCACCGTCCAGCTCCGGGTCAGCGAACCCGCCGGGGGCGACTGGACGGTTCAGCGCGCAGCGGACGGCTGGCAACTCTACGTCGGCGCGCCGGAGCGCCCAACCGCGCGGGTCACTCTGGATCCCGGAACAGCCTGGCGCCTCTTCACCAAAGGCATCAGCCCAGCCGAAGCCCGGGCGCGCGCGACGCTGGACGGCGACCTGGCCCTCGCCGAGCGGATTTTCCAGTCCGTGGCGATTATCGCGTAGGTCCGACAGTCTCGGATTGACGCTATCTCGTGTGGCTCGCTATAGTGCCTTTCAGTAGAGCTAACCGAAAAATCCGGAGGGCAGCGTGAGCTCGAGTATTCCTCGCATCACCGGTTACCGAACGATTGGGCTGAAGCGCGGCAACGGGCCCAACGTGACGTCCAGCACGAACACCGACACCTTGATCGAAGTGCACACCGACGCCGGCCTCGTCGGGTGGGGCAGCTCGTACACTTCGAAGGACCTGGTCGACGCCTCGCTGGCGTTGCTGCGCGAGCAGATTATCGGCGAGGTCGCGATCGAGCCGGAGCGCGTCTCGGAAAAGCTGCACCAGCGGACCTACTGGACCGGCCGGGGCGGCAGCGTGACCCACGCGATCAGCGGTCTCGATATCGCCCTCTGGGACATCCTCGGCAAGCAGACTGGCCAGCCCATTGGCCGACTCCTGGGCGGGCGCTATCGCGAGAAGATCAAGCCGTACGGCTCGCTGATCTTTGCCGAGCCGGGTTTGCTGCGCGACCGCCTGCTCGCCGCGAAGGGGCGCGGCTTCCGCGCTTTCAAGCTGGGCTGGGGACCGTTCGGCCGAGAGAGCGACGCCTACGACGAACTCCTGGTGAAGACGGCGCGCGAGACCGTCGGCGACGACTGCGAGATCATGGTCGATCCGGGTGGCTCGGTTCAGTTCTGGCCGCACGGTCTGAAGTGGGCGCTCCGGACCGCCGATATGCTCGCCAACTACGGCGTCGTCTGGTTCGAGGAGGCGCTACCGCCGGACGACATCGAGGGTTACCGCGAGCTTCGCCGTCAGGCCCGCCTCTTCATTAGCTCCGGCGAAGTGCTAACCCGCCGCCAGAGTTTTCGGCCCTGGATCGAATCCGGCGCGGTCGACATCATCCAGCCGGACGTCACCAAGGTGGGGGGCCTCTCCGAAGCGCGGCGGATCGCCTGGCTGGCCTACGAGCACAACATCCTCACCGTTCCCCACGGCTTCAACACCGCGGTGGGCGTGGCCGCCGACCTCCAGTTCGTCTCGGCCCTGCCCAACGCCCGCTGGATCGAGTACATCACCCCATCACCCCTGATCGAGAACATCCTGGCCACGCCCTTCGTCCTCGACAGCGACGGGATGGTAAGCATCCCGGACGGGCCGGGACTGGGAATCGAGCTGAGCGTAGCGGGGTTGAAGGAGCAGGCTTTGACGGAGGGATAAATTTGGCTGATCTAAACGAGAGCAACCCGACTGATCCGAGAGGTGAGTTCGCTAGATCCCTCTTGGAATCGTTAGGCCTCCCGTCGTCTCCTTTGCAGATAGCTGACGGTTGGTCGAACAACGTCCGGCTGGCGCCGGCTCACGTGGTGCGCCTCTCCCCGGGCCGCTTTCGTAACTCCTTCGCCCACGAGGCCCGGATCCTTCGGCTCTTGCCTCCCGAGATTCCCCATGCAACGGTCGTCGCGCAGGGACGGCTCGGCCGGCAAGAATGGCTCGTCCTCGAGCGCGTGCCCGGAGTGTCTCTTATGGTGGCGTGGCCGTCGCTCAATAAGCACGAGCGTGCGCGGGCGGCTCGTGAATTAGGCACGATGCTCCGCGCGCTCCATCAGATCAGAATTCCGGCGGATCTGCGTAACCCCTGGATCGATGACGCGCTGGCCCCGGGTGGACCCCGTCAAGACGCCTATCACGCGCCACCTGCTTTCTATCGCGAGATGTTAGTTTCGGTCCAGGATGTGCCCGGCGTCGATCGCGGCGTCCTCGACGAAATCGGAGCATTCATCGCCGAGCGGCTCGACGCGTTTGGGCCCGAACCGGAGGTGCTCGTCCACGCCGACGTGACCTTCGCGAACGTCATGTGGCACGACGGCCACATGAACGCCCTCCTCGACTTCGAGAGCGCCCGGCCCGCTCCACGGGATCTGGAGTTGGACACCCTGCTCCGCTTCGTCCGCGAGCCCCGGCTCGTCGACTGGACCTCCCAGCCGGACAAGTGGGTTGGATCCGACCTGGAGACGTTCACGGATGGATTAGCCGGTGCCTACCCAGGACTTTTCTCCCACCCTTGCCTCGCGGCGCGGCTTGGCGTCTACGAGGCCCTCTGGCAGCTCGTGCAGCTCCACCATTTCCGGCCGGGCTCCGGTCCTCCCGATCCCTGGGGTCACCTACTCATGCTCATCGAACAAGGTGATCAGTGAGTCCAGCGCTCATACGCTTCGTCACGCTCCGGTCGCACCTTCTGAACCAACTCCGTTGAAGTCACCGGCGAAGTCCCCCGTTTGTCGGCGTTCGCCAGCATTTTGGCAACCACCGCTTGCCGGTGGGCTAACTCCTCCTGGGTTGGAGGGTTCGATTTGATGCGTTCTTTGTTCACCAACCTGTCCCATCCGCGTGCGGCGTCGCCGTCCCGGAATTGAAGCAAGCCCGGCGTTTTGGCGTTCAGCACAATCCGAATATACATTTACCTGCTATGATTTGCGACGAGCAAAGCAACCGGTTCATCGAAGGAGACCCTGGCGCATGCCGAGCGCCCTGGAACGCAAGATTAAGGACCGCCTCATGGAACTCAGCCCACGGGCATTCGAGTTCTTTGCCGGCGACCTTCTCGAGTTTCTTGGTCTCACTTCGGTGAGTGTCACCCGGCAAGCTGGCGACGGAGGCATCGACGCCGTCTGCGAAGTCGTCAGCGGCAACCTCGTCCACGTTCCGGCTGGCGTTCAAGTCAAGCGACGACGTCAGCCAGTTGGCCGTCCGGACATGGACCAGTTCATTGGAGCATTGGCAAACCGCTACGCCTGCGGCATCTACATCACGACCGCCACGTTCTCGCGCCCATCAATTCAGAAAGCGAAAGCAGCCGTTCCTTACATCTCGGTCGTCAATGGCGATCAGGTAGCCGAAGTCCTGGTGAAAGCTGGGATCGGTACCAAGGAAGACGCCAGTACCGTAGATGAAGAGTATTTTGGCGGTTTCGAGGACCGCTTAAAGGTAGCCGAGTGCTCACCGACGTACCGGGTGGGAGAGCCTTGTGACATCGCGCCAGCCGATGACTTCATCTCGCTCCGCGCACTGAGCTACGCACTGCACGTTGATACCACGACAATCCGAGCCTGGGTTCAGCGCGGCCAACTCCAGCCGGATGCCGACGGGCTGTACTTTCGCCGTCGACGCGTCGCGGAGATTCGCGCGGATTTCGACTTACCGGGGTCTCCTGAGACCAGTGACGCGTGGGTTAACGCTTTCCTGCGTTTTGCGACCCAGGGAAAACTCAACAAGTCGTACAAACCGGTGATGCTCCAGGCGCTACTCGATCTCGTTCAAGGCGATGGCAGTATCCAGGTAGCTAGGTTAGTGGAAGCGTTCCACGATTTCTATCTCGAGCGAGCCCGCTCTGGCCTCCCTGCCGAAGCCTCGTCGTCTATTCTCTGTCAACCAGAGAATGCCCGGCGCTCCGCCGTAGAGAGCCTATTGATCCGATATCCACTTGAACGATTTATCATCAAAGGGCTGCTGATATACCTGCCAGAGGAGCGACTGATTCGATTCCGACCGGAGATTTGGGGGTCGCTCCGTTATCGTGACATCGTCGAGATTCGGCGCTTGCTCAAGAAACAGATCGAGGATTATTTCGGCAGTCTGAAAACCACTTAACGATAGCGGATTGTCCGCCACGCGTCCGATCATAATCCCTCAGGAGCTACCCATGCCCATCGCCTTGCGCGCAAACCAGAAGCTGCTCTTTATCGGCGATAGCATCACCGATTGTGGGCGGCGAAACACCGCGGCGCCCTATGGCAGCGGCTACGTTCGCGAGGTTTACCTCTGGCTCGGCGCGCTCTATCCGGAGTTGAACGTCACGGTCGTCAATCAGGGAATCAGCGGGAACACCTCCCGCGACCTCGTCACGCGCTGGGAAAGCGACGTGATCGCGGAGCAGCCGGATTGGCTCGCGACCGCGTCCACCCCACCGAGGTCGGCCACACTCTGATTGCCCACGCGGTTCTGCGCGAGCTACGATTGGAGTTCTGACGAGGGGGTTGGGTTCTGGGTGCTGGGTGTTGGGGGAACAGGACCACAAGCGAGGCTCCGTTGCACCTTCGGTGAGGCCGGCTCGTGCCTCGCCTGAGATCTGATTCGGTTTCCAGCAGGAGATTTGAGACCATGGTGGGATATCCGGGGAGCGACCACGACCGGCGGGTGAACCTGGACGACTTGCGAGTCGTCGTCGAGAGCATCTTTGGCAAGCTTGGCATGAGTCCCGCTGACGCGTTGTTGGTGGCGGACAGTCTGGTGAGCGCGGATCTGCGCGGGGTGCACTCACACGGGGTCATGCGGGTGCCTACTTACTTTCAGAAATTAACCGTCGGCGGGGTCAATCCGATCGGCCGGCCCCGGGTGGCGACCGACGCCGTCGCGGCGCTGGTGGTGGACGGCGACAACGCGATGGGGCAAATCGGCGCGAGCTTCGCGATGCGCGCGGCGATCGAGCGGGCGAAGACGACGAGCGTGGCGGCGGCGGCGCTCCGGGGCAGCAATCACTGCGGCGCGCTCGCCTACTACGCGATGCAGGCGCTGCCGGAGGACATGATCGGCGTCGCCACGTCCAACGCCCTGCCGACCATGGCTCCCTGGGGTGGCATCGACAAGATTCTCGGGATCAACCCGCTCGCGGTGGCGATTCCGGCCGGCGATGAGCCTCCGCTGGTGATCGACTTCGCCTTCAGCGGCTCGGCGCACGGCAAGATCGAGATTTACAAGCAGAAGGGACTACCCATTCCTGAGGGCTGGGCCTTCGACCAGGACGGCCGACCGACGACGGATCCGGTGGCGGCGCTGGAGGGACTTCTGCAACCGATCGGCGCCTACAAGGGAACCGGCCTCGCCCTGGTGATGGGGATTCTGGCGACGCTACTCTCCGGCGCGGCCTACGGCCTGGAGCTTGGCAACATGGTCGATGGCCCGCGGGCCGGTCAGGACGGCCAGTTCTTCCTCGCCCTGAAAATCGCCGCGTTCGAGGAGCCGGCCCGCTTCAAGGAACGGATGGACTGGATCATCCGGGAGATTCACCAGAGCCGCCGCGCGCCGGGGGTCGAGCGCATCTACAGTCCGGGCGAACTGGAAGCCGACACCGAGCGCCGCTACCGAAGCGACGGCATTCCGCTCACCACGGAGACCCTGGCTGGAGTCGTCAACACGGCGACAGAGCTGGGCGTCGACGCGAGCAGCCTCCACGACCGCGGTGAAGGGAGTTGTCGGTCTGATGCGTGAGGTCAGAAGCATGACCCGACGCCGTTCCCTCCCCAACCCCCAAGCCCCAATCCCCAGCCCCCGCTCTAACTGTAGCCGGGATACTGTGTCCAGGTGCTATAATCTCGGCTGACGGATTCGCCAGCGGTGGCCCTCCGCTCCGGAGGGTCGGGTTCGGGTTGACGAGGTGATCGCCATGCGTCTGTCGTTGCGTCGCGGATTGGCCGTTGGCGGGGGTCTCATCGCCGCGGGCGCGCTCGTCGCCGCCTGCTCGGGCGCCCCCCAGACCAGTTCGTTCGTGCCCAGCATCCCCGGTCCAGGCATCGCGATCTTCCATCCGCCGCCGCTCTCGGCGCCAATCGTCGCGCCGATGCTCAAGACGACATCGACCACTCCCGCGCAAACCTCGACCCAGGCAACAACTCAAACGACCGTCCAACCCGCGGTCCACCGTGGTGGCTGCCCGATGATGGACGGACAGTAACCGAAACGCCGGCCCGATCCCGTCCAATCGTTGACAGCCTCCCTCGTCGCCGCCTACAATGCTAATAATCGATGAAGTTCATCCATTTAGTAAAGTTTATCGGAAGTGGCGATGGGCGGGAAACTCGGGCACGCGCGGGCTCGGAAAAGCGCTAGCAAAGGCCACTGCCCGGTGGCCTCGGGCGCGAGATGAGCGAAGCGAACGGCACGCCGCCCGACGCGAGTACGCTGCGCGGCGCGCGGATCGGTCTGACCGGAGTTCGCCGGGCCGAGGATACCGCCGAGTTCGTCCGGCGCCTCGGCGGCGTACCGATCCTCGCCCCAGCGATCGAGACGGTCTCGGAGGAGGCGACCGCGCCGGATCTCGGTCCGTTGCTCCGCGGGGAATACCGCTTCGTGTTCTTCCTCACCGGCGTCGGCGCGCGCGCTCTCTTTGGGGTCGCCGACGAGCGCGGCCAGGCTGACGAGCTCCGCTCGGCGCTCGCCCGGATGACGGTCATCGTCCGCGGACCCAAGGCGCGCGGCGCCTTAAAAGGCAGCGGAGTAACCGTCCACTGGCAGCCCAAGGAAGCGACGCTCGTTGCCCTCGCGGCCGGCCTGGATCGCTTCGACCTATCCGGCCAGACCGCGCTGGTCCAGTGGTCCGGCTTCCTCGACGAGACCTTCCGCGCCGCCCTCGTCGCGCGGGGCGCGCGGGTGGTGGACCTGCACCTCTACCGGCACGGCGCCAGTCCAAACGAGGCGCCGGTGCTCGCCGCGATCGATCTCGTCGAAAAGGGCGAGCTCGACTTCCTCACCTTCACCAGCGCCATCGGCGTCCGCGGCTTCTTCGCGATCGCCGAGCGCCAGGGCCGCGACGACGATCTTCTCGCGGCCCTCCGCCGGGGCAAAACCCACCTCGTCGCGGTAGGTCCGGTTACCGCCGCCGCCCTCGCCGAGTGGGAAACTCCCGCGCCCCTCGTTCCGGAGATTCAAACGACCGGGGGCATGTTCCGCCGGATCGGGGAATTCCTCGCCGAAATCCGTTGACTCCTTCGACGCCGATCGGTTAGACTCGCTCAAAAGATCATTTATTTGATCGACTTACTCAAGTTTTCGCCGGCCGGGCGGAAAGTCGGAGCGTTGTCACGATGCCTGAAGCACCATCCTGGGATCTCGTCCTGCGCCGCAACTCGATCGAACGCCTCAAGCGGGAGAAGTTTCCCTTCGAAGTCCTCGACGACTTGCCGCGACTGATCGAACGCGGCTACGAGGACATCTCGGAAGACGACATCGTTCGGCTGCAATGGTACGGGCTGTATCACGACCGCCCGAAGATCGGATACTTTATGATGCGGGTCAAGATTCCCAGCGGCATGCTGACGCCCCATCAACTCCGCACGATCGGACAACTCTCGCAACGCTTCGGGCGCAACGAGGGCGAGCTATCGACCCGGCAGAACGTGCAACTCCACTGGATCAAGCTGGAGCATCTGCCGGAGATTCTGCCGATTCTGAACGCGGCCGGCATCTCCACCCTGGGCGGCTGCGGAGACTGCGTCCGCAACATCACCGGTTGTCCGGTCGCCGGCATCGACGCCGAGGAGATTTTCGACTGCACGCCGCTGATTGCCGAGGCCGCGCGATTCTTCTACGGCAACCGCGAGTATTCGGATCTGCCCCGCAAGCACAAGATCACCATCGCCACCTGCGCCCACCAGTGCAACGCCCCGGCGATCAACTGCATCGCGCTCGTCGGCACGGTCAAAGACGGCCGGCACGGCTACGCGGTTCGCCTCGGTGGCGGCCTTTCGACGGTTCCCCGGATCTCCCGCCATCTCGGCGTATTCGTCCCCGAAGAAGACGCGATGGAGGTGCTCCGCGCGACGCTGGACGCCTGGCGGACGAACCTCCAGTACCGGCTCTCGCGAGTGAAGGCGCGTTTGAAGTTCATGGTCGACGACTTTGGGGCCGAGGGGATGCGCGCCGAGGTGGAGAAGTTCCTCGGCCGACGCCTGGAAGACCTGCCGGAGCCGCCGGTGTCGCTCGGTCTGACCGATCACCTGGGAATCAATCGCCAGAAGCAAGACGGCCTCTATTACATTGGCTTCCCGGCCTACCTCGGCATCGTCACCGGCGAGAAGCTCTGCCGGATCGCCGACGTGGCCGAGTCGGTCGGCGGCGATATTCGGCTTACCCGCCAGCAGAACTTTATCGTCGCCAACGTGCCGGAGGCCGAGGTCGAGCGGGTGGTGCAGGACATCGGCGAGATTGGCTTCCCGCTCGCGGTCAACAGGCTTCGGGGCACCTCGCAAGGCTGCACCGGCTCGCCCCTTTGCAACTACGCTGTCGCCGAAACGAAGGTGAAGCTCGACGAGATCGTTCAGCACCTGGAAGCGACCTTCGGCGAGGACGCCGAGGGGATCATCGTCAACGTCGACGGTTGCCCCCACGCCTGCGCCCACCACTGGACCGCCGATATCGGACTGCAGGGCAGCACCCTGCGCGAGCGCGGCGGCGCGGGCGAGAAGCTGGAAGCGTACGAGATCTACCTGCGCGGCAGTCTGGGCGACGACGCGACGATTGGGCGGCCGATCGTTCGACGCGTGCCGTCCGAGCAGGCCAAGTATCACGTGGAGCGGTTGATTCGCGCCTACCTGAGCGAGCGCGAGCCCGGCGACCGGTTCAAGCAATTCGCCGACCACAAGTCCGACGAAGAGTTGATCGCCATCGCCACCGCCCGCCCGCTGGAGGACATCATGCGAGAAAACACCAAGCGCGGACGATCGCCCGCGCTCGTCGATGGTTGAGATTCCCTGGCAAGATTGGAGATTTCATGGCGACGATCCTGGACGAGCACGACGAAGACGTGATTGAGCACGACCTGCTCGACGACTACGAAGCCGGCGAGATCGCGGTCGAACTGGACGATAAAGACCCCTGGGAGGTCATCCGCTGGACGCTTGAGCGCTTCGGTCGGCAGGCCGCGGTGTGCACCAGCTTCCAGAGCGACGGCATGGCGATCCTCGACATGGCCTGGCGGATCGATCCGAACGTCCGGGTCTTCGCGGTGGATACCGGTCGGATGCATCAGGAAACCTACGATCTGATCGACCGAGTGCGCGACCACTATAAGATTCCGATCGAGCTGTATTATCCCGACGCGCGCGAGCTCGCCAGCTTCGTCAGCAAGGAAGGGATCAATCCGTTCTACCGGACCGTCCCCCTCCGCCTGCGCTGCTGCGAGATTCGCAAAGTCAACCCGCTGATCAAGGTTCTCGACGGACTCGACGCCTGGATCACCGGTCTGCGCCGCGACCAGTGGGCCAGTCGGTCGAACATCCGCAAAGTCGAGATCGACCACGACCACGGTGGAATCGCCAAGATCAATCCCCTGGCCGACTGGACCGAAGACGAGGTCTGGGAGTACATCCGGGCGAACGGCGTGCCCTACAACGAACTGTACGACAAGGGCTTTACCAGCATCGGGTGCGCGCCCTGCACCCGTCCCACCAAGGATGGCGAGGACAAGCGGGCCGGCCGCTGGTGGTGGGAGAAGAACGCGCCGAAAGAGTGCGGCATCCACTGCCCGATCGAGACCGGCGGCTTCGAGCACGAAGCCGCGTCGATTCTCGGCCACCATGGGGAACGGTAGAGACGAGGGTGTTGGGTGTTGGGTGTTGGGTGTTGGGGCACCGGGACCGGACCTAACCCCCTCGCCCCCTATGCCCGATGCGGGAAGGGGGAATGAGTTACCACCGCGAGGCCAGCGGCAGGCCAGTTCCCTCTCCCTGCACCCAAAACCCCACACCCCGTCCGTTCACGAGAGGAACACATGGCAAACTCAGAGGTAGCAACGCGGGAGCTGAAGCTGACGGCGGCGGAGGCGGAGCTTCTCGGCGAAGAGGTCGCGACGGTGGGTCGACTCCACCCGGATCCGACGGCCCGGGAACGCTACGTCGACCTGGCCGAGGTGATCGCCACCGGCACGGTCGCCGAGGAGCGACTGGAGCAGTTGACGACACTCCTGGAGATCGGGCTGCAAAGCGGACGGATCCGCCGGGTCTACGGCCCGGATGGCGAAATGGCGCTTGGACGGATTTACGCGCGGACTCCCCGCGGCGCCGAGGTGAGCCAGGCCGCGGCCGCGGTGACCGACGCCCTGCGCGCCCTCCACGGTCAGGTGATCGACAACCTGCGGATCACGTCGCTCGGCCCCGGCGCCTACAGCCTGCTCGTCGATACCCGCGAGTGCCAGATCACCGTCCGCCTGGACCGCTCCGGCGTCCGGGTCGACAACGTCGCGCTGGGAATCTGAAAGGGTGTTGGGGATTGGGTTTTGGGTGTTGGGGAAAGAACGAGGAGGGACCTAACCCCCTTGCCCCCTTCCCGATGCGGGAAGGGGAGAAAGAGCGAACCCTCACCCAGTCCCCTCTCCCAAAGGGAGAGGGGACTGGGCTCTTTCCCTCTCCCGCTGGGAGAGGGCTAGGGTGAGGGCGTTCCTTCCCCAACACCCAGCACCTAATCCCCAACACCCTCGTTGGTGAGACAATGCCGCGTTCGGAAGCAGATCGTCGCTACCCATATTACCCGGCGTTCCTGGATCTCCGGCGGAAGCGCGTGGTGGTCGTGGGCGGCGGGGCTATCGCGACCGGTAAGGTCGACGGGCTATTGCCGGTTGGGCCGGAACCACTGGTGGTGATCGCGCCGCGGGTTTCGCGACGGATTCGCCGGGCCGCCGAGGCTGGCCAGTTGGAGTGGCTCGCCCGTCCCTACGCCGAGGGCGACCTGGCCGGAGCCGACTACGTCTTCGGCGCGACGGACGACCGGGAACTCAACGCCCGGGTCGCCGCCGAGGCCCGACGCCTGGGCATCCCGGTCCTCGCCGTCGACGACGTCCCCAACTGCGACTTCATCGCGCCGTCGCTCGTCAAACGCGGCAACCTGACCATCGCCACGTCCACCGGCGGCCGGAGCCCCGCCATGGCCCGCTGGATGCGCGAGCGCCTCGACGAGATGGTCCCGGAGCACTGGGCAACCCTGCTGGAGATCGCCGCGGCGACCCGCGACGAACTCGGCGAGGCGCGCCGGCAGATCCCCAGCGAGCGCTGGCAGGAAGCCCTGAACGCGGCGCTGCCCCACCTCGAACGGGACGACCCTGCCACGGCGCGGGAAGAGCTTCGGAGGGTATTGGGGATTGGGTGTTGGGTCTTGGGGAAGGAACGCCCTCACCCTGACCCTCTCCCAGAGGGAGAGGGCGAGGGTGAGGGCCGATTTTCCCCCTTCCCGCGTCGGGAAGGGGGGTTGGGGGTTAGGTCCGCCCTCGTTCCCCAACCCCCAACCCCCAATCCCCTTTCCCCTCGCCCCGTTTCCCTCGTCGGGGCCGGCCCCGGAGACCCGGAGTTGCTGACGGTGAAGGCCCTGCGGCGGCTGGAGGCGGCCGACGTCGTCGTCTACGACCGGCTGGTGGGTCGGGAGATTCTGAACCTCTGCTGGCGGGCCGAGTTGATCGACGTGGGGAAGGAGCCGGGGAAGCACGGCGTGCCCCAGGAGGAGATCAACGCGCTGCTGGTCCGGCTGGCGACAGCCGGAAAGCAGGTGGTGCGGCTCAAGGGCGGCGACCCGTTCGTGTTTGGCCGCGGCGGCGAGGAGGCGCTCGCCCTCGCCGCCGCCGGTGTGCCCTGCGAAATCGTGCCGGGTATTAGCTCGGCGATCGCCGTCCCGGCCGCGGCCGGGATTCCGGTCACCCACCGCGGCATCGCTCCCTCGGCGACGATCCTGACCGGACACACCCGGTCGAGTGGCACTCCGGACCACGACTGGGACGCCGTCGCCCGGATGCGGGGCACCTTGATCTTCCTGATGGCCGTCGAAAACCTCGCCCACATCACCGGCCAGTTGCTGGACCACGGCCGGGCCCCCGACGAACCGGCGGCGCTAATCCAGTCCGGCACCACTGCGGAGCAGCGGACCGTCACCGCGCCGCTGGGCGGCATCCTCCAGGCGGCGCGCGACGATGGCATCGCCTCGCCCGCCGTCCTGGTCGTCGGCGACACTGTCGGCCTGGCGCCGGGAATCCTCTTCCATCGCCGCCCGTCTCAGCTTTTCCCCTCCAGTCCGGCCCGGTAGCAGGCGGCCCACGCCCGGGAGTTGATGTTCGTCGTGCCAGAGTAAAGATCGCCCGTGATTGCCGCCGCGCGGTAGTCCGCGTTAGCGGGAGCCGCTGGGCCACCGGCGCCGCTCAAGCGTTGAACCCGCGCCGCGAGCGCGACGGCGAGGGGAGAGCCCACGGCGGACAGGAGGGCTGGCACGTCGGCGTCGAGCGGGGGCGTTCCCAGTTCGGCGAGCGCCCAGACCCGGAAGAGCAGTTCCTCCGGGCGGCGGGCGTTGGCGACGAGCCAGCGCCGAGCGCGTTCCAGCGGGCGGCGGAAACTGCCCCGGGTGGGCGTCTCGCCGCACCGCGCGAACGCGACGACCGCCGCGGCGGTTTCCTCGACCGAGCGTCCCCAGGAGCCGTCGGCATCTTGCTCGCGCACGAGCGCGCGGAGCAGCGCCGCGAGATCCTCCTCGCGCTGGGCCGGCGGCGGCGCGCTCGGGACGGCCGAACTGGGCGGAGGTGGCGGCGACGACGCGCGTCGCGCGGACCGGTTGGCGAATCCGTCGGCAATGCTCCGCGGCGGCGGCGCGAAGAGGCGCTTGAGCGGATTTCCCGGGCTGGCCGACGGCGCGGACATCGGAGATGGTGGCGGCGGCGCGGAGTAACCTGATGCCACGACACCCGGGTGAGACGAGTAAAGATCCTGAACGCCCGGCGGGAGCGGCGACGCCACGACAACCCGGCGGGTCGGGGTCGGATCTCCCGCTACCTTGTCGACGGCCAGCAGCGCGGTCAGCGGCGTGACGATTCCCGAAGCCCGCGAAAGCGCGACAATGTCCGCTCGGTTAGCGAGGTCGTTCGGGGCTTCGAGCAGGGCGTCGAGACGCTGGCGGGCCCAGAAGCGAGCGACCAGCGGTTCTTCGGTTGGTATCGCCTCGACGGTCAGCCGGACCTCCTCGGCTCCCCGGCGGCCGCGCAGGGTGATCCGGGGCCGCTCGCTCCCGGCGAACCGCGCGACGATCTGGAGCGCCGCGCCGGCGTACAGATCGGGTAGGGGCGATGGCAAAACCTCGACGACCGGTGTGCCGTCGGCGACGAGGGACAGGTCGCTGAGCACCGGATAGCTCAACCGATCCTGAAAGCGAATAATCGCTCCTTCAATATCCTCGTCCAGCCCAACCACTTCACTGGTGCCGCGGCCGGCCCGACTCAGCCGCTCCAGGAGATAACGGTTCACCGCGGGCCCGATGCCAAAGCAGAAGAACCGGTCTCCGGCGAGGCGCGCCGCGACGAGTCGCGCGGCCTCGTCTTCCGCCGAAACCGCGCCGTCGGTAAAAAGCACGATCACCCGGCGCCGCCGCGGATCCCGCGGGCAGTCCGCCACCGCTCGTAGCGCGCCAAGGATCTCGGTTCCCCCGCGCCCCTCGACGCTCGCCAGAAAGTGGTCGGCGGCGCGGAGCGCCGCGCTGTTGAACGCCTGCGGCTCCTCGCGACTCGGCTTGTACCACTCGACGACGTTATCGAAGGTCAGGATCCGGAAAGAATCGTCGCCGCCCAGCAAGCGCAGGCAGGCGCGCAGCGCGTTGCGGGCCTGGGCGATCGGTTCGCCAGACATGGATCCGGAGCGATCGAGGACGAAGACATACTCGCGCGGCTCGGACTCGGCGGATTGGTCCGGCGGCGGGGGAACAAAGAGGGCGTAGAGCAGATTTCCGACTTCGCCAGTCGTCCACCAGGCCCGCGAGGCGATCGCTCCGGTTGTCGCCGCGGCGTAGCGCAGGACGAAGTCCTGATTCGGCAGTCGCGGCTCGACGAGCTGGACCAGGCAGCGGCGGTCGTCCGAGCGCCGCACCGCGATCTGGTGAGATGGGCTCGTCGGATCCGCGATGGCCAGGCCGGCGTCGATCGCCAGGGTAAGGTCCAGGTCGCCGATTGGCGCGCCGGGCGGAGCGATCGCCACCTCGGTTCGGGCGGCGTCACGCGGATTCTCCGCCGGGCTATGGTAGCGCGGGGTGATTCCGAACGGGAGAACGAGCGAAAACTCCCCACCGTCCAAGTCGACCGGCAGGCTGTAACGGTAGGTCGCCTCGACCGTCTCCCGCGGATTGATCTGGCCGATCTGGACGGTGTAGAGGTTCGGGCGCTCCTCGGTTGCCAGTGCCGCCCGTCGCCCCTCGGCGAGCGCGTCACGATACAGGGTTTCGGCCTCGTCGCGCTCGGCGATCTCCCCGACGATCGTTCGTTTGCCCACCTGAATGTCGAAGCCAGCCAGCGCGGCGCGGTGCGGAATCGCGAAACGGTACATCACCTCGATCGTCTCGCGATAGGGGTTCGCGAAGCGCTGGGTCAGCGAGATCGTGGCCTGCAACCCGACGATCTGTCCCTGAACGTCGGTGTGGGTCAAAGGCAGAGTGGAGACCCGCTCCCCAAGTCCAACCACCTCGCCCAGGATCGCCTCTGCTTTGGACACCTGCGCCATCTTCTTCTCCTCGGTATTCGACAACCAACTCAGCGAAAAATCTCGTGGGCGACCTGGAGCAGCCGCCGAATCCGCTCGGCGCGGTCGTGGTCCAGGTCGGCGTCTACCAGCAACTCGACGCCGGCCGCCAGCCGGTAACGGCGCACCGGCTCGGGAGCCGGGCCGACCGCGGCGTGGTCCGCGGCACTCTCCGCGGCCGCTCCGGTCGCCGCGACGGCGGACACGTCCGCCAGACGGTTGGCGATGGGTTCCGAGCTCCCCGCCTCGAAGAGAGATCGGATCTCGTCTAACCGGCGGCCCTGGGCACGCAGGCGCGGGATCGCCTGGAGGCGGCTCAGGTGAACCTCGTCGTAGCGAGCGGCGAGACCCGCGCCCCGCGGCGGCGGCAGCACCCCCTGCTGAACGTAGAAGTAGATCGTCCGCCGCGGAACGCCGGCCAACTCTTCCAGTTCGCTAATGGTGTAACTATTCATCGTGGAACCTCGGTTCACCGTCTGCGAATGTATCACTGTTAAATTAACAGTATTTTGGTGACGAGTCAAGGGGGTTCACGCGAGTTGTTGGCGCTTGCCGCCAGCTTTCGTTATGATTCGTCGAGAATGCTCGGCGGGGTGAAACGATGGAGAATCCTCGGATCGTCCAGGTGGAATGGGCTCGGCTGGAAGGAACGCGACCGCGCAAGGCCGGCGGCAACTCGCGCCTTGGCGAGCACGGCGTGACGGTGCGGCCACCGGTCTTGCGCGTCACCGCTGAAGACGGTGAGCGCGGCTTTGGGCCGTGTCGCGCCAGTCGCGAGCAGATTGAAGGCTTGCTCGGCAAACGGCTAGCCGACCTCTGGGACGAAAGCGGCGCCCGACCGGAGGGGCAAGCATTTGACTATCCACTCTGGGATCTTCAGGCTCGCCGCGCGGAACTGCCCGCCTACGCCCTGGCCGCGCGAGCAGTCGGGCGCGCGGTTCCCTCGGAATCGCCACTGGTGCGCTGCTACGACACCTCGCTCTACATCGACGACCTGCGGGTGTCCTCGGTCGAGGAGGCCAGCGAGTTGATCGCCTCGGAAGCGCGGGAAGGGTTCGCGCGGGGGCACCGCAACGCCAAGATCAAAGTGGGACGGGGCGCGCGCTGGTTGCCGCTGGAGGAAGGCACCCGACGCGACATCGCGGTGATTCGCGCGGTTCGGGAAGCCGTGGGCCCGGACGGGGCCATCCTGATCGACGCGAATAACGGCTACAACCTCAACCTCAGCAAGCGGGTTCTTAGCGAAACCGCCGACTGCCAGGTTTTCTGGCTGGAAGAACCCTTCCACGAAGACGGCGAGTTGTACCGCGACTTGAAAAGCTGGCTGGCTCGGGAAGGTCTGGCAACCCTCATCGCGGATGGCGAAGGCGACGCCTCGCCGCGGCTTCTGGACTGGGCGCGCGACGGTCTGGTGGACGTCGTGCAGTACGACTACCTCGGACTGGGGTTCACCCGCTGGCTCGCCGTCGGCAAAACGCTAGGGGATTCGCCCGCGCGAATCGCGCCCCACCACTACGGCGGCTTTTTCGGCAACTTTCTCAGCGGCCACCTGGCCAGCGGAATCGGCGGCTTCCTCTTCGTCGAGTGGGACGAGGCAAACGTGCCGGCCGTGGACACCACGCTCTACGCCGTGCGCGAAGGCTGGGTCACCCTGCCGAACGCGCCCGGCTTCGGCCTCTCGCTTGACGAGGAAGCCTTTCAGAAAGCAGTCGGGGCCGAAGGCTTTCGACTCGCCCTGCGGTGACTCTGGTGCAAGAGGTAACCGTCGCGACGTTCCCGAACCAGATCGACGCCGAGATGTGGGCCGAAATCCTCGGCAACGAAGGTATCCCCAGCGTCCTGGTTCCCCTCAACCCCGGGGCCGGTGGCTGGGGAACGTCGCTGACCGGCCCGTACGCCCTCCGCGTCCGCGCCGTCGACGCGGTTCGCGCTCGAGAGATTCTGCCCCCGGATCGTGTCGTCGACTAACTTACTTGGCGGGATTGCTCAGTAAGAAGACGTTGCCTTCGTCGGTCAAGTCTAACTCCGTCGCGTCCTGGTGCACCCGAACCACTCCTCGGGCGCAAACGCTCTGCCCGTTAAGAACCCGCTCCGGCGCCCAGGTGAATCCGGTCTTCCGCGCCGCCGCCGAAATCACGATCATTACCCGATCCGGAGCCGGCGCGGCTTTCCCCACGTCCAGGTAAGTGGGCTGCCCGGCGCCCGCGTAACGCGCCGCGACGATTGGACCCCGAACGGTCACGATGTGCCCATCGTAGCCGCTAGCCTGAGTCCAGGCGATCGCGCCCTCGCAGACGACATTGTCGCTGGCCACCACCGCGTTGTTCCCGTGAGACTTCGCCGATACCGACGCGGCGCAGCCACCCACCACAAAGAGAGCCAGAACCAATACCCAAACGGACCGCATGCCTCCACCTCTTCGGAGCGCAGATTCGGGTCACCAGGAGTGACGATGCCCAGGGTCGTCTGCGCTCGCTCGCCCCACGGATCGCGTTTCGGGGATTCGCGGGTCTTGTCGCTTATATCTACGAACGCAGCACATTTAGTGCCGAATGGTAGGTTAGCTAATCAGTGGTTCGCGCGCTGTTGGAGTACCGTGGATAGAGAAGAGCCATCTCATACGTGGATACAGTTCCCACGCCGATAATAACTCGCCGGAGAGAAAAATGCGAGATCTAGCGCGGAAGATACAGACTGCTGACCGGGCGGAAAAGCCCGCCCTTTCGCGCTTCACCACCCGGTTCGCGCTCGTGCCACCGCCCTGCCGGCGGCCGGGTCGAGCGGCGTATAATGGTACCAGCCAGGAGGCCCGCGATGACGCTCGAACTGACGCGACGGCGTTTTTCGGTTGACGAATACGATCGCATGGGGGAGGCTGGAATCCTCGGTGAAGACGATCGCGTGGAGCTGCTCGACGGTGAAATCGTCGAGATGACACCCATTGGCTCGCGGCACGCCGCGACGGTAAAGCGCCTAATTGCCCTCTTCACGGTCCGACTGGGAAGCCAGGTCCAGATCGGGGTTCAGGATCCCGTGCGGCTGGACGAGTTCTCCGAGCCGCAGCCGGACCTCGCCCTCCTGCGTCCGCGCGCCGACTTCTACGCCGCCGGCCACCCCGGGCCCGCGGATCTTCTGCTCCTCGTGGAAGTGGCCGATTCCTCCCTGCGCGTCGACCGCCTGGTCAAGGTCCCGCTCTACGCTCGGGCAGGCGTCCCGGAAGTCTGGCTGATCGACCTCGAACGATCGCGGATAGTCGTGCATCGCGAGCCGATCGAGGACCGCTACCAGATGATCTTCGAGGCGCAACCTGGCGCGGCGCTCAGTCCGCTGGCGCTCCCCGAGCAATCCTTCGCCGTCGAGGCCCTGCTTCCCTGAGCAAGAATCCAGAAGAGTCACCCGCGGTCACGACGTCGCCGAGTAGACCCCTTGCAGCGCGGCGAAGGATCAGCCGAGTTCCCGCGACCGCCGAGTCCGCGCGGCGCGCACCAGTCGGATCTCGCCATAGCTGTAGGCGCCGCCGAGGTAATCGAAGATGGGCTTGAGGTAGTCGCCTCCCTGGACGGCGATCGCTGCTTCGATCGCGCGAAGACGCTCGGCGGGAACGAGGCGCTCCAGATTTACCGCTTCGCCGGCCTCGATCGCGTCGGCCAGGTGGCCTTCGATCGTGGTCGGCGTCAACTGGCGCGCTCGGGCGATCTCTTCCAGGGTGAGGCCGGTGTTGAAGAGATCCAGGGTTTCGCCGATCGTCGCGCTGAGACCTTCGCGCTTCTCCCGCGGGCGGGACGGGGGTGGCGCGGGCGCGACCGGCTCGGCTCCGGATTGCTGGACGTAGAGGGAAATTTCGTCGAGAAAGTCGTCGCCGAAGGCCTGCGCCTTCCGGTCGCCCACGCCGGAGATCCGCAGCAACTCGTCGCGGGTGCGCGGCAGGCGCGCGGCCATCTGCCGCAGCGTGGTGTCCGGAAACACCACGTAGGGCGGCACACCGCGCTGGTCGGCGAGGCGCTTGCGCAGAACTCGCAGCCGTTCGAAGAGGTCCGGATGCGGTTCTTCAGTCGTCGGAGCAATCTCCAAACGCACCGGCGCGGCGAAGAAGACTTGCTCGGCTTTGAAAAGGACCGCGCTGCCCAGCGGCGTCACCGAGGCGACGGCGTACTGGTCCGGCGACTGACGCAGGTAGCCGCCGCGAATCAACTCGCGCGCCAGGTGCTGCCACTCCTCCTTGGGCAGATCCTTGCCGATGCCGTGAGTGGAGAGCCGGTCGTGGCCGTTGCGGAGAATCTTCTCCGCGCGCGAGCCACGCAGCACCTCGACGACGTAGCCGACGCCAAAGCGCTCGCCGGTGCGCTTAACGCAGGAGAGGAACTTCTGCGCCGCGACGGTGTAGTCGAGTTGCTCGGCCGGCGCGCGGCAGACGTCGCAACAGGGCCCGTCCTGCCCCGGAAACTCCTCGTCGAAGTAGGCCAGGAGCGCCCGGCGGCGACAACTCGGGCTCGTCGCCCAGTCCTCCATCTGTCGCAGCTGCTGGAGGGCCACCTGGCGTTCGGCAAGGGTCGGCTTCTCGTCGATGAAGTAGCGGTGCTTCGCGGCGTCGCCCGCGCCATAGAAAAGGATACAGTCGCTCGGCTCGCCATCGCGGCCGGCGCGCCCGCTCTCCTGGTAGTAGCCTTCGAGATTCTTCGGGAGATCGTAGTGGATGACACAGCGCACGTCCGGCTTATCGATCCCCATGCCAAAAGCGATCGTCGCGACGACGATGCGGGCGTCGTCGTGGACGAAGGCGTCCTGGCGGCTTTGCCGCTCGCTCCCCTCCAGGCCGGCGTGGTAGGCAACCGCCGAGAAGCCGTCGTGGCGCAGCTTTTCGGCGAGGGTCTCGGTTCCCTGGCGGGACTGGCAGTAGATAATACCGGAGACGTCCGGGCGCTGGCGCAGGTAGGCGACGACTTCTTTATAGGCATTCGCCTTGGGCCGGACCTCGTAATAGAGGTTCGGCCGATTGAAGCTGCCGCGGAAGTGCGCCGCGCGTTCGAGCCCCAGCTGAGCGATGATGTCGGCCTGAACGCGCGGAGTCGCGGTCGCGGTAAAGGCGCCAAGCGGTACCCCGGGAAAAAGTTGGCGCAGCCGTTTCAGTTCGCGGTACTCGGGCCGGAAGTCGTGGCCCCACTCCGAAATGCAGTGGGCCTCGTCGATGGCGAAGCCGGCCAGGGGCACCGAGCGGATCAAGCGCAGAAAGCCGTCGACCATCAGCCGCTCCGGCGCGAGGTAGAGCAGCTTCACCTCGCCTCGGGCGACCGCCGCCTGGCGCCGGCCGATCTCGCCGGGATCGAGCGCGCTGTTGATGTAGGTCGCGGCAACCCCGAGGGTCTGCAGGCCGTCGACCTGGTCCTTCATCAGCGCGATCAAGGGCGAAACGACGACAGTCATGCCGTCCCGGAGCAGCGCCGGCAGCTGGTAGCAGAGCGACTTACCGCCGCCGGTGGGCATCAGAACGAAAGCATCGCGGCCGTCGAGGATCGTTCGAACGATCTCGGCCTGGAGGGGCCGGAAGGTGGTGTAGCCAAAGGTCGAAGCCAGGGTCGCCCGAACCTGGGCGTCGTCAATCGCCGCCTGCGCCATACCGGAGGGTTCCTTCTGTGTCGGGGTTACGGGGACAGTATAGCGGTTGGAGACGGTACAATCTATGGGAAACGAGGGTGTTGGGTTTTGGGTGCTGGGTGTTAGGGGAGCGGGGCCGGACCTAACCCCCCCGCCCCTTCCCGACGCGGGAAGGGGGGAAATTCCCTCTCCCGCTGGGAGAGGGTTAGGGTGAGGGCGTTCCTTCCCCAACACCCAGCACCCAATCCCCAGAGCCCGCGGCGTCGCGGCGCCGCTAGAGGTTGCATGCAACCAGTCCAGAGCGAAAAGCTTCCCTTCGACATCGACGTCGTCATGAATCTGATCCGCGAGGCGGTACGGGATTTGCCGCCGGCGGTGCTTTTCGAGTTGGCCGACGAGGGATACGGCACCCCGTTCGAGCAACTCGTCGGCTGCATCATCTCGATCCGCACCCTGGACGAAGTGACCGCGCGGGTTACCCGGAACCTCTTTGCCCGCGCTCGCACGCCCGCCGAGATCAATCGCCTGTCAGTCGAAGAATTGGACGCGCTGATCGCCGGGAGTAACTTTCACACCAGCAAGGCTCCCCAGATCAAAGCGATCGCCGCGCGGGTCGTGGACGAGTTCGGCGGCCGACTGCCCTGCGACGAGTCGCTGCTGCTCTCTTTCCACGGGGTCGGTCCCAAGTGCGCCAACCTGGTCCTGGGCATCGCCTGCGGCATCCCCCGGATCGGCGTCGACGTCCACGTTCACCGCGTCACCAACCGCTGGGGCTACGTCCAGACCAAGACTCCCGAAAAAACCATGGCCGCGCTGATCGAAAAACTCCCGGAGCGCTACTGGGTCGAGATCAACCGCGTGCTCATCCCCTTCGGCAAGCACATCTGTACCGGCAGCCTGCCCTGGTGCTCGCAATGCCCGGTGCGGGATTTTTGCCAGCAAGTCGGCGTGACGGCGCACCGGTGAGGGAAGAAGATTCGCGCGGCGTAATGGACTGGCAACTGGGGGGCCTCCGTCGCCGCCCTGAAGGGCGGGCGTAGGGCGGGAGGCGCTAAAGCGCCCGGTCCGAGGCTTTGGCCCCAATCAGTCTGCGCCCGCCTTTTAAGGCGGCGACAAAAGGCATTCCCCATCGCCTGCCGTGTTCGAAGTGCTACACCCAAATTGGCGCACAACTTGCGTCACTTCGGGTGGTCTCTTGCCTCCTATCGACCTCCTTGCATCACGCCTAGGCACCATGATATAAGGGGGGCAGCAGATTCGGGTATATTCGACGCAGATCTGGCGGGGGAATTATGAGCCGTTTGTTTGGTTTCTTGTTTGCCCGACCGTCGTTTCTAGAGGGAGTTTCGCGAATCTTTGATCTCGCCGACACCTTGAACGAATACAATGGCTCAGTCACGCCGGAAGAGGCTGACTACCTTGCCCTTCTTTCAGATTGGCAGACTGTTGGTGACGATCTGCGTTCAGCTATCTCCGCTTACAAGCAGGAGATCGAAGAACCACTTGGTTTAGAGAAAGTTAGTTAGATGGCCAAGGGCGGTAAAGGGAATCCAAAACCTTCTTCTCCTGTACCAAGCCGCCAGAAAATTGAACCTTCTCTCCCCTCGCAACCTCAATCCCACGTTCAGCGCATTCAAGCAGAGTATGCTGGTCCTTTACCGCCGCCACGAATGCTGGCGGAATATAACGACGTTGCCCCAGGTGCAGCCGAGCGGATCTTCGCTATCTTTGAAAAGCAAGCGCACCATCGGATGGACCTGGAGCGTACGGTTATTCGCTCGGACGTGAGGCGATCGTGGGCAGGATTGGTCGTGGGGGCTATCCTGTCGACAGGGGTTATCGGTCTCGGGTATGTCTTGGTGCTAAGTGGCCACCCGGTTGAAGGTGCAGCAGTGGTTGGCGTCGACATCGTCGGACTTGTCTCTTGCTTCGTCATTGGCACAACCACGCGAAAGAACGAACGGGTCGAAAAGCGACGTGAACTAGAGAAACGACCGGAGGCTGGCTAGTTTCCCCGAACCTCGCCGGTGAGAGAGTCTCTTCAGGTTGTGAGATGACCGGTCGATCTCATCACACTAGAAGGCTTGCGCGAAGAGTTTCAGAATGCGGTGTTGCGGGACACGATTCGCGCGACGTAACGACTGGCAACACCCTCCGTCGCCGCCCTGATGCGAGTTAACAATTAAATCGGGTATACCACAAAACCAGCCACCTACATTACCAGTGGTAGGGGCAGGCCCCCGTGCCTGCCCACGCTACTCGGCCGGCGACCTCCCCAGGATCCGCGGTAGGACCACCGCCCGAGAACGGACCGGACTCTGTCGCTCTCCCGACAGTGGCTGAACCGCGAACCCGGCGGTCTTTGCGAGCAGAGAATCGGGCAGGCACGGGGGCCTGCCCCTACCACTGGCAAACCCCGTGGCCACCCTTATCGTATACCCAGCTAATTTGTTAACCTCCATTAGGGCGGCGACGAAAGGCATTCCTCACCGGGCGTCTAACTGTCCACAGGAACATCCAGCCCCTCGATCCACCCGCGAATCTCCGCCGGGTCTTCCCGAAAGATTAGCGAACCGGGAACGATGACATCGGCGCCGGCCGTGTGGATGAGGGGAACGGTCTCGCGGCGGATTCCTCCGTCGGCCTCGATCTCTACCCCGAGATGGCGCTCGCTCACGATTTCGCGGGCCTGGCGAATACGGTCCGGTTGCCGGGGATCCATCCCGACGCCCTTAATGCCCACTTCGGTCCCGAGTAAGGTGAGAAGATCCAGGTCGCGCCAGTAGGGCGCGACAACCTCCAGGGATTCGTCCAGCCGCAGGGAGATTCCCGCCAGCTTTCCCCGAGACTTGATCGCGTCCAGCACCGGACGCGGATTTTCGGCGGCGTCGTGACAGAAGATGATGCTATCGGCTCCCGCCGCGACGAAGGGCTCGACCCAATCGAGCGGACGCGCCGTCATCAGGTGAACCTCGAAGGGCAGGCGGGTGTGAGGACGCAGCGCGGCGACGAGATCCGGAAAGAACAGCAGCGCTTTGACGTAGTGGCCATCGGCCACGTCGAAGTGAAACCGGTCGCAATACGGCTCGATGCGTCGGATCTCAGCCGCCAGGTTGGCCAGGTCCGCCGACCAGAGGGATGCCGCGAGTTTGAGCATGGTTTTGGACCTCGAAAAGCGGAATCCAGGAGCCAGAAGCCAGGAGCCAGGAGGGGAACCGGCTATCGTAAAGATGTGGGGGACATGGAACGCGAAGCGGTAATCTCCCCGACCCCCGACCCCTGATCCCCAACCCCCAAGCTAATCCTCGTCGTCCGCGTAGCCGGTTTCGATCAGAAACTGGCGTTGCTCGAAGCCACCTCGCTCGCGCCGCTTCGCCTGACGCCGTTCTTCCAACTCAATCGGGGACACACCCCGCTGAGCGGCAATTGCGTAGACGACCTCTAACAGATCGACAAGCTCCTCCACCTTCCCCGACGCCGCGAATTCGTCCGCTTCCTCGCGGAGCTTGCTGGTCAGGGCAGCAAGATACTCGGTTGGTCCAAGTTCCCGAACGGCGCAGCTGTAGCCGCGCTCGGACATAAGCGCGGGAATCTTGTCCCGCACGAGCTTGTTGTAGCGGGTAATGATCACGCAATTCCCCTCCGGACAACGGTCTTGTCGAACGGGTCAGTAGGTGGATGATACCAGTGAGCGACCGGCAAAGCACGAAGAATCGTACAACCGATGGAGGCAGGATATTCCATCGCTACTCTCGCGTGACGAGGTGGGAACGAATAAGGCCTGCCAACTGCTCCACCGTCATTCCCTCACTCAGACGCAAGATCCACCGGAAAAGGTTCACGGGTGGTGCGTCCAGGTTGAGCCCGTTCACCATCAGGAACGTGGCCATAACGAGCAGTGCGATACGTTTGTTTCCGTCGATAAATGGCTGTCCCTCGGCAATTCCGTGGGCGATGGTCGCGGCCTGGAGAGCGAGATCGGCGTCGCGGTACCGGGCGTACCACAGCGGTCGAGCTAGCGCGCCTTCGAGTCCGGTGGGCGACCGAAGGTGCATTCTGGCCGCCTCGGGCGTACGGTCGAACTCGTCGGCGTAAAGATCCAGGACGTTCTCGACAGTGAGGTATGTTACGTCGTCGCGATCGACCGAGGACATGTCCGGGCCTCTCTGCTCCGAATTCAAACTATCACCCGCTGGTCACGTCCTTAAGGTCCGCTACGGTCGTGCGCGTCGAGCAGGTCGAGCGCCTCGCGGTGTTTGCTCGCAGCTTCGCGGCCAAGCCGCCGAATTTCCTGTCGGAGTGTTTCGACCGGACGCAGGATGACGTCGCCGTTCGGCTGAGGATCTATCAAGACCCGGGTGCCCGGTGTAAAGCCAAGTTCTTCGAGGGCCTTAGGGAGGGAAACAACGTTGCTGTTTCCCACGCGCCGCACCTTCACGATCTCCAACTGATTGGTCACTACCATCTGAGTATTCTCCTGCCGACTACTCCTGAGGTACTCAGGCACAAGGCTACTTACGTATTTCCAAGTATATACTTGTATGCGCAACGCCATCAATCAACGCCACTCGCCAGACCTCAACGGCGCGTTTGGGAGACACTGCCACCAGCACTTGCATGATATCCTGAGAGCCTAGAACGGCGAGCGTGCCGTCGGTCGCGAGATTTGGCCGCGAGAAAGGAGAAAGCTCCCATGAAAATTACCCAGCTGCGCACCTTCATCGTCGACGGAGGCTCGTCGAACTGGGTCTTTGTGAAGGTGTACACCGACGAAGGTCTGGTCGGCCTCGGCGAGGGGACCATCGCCAGCAAAGCCCAGACGGTCGCCGCGGCGATCCTGGAGCACGAGCGCTATCTCGTCGGCAAAGACCCCCGACAGATCGAGCGGCTCTGGCAGGCGATGTATCGCTACGCCCGCTGGCGGGGTGGCCCGGTGCTCAATAGCGCGATCAGCGCGATTGAGATCGCCCTCTGGGATATTCTGGGCCAGGCGCTCGGCGTCCCGATCTACCAGCTTCTTGGTGGCGCTTGCCGCGACAAAGTGCGGATGTACGCGCACCTCGGGGGGCAATCGCCAGAGGAAATTGCCGAGCGGGCGGTCGCGCTGGTCGAAGCGGGCTACAGCGCGCTCAAGATGAGTCCGTTCGTGGCCCACGACGGCGTCGTGCGGTCGAGCCAGGGCATTCGCGAGGGGGTGGCCAGGGTACGAGCGGTGCGCGAGGCCGTTGGTCCCGACGTCGACGTGCTCCTCGACGCGCACGGCCAGCTCACCCCGGTGATGGCGCTCGACGTCGCCGAGCGGGTCCACGAGCTCAAGCCGTTCTTCCTCGAAGAGCCAACCCAGCCCGAGGACGTCGACGGTCTCGCCTGGTTGAGCGAACGGACCCGGGTGCCCCTGGCGACCGGCGAGCGGCTTTTCACGAAGTACGGATTTGTGCCGATCGTCGACCGTCACCTGGTCAACTACATCCAGCCCGACATCGTCCATTGCGGGGGCATTCTCGAATTGAAGAAGATCGCCGCGATGGCCGAGGCGCATTCCATCGACGTCGCGCCGCACAATCCCCAGAGCGAGATCTCGACAATGGCGTCGATTCATCTGAACGCCTGCACCCCCAACGCGGTCATCCTCGAGCACGTCCACCAGAACCCGCCGTGGCGCTACGACCTATTCTCGGGAGGCTACACCGTGAAAGACGGTTTTGTGGACCTGCCCACGCGACCGGGTCTTGGCCTGGAGCTGAACGAGGCCGAGGCAGCGAAGCATCCCTATCGTCCCGACCTTCGCCCCATGTGGACCTGGCCCGATGGAGCGGTTGCCGATTGGTAAAGACAACAAGACCGGCAGTTGCACACCCCGACGAGTTAATTGCATACTTGTTCCCACCATCAATGGGGAGGAAGCAGTGGCAACCAACCTGACCGCCGTGGGCGGCATCGAGCAGCAGCGCGAGCTTCTCGCGGTCGCGGGCCGCGTGCTCGCCGGGGGCGGCCTCGGCCTCTTCAATTTGCCCGACGAAGTAAACCTCGTCATCGCCGAAGGAAAAGGCAGTCACATCGTCGACGTGGCCGGCCGCGAGTACATCGACTATCACCTGGGCTCCGGGCCGGACCTCCTCGGTCACGCTCACCCCCACATCACCGAGGCGGTGGCGGCTCAGCTCTCCAAAGGCACGACCTATTACTATCTCAACGAGCACGCGATTCGCCTCGCCGAGCGCGTCGTCGAAGCGGTTCCCTGCGGCGAGCAGCTCCACTTCACCGGCTCCGGCACCGAGGCGACCTTCTTCGCCTTGCGGGTCGCGCGCGCCCACACCAAACGGTCGAAGATTCTGAAGTTCGAGGGCGCCTGGCACGGCATGCACGACTACGCCCTCTGGGGCACCGTGCCGACCGAGGCGAGCGATTATCCCCACGCCCGGCCGGACTCGGCGGGGATTCCGGCGATCATCGGCGAGCAGGTGCTGGTGGCGCCGTTCAACAACGCCGCGTACGCGGTGGAGCTGATCGATCGCCACGCCGACGAGCTCGCGGCGGTGATTGTCGAGCCGTTGCAGCGGGTGCTCGTTCCGCGTCCCGGCTTCCTCGAAGCGGTGCGCGAGGCGACCCGCCGCCACGGCATCGTCCTCATCTTCGACGAGGTGGTGACCGGCTTCCGGATCGCCTGGGGCGGCGCGCAAGAGCGCTACGGGGTAGTGCCGGATCTCGCTACTTACGGCAAGGCGATGGCCGGCGGGTTTCCGATGGCCTGCATCGTCGGGCGAGCCGAGGTCATGGGCGCGCTGGACGGCCGCCGACTCTCGCGGAGGGAACTTGCCTGGGCGAGCGGCACCCTCAACGGGAATCCGATCAGCACCGCGGCGGGCATGGCCGCGCTCGACGTTCTGTCGCAGCCCGGCACCTACGACCAGTTGCACCGCATCGGCGCCCGCCTGCGGAACGGCCTCGTCGAAGCCGGGCGACGGCACGGTTTCCCGGTTCAAGCGCTCGGCGAAGACCCGGTGTTCGGGATCCGGTTCATCGAAAACCCGGACGTCAAAAACTGGATGGATCTCCAGGCGCACGATCGCGCGCTCGGCCTGCGCTGGGGCGTCGAGTGCCTCAAGCGCGGCCTCCTGGTCAACCCGAACGAGAAGTTCTACATCTCGGTCGCCCATACCGACGCCGACGTCGACCGCACCCTGGAAATCTGCGACGCCGCCTTCGCGGCGGCTCGCGGCTGAGGGAGGCCGATGAAGTATCGCTACGAGGAGATGACCTGGCCGGAGATCCGTGAAGCGGTCGCTCGCGATCCGGTCGTCGTCTTACCGGTGGGAACGACCGAGCAGCACGGCTATCACCTGCCGCTGATGGTCGACTCGCTCTGCGCCGATGAAGTCGCACGCGCCGCGGTCGAGCAGGTCGCGCCGAACGCGCTGTTGATGCACACCGTTCCCTACGCCTTCAACGAGCACCACCTCGATTATCCCGGGACGATCGCCGTCGACGCCCACACCATCGTCGATTACATCGTCTGCATCGGCCGCTCGCTGGCGCACCACGGCTTCCGCCACATTCTCTTGCTCAACGGCCACGGCTCGAACGTCCCATTTCTCGACATCGCGGCGCGCCTGATCACCAATCAGACCCCGGCCATCTGCGCGATGACCTCCTGGTGGTCGATGCTCACCGACGCCGATTTGCATTGGCGGGAGTCGCGCTTTCCGGGTGGCATGGCGCACGCCTGCGAGATCGAAACGTCGATGTTGCTGCACCTGCGCGCGGATCTGGTCGATATGAGCAAGGCGGTCGACGAAGTCGACGGGGTGCAGACCAGCGAAAACATCTACTGGGATCTGAACGCCGGTGGCGCGGTGACCTTCCAGGAGTTCTTCTCCCGCAACACTTTGTCCGGCGTGCAGGGCCAGCCGACGCTGGCGACCGCGGAAAAGGGCGCCCTGGCGTTCGAGGCCGCGGTCAGTCATCTCGCGCGGTTCCTCGGCGAGTTCCGCCAGCGGGAGATTCGCCCCCGCCGGGATCTCCACGATGCCGAGAAATACCCGACGCCGTGAGTAACGGCTAGAGTGACTGGTCGGCGAAGGCGGCGCGCATGAATTCAATCGCCTGAATGGTCGCCGCTTGGGGCGCTGGTGTCCCCGCGATTGGGTTGAGCAGCATAAAGTCGTGCATGGTTCCCAGGTATCGCGTCGCGGTGACGCGCAAGCCGGCCGCCATCAGCTTGTGAGCGTAGGCCTCGCCCTCGTCGCGCAGCACGTCGTTCTCGTCGGTGATCAGCAGGGTTGGCGGCAGCCCGGCGAGTTGTTCCCGGGTAGCTCGCAGCGGCGACGCCGTCGGCTCGTCGCGCGCCGTGGCGTCGGGTGCGTAGGCGTTCCAAAACCACTTCATCGCCTCGCGGGTAAGCCAGGGTCCGTCGGCAAATTGCTGATAGGACGGTGTGTCGAAGTTCGCGTCGGTTACCGGATAGAACAGCAGTTGGGCCGCGAGTTTCGGACCGCCGCGCTGCTTGGCGAGCAGCGCCGTCACCGTGGCCAGGTTCCCGCCAACGCTGTCGCCGGCCACCACCAGGCGCGACGGGTCGAGGGCGTTCTCGGCGCCGTGCTCGGCTACCCATGTGGTCGCCGTATACGCCTGCTCGATCGCCACCGGATAGTGGGCCTCCGGGGAGCGCTCGTAGTCGACGAACACGACGGTCGCCTGGGCACCGTTTGCGATCTCGCGCACCAGGCGATCGTGGGTTTGCTTGTCGCCAAGAATCCAGCCGCCGCCGTGGAAGTACATCACCGTGGGGAGCGGACTCGTCGCGCCCCGTGGGCGCACGATGCGAATCGCGACCTTCCCGGTCGGGCCGCCGGGGATCGTGCGATCGTCGATGTCGGCCGGCAGCTTCGTGACCTCGCGGGACTGGACGCCACTCAGGACGGCGCGAGCGGCGGTTGGCGACAGGGTGTAGAGCGGTGGCCCGCCCTGAGCCTCGAGTCCCTTGATAAAGGCAGCGGTGCCCGGATCGAGACCGCTCGTGGGTAGGCTCTCCGGAACGCTCGGCGACCACTGCCGATTGGCAGCGTCTGATCGGCCAAGCCTCTCACCTTCTCGCTTTTGCATGGCGGTTATCTCCTCTTCCGTGGCCCCTCGCCACGGCTGCACCTCAATAGCGGGCGCGTTGCGCCGGGCAAAGGGCGTGCCGAGCGTCGTTGATCGCCGAGAATGCGGTTGACGGAGGGCGAACACTTCGTTAGTCTCTCTGCAAATCCAAAATTCAAGTGAGGTACACGAGTGTCCAATCAAAAACTTGGCGTCGCCGTTCTCGGGCTCGGTCGGGTTGGCCCGGCCCACGTCCGGGTCGTTTCGGAAAATCCCCGGGTTCGCCTCGTCGCCATCGCCGACGCGGTCGAGTCAAAGCTCGCCCAGGCCGCCGCGGGTCAGCCCGGTTGCGCCGCGCTGACCGACTACCGCGACGCCCTGGCGCGCGAGGACGTCCAGGCGGTGGTGATCTGCCTGCCGCACTGGCTCCACGAGCAGGCGGCGATCGACGCGGTTCAAGCCGGCAAGCACGTTTTGATCGAAAAGCCCCTGGCGACGAGCCTGGAGGGGTGCGAGCGCATCGCCGAGGTGGTAAGCAAGAGCAACCTGACCTTCACCGTCGGGCACACCCAGCACTTTTATCCAATCGTGGCGAAGACGAAGCAACTGCTCGACGAGCAGCGCGTCGGCCGAACGCTCATGGCGATCGACACCTGGTACAAGCCCTACGAACCGGAGAAGCGCCCGGCCTGGATGCTCGATCGGAAGCAGGGCGGCGGCATGCTCCTGATGGACGGCACCCACATGATCGACCGTCTGCTCTGGCACCTGGGCGGCAAGGTCGTGTCGGTTAAAGCGATGAACGGCAACCCGATCTATCCGGAGATTCCCGCCGACGATACCGCGATGGCCTTCCTGCAGTTCGACAACGGCATCGTCGCGACGATCAGCCGGATCGCCTACCGAACCGGCATCACCCAGTACGGCGCCGACTACTTCGGGACGAACGGCCAGATTAAATATCGCCTGCCCTACGGCCGGCACGGCGAGGTCGGCCTCTGGGTCGGCCAGAACGAGGTCTGGGATCCCATCGAGGTCACGCCAAACAACTCGATGGTGGATCAGTTCAACGCCTTTCTCGACGCGATCGAGAACGGCACGCCGCCAGCGGTCAGCGTCGACCACGGCGTCGAAGTCATTCGGGTCATGGAAGGGATCGAGCGGAGCGCCGAAACCGGCCGAGAAGTCGTCCTCGCCAGCCTGTTCACCGCGGGGTAGGCTCTGCAGTCGCCGCCCTGAAGGGCGGGCGTAGGAATGGAGGCGCTAAAGCGCCCGATCCGGGGGATAATGCGGGTTTACAAATAAATCGGGCGTACCGTGAAGACGGCTACCCGCGTTACCACGGGTAGGGGCAGGCCCCTGTGCCTGCCCAAGCCTTAGCCGGCGACGATCACACGGTTCGAGGTGTGACCAGGGACCGCGTGGTGGTTGCCAGTCGAAGGACGCGGGCAGGCACAGGGGCCTGCCCCTACGGATGTCATCTCGGTTGTTCGGCCCATCAACACACCCGGCGCATGGGTTAATCCTCGCTAAGGCGGGCGCTTTAGCGCCTCCCACCCCTACGCCCGCCTTTGAAGGCGGCAGTTCCGCTAGTGGTGATCCACCCGCGAGCGGAATTCCCGCTCTTTGAGCTCCAGCAGGAGATTCGCCATGTGCTCGACGGCGGCATCCACGAAGATCTTGCCTTTTTCGGCGGTCGCCAGGGTAGGGTCGCCTTGAATGCCGGTCTCCGAGAAGCGACTCCACTGCTCGTTGAAGACCAGCGGCGCGGTCACCCGCAGGTCGCGCCACATGTACTTTCCCGGCTGAAAGCCCTGGTCTTTGACGGCTTTGCTCATGTCGACAAGATCCGGCCGCAGGTAGAGCAGCGCCGAGGTTTCGAGCTCGCAGGCGTGTGAGACGCCGCCGGGAACTTCCGAGGTAAGGACCTCGTCCAGCAACTTGCGCGGAATTAGCGACCACCAGGAGACGAGCGCGGCGAAGGCGTCGGTCCGGTTACAGACCTCGCGAGCGGCGATTTCGAGGAAGGGGCGGTTCGAGCCGTGGCCGTTGACGTAGAGAATCTTGTCGAAGCCGTGGCGGGCCAGGCTCATCCCAATGTTCGCGGTGTAGTTGATGAAGTCCTGCCCGGGGATGGCGATCGTGCCTGGAAAGTCCATGTGGTGCTCGTTGAAGCCGTACGAAACCGTCGGCAAGAGGAGCGCGTTGGGCGCGGCTTTCTTCACGGCCAACTCGCTGATCATACCAGCCGTGACAAAGTCGACCGATAACGGCAGGTGGGGTCCGTGCTGTTCGGTCGTGCCGCAGGGAATGACGCAGACCGGCTTGCGCTGAGCCGCCTCGCGGATCTCCGGCCAGGTGTGCTCGTGGTACAGATACTTCACCAGGTCCCTCCAGACATCGGTTGTGACGTCGAACGTCCCGGCCATTATAGAAGTGGTCGCGGTCGCGTCAATCTAGCGCCTTTTCACTTTTCATCTTTTCATCGCCGCCCTAAAGGGCGGGCGTAGGGCGGGTGGGCTGAAGCCCTGGACCGGGCGCTTTAGCGCCCCCACCCCTACGCCCGCCCTTTAGGGCGGCGACATTGTCCCACCCCAACGCCCGTCATTGAAGGCAGAAGTCGCTGCGCCTGGCATCCTGCTTGCTCCCGACTGGCGTATGCGGAACCGATCAAGAATTCGGCTCATCCTCGTCTCGCTCATCCTTCTGGTCGTCGTGCTCGGGGCAACGCTCGCTCTGGGCACCAACCCGCTCGGCCCCAGCGGGCTACTGCCACTCCGAACGCTGCTCCCTCCGGTTCGGCCGCCAATTTCCCAACTCGTCGGCTGCACTCGCGATCCGGCGTCACTCCCGCCACCGGTTACCCCGGACGGGTTGCCGGCCAACTACCTGCATACCTGCGGTGGCCAGATTTACGACTCCCGCGGGCGAGAGGTGCGCATCTTTGGGGTCAACTGGTCCGGCATGGAGAACAGCGGCTACGCGCCGGGTGGGCTGAATAACCGCAATTATCAGGAGATTCTCGATCAGATCGCCGCGCTCGGCTACAACACGGTTCGCATCCCTTTTAGCAGCGAGGCGATCGAGTCGAACCAGCCGATTGCAAACGTCGACTTCACCCTCAACCCGGACCTTCAGGGTTTGACCGGTCGGCAAATGCTCGATCGCCTGGTCGCGGCGGCGCGCGAGCGGGGCTTGAAGGTGATCCTCGACCGCCATCAACCTACTTCCGGCGATCGGATCGACCTTTGGTACGACGATCAGGTGCCGGAGGATCGCTGGATTAGCGATTGGCGGATGCTGGCCGCGCGTTACCGGGGCAACGATACCGTGATCGGCGTCGACCTGAGTAACGAACCCCACGGACCGGTGACCTGGGGAAGCGGCGATCCCGCGACCGATTGGCACCTGGCCGCCGAAAAGGCTGGTAACGCCGTTCTCGCCGAAAACCCGGATCTTCTCGTCTTCGTCGAGGGCATCGAGACGTACAACGGCGACCGTTTCTGGTGGGGTGGCAACCTCGAAGGGGTTCGCGACGCGCCGGTCCGACTGACGGTTCCGAACCGCGTCGTCTACAGTCCGCATGACTACGGCCCGGCAATCTCCGGCCAAACCTGGTTCTGGGATCCGCGCTTTCCGGCGAATCTACCGGGAGTCTGGGACCAGCACTGGGGGTACATTCAGGAGGACGGCATCGCGCCGGTCGTCGTCGGCGAGTTCGGCGGCTGGTCGTTCGGCAACGATCCGGACGGTCTCTGGCAGCGGACTTTCCTGGCCTATCTGGTCGCCCACAAGTTTGGCGCGCTGGTCTGGTCGCTCAACCCGAGCTGGGATACCGGGGGAATTCTCGAAGGCAACTGGCTCACCGTCGATCCGGTGAAGGAAGCCGAATACCGCGCCCTCGTGGCACCGCCGATCGCGGTTGGACCGAGCGGTGTTTTCGGCAAGGCGCGAACCCAACTCAAAGTCTACTTCCGTCAGGACACCAGTGGCTCGCCCAACGGGGTCACCTTCGCGTTCCGCATCTTCGACGACGGACCGAATGCGATCGACCTCAGCCGGCTCGAGGTCCGCTACTGGCTGCGGACTGGGACGCTCGGCCCCGGCACGACCTCACCGCAAGTCGAGTCCGGCGACCTGCCCGGCGCGACCGTCCAGGCGGACTTCGTTCCCACCACCAGAGGCGGCCAGGACCATTACCTGCGCTTCCGCTTCGCTCCGGGTTCCGGCAGCGTCGCGCGCTATCGCGAAACGGGCCGGATCACGGCGCGCTTCCCCAAAGCAGCCTCCGCCGGCTACCTGCCGTCGGCCGACTACAGCTACCTCGCCACGCCGCTCCCCCCCGACACCTTTACCGAGTGGAACCGGGTCACCCTGTACCTGGACGGACACCTCGTCTGGGGTAAGGAGCCGTAGGGGCCGAAGGGAACCTTACGGGAGGCCCCCCACCGCGATCGCGGCGGCGATGAGGTAGGCCGCGAGGCCAAGGCTGCCGAGCGTCGTCACGCCAATCAGAATGTAGAGCAGGGTATGGTGGTGGCGAATCTCGCCGAGGTCGATTTCGCGCTCGACGGCGAGGAAGCGCAGGAAGGAAAGAATCGCAAAGACCGGCCCGGCCACGACGAGAACTACTCCCACCGGCTCCGACCAGCCGGTCCGGGTGGTCCGAATCCCCTGTAAGGCGACGAGTTGACTGATAAAGAGGCCGAACCGGGCGACGACGAACCCGAGGGCGGTGATCGCGATCGAAAGGCGCACCCACGACAGGAGCGTCCGCTCGTTAGCAAGATGGTCCCGCACCGTGCTCCGCGGGTCGGGGCGCTCCTCCAGGTCTGGCACTACACCACCACCAGCGGCACCCGCATCTCGGCGGGGCTCAGGCCGGAGTGGTAGGCGTTCAAGTCGACCCGACGACCGATGCCGGCGGTGGGAACGTATTCGATCACGTCGGGGCCGGCGGAGATCATCAGCAGGTCGCCGAAGCGCTCGCGCACCCGCGGCGCGATGGGGCCGGGACCAAAGAGCTGTAACTCCTCGGCTTCGTCGATCGAGACGAGCAGGAAACGGTCGTCGTACTGGGCCTTGAGCCAGCCCCGGAAACGCTCCGCGACCCCCTCGCGCAGGTGAAAGTAGAGCACCCGATCGTCGCCGCTCGGCGACGCCCGGACCGCGCTGAAGAGGTGCTCGCTCGGCTTGATCCAGTGCCGCGCGGTCACCGAGGCGTCCAACAGACCGTGGTCGGCGGCCAGGACAATCCGCGCCTTCCCCGCGACTCCTTCCGCCACCCGTTCGACGATCCGATTCAACTCGTTCACCGCGCTCCGAACGTCGTCGTGCCGAACCCCGAGCCAGTGGGTTTCGGTGTCGATCCGCGGCGAATAGAAATAGGTGTAGGTCGGGGATGCCGCGGTGCGAACCCGCTCGACGATCGCCTCGGCCGCCTCGGGAAGGGATTCGTAGCCGAATCGTGGCCGACCGCCGCTGAAATACGTCGAGGTGACGCTGTTCACGATCCGCGAGGGAAAGAGCGCGAGAACGTCGCGCTTCATCCGACCCAGCACTGGCGCCAGCGGAAAAACCTGCTCGACGGTCAGGCCAAGACTGGCGAGCGAGCGTCCTCCGGAGCGCGCCGCGAAAGGGAGAATCGCCGCCGCGCCCCCAATCTCCGAAAGGTGGGTCCACTGGCCAGTCACGCCGTGCTGGTTAGGCCAGGCGCCGGTGGCCAGCGTCGTCAGCACGGTCGCGGTAGTCGAGGGAAACACCGAGCGCAACTCGCCCACCCGGTGGGCAGCCAGAAAGCTACTGGCCGGTAGTTCCTCGACCAGATTCAACCCCATCCCGTCGGCAAGCACGAAGATCAGGTGCTCGGCGTCGCCAATCTGGTCGACAAGTCCCCGAGCGCCCGGCGTCAGGTCGGCGGCCTCGTCGCCTCCCCGGAAAGCAAGCGCCCGGGCCAGGTCGACCAGATTGGGCACCTCGGGATCCGGGCGGAGCAAGTCGCCTCGGGCGAACTTCTCCAGCAGCTTCTCGACGTCGTTCATACGCAGCGGACCACCTGACGATGCGATGATGCTATCATGTTCCCATACTCGTCGTCCGACGCGTCGAAGGTGAAGCGTGGAGAGCCAGAAGAATTGGTTGGCGGATGACGTTCTCCGCGAACAACTGGGCGACGCCTACGCGCGCCAATCCGACGCCGAGCGGGAACGCTGCGCCGAATTGCTCGAAGCGATCCGACGCAGCGGCGACGTTCGCCTCGACGTCGTGGCGAACGATAGTCGCGGGTGGCTCGTGACGGTCTGTGCCGCCGACTTTCCCGGCGCGTTGTCGCTGATCGTCGGCTTACTCACCGCGAATAACCTCGACATCGTCAACGCCGACATCTTTACCCTCCGTCTTCCGGAGTCCGCCAGCGCGAGAAGAAGCCGACGGCGAAAGTCCGGCCAGCCCGCCACGCTCGAACCGGCCCCGCCCCATCGCCTGCTCTTCGACCGATTCGAGCTTCGGGCGCCGAGTGATCTAAACCCAACCTTCTGGAAGCGCTTTCGGGCCGACCTCGAAACGCTCCTCGGCGCGCCGGAAGGTCCGCGCGAAGAACTGGTCGGCGACGTCATCGAGCGCGTCAGCGCGACCATCCGCGCGCTCGGTCCGCGGGGTCAGCGTTTGCTGCCCCTGGACCTCGCGGTGACCAACGCTCCGCCAGCCCCAACCCAGTTGAGCGTCCGCTCGGTGGATACGCCAGGGTTTCTCTTCGCCTTCGCCAACGCGCTGGCCGGCGTCACCCTCAACGTGGAACGCGCCGAGATCCGAACCGTGGCGGGCGAAGCTCGGGATACTTTCTGGGTCACCGACCTGGCGGGTCGTCCGCTCGTCGACGAGAGGCAGATTCACGAGTTGCGGGTCGCGACAACCCTGATCAAGCAGTTCACCTATCTGCTGCCCCGGTCGCCCAACCCCGGTCAGGCCCTCCGCCAGTTCAAAGCGCTGATCTCGCAAATGCTCTCCCGTCCGGAGTGGACGAGCGATTTCGCGAACCTGGCGTCACCCGCGGTGCTCGAAACGCTCGCCGAGGTCATGGGGGTCAGCCAGTTTCTCTGGGAAGACTTTCTGCGCCTCCAGCACGAGAGCCTTTTCCCGCTCCTCGTCGACGTCCCCGCGCTCGCTCGTGGACCCACTCGGCAGGGGCTACGCGACGAACTCGACCGGTCTCTCGGTCGGGCAACTTCGCCAAACGAAAAGGTCCGCCTCCTCAACGCCTTCAAAGACCGGGAGATGTTCCGGATCGATCTGCGGCACATTACCGGGCACAGCCAGTTCGAGGAGTTCTCGCGGGAATTGTCCAGGCTTGCCGACATCGCGGTCGAAGTCGCCGCCGAACTGGTGGCGGACGACCTTCGCTCGCGGTATGGGACGCCAACCCTTGCCGACGGTCGCGACTGTCCGTCGGTCATCTGCGCGCTGGGCAAGTTTGGCGGCGAGGAATTGGGATTTGGCTCGGATCTGGAGCTCCTCGTCGCGTACGAGCGCCAGGGCTTCACCACCGGGCCGCACCGGATCGCCAATTCGGAGTACTTTGAGCGGCTGACCCAGGGACTGCTTCAAACGTTATCGGCGCGGCAAGAAGGCATCTTTGAGATCGACCTGCGCTTGCGCCCCCACGGGCGCGCCGGAGCGCTCGCCACCTCACTCGACGGATTCGAGCGCTACTACACGGCCGGCGGTGATGCCCAGCCGTTCGAGCGGCTGGCGATGGTTCGCTTGCGTCCCATCGCCGGGGAAGGCGATCTGGCGGAGCGAATTCGCCAGGCCCGGAATCGCTTCGTCTATTCCGGAGCCCCCTTGGACGTCGAGAACATTCGCCACCTCCGGCAGCGGCAGGCAACCGAGCTGGTTCCCCGCGGGAAGCTGAACGTCAAGTACAGTCCGGGAGGCGTCGTCGACGTGGAGTACTTTGTCCAGTCCTGGCAAATTACCGTCGGAGCGCGGGACGAGTCGGTCCGGGTCACGAACACCCGGGAAGCGATTGCGCGGCTGATGAGTCGAGGTTACCTGGCGGAGGGGCTGGTCCGAGAGATCGAGTTAACCTACCGGTTCCTGCGGCAGCTCATCGACGCGCTGCGGGTCGTCCGCGGCAACGCGAAGGATCTGACCCTGCCCCCGGAGCATTCGCGCGAGTTCGCCTATCTCGCCCAGCGCCTGGGCGTGGCCGACGCTCACGCGCTCGCCGACGCGATCACCGCGCGCATGGCCTTCGCGCGCTCCCTGTGGGAGAACGTCGCCCCGGCGACATAGGCGCGCCGGGTACCGAAGGCGGAACGATACTCGCTTTTTCCTTCGCCCTTTGGACGATTGGGATGTATTCCACCGGCGAATGTCAAGGAGCAAGCGCATCTGGTAGATTGCCCGTGGACATCCCCGACATTTCCCCAGCTCTCGGGAGGTCAGCCTTCCTCGCTGGCCTCCTATCTTGACCGTCAGCTAACGCTCCCGGTTCGTGCCCGCGACCGCTCGGCAGCGTCGGCCTTCCAACCTTTTCGTATCGGCACGGAAGTTGATGGATCTTCTCATGCCTGAACTCAGGCTTCTCCAGTGCCGAGACGCCGCCGAGGAGCAATCATGAACGAAACGACGCACAACCCGAACCCGGGTCTCCGAGAAGACCTGAACGCCGCCGGCAACCAGATTGCCGAAACCGTCAAGGGGCTTGTCGCCAAGGGCAACGTGCGCTCCGTCGTCGTCCAGAAGGACGGCCGAACTATCGTCGAGCTACCACTGACTATCGGAGTCATCGGCGCCCTGCTCGCGCCCCAACTGGCGCTGCTGGGGGTCGTGGTGGCCATGCTGGCCCAATGCTCGATCTCTATCCGAACCCGTGAAGTGACGCCACCACGGGTCTAGCCCGGTAACTTCAAAGAGTGGAGCAGGGCACAGGTGTCCAACTCCACTCTTTAGAATCCGTGACCAGCTAGCTTGGCGAGCTAGCTTTTATGCGGGTGAGCGAACGCCTGCGCGACGTTCCGAAACGGCGCGGCCCCGACACCGGACGGCTGGTCATCTGCTTAGCATTTGCCATTCCGCTGCTCGCGATCGCGGCCGGGGCTGCCGGCCTGCCTGGCGTGCTGGCAGTCATGGGCGGTCTCGTCCTCCTCAACACCGACCTGCTGTAGTTTCTTTAACTGGTACAACGCTTGCGGTGACTAATTGCGTTGACCAAGGACACCCCGCGGAGCCATTCCAGAGGAGACTATCGTGACCGAGAACACGCTTGGCAATCCCCACGCGCCGGTGCGAATTGACGTGTGGGCAGACTTTCAGTGTCCCGTCTCCCGGAAGTTCGCCAGGAATCCGGAGCTGATCCTCCGCCGAAACTACATTCCGACCGGGCAGGTTCAGCTTGTCTTTCACCCCTACCCGATTCTGGGGCCAGAGTCGGTCCTCGCCGCCCAGGCGGCCGAGTGCGCCGCCAGCCAGGGCCGCTTCTGGGATTATCACGACAAGCTGTTTGCCGAGCAGCGTAGCGAAAACTCCGGCTGGTTCAACCCGACCAACCTCGACCAATGGGCCGGCCAACTCGGCCTCGACGTCCCCAGTTTCGCGACCTGCCGGGACCACGGCGACCAGATCAACGAGGTTGTTGCCTCGCTGGAAGCCGGCCAGCTCATGGGCGTCAGTTGGACCCCGACGGTCTACGTCAACGACCAGAAACTGCCAAACGTCCCCACCTGGGAAGAACTCGAACAACGGATTCGCGCCGCCGGCGCCCGCGCGGCGTAGTGGTGGTTTGAGACCCGTCTTTCCCCAGGCGCCAACCCAGCCTACAATGAGCACCGACGAGGAGGTGCCGGGTGTTGGTACTGGGGCGCGAGGACTTGCGGAAGGTTGTCACGGTCGAGTTGGCGCTGCGGGCAGCGCGCGAAGCGTTCGCCGCGCTCGGCGGTGGAACGGCGCGGGTGCCGCGGCGGATCCATCTCGAGACGCCTCACGGCGTTTCCCTGGTTATGCCCGCCTTCGGCGAAGCCGGCGACGCGGTCGGGGTGAAGATCGTGAACGTGACCCCGGCCAACTCGGAGCGGGGATTGCCGACCGTCCAGGGGCTGGTGCTGCTCTTTGACGAAGCGACCGGCACACCCCGAGCGCTACTCGAAGGCACCTACCTGACCCAGGTCCGCACCGGCGCGGCGATTGGGCTGGCCGCCGACCTGCTGGCCCGCCCGGACGCCGAGACCGTCGCGCTCTTCGGCGCCGGAGCCACCGCGCGGACCAGCCTCTGGGCGATTCAGGCGGTCCGCGCAATCCGAGAAGTTCGGGTCTGTCAGCCCCATCCGGAGCGCTTTCCGGCTTTCGCCCAGGACCTACGCGACCTCCTGGGCGCCGATTGCCCAGCCCTGCGCCGGGTTTCCGATCCCCGCGAAGCGATCCGGGGCGCCGACATCGTCGTCACCGCGACGACCGCCTCGACACCGGTCTTTCCCGGCGAGGCCCTGGAGCCGGGCAGCTTTGTCGGCGCGCTCGGCGCCTACCGGCCGGACACCCGCGAGCTGGACACCGCGACGATTCAGCGTTCCCGCCTGATCGTCGACAGTCGTGAGAGCGCGCTGGCCGAGGCCGGCGACGTCGTCATCCCGCTCCGGGAGGGCGCGATCGATCCGACGCACCTGACGGCCGAGCTTGGCGAGGTTCTCCTCGGCCAGGCGCCCGGCCGCGAATCTCCGGACGACATCGTGGTCTTCAAGTCGGTGGGCAACGCGATTCAGGACCTGACCCTCGCGGTTCTAGCGTACCGGAGCGCGCGGGAAAGCGGTGTGGGCAGCGACATCGATCTGTGACGCGACCGCGCAATGCGCTTGCTCCTCGTTATTGCCCGATCCGTGGACCATCGCGGCTCTGGTCCCCAACCCCCAGTCCCCAATTCCCAGCCCCTCGTTCTATAATGAGCCCGAAACAGCGGTGCCGGCCATCGGTCTCCGAGAGCCCTCGCCGACGAATACCCACCGGGAGAGCGCCATGAATCGATCGGAGCCTCGCGCCTTGTCTCTCGACGACCTGGCTCGTCTGCTCAACGTGTCGGATCCGCAGATCTCGCCCGACGGCCAGCGCGTCGCCTTCGTCGTCGAAACGACCGCCGAGGACGAAAACCAGGTCTACTCACATCTCTGGCTGGCCGACCTCGCCGACGGTTCGCCCCGACCGCTCACCTCCGGCAAGAAACGCGATAGCCAGCCCCGCTGGTCGCCCGACGGCCAAACCCTGGCTTTTGTCTCCGATCGGAATAGCTCGCGCCAGATCTGGCTGCTCTCGCTCGCCGGGGGCGAGCCCCGGCAAGTCAGCCAGCATCCGGTTGGCGCGCGCGAGCCGGTCTGGTCGCCGGACGGCTCCCGAATCGCCTTCCTCGCCCCCGGCGCCCCGCGGCGCGGCGACCTGGTCGTCCGCGAATCGACCGACGACCGCGCGCGCGCGATCCGAGTCACCAGCCATCGCCACAAGCTGGATGGCGTCGGCTACTTTGGCGGTCAGCAGACCCACCTCTGGCTGATCGATCTGGCAACCGGCGTCGCGAGCCAACTGACCGACGGCGCGGCCGAGGATGGCGACCCGTGCTGGTCGCCGGATGGCGCGCGCATCGCCTTCGTTTCGGATCGCTCGCCGCGGCGAGACGACCACTACGGCGGCGGCGCGATCCACGTCCTGACCCTGGCGACCGGCGAAGTCGCTCGGGTAACGCCCGAAGAAGGGCGAGCCGCCCACCCGAGCTGGTCGCCATCCGGCGATTGGATCGCCTACCCGGGGAGCGACCTGGCGGATGAAGCCTCACCGGCGAATACCCGCCTCTGGGTCATTCGTCCGGACGGCAGCGGCGCGCGCTGCCTCACCGCGGACCTCGATCGCAGCGTCGGGCAGCGACCCAGCGGCTACCTCTCGCCATCGGCTCCGGCCTGGGCCGGCGACGCGCTGATCTACCAGCTCGGCGAAGGACCAGCGACCGCGCTGGTGCGCTTTGGTCCGGGTGGCCGCGAAGCGCTGACGAGCGGGCGGCGGGTCGTTCAGAGCTTTACCCTGGATGCGACCGGCCAGCGCGCCGCGTTGCTGGTGACCGACCCGGTGACCCCGCCGGAGGTCTGGCTCTGGGACGCCGACACCGGCGCCCGACCGATCAGCGCGCTTAACGCCTCCCTGCTCCGAAACCTCACTCTCGCGCAACCGACGGATCTCCGCCTGACCCGTCCGGACGGTACCGAGGTCGAGGGGTGGCTTTTGATGCCAACCGTGACGACCGGCGGGCCGGTCCCGGTGCTCCTGGTCGTTCACGGCGGGCCACACAACTACTTCGGCGACAATTTCGCCTTCGACCACCAGCTCTACGCCGCCCAGGGATACGCGGTGCTTTACGGCAATCCCCGAGGCAGCGGCGGCTACAGCGAGGCCTTCGCCGGAGCGGTCTGCCGCGACTGGGGCGGCGAGGATTTCCAGGATCTCCTGGCCCTGCTGGACCGGACAATCGCCAGCGATCCAACCATCGACTCCACCCGCCAGGGAATCGTCGGCCACAGCTATGGTGGCTTCATGACCTGCTGGGCGGTCGGCCAGACCGACCGCTTCGCGGCGGCGGTCAGCGGCGCCTGCATTTCTAATCTGGTCAGCTTTTACGGAACGTCCGACATCGGCGCGAGCTGGGGCCGGCGGGAGTTCGGCGGCACGCCCTACGAGCGCTCGGACTGGTATACCGCCCGCTCGCCCCTCACCTACGCGCCACGGGTCAAGACGCCCCTGCTGCTCTACCACGGCGAGGCCGACCTGCGCTGCCCGGTGGAGCAGAGCGAGCAGATGTTTACCGCGCTCCACCAGCTCGGCAAAACCGTCGAGTTTGTGCGGGTGCCCGGCGAGCCGCACGGCGTTCTGAGCGGTAGCCCGGCCCACCGGCGGGCGGTACGCGAGGCGATTCTCGGGTGGTTCGGGCGGTATCTGTAGAAGAATAGAGAAGCCAGGAGACAGGAGTCAGGAGACGGGAGACGGGAGAGTGATGATGGGAAGTCGGGTCGTCGACCTGTCGCGGGAGATCTCGCCGGAGGCGCCGGTGTACCCGGGCGATCCGGTCGCGGAGTTTACCGTCCACGACACGATTGCCGGCAGCGGCTACAACCTCACCCGCGTCTGCCTGGGAAGCCACCAGGGAACCCACCTGGACGCGCCGTCTCACTTCGCCGAGGCTGGCGGAACGGTCGATCGGATCGCCCTGAGCCGCTGCGTCGGTCCGGCCAGTCTCGTCGACCTGGGGGAGCGCGGCCCGGGCGCGGCGATCACCCTCGCCGACTTCCTTCCGTACGAGTCGGCGATCGAGCCGGGCGCCCGCGTCGTCTACCGCACCGGCTGGGACCGGGTGAGCGGCCCCAGCTACTTCGTCGACTACCCCTCACTCACCCTGGAGCTCGCCCGGTGGCTCGCCACGCGACGGATCGCCCTCATCGGCATGGATACCCCCGGTCCGGCCGCCGCCCAGTGGAAAGAGGTTCACCAGGTCCTGCTCGCCGCCGAGATCGTCGTCGTGGAGAGCCTCACCAACCTCGCCGCGCTCGGTGCCGACCGTTTCTTCCTCGTCGCCGCCCCGCTCAAGCTCAAAGGGTTAGATGGCTCGCCGATCCGCGCGGTGGGAGTGGTGGGCTAAACGGAGGGCCCAGGGAGCCGAATTGGAAACGCCCGCCGAATCTCATGCGGGTAACGCTTTAACGGAGCCACGGTCTTATCGACCGTGGAGACTTCTCTACGCGACGGGCACCGACTCTGATCTCGATGGCTCTTGCGCCTCACCGGTGGTTCCAATGGTCGGTCCCAAATCGGCATAGGTTAACTCCAGGTTTGCTCCTCCACTCGTGGTTCCCGTCCACGGCCACACCGAGGGTGATTTAGCATTGCCTCCCTGAAGATAGGCGCGAATGGCCTCACGCGCCACCTGTGAGATCGTAAGATCTCTAGCCTCCGCCCTATCTTGTAATTCATCAGCTTCGGCGGGGGAGAGCCGCACCGACACGACAACTCCAGACCGCGGGCGTCGCTCTACCTCGACCACCTCATTGGTGAGCTCCACATCATTTCGGTCCACGGTCACACCTTTCCCTTAGTCGGTTTCTCGTACATTGGTAGCAAGCTTCGAGCCTCTTGCCGTGCGGTACCGCAAGCGCTCGTCATCAGAAGCATCCCACCCAGTTGCCGGTCTCCAAGTACCGGGCTTGGTTGTCTCGCCCAGGGGACCGTCAGCATACGTCCGCCGTAGGTGGGCCCGATCATCACGATCGGCGCTGGGTGCGTTTTCTTATTACGCAGAAACACCGGATCATTGTCAAGGACCTGCCGCACCTCGCGTTCCGTTACATGGTGCCTAGCCATTTCCCCTTCGTTCCACTCATCGAACTCGAGGTCGAATACCTGAAGCGGCATCCTTGACAAGCCCCACCTACAGTGTAAACTGGGTATACTCATTATACGATTCGCGTGCGAGGAGTGCAAGCAGTGACCGAGCAAGCCGCCAATAAGCCCCAGGACATTCCGGTAAGTACCGAGCCATCAATCGAGTTCTTTATCCTGGCTGATCGCGCCGAGGCGGTAAATGGAAAGCTCTACATGATGGGCGGAGCCTGGGATCGCTACGCCATCCAGAACTTCGCCAATCCAATTCCGATTTCCTTTGCGCTGGGTATTCTCGTCCCATGGTTAGCGACCAACCGGCAATACACCCTTGCGATCACGATTGAGAATCTGGAACGGCAGCCGGTGCCGAACTTTAACCTCACGGCCGGCTTTGTTGCCGGGCGTCCGGCTCACATCACACAAGGGGAGACACAGCGCGTTACACTCGCGATTCCAACTGTCTTCTTCCAGGTCAAAGAGCCCGGCGAATATCAGGCCGTTGCTCGCTTGTCGAGCGGCGCGGAGAGTCGAGTTCCCTTTCATTTGATTCAGGCAGCAGCACTGACTGTTCCGCGCATATCGTAAGAAGATGCAGGGACGCTCGCCCCGTCCGACGAAGTGGGCGGAACGGTCGATCGAATCGATCTGCGCCGCTGCGTCGGTCCGGCCAGTCTGGTCGACCTGGGGGAGCGCGGCCGGGGCGCGGCGATCACCCTCGCCGACTTCCTTCCGTACGAGTCGGCGATCGGAGCCACGGTCTTAACGACCGTGGAGACGCGGTCTATCTGGTGGACGCGCGGGGCCAGGTGACCGCGGGCTTCAACGGAGCCACGGTCTTAACGACCGTGGAAACAAATAGGGGCCGACGACCTCCGTGAGATCCTGGTGCTTCAACGGAGCCACGGTCTTAACGACCGTGGAAACCCGGCAACTTTCGGTCTGGATTCCCGAGGACCTCCTGCTTCAACGGAGCCACGGTCTTAACGACCGTGGAAACCTGGCACGGGTCGCGGCAACGCCCGCGCCCAGTCGCGCTTCAACGGAGCCACGGTCTTAACGACCGTGGAAACCTGGCAATCCATGCGCCCTCGTCTAGATAGAGGATGCTTCAACGGAGCCACGGTCTTAACGACCGTGGAAACGTCCGGGCAGGTCGACTACATCGTGCACCAGCACCCACGCTTCAACGGAGCCACGGTCTTAACGACCGTGGAAACTTCGTCGCTGGTGGGGCGCTCCAATGTCGGACGCTCGCTTCAACGGAGCCACGGTCTTAACGACCGTGGAAACGGTGACGTATCTTTTGACCAGGGGGCACGGGTGATCGCTTCAACGGAGCCACGGTCTTAACGACCGTGGAAACGGGATCCGCTGGGCAATCTGCTGGACGGACCAGGAGCTTCAACGGAGCCACGGTCTTAACGACCGTGGAAACCGCGTTCGGCGTCTTTCTCGGGCTAGAGGCCTGGGAGCTTCAACGGAGCCACGGTCTTAACGACCGTGGAAACACGAAGGCCGCAACTACTACTACAAAGTGCCCTACGCTTCAACGGAGCCACGGTCTTAACGACCGTGGAAACGACGGCGCTCGATACCCAAACGTAACCGCCTTGCACTCAACGGAGCCACGGTCTTAACGACCGTGGAAACTCTTCGCGCAAAAGACGGCCCGGGCGCTGGCCGTTTCGCCCAGGTTGCGCGAACCTCCCGGTTGGAGCGCCCGGAGGCTCGCAACCTGGACCGAGGCTACGCCTGGTGGCGATGGGGTCGAAGGTGCAGGGAGTTGTCCGGGGTGCCGATCTAAAACGCGCGCGACCAGGCTGCTTCTCCCTTTCACCTGAAATCACGCCAAAATTCGCCTCATCCGTTTCGGTAAGGTTCGCCACGCGACCTAAAGAATGCCTAATCCCACGCGACTCGGCGGGGCCGAGGCGACTTGCGCGAACCTCCCAGGAAATTCGAGTCACCGGAGGTTCGCGCAAGTCGTTCTCACCAATATCGGTCATTGGTAAAGTGCCTTCCCATTTCACCGCCCTGGCGGACGCCGCGCTAACCCGGGTCGGCGGAGGGCTGCGTCATGGACCGGGCATCGGACTCGGCGCTCGCCAAGCGGTCATCTTCCGAGGTGAACTGGCCCAGGCCGAAATGGCTCCCGTAGCCGAGAGCAATCGGCCCCGAGACCGGTTCGGAAAAGCAGAGCCGGAAGCCGTAGCCGGCCGAAGGTGCTCCCTCGCGCTCGCCCCGCCGCCAGCGCCGAAACGCCAGCCAGCGGATCTGCCTCCCGCCCACGATAGCCGATGGGAGCGGATCGACCCGCTCCAGTTCGGGTAACGTCGGATCAACCCGCCGGCGATACTCCCATTCGCGGTAGACCTGGTCCTCCGGACCGTCGACCTGCCGACCCTCCGTGTTGAGCTTCGGGACACCGGCGCTGGTAACCTTGGGATGGCGATTCAGCACGAACGGAGTGACCGATCCCCAGACCCGCGAGGCGCGGAAACCGGGCACCCGACGAAAGTCCTCCTCGGTTCCCATGCCAAGGAGGAGAAGTGCGAGGGGTGTTTGGTCCTCGTCCCGCTTGAGTTCGAAGAGGCGGGCCAGCGCCCGGCGCTCGCGGTCATCAAACCCACCCCGCGCGAAGATGGTCAGGTGGTCCAGGTGGCCGTCTCCATCCTCGTCGCTGGGCAGGTAATGGGCGTGACCGTGATCTCGCAGAGGAATCCGGTCATCCGATTTGCCGGACAGCGTGACCGAGACGGCCCGCGCGTTCAACTTCCCGTAGATCGAAAGGCTCGCGCGGCGCGCCAGATCCGCGACGTCGACGGTCGCGGTCAGGAGCGGGCGCGGATTCGCGTCGATGGCGTAGCGCGCGACGGTATACCGCTCCGTCGCGACCGGGCAATGGGCCGCGGCCGACGCCGGAGCAACCGCGAAGCAATTACGCTCCCGGACGTAGCGTTCCCACCGGCTAAACGGCGGAGTCAACCGCCGCTGCCGGACGCGAACCGTCCCCACGTCCGCGCTCAGCGCCTCCAGGAGTATCGACGGATCCGCGGTGTCCGGCACGAGCACCCGGACCACGTCCTTACCGGAATCCACCGCGCCCCCTTTGACCGGAACACAGTTGCATTCCGGGGGATCGGTGCAAAGCGATGCCGCGCACCACGACTCGGCGCGCCCGAGATAGGGAAGGCGTTCGAGGAGTCGGTGCAGGAGGTCCAGCTCGGGCGCCGTGAGGTCGACATCCGGCCAGACGGCGACCACCGGTCGGTCGCGGTCCACCGCGACGAAGGAGTCGAAGATCAGGGCACGGTCGTCCGGCCCTTTCTTCTCCCAGGGTACGTAGTGCCGACTCTGGCCGAGCGTCGCCGGTGGGAGCGCGAACCGTGGCGGCCCGGCGAGTTTTGCCAGCAGGGAAGCGAGGAGCGCGCTGAGATTCTCGTCGGCGGTATCCGCCGGCAAGGTGCGGTAGCGCACCGCGATCAGGGCACGCAGGATGCGCCAGGGCGAGGGAGGCCACTCCGGAACCCCCTCGTTGACGTGCTTGCCCCACGGCGTAGCGTGGTAGGCGCCGGCGGTGAACCGAAAGGCCACGGCGATCATTGATCGTCGTCGTCCGCGACGTCGTCGCCGTCTGGGGTGGCGACCGGTGCCTTCGGCTTGCGGGCCTTCGTCACCCCGCTCCAGCGAACCTCGGTGACCGGCGGTTTGGCGAAGGAAGACGCGCACTCGGCAATCAGGCCGGGAAGCGCCGCGTCGAGATCGCTCGGCACGCGGAAACCGCTCGGTTGGGTGACCCGCGTACCGACGCTCCGCAGGTCGCAGGCGGTGCGCAGGCGTAAGGCCCCGCCCAGGAAGCGCTCCACCTTCCAGAGGGCCAGGCCGACGAGCAGAGCGTTCGCCTCGTCGGGCAGCCCATAACCCCGGAGCGTCGCGAGGTCCAGATTGAAGTACGCGGTGATCTGACCGGCGGTAAACTCGGTGCGGTGAAAGGGAACGTGGCCGAAGCCGAGTTTCGTGTCACCGGACGGATCCACCCGGTCGAACTTGACGCCCCCGCTCTCGGCCGGACGCACGTCGGCGGCCTCGATGAAGCCCGAAAGCAAGCGAGACAGGCGCAGGCGCCCCCCGGCGAGATAGTCACGTGACAGAAAGAGACCGTGGACGAGACAATTCGGGTCGTACTTGAAGACAGCGCGGGCAAGGCCACGGATGTCAACCGGACCGCTCGATTCCGAGAAGTGATCCTTGAGCCTTTCGCGAAGCTTCTCGTCGCCCGCCTTGCAAATGCCCTCCAGCGATTTGTCGTCCGGAAAGAGGTCCGCCACGAAGCCGCGCAGAAACGCCCAGTTCTCGGCTTCGAGGACGTAGGGCGAGTTCAGCCGATGGAACTCCAGGATCGAACTGGTCAGGAAGGCGTCGCCCCGGCGGACGCGCACGTAAGGAAGACCGCGGAGCAGCGGGTCCAGATCCTGACTCGCGTCGTCCCAGCAAACGCTCTCCAGGCGATTCGCGACCGACTGCGGAGACTCGACCAGCAGCATCTCGGTTCCATTTGGCAAGGTGTACGTCGCGGCGCCGAGATCGGGAAAGCCGGTCGGTTGGAAACGATGGCCCTGGACCGGCTGCAGGTCTGCTTCGATCAAGAGGCGCGCGACATTGGCGGACAGCAGGTCGTGCACGGCGGGAATCAGACTGACCGGGGAATCGGACATGGAAACCTCCTCACGCTCACCGGCGCATTCTACGGATTGTCGGATCGCGCTGATCGCAGCGCCAGGCGGACCAGCCAGTCCGTCTGGTAGGTGGGGATCAGCAGCGCGCCGGCGAGGCGCGCCGTGACCGCCGGCGGACCGAAAACGTCCGGAGGCTGCCGGTGCTGGGGACCCGATCCGCCAAGCGGGCTGAGGCCGTGGGCACGAATTCGCTGGTAGGCGAGACGCGTGGCGCCATCCAGGTCGCCGCTCTCCAGGCGAGCCAGAATTGCCGGATCCGCGGATAGCACGACCGGCTCGCCGAGCGGGGTCGGAAGGGCAACGGTCAGGTAGAGCAACTTGAGCAGCGCGTAGGCGCGGGGCAGGTCGGCCGGATCGTCGGAAGCGGGGGGCCTCGGACGGTATTCGCGCCCAAAGGTGTCCCAGCGGAGCGCGGCCAGCGCCCAGAGAAGGTTTCCCACGCGCGCGTCATCCGTGGTACCGGCGAGAAAGCGAGCGATGTCGCCAAGCGGAACAGCGTAGCTAGCGCGCAGTTCGGGGTTGGGGCCAGTCGCCGTCGCTCCTTCGCGCCTCGCCTGTCGGACCTCGATCTGGCGACGTGCGAGCACCGTGGCAAGATTGCGCGCCAGGTCACCTCCGGCCCAGATGACCCCACGGTCCCCCTCGGACCACTCCCAGCGGTTTCCTCGTCGCTTGACCGCTTCAAGCTGCCCGCGGATCGGGCCGATCGCGCCGTCGATCGACGCCAGCGCCACCGCGATCCGAAACTCGCTACTCCCGTCGTCGCCGGCCGAAATCCAGCGCGCTGAGAGGCCCTGGAGCGGGGAGATCTTCTCCCGTCCGGGGCCACGGATCGCGAGGGACCGCTCGGCCGCGCCGAAAGCGGCGAGAACGTTCTGGAGTCGACGAGCGCCACCGAACTGGCAGTACGCGAAAATGGCTTCCTCGACTGCCCGCGAGGCCAGGCGATAGCGCGCGGGGACGCCATCAGTAGTTGCCAGCCGGCGCAGACGGCTCAGCCAGCCGTCCATTTCGTCGAGGAGATGGACCGACTCGCGGGGATCGGCGGCGATCTGACCGAGGGGAACCGCGAGGAAGCCCTTGCCGCTTCGCTGCAGGAAGCCATACCGCTGGAAGGCACTGATCCCCCGATCGACCCCCAGCCCGACCACGGCCCGCGCGAAGTCGACACCAGTTCGAGCGCTGCGCCGTCCCACCTGGGCGCGTCCCTCGGCAAACAATTGGCGGAGTTCGGTCAGTCCGGAGGGGCGCGGCCAGAGTGGGAGCCAGATCTCGGCGCGGGCGCGCTGATCGTCACCGCTCGCCAGCGCGCCCGTACCAGCGGCCGAGGCGTGGACCGTGAAAGGAAAGCTGGCGCGGGTCTCCGGGGTACCGGCGAAGCGTCGGGCAACCGACCCGAGGAAGAAGAGCGTCCCTTCGATCATCAGAACAAAGTCCCAGGGGTTGACCAGCGATACGGCCTCGAAGCCAGGGCGGGCGTTGGGGCCTCCCACGCCTCCCGGGTCGAACTGACCCACCGCGGCCTCGATCAAGGTACCTTCGCCGACGCCGAACAGCGCGAGGCGAAGACGCTTCGCGTTGCCAACGCGGTCGCCAGTCAGAATCACGTCGCGAACCCGCTGCAGGTAGTTCTGACTGAACTCCAGGCGTCCATCGTTGCCCCCGGTCCCCAATAAGGGCGAGAAACTCACCCGTTCGCTGGACTCCGAGGCGTTCGCGTCGAGCCACGGCAGCGCGACGTCGGGCAACCGAGTCCGCAAGCGCTGGATCAACTCCTGCTTCGCCTTGCCGTCGGGCTTTGTCGCCGCAGCCGCGCCCAGAACCCTTCGAGCAACGCCAATCGTCGTCCGGTACGCTTCCAGCCGCGGCGACGTGCTCGACCCGATTGCGTTCAGTGCCTCCTGGTTGTCCTTGGCAAAAAAGCCGCTTCCTCCGTTCCACGGCGAGACGATGGGGGAAGGCTGGTAGCCGTCGAGGAAGAATTGACACAACTCGTCGGCGTCGAGGCGCGATCGGAGGTGGAAGAGATCGCCGCCCCAGAACGCGCGGGCTCGGGGATCCTTCTGCTCGGCGACGACGCGAAAGATCCCCAGGGCTTTCAGGTAGGCGAGGAGGGGCTCCGGAGCGCAGCCGGGAAGGGCGACGACGAAGGGTTCGCTATGGGGCAGTTCGAGCGGAAGTGTCAGTTGCTGCATCGCTCAATCCCTCCGAGACGGCGAGCGCGACGCCTGGACGTCGGCGCAGACCAGCAACGCTTCGAGGTAAGCCAGGCGGAAGGGACCGATGCGGTCCCGCCAGGCCGTCACCCGTTCCACCCACGACGCCTCGTCGGCGGCGCCGAGCCCCAGTTCACTCACCGAGAGGTCCATTTCGACGGCCGGCGCGACGACCTCGCCGCCGAGATCAGTTTCTGGCAACCGGTCCCCGTCGGCGATACCGAGCGCGATTCGCTGTCCGGTGCGTGGCGGACGCTCGTCGGGAAGTGAGCGAATCGCAAGACGCACTTTTCCGTGGTGAGACGCGACCAGGTAGGCGACCAGATCCCGCCCGTCCGGGGAAAGGCCATCCAGGGGCGCACGGAGAACGGCGAGGGCACTCGCCAACTCGTGCCGGAAATGCGGACGGCTGTGGCGACCGGTTCCGATTGGAGCCTTCGCCCAGATCGTTCTGGCCCGCGTGCGTTCCGCCGCATCCGCGCGCAACAGCGTCTTCTGAAAGATCTCGTGGGCTTTTCCCCGGTCGTGCCAGCGTGCCGCCAGTTGCAGCGCCCGAACGTACTCGCCCGGTAAACCGACTCCTCCCAGCCGTGGGAGCATTACCGCGAGCGCGTCGACGACGTCGTCGGAGTGGGCACGCAGAGTCTGCCAGTCTCCCCGCGCCCGCGCGTCGTCGTCGGTGCTTTCCAGCGCGGCGCCGGTCACGTCCGGCACCGGCTCGGTCGTCTTTGCCTTCGCCCCCACCCAGCCCGCCGCCTCCGTGTAGCCGCCATCCTCCCGGTGGAGTAAGAGCACCAAACCGGGGCGTAGAGCGTCCGCGGACTGTGATCGCCACTGGCGATCCAGGTGGTCCCAGTGCCAGACGGCGGGTTGTGGAGAGCGCTTTTTCAGAAAGTCGCGCAGTTCGCCCACCGGAACCGGGCACAGTTCCCGCCGAGCCGGCGCCGGAAAGTCAGCGGGCGGGACCCGCGATTGCGTCCGATCCCAAAACCGCCAGAAAACCTGGACGTCGAGATCGTCGGTACCCCGGATGAATCGACTGACGTCGACGTCGCTGCCGGAAAGGTCCGGCGTGGTATCGAAAAGCCCGACCAGGTCGTGCTGGCGAAGAACGTGCGTCGCCACCGGCCCCTCGGTCGCGGGCGGAAGCTGATCCGGCGCGACCGACTGGCCGGCAAGTTCGCTTAAGCGGGCCCGACTCGCGTCGAGGGCAGCGGCTTCGTAAGGTGCCGCCAGCTTCTCGGAGTCCAGGTCGATCCAGAACGCGCGGGCATCCTCGGCCTCGCCGTAACGATTAAGGCGACCGAATCGCTGGACCAGGCTCGCCCAGGGGGCCAGTTCGGTGAACAGCGTGCGTGCCGAGACGTCCACGCCAGCCTCGACGACCTGGGACGCGAGCGCGATACGCCCGGTCGGGCCGGGCGGCGTCAGCAGACGGTTCACCAGTTCCCCGCGTTTGCCGGGGCGAAATCGTGAGTGAAGGATCAGAACCTCGGGCGCATTCTTTTGTTTCCTGAGAACCCGCGTGAGGGCATCGAAGAGGTCGAGGACCCGGCGAACGGTATTGAGCACGACCAGAGTGAGGGTTCCGGCGACGTGCTCCCGGCTAACCGCCTGGGCGAGAGCAGCCGGCGCGTAGGCTTTGCCCGCCGCGGTGTCCAGAGGCAGGCGACCCAGCACCTTCGTCGCGTTGAGGCGTTTGGCCAGAAGAGGATGGGAACGATCCTTCGCGTCGAGGCGAAAGATGGCGGAATCGGAAGCGATTCGGGAGTCGACGGTCTGGAGCCATTCCGGTGCTATCGTCGCCGACATCCAGAGCGAGGGGCCGGGGCCGGTCGTTCCGAACCGAACGCGGAAAGCGTCGAGTTGGGCGGTCGTGGCGAGGCCGTTCCCCATCAACTGGACCTCGTCGATCACCCAGAGGCAGTCGCTGTTCAGTAGCCCGAAGTGGACCGGCCAGCGGAAGCGGCTCATCCCGTATCCCCGGTTCAACGCGCGGGAGAGGAGCATGTCCTGAGTGCCGACAAGCACGGTATCGCCGACCGGGTCAATATCCCAAACCCCGTCGTCTTCTCCTCCCATCAGGACTGCGAGCCGCACTCCGTCGGGGTTGGCCCCTCCCTCGTTGAGCAGGTCAAGTCGCCGCAGGCACTGGCTTACGACCCCGACGGTCTGCTCGACGAGCACACGCATGGGGAGGCAGTAGGCAAGGCGGCGCGGCGTGCGGGAACGGACCGCCGGGTCCGGATGAAAGCGGCGGCGATACAGCCAGGCGAGAAAGGAGGCAGGCGTCTTCCCCGCGCCGGTCGGCGCCTCGAGCAGATTCGGCAGAGCGGGCGACTCGGCCAGGCGAACCTGATACGGGTACGGTTCCTGGTCCATCGCCTGGCGAAATAGGTCGCGAAAGGTCCACTCCGACATGTCCGAAAAACGCGCCCTTCAGAGTTCTCGCAGCGCCCAAGACCGGGCCGCCGGCGCTCATGAATGCCAGAAGTCCGTGGGAAAAGGAGATGAACGGTCAGCCGTCCGGCATTATCCTCTTCTGCCAGCGTGGGCGTCAAGGGCTTTGCGAGAATTGCTGAATATCGGTCGCAACCTTCGGCAGCCGCGGTTACCCTCCCGCGACTGCCTCGGAGCGGGCCTCTTCCGGCCCGAAGAACGTAAGATACGCTTCGCCTTTTGCCTCGCGCCAGAGCAAGAGCGCCAGCTCGCGCAGGTGGTAGTCTCCCCACATGGCCGATTCTCCGGAAGGCACCTTTGCTCCGGCCGGAACGTAATCCCAGCCGTTTGGGCGGTGATAAATCACGTGGAGGAGCAAGCCTTCGTGGTTCGGATCTGTCGACAGGTAAGGCGGATTCAGCAGGGCGCGGCTCACCGTCAGGCCGGCCTGCCAGTAGCGCTGGCCGCTGGCATCGCCCTGACGCAGGAGGTACCGGCCCAGACGCAGCAAGCCCTGGGCGGAAATCGCCGCCGCCGAGCTATCGACCGGCTCGTAGGCGTTGAAAGGATCGGCCGGTCGGGAAAGGTAGTCGCCCAGGAAGGTCAAACCGGGCGCGCCGGTATCCCAGTAGGGAATGCCGTCGAGCGGGGTCGCGTCGAGGTAGAAGTCGCAAGTTACCCGCGCGGCGCGCTCCAGGAATGAGCTAATCGCCGCGCGGCCACCCAGGGGATCGAGTTCGCTATCCGGAACGCTCGCCAGGTATTCGAGGAGTTCGCTAAAGCCGAGGACGGCCCAGGCCAGGCCACGGGTCCAGGTGGTGAAGGGCGAGTAGCCCTGCTGGCTGCTCGGGCAGCGGAACGCGCCGTCGATCACGTTGAAGATGGCCTCGTGCGCGGTTCGGCCGGGCACGTCGTAGGTATCCCGACCTTCCCCATAGTAGACGTTATACTGCGCGGTCGCTCGGGCGTGCTGGACGAGGCGGTCCAGGAGGTTGATGGGGCGATCGCCTTCGCCCATCAGGACGTGACCAAGCTGGTGGGCCAGCGCGAGCGAGCGGAGCGAGCGAATCGTGTCGACGAAGAGCGAGTGCGGCCCGTTGAACGAATAGATAAAGCCGCCGTCGGCGATCCGGGTCCAGCGCGCCGCCTGGATCGCGCCGGAGACCTTGAGGGCAAGCTCGCAGGCCGGCACATCGCCGGCGTCGGCGGCGCGGCCCTCCAGAATCAGCCGGCGCAGGTTGCCGTAGGTGCTGACATTGTTGAAGCCGTGGTCGTGGACGCCGACATTACTGACGTGGGAGGCCATGACGTCGTGGATACCCTGCCGGGCCATCGCGAGGAACTCGGCCTCGCCGGTCACCTCCCACTGGAGCAGCGCGGCCCCGTACTGAAAACCCTGGGTCCACTCGGTCCAGCCACGCGTAGTATACTTGCCACCCTGCGTAAACACCGGAGCGCCAAATCGCGGCTCCCAGCGTTGGTTCAGCGCGCGAACCTTGGCCGCCGAGGCTTCAAAGAGGACCTCCAGCGGTCGGCGCAGTCCGGCCGGCGTGAGCGTCTGGTCAATCTTCACCGCGACTACCCTCTTTTATGTAATGATAAGGAATCCACGACCGCCGGATCGCCGCCTTAAAAGGCGGGCGTAGGACGGGTGGGACTGAAGCCCCGGAGTTGGGCGCTTTAGCGCCTCCACCCCTGCGCCCGCCTTTTAAGGCGGCGCTGCCCCTCTGTCCGTCCCCACGCTACAGCCGCCCGATGGTCAGACCACCGTCGACGGTGATGATCTGGCCGGTCGAGTAGGTCAAATCGCCGCGAAGCAACATCGCCACGGCCTTCCCCACGTCGTCGGACTCCCCCCAGCGCGCTTGCAGGAGCAGCCCCTCACCGATCAAACGCTCGTAGCGGTCCCGCACCGGCGCGGTCATGTCGGTCCGGATGATGCCGGGGCGAACCTCGAAGACCGGTATCCCGAACTCCGCGAGCCGGACCGCCCAGAGCTGCGAGGCCATACTGAGCCCGGCCTTGCTGATGCAATAGTCACCGCGGTTGGTCGACGCGAGGACGGCGGAGGTCGACGACACCGTGACGATGCCGCCCCGGAAGCTATCCGACGAGCGGCGCTGCTCGATCAGCCAGTTCGCCACCGCCTGGGTCAGAAAGTACGGCCCCTGAAGGTTGACCCGAATCAACTCCTCGAAGCTTTCCTCGCTCGCTTCGAGAATGTCCGCCCGCAGCCGGGGAGCCATACCGGCGTTGTTGACGAGGGCATTGAGCCGACCGAACCGCTCGCGAACCGCGTCGAGCAGCCGCGACCGGTCGGCCCGGTCGCCGACGTTCGCGGTCAGGTACAGAACCTCCGCGCCCAGGTCGCGCAACTCCCCGAGGGCCACCTCGACCTCGTCGGCCGAGCGCCGGCCACAAATCGCCAGGTCCCAGCCCTCGCGTGCCAGGCAACGGGCAATCCCGAGCCCAATCCCCCGGCTACCGCCGGTGACCAGGGCGACCCGCCTCTCTCCGGACATCGCTGAATCCTCCACCCCATCCCGGCGTTAGCGAATCTCGCCCTTCGCCACGCTGAGTTTGCGCGCGTCGTCGCTCGCTTTGTAGTAGTGATCGAGTGGGTAACAGCCGCTGGGCAAACCATTTCGCGGTGCGGTCGTGCAATCGCTGAAGGTGCGACAGGTGAGCCGGCGATCGATCCGTCCGGTGGTCGTCGCGTCGGCGAGCATGCCCGGATAGGGCAGTAGCGCGCGTCCCAGACCGATCAGATCTACCCCACCGGTGCGCAGGTAGTGCTGGGCAACCTGCGGCAGATACTCCTGGAGGTACGAGTAGCCGGATCCCATCAGGACGAGGCGCGGAAAGCGGGCTTTGAGTTCTTTGACCGCGTTGATCTGCCGGGCGACCCCGACGAGGGGATCCTCCGGCGGCTGATAGCCGTCGCTGGGCGGAAAAAGGGCCGGCCGCTGAATGTGCGGAACGTAGTACGGGCTTCCCGCCGTCAGGTTGACCAGGTGAATATCGAGTGATTCGAGCAACTCCAGAAATTGGATCGTTTCGGTCAGGTCGTACTCGCTCGGGCAATTCGGGTCGACGCCGAAGCCGTAACGGTAGGGGAGATACGCCGAAACGTCTTCGAGGATGCCCGGGCCGAGGTGGTCGGGCCGGGTCTGGTCGGGATCCGGACGGAAAGGCGCGAAGTCGAAGGCGCTCAGGCGCACCCCGATGAGGAGATCCGGCACCTCACTCCGAATCGCGCCAACGATTTCCCGGAGCAGCCGGGTGCGGTTTTCGAAAGAACCGCCGTAACGGCCGGGCCGGGTGAAGGCGCTCAAAAACTCGTGGAGGAGATAGCCGTGACAGTGCTTGACGTCGACAAAGTCGGCCCCGACGCGCCGGGCCAGCCGCGCCGCCCGAACGTAGTCGTCGATCAGCCCGGGAATTTCCTCGTCGGTCAGAATCGCGGCGTCGTCGGTCACGTTGACCCGCCGGTCGAGCAGGGGATGGCGATAGGCGATGCGCGGCCGCGGCAGCCGGTCCGGGGTCGGGCGACAAAAGCGCCCGGAGTGGGTGAGCTGAAAGCCAATCAGCAGGTCGTCGACCCGGCCAAAGCGGTCCTCGTGGGCGCGCAGCAGGGTCTCGCGTAGATGTGCCAGACCAACCGCGTTCTCATTATTGATAATGAGTTGATTCGGATTCGCTCGCCCCTCCGGGCAAATCGCCATGGCCTCGCCGCCCCAGATCAGCTTGGCGCCGCTCTCGCCAAAGCGTTGCCAGCGTCGGACGACCGCGTCGGTGATGCCTCCGGTCGTCGTCCCGTCCCAGCCTTCCATCGGTTGGGTTGCCCAGCGATTGCCGATTGGCCTCCCAGAGACCTCGATGGGCTGACCGAGCGGAGACTCGGCCCCGACCTGAATCGCGTCGTCGCAGGCGAGATCGATCCCTAACTCCGCGGCGTAGGCTCGAAAGTCGGCGGCTTTCTTGAGCGACGCGACGCGCTTGATCGTCATTTTCGCACCGTCTTTACTGTTTTGGGGGTGAGGGGTTCCGGGGCGAGGGTAAAGGGCGGCGCCGTCGAACCTCGAATCGCCAGCGAGGTTGGAACCGACAGGGATGCCGACGTTTCGCCAGCCAGTTCACGGAAAACCTGCTCCATGGCCATCCGGCCGACCTCCCGAAGGGGAATCGTCACCGTCGTCAGGGGCGGGTTGGTGTCCTGGGCCGCCGGTATATCGCCAAATCCCACCACGCTCATCCGGTCAGGAACGGCCACGCCGGCGGTACGGAGACCGGTAAGACAGCCAATCGCCATCTTATCGTTCGCCGCGAAAATCGCGGTGATCGGCCGGTTCTGCTCTAAGAGCACCGGAATCGCGTTCACCCCGGCCTCGCGGCTAAAGTCGCCCGGAATGATCAGTTCCCGGTCGCTCAGCCCGGCGTCGGCAAGCGCCTGGCGATAGCCGGCCTGTCGGTCGTTGGCCGTCGTCAGGTGTTCCGGGCCACTCAAAAAGGCAATGTCGCGGTGGCCGAGATCGAGCAGGTGCGTGACAATCTGGCGCGCTCCTTCCCGGTTACCAATGTCGATGGTCGAAACCGGGAGGGCGTGACGCGCGATCCCGACGATCACCACGCCGGTCTTCAGGACCGAGCTGACCGACCGCGAGACCGACTCGTCTTCCAACCCGCCGGCCGCCAGGATAATCCCGTCGGTCGGGAAACTGGCCATCCGCAGCAGAGATTCCGCTTCGCGCTCCGGGTCTCGGTCGGTGCTGGAGACAAGAACCATGTACTTTCTCGCCGAAGCGACGTCCTCGATCCCCCGGATAATCTCACTGAAGTAGGGGTCAGCGATATCGTGGACGAGAACCGCGATGGCCTGCGAGCGCCCGGAGACGAGGGTTCGGGCCGCGAGGTTCGGGCGGTAGCCCAACTCATCCACCGCCGCGAGAACGCGCCCCCGCGTCGTCGCGCTAATCGGGATCGTCCCCTCGCGTCCGCTCAGAACGCGGGAGACCGTGGACAATGAAACTCCGCTCGCCTTGGCGATATCGGCGATGGTGACCTTTCCCCTGGACATGTCCGATCCTGCAATCGCTTTCAATAGAACGACTCTATGCTTTGATCAGAACCTGTCAAGGTCGAGGATTTTTCTTGGCGATACATGATCACGACCGACCGAAAGCTCGCCGAGAAGCCAGCAAGCCGCTGAATGCCGCGGCATCGAGCGGCAGGTCGATCGGCCGACCGACGTGCGACGAATAGACGATCGCGTTCGCCAACTCCAGGGTAACCAGGGCGTCACGTCCGGACGCGATGAGCGCTTCTCGACCGGCCAACGCTTCAGCAAGGTTGCGGTAGATCGCTTCGTGTCCACCGTCGCCGCCGAGAAAGGTCGGCAGCGCCGTCGTCGTCGGCGGGGCGAAAGGGTTTCCCGGACTCGCCGCGAACTCGTCAAACGCGACCTCGTTTCGCCAGACCTCGAGTCGCCCCGGGAGCAAACGGAGGCGTCCGGCGGTTCCGGTGATCTCGATGCGTTGCGTCTCGTCGATTTCGGCGGTCGAAATGTGAATCGCCCCCATCGCCCCGTTCGGCCACTCCACCATGGCTTCGGCGGTGTCTTCCGTTTCAATGGGGTGCCTCCGAGTTCGCGTCCAGCCGACGACTTTGCTCGGGCGCCCGACCAGGTAGCCGAGCAAATCCAGGTCGTGCTGACCCTGGTTGATCAGCACCCCGCCCCCCTCGCCTTGCCAGGTGCCCCGCCAGGGCGCGACCTGAAAGTAGGTGTAGCGGCGGGGCCAGGTGGCCAGCACGTCGGCGCGCTGAATCGTCCCGATTTCCCCTTCCTGGATCATCCGCCGGGCCTCCCGCACCTCGGCCCGCGCGCGATGCTGAAAGGCCACCGCGAGCAAACGGTCGTGCTTCTCGGCCTCGGCGACCATGCGCTCGCCCTCCGCCAACGCGATCGAGAGGGGCTTTTCGGTGAGGACGTGCTTCCCGGCGCGCACGCCGGCAATCGCCAACTCGGCGTGATAGGGATGGGGCGCGAGGATAATCGCGACGTCCGCCGCGACCCCGAGAAGGGAGTCCACCTCGGAAAAGACCGGACAGTCGAACTCTTCACCCACCAACCGGGCGCGCTCGGCGTTGACGTCGTACACGCCGACAACCTTCCCATCAATCGCGCTCAGGCCGCGACGGTGGGCCGAGAAGATATTGGCACCGGCGCCGATTACCACAAAACGTCGGGCGCTCATCGTCCTGCTCCCAATGCCAAACCCTGTTTCAACAGGCGGTAGGTAAACGCGAAGACAATTAGGATCGGCAGGGAGGCCATCACGGCCACCGCCATCAAAAGTGGCCACTCGATACCGTACTGTCCGACCTGGGACGCGATCAGCACACTGATCGTATACTGCGTCGGGTCCACCAGGAAACTGATAGCGTAGAGAAACTCGCCCCACGAGATCAGGAAAATCACCGTCGCCGCGGTCGCGGCACCATTCACGGCAAGCGGCAGGACGATCTGGCCAAAGATCCGCCAACGCGTCGCTCCATCCACCCCGGCGGCCTCCTCGACTTCTTTCGGTACACTAAGGAAGAATGGCCGCAACAAGAGGATGCAGAAAGGCAGCAAGAGTCCGGTGTCAGCCAGGATCACACCCACCAGCGAGAGCAGCCCCCAGGCCCCGAGCACTCGGTAAAGCGGGATGACCGTGGCGGTTTGGGGCGTCATTTGCACCAGGATAACCAGGCTCAGACTGATAACCACGATACTGCCGCGCAGTCGGGCCAGGGCGTAGGCCGCGGGCACCGCCAACCCCACGGTCAACACGGTCACTCCACCCGCGACAATCGCGGAGTTGATCGTTGCCCGGACCAGTCCCTGTCCCCAGACCTGTTGATAGGCGGCAAAGCTGGGCGTGAAGATCAGCCCGGTATCGCCACGGAAGATATCGGCACTGGTTTTGAGCGAGGCGGCAATCAGCCACACGATTGGTATGCCGTAAAGGATCAGCAGAACCACCGCGCCGACGTAAGTTACCCGGGTGAGCCGAAGAGAGCTATTCATCTGCCTTACTCCGCTTGAACCTGTCGGATGTAAACGAGAGCAAGCAGGAACACGATGGCAACCGAAACCACCGCCGTGGCCGCTCCCTGGCTGAACTGGAAGCTAACGAAGGCGAGCCGGTAGCCGAGGAAAGGCAGCGTCGTGCTCACCGTGCCAGGTCCGCCATAGGTCATAATATAGATATAGTCGAAGCTACGAAAAGCGTACATGGTCATGAGGGTACCGAGCACCAGGGTTGTCGGCCGTAACAATGGTAAGACCACGCGCCAGAGTGCCTCCGATGGGCTGGCCCCATCGACCTTTGCCGCGTCAAGGAGTTCGGGCGGGATGTCGAGCAGCGCGGCTCGGAAGATAATGGTGGCGAATGGCACCGCGGCCCACGAGCAGACGAAAGCCACCGAGATCAGGGGAAGGTTACCCGTTACGAGCCACAGAACCGGTGACAGCCCAAAAGGTGTGAGAAAGCCGTTAATCGGTCCCTGCTCCGCGAAGAGAAACTTCCAAACGCTGCCGGTCACAATTGGGGGCATAGCCCAAACGAACACCATCAGGCCAAGGACGAAGCCAAGAAAGCCTCGATCCTCCCACACCACGATGGCGGCAAAGAGCCCGCCGACCATCCCAATAAGAACGACAATGGCGACATAGATGAGAGTGTTCAGCAGCGCCTCGCGGAAGTCAGGAGTCGCGATGACGGTTTGGAACTCGCCGAGACCAACAAACGTCCAGGTCTTGAAGATATTGTCCGCGGTTACATTGCTGACGCTCATCTGCAGGAGCGCGATAAAAGGATACAAAACCAGCGCTGCCAGATAGAGGGCCGCGGGGAGGAGGAAGACGGCCTCTCCCCGCAGCCATGCCGTTAACCAGCTTCGGGCCGGTCGAGGCAAAAGCTTGGCGTCAACTGAAAGTTCCTTAGCGCCCACCGGGGATGTCATGACTGAGTTTTGGCCTTCACGCCGGCCACGAGATCCTTGGCCGCGGTACTGGGGCTCTTCTGGCCAGCAATGACCGCGCTCCAGTTTTGGGCGACAATCAACTGGGCGTCCACGATGGCCCCACCCTTCGGGGGATACTCGGCACCTCGGCTCTTGACTTCCGCCAGGAACGGCGCTAGCAAGGGATTGTTGCTCACTTCAGGCACTTCAGCCATGTCCTGGCGCGCCGGGATACTACCGGATGCCTTAAGCTCGATGAGGTTACCGTCCTGTGAGAAATAGGCGCTTTCCAGGAACGACCAGCCGAGATCCGGGTTCTTGCTGAAGGCACCGAGCCATCCCGCTTCGCCCCCCAGGTAGATGGTGCTATTCTTGGGTCCGGTTGGCATGGTCACGATTCCATACTTAAACTTGGCCTGTTTCTCGGCCGGGCCGATGTTCCAGTTTCCGTTCTGCATGAAGGCCACGTCGCCCACGGTGAACCGCTGCCACGATTCTCCCTGGCCCCAGGTAACTGCCTCTTTGGGTAAATACCCCTTGCTCGCCCAGCCAGAGAGCAGGGTGAGCGTGCTCTCGGCAGCGGATTGGTCGGGACTGTCGTAGCTAAAGCCGTATCCGGAGAGCCAGGGCCAGGCCGTCCAGGCCCCCTGGTCAGAGGGCTGACCGGTCAGCACCAGAGGAACGACCTTTTTCCCCGAGGCGGCGACCTTCGCCAGAGCGGGCGTCACCTCGTCGAAGGTCTTTGGCGGTTGAACGCCGATGGAGTCGATGATGTCCTTGTTGTACCACAGGGCCACCAGATTCACGTAGGGCTTGACACCGTAGACCTCGTTGTTGAACTTCGTGATCAGCGAGACGTCAAACTGACCTTTGTCCGCGTACTTGTCCCAGTAAGGCTGCAGGCTCTTCAGGGTGCCAGTCTTGTACATCTGCACGAGATCAGAGCCACCGTAAATGATCACATCGGGACCGGATTTCGCCCCCGCGGCGGCGATAAGCTTCTTTGACAGTTCGCTGAACTCAATGTAGGTGTACTGCAACTTGACATTCGGGAACTGCTTATTGAAAAGGGCCCCAATTGGGCCGACGACTGTCTGATTGGTATCGTAGTGCCAGATCGCTAACGTCCCGCTGGCGTTGTTGACCGGCGCGGCTTGGGCCGGCGTAGCGGCGGGCGTAGCTTGGGCCGCGACCGTCGGCGCCGCCGTCGCGGCGGCAGAACTGGTAGACGGCGTGTTTGTCGGCGCCGGAGCGGTTGTCGCCGCGCTGGCCGGCGTGTTCGTCGCCGCGGCGCTCGCTGGCGCGCTGCTCGTCGTCGCGGTACCGGTGCTCGCCGCGGGCTGCGAACCACAGGCGGCCAGTAAACTGCTGAGTCCGCCTGCGAGGGTCAGTCCACCCGCCCCCACGGCGACCAATCGAAGAATCTGACGACGCGTCGTTCGACCACTCGGACCGGTGTCGAGTCGCGACTCGCGACTCCCACCAACGGCGCTAACGTCCCCCGCGCCCCGCGACCCAATGCCCCTTGGACCCATGTCGTGTTACCTCCATTAGACCATTTCTATGTCGGAAACCCTGAACTGAGGCCGCAAGTCGCCAAAGGATCGCCGATACCGCGCTATCGCAGATCCACAGCGGCGTCTGATATACGCTCGCGGTTAGACGCATGACGCCAAACGAAGGAGCCGCAAGCGTTTGCAGTGGAGCGATTATACGCACACACAAAATCGCGTGTCAATATGGGATTGGGGCACCCGATATCAGTGGTACTCCAGGTTATCTCCGATTCGGCGCCTAGGCATGGACTGTGCCAGACGAGAGGCGTCGGAGGGTGGACGATAAACCTGGCAGGCACCCCACGGAGCGACGATCTCCTCGCCGACAGTATGGACGCGTCGGCCTAGCGCGCCGCCTGGATCGCCAGCCAGACGCGCTCCGGAGTCAGCGGGAGATCCAGCGCGGTGACGCCCAGCGGGCGGAGAGCATCCAGCACGGCGTGGAGCACCGCCGGCGGCGCGGCAATCGTGCCGGCCTCCCCCACGCCTTTCGCGCCCAGGCGATTCAACGGCGACGGCGAGACGACCTCGGCGAGTTCAAACGCCGGCAAGTCGTCGGCGTGGGGCAGCCAGTAGTCCAGCAAGGTTCCGGAGAGCAGTTGGCCGGCGGGATCGAAGCGGAGCCATTCGCCCAGCGCTTCACCCGCGCCCTGGGCCAGTCCGCCGTGCAACTGCGCGTCGACCAGCAGCGGATTGATCGGATTGCCGCAGTCGTGAACCAGGACGAGGCGCCGCAGGCGGACCACGCCGGTCCGCGGATCCACCCCGACCACCGCGACGCAGCTTCCGCTCGCGAACGCCTCGCGGGGCATTTCGAAGCGCGTCCGCGCGTCGAGAGGAACCGCGAGTTCCGGCGGCAGGTCACTCGAGGCAACCCGCGCCGCGACCTCGGCCCAGGGGACCGCGCGACCGGGAGAGCCGACAACGCTAAAGCTTCCCTCGGCCGCGACCAGATCCTCCGGAGCGGCTTCCAGCAGGTACGCGGCGACCCGGCGGGCTTTCTCAAAGACCTCGTCGGCGGCAACGGTCAGCGCGCCACCGCCAAGCGCGACGCTCCGACTCCCAAAGGTGCCAATCCCCGGCAGGCCATCGGCGGTATCGCCCTGACGCACCGTCACCGCTTCAAAACGGACGCCAAGGCGCCCGGCGATGATCTGGGCGAAAGTCGTCTGGTGATCTTGCCCCTGGGGAACCGAGCCACTCACCGCGACGACCCGACCATCCGGTTCAACCCAAACCCGCCCGCTCTCCCAACCACCGCCGGTCGGTTCGATGTACGAGGCCAATCCGACGCCGAGCAGTTCGCCGCTCGCACCAGGCGACGCCGCGCGCAGTCCGGCGTAATCGGCGACCGCCAGCGCCCGGTCGAGCGCCGCGGCGTAGTCGCCCGAGTCGTAGACGGTGCCGAGCGGGGTTTGATACGGAAAGGCGTCCGGCCGAACGAAGTTGCGGCGGCGCAGCGCGATTGGATCTGTACCTAGCGCCCGGGCCATCTCCTCGACGAGTCGCTCGACGATAAACGCGGCCTCCGGCCGGCCGGCTCCCCGATACGCGCCGGTGGGACCGGTGTTGGTGTAGACCCCGGAGACTTCGACACTCGCGATCGGAATGTCGTAGGCACCGGTCGTCAGGGAGATGATCCGGCCGGCCGAACCGGGGCCGGACGCGTACGCCCCCAGGTTGATCGTCGCCCGCGCGCGCAGTGCCAGGAAGCGGCCGTCGGCGGTGGCGGCGAGCGCGGCATCGACGAGCGTCTCGCGACTGCCCTGGGTCACCTGAAAATCCTCGCTCCGAGTCGCGAGGTAGCGGACCGGACGCCCCAAGCGCTGGGCGGCAAACGCCGTGATGACGTACTCGACGTAGACCGGACCACGGACGCCAAACCCACCGCCGACGTCCGGAGCGATAACCCGAATGCTCTCCCCGGGGATACCCAACAATCCGGCCAGAGCGTCGTGGACCCGCCAGGGCGCCTGGGTCGTGCACCAAACCGTCAGGAGAGGCGCGTCGGCATCCGAACCGTCACTGTTCCCTTCGACCAGAACGCCAATCGTTTCCATGGGAACCGCGGCGAGCCGGGGAATTGCCAACCGCAACGTCACGACTCGGTCGGCCGCGGCAAAGGCGGCGTCGACGTCGCCGCTCCCACGCCGCGCGGTGAAGGCAACGTTCGTGCCGAGATCCGGGTGAACCAGTTCCGGTCCGTCCGGCGCGGTCGCCGGATCTCCGACGACCGGCAGCGCTTCGTATTCGATCTCCAGGAGGTCCACCGCGTCTCGCGCCTCGGCCGCGCTCGCCGCGACGATCGCGACGACCGGCTCGCCGACGAAGCGAACCGTCCCGTCGGCAAGAAATGGTTGAGGATAGGCGAGCAATTCGGCGTTGCCGAACGGCTGGCGCGACAGTGCTCGCCGCGGGAAGTCTGCCGAGGTAAAGACCGCGACGACCCCGGGCGCCACCTTTGCCCGTTCCCGATCAATCCGCGCGATTCGGGCGTGGGCGTAGGGAGAGCGCGCGAAGGCGAGATGGAGCATCCCCGGCCGTTGCAGGTCACTCACGTACTGCCCGTGCCCCTGCACCAGGCGCTCATCTTCAATCGGCCGCCGGGCTTTCCCAATCTCCGAGCGGATCTCGCCAGGTCCCGTCATAGGTCTCTCCTCCACCAGGTCGGTCTGCAAGAAAAGGTACGGGTTGGCGAGAAGGGTGTCAACAGGAGCCGCAGCACCGGTGCAGGCAGGCTCCCCTCCGTGCTGCCGACGTCGACAAGGCGCGCCTGAATCCGCAACTTGTCGCACAAGCCATAGATATCAATTGGCCTGTTCACGCGAATCATTGGCCCCCGATCTAGCCGAAGGAGAGCTGTTTGCCAGAGTGGCTGCAGTCATCGCACGCATGACCACAAACTCGTCGTGGCATCGCGCCAATCATATTCCTAGACCGCAGGCTTACGACTAAACATCGCCTCCATTGAGCGTATCACAATTGTGATAGCAGTGTTGACTATGACCACGCGTAGCGATAATGTAACGCGAGTGAAGCCCTTGGAGTAGTAACCAGTGCGTAAAAGCGAAGAAAGCGTGCCGCGCGGTGTTCCACCTGATTACCCAGAACGGATCAAGGCGCTCCGTCGCGCGCTCGACCTGACCCAGGTCCGGTTAGCCGAGCTGATGGGTGTGTCGTTTCAGTCGGTGAACCGCTGGGAAAATGGCGCTTCGCGGCCGTCGCCGCTCGCATGGCAGCAGATCCTGCGGGCCGAGCAGGCCGGAGTGGAAGGGTTGGGAGCAGCCACGGGCGGGCGACGGGTGGTGCGGGAGCCGCTGGAGGCGTATGCCGTCGAGGTGGTGGGCCCGCCCGATATCGACTTCCTCGCCGATCCCGAGGCGGTTCGAGCCGTGGCGGAAGCCGAGCGGCTTGCCTATGGGCACCTCTTCAACCCGGCCTTCGCCACCGAGATCTCACTCATCGATCCCCTCCCTCACCAGCGGATCGCCGTCTACGATCGGATGCTGCCCCAGCCGCGGCTGCGCTTTCTGCTCGCCGATGATGCCGGCGCTGGAAAAACGATTATGGCCGGCCTGTACATCCGGGAGATGCTCAGCCGACGACTGATCCGTCGGGTGCTTGTCGTGCCGCCGGCTGGACTGGTCGGTAACTGGGAGCGGGAGCTGCGCACCCTCTTTAATCTGTCGTTCTCGATTGTTCTCGGTGCCGACGCCCGTTCCGCGAATCCCTTCGTCGGGCCGGAGAGTGACCTCGTCGTCGTCAGCGTCGATACCCTCGCGGCAGACCGCGCTTTCGCTCGGCTCCAGGAGCCAGACGTTCTGCCCTACGACCTCGTCATCTTCGACGAGGCCCACAAGCTCTCGGCGGACCGCGAACTCGACTTTCGTATTCGCAAGACCGACCGGTACCGGCTGGCCGAGGCGCTCGCCGGGGCAGGCAATCTTGAGCCACGCTGGCAGCTCGGCTGGAGCGCGAACCATCTCCTGCTGCTGACCGCGACGCCGCATATGGGCAAGGACTATCCCTACTTTGCCCTCTGGCGATTGCTGGAGCCGGACGCTCTTTCCACCATCGACGCATTCAACGCCTACCCGGCCGACGCCCGCCGGCGCCACTTCATTCGCCGGACCAAGGAGGAGATGGTCCGCTTCGACGGCACGCCGATCTACCCGACGCGGGTCTCGGACACCTTGAGCTACGATCTCACCCCAGGCCCGGCGAGCGAGCAGACCCTCTACGACGAGACGACCAGCTACATTCGTACTTACTACAACCGCGCGCGCATCCTGAATCGCTCGGCGGCGCGACTCGCCATGAGCGTTTTCCAGCGCCGACTCGCCTCGTCCACCTACGCCCTGCTCCGCTCGTTCCAACGACGGCTCGCCAAGCTGGATCAGCTGATCGAGAACATTCGGTCCGGGAAGATCACCCCCGATCAGCTCGCGGCAGCCCAGCGCCAGCTGGACGGCGTGCGCGACGTCTTCGCCGAGAAGACCGCCGACGAGGAGTCCGGGGCGGAGGGAGTCGAGGAAAACGAGACGGCCGAAGATCTGGCGGTGGGAGCATTCATCGCCCGGTCGCTCGGCGAGCTGGAGGCGGAACGGGCCGAGGTGGAACGGCTGGCCGACCTGGCCCAGCGAGTGTACGACCAGGGCGCCGAGGCGAAGTTCGACCGGCTGCGCGAGGTGTTGCGCGCTTCGGCCTATGAGAATGAGAAGTTCATCATCTTCACCGAGCATCGCGACACGCTCTGGTTCCTGGTGCGTCGGCTGGAGGGGCTGGGCTTCACCGGCCAGATCGCCCAGATTCACGGGGGGATGGACTATCGCGAACGCGAAGCCCAGGTCGATCTGTTTCGCACGCCGCTCGAGCACGGTGGCGCGCGCTATCTCGTCGCCACCGACGCCGCCGGTGAGGGCATCAACCTGCAGTTCTGCTGGCTGATGGTGAATTACGACATCCCGTGGAACCCGGCGCGGCTGGAACAGCGGATGGGGCGCATCCACCGCTATGGCCAGAAGCACGACCCGGTGATCATTACTAATCTGGTGGCCGGCCGAACCCGGGAAGGGCGGGTTCTCCGCACGCTGCTCCAGAAACTGGAAGCGATCCGCAAGGAGTTGGGCTCGGACAAGGTGTTCGACGTGATCGGGCGGCTGTTCGAAGGCGTGTCACTCGCCGATTTCCTGAGCCAGGCGCTCAGCGAGGAAGGGGCCGAGGAGGCCGATCGGCGGATCGAAGGCACGCTCACCGCGTCGCAGGTCCGAGCTCTCGAGGCGAAGGAGCAGCGGCTGCTCGGCGACGGCGGCGACGTCAAGGCAGAGCTTCCCGCACTCCGGCACCAGATGGAAGGCGAGGAGCTGCGACGGCTTCTGCCCGGCTACGTCCGCCAGTTCATCGCGCGGGCGACGCCGCTCCTCGGCATTCAGATCGAGGGGGATCTCGACGGGACGTTTGCTCTGCGTCCGGCGACCACCGGCGCGCTCGACCCCATCTGGCCGATCCTCGAGACCTACCCGCCGGAGCAGAGGGAGCGGCTTACCGTGTACCGCCCTCGGAACGGCGAGGAGGTCGTCTTCCTGCACCCGGGCGAACCGGTTTTCGAGCGGCTGCGCTCCTGGACCCTGCGGCGCTTTGGCCGAGAGGCTCTGCGGGGCGCGGTTTTCGTCGACCCGAACGCCGAGGGGCCCTATCTCTTTCACCTGGCGTTGGTCGAGGTCGAGCGCCAGTCTGACCAAGCCTTCCCAGCGCTCAATCAGCGGGATGTCTTGGAGTATCGCCTAGTGGGCCTCCGCCAAGAGGACGACGGCCAAATCTCCACCTGTCCGGTCGAGTACCTGCTTCTGCTCCGGGGCGGGAACGGCGTCCCGGTCTCGGTCGCGCGCTTCGCGATCGGCGCGAACGAGCTGCGCGACGCCGCGCGGGCGTACGTCGTGAGCGACGTTGCTACTCCGTTGTCCGATCGCCATCGCCAGGCGCTCCTCGGCGATCTGGCTGCGCGTGCCGATTTCGTCTCCCGCGGCTACGACTTTCAGGATGCCGATCTCGCTGGACAGCGGACGCGCCTGACCGAGCGGAGTCGGGCGGGCGATACCTGGGCGACCGGCGAATTGACGAAAGTCAAGACGCGCCAGCGCGAGCTGGCGACCCGCCGCGGGCAGACGC